>WBZP01004233.1_pt1 | contig 15085 bp, 21 predicted proteins | sample 5204301 | NCBI WGS metagenome assembly WBZP01 (sample SAMN12412401, study PRJNA552823) | activated sludge metagenome | isolation source: activated sludge from nitrification reactor of wastewater treatment plant... | place: USA: Pennsylvania | collected 2017
CTGGTTTAGGCGGCAGGGAATCGGCCCCAAGGGGTGGAGGATGTTTCTTCAAACCAGTAAGGGCTATTGGGGTACCTTGCAGATGTGGGGTTACTACAACTGTGATGAGTATTTATCGCTCATTGCAAGTTGGACTCTGCGTCATGAACGTTTGGGTTTGCCTCGACTGACCCCGTTGAGATTTGCCATGGAGATGGTCAATTCACTTGAGGATGAGGGGCAAGGACATCCTCGGTCAGATGCGATTGCCAACATGAGCGACAGCGTATTTTCCGTCTTGGCCAGGCACGCCCTGCGGATAGAGGCCCAGGAAAATGTTCTCGCAAAGTGGATTGAAGAAAGCTGGCCGAGTATTCAGCAGTGGCTGATTGATCATCCGAATGTTGTACTGGACAAAAATCAGGTGAAAGCCGGCTGGCCATGGCTGGAGCGCACCATCAAGCAGTGGTCAATGGCGGTTGAACAAGGCAAAGTGAAGTCTAGGCTATGGTGGGAGTTCTCCCTAGACACTTACAAGCGAGATCGGTTTGAGGCGATTGGCCTGCATACAAACAAGGCCCTATGGGACGAAGGGACGCAGATGTGTCACTGTGTTGGCCAACTTGGTCACCTGTCCGAAAAGGGTGGCGTGAGATTTTTCTCAATACGTGAATCCGAAACAAACAAGCCGATGGCTACCCTCGAACTGAGACATTCCGCCAACGACAGCACGTGGAGTGTGGGCAGTTGCCTTGGGGTACAGAACTCGCGCCCACAGGCGGATGTTGTCGACTTCGCCAACGAGATCGCACGTCGCTACACCGAAGCTGCTAACCGGTCAGGATTGGAAGCTGCATAACGATTTGAGGGGAATTTCTCCCCTCTCGCCATTAGAGGATTAACATTCAGTCATCGCCGATTTAAGACAACTTGCGGGGCGATCAAGAAATTCCGCTAAAGCGTCCCAGGCTCTCCACCCCGGAGCCGGCTGACGCCGGATACGGGGAAAGGAGATAGTAATGCTACACACCGTCCATGACGCGCCTGGTTTTCAACTCGACATCCGAGTAACTCACGATCCCTATGCGGGCCCCACAGTCGAGTTCTTTTCGACGTGGCCGAGGGCCAATCATCCCGAGCCGCACAAGTTGTTATCGCTGACTCTTCCTCCTGAATCCTTCGCGCAACTGGCAAAGATACTTCAGGAAATAGCGGCAATACCCAACTGAGTGGACTGATCATGCATGGACTCGAAACCCTAGTACGCCTGAATCGGGAATTCGGGCAACCGGAACTACCTGGACGGCGCCTGCGACATCATCCACGGATCGCGCAATTACGAACCGATGTCGCTCGATTGCCGGTCGACGAACAGTACCGTCGTTGGCTATATCGCAGTCTCAACCTGTACGCAGATCAGGTCGTCGAATGTCCTCTCTACAAACCAGAAGATGGGTGGGATGACTTGGAAGCACTCCAGCAAGTCACTCTGGGCGACATGATGGAGCATTCTCTGCGGTCAGTATTGGGAAGGTAGAAATACTGCACAAGCCCCATGAGCTTTTGATCGGCAACAATACGTTCAAGGTTAGCCCACCGGGAGGTAACTCCAAACGGGCTCGGGGGATTTAGTCCAACTTGCCGCCCCAGTTATTTTGACGAACGCGGCTAAAGAGGAGATGTTTCATGGCTATACCTGTTTTCAAAATCACAGTTGCTATCAAGAAGTCTTCCGTTCGCCGCGAATACCCGGGGGGAATTCCAGGTTTCCGAAACGACTACCCTGATGCCACCGAAGATGGCTACATATTTGGGCTAGCCAGAACCACAGATAGTGAAATCATCGAAGTGCTGCAGCAGATTGGGAATGCCGGCATTTCCTTGATCGAGAGTTGCACCGTGGGCGATCAACATCTCGGTCCAATTGAGCGCCACCCGCACTTCGATTACTCGACGACAGATTCAAGATCTGAACGGGGCTGGGATGTCCGGCTAATCGATGATGATTCTCGCGTACTTGCCGAAGACGGTTCCCATCTACAGCGCCATTTCATCCGTGAGGGATGGAGCATGTCGATCGAAATGGAAGGAGAGCATCAATGAAAGCTATGGAATACGCCCAAATGATGAAGGAAGCGCGAGAAGAATCTGCTGCCTTGGAGGACAGCCAGCTTCTCGTAGGTGAAGCACTTCGGTCACTCGAGGCTTACTCCTCCCATCGCGATTTTTTCGAGAAGGTCATTGCGATCGTTGAAAGAAACTGTCAGACGGGCTCGTATAAGCGAACAGTGACGTTAGAGAATGGCAAGGCGGCGACACACCGATTTAGCTGGGCCGTCGCCATGATGCATGGTGGAACCATGGGGAAGTACAAGAATCAATTTGATGCCTCGGTGCCTGAATGGGTGCTGCGTCGGCATCCCTATCAAATCCACCTTCTTTGTAGCCTGGCTATCGAATCGGGCATTCGGTTGCCAGAACTATTGTTCGGATACTTCAGCCCTCCCGAAGCCGAAAAACTTCGAGCCCTTCGATCTGAAGCAAACTGCATGCTGGTTGGCGAGATACGGAAGGTCTACAACAGGGAATGGCTGGAATCGTTGCGCGAACAATTCACGCATGCCAGACAGGTGCAATCGTCGTTATGATTGAGTTTTGTGATTTTTTCGCTCTCTTCGCAATTAAAGACTGTCCGATTCAGGACAAGGATACGGGTAACTACCGCGTTACAGAAACTTGAGTGCTTTCGCCTCAAGGTCATCGATTGGCTGTACCCGATCAGTAACGAGAATGGCTTGGCCCACCTGACGGGCCGAGGGGATTTATTCCAACTTGCTGCCCCTGCCATACCGGCGAAGCGGCTAAACAGGAGACTCACCATGAACCACATTCTGAAATTCCCGCTTGCCCAAACGCACCAGCAGACCATTGATCTCCCTGCCGACGCCCAGATCGTCGCCTGCCAGTCGCAGCACGGTGAAGTGACCCTCTGGGCCATCTGCGACCCCATTCAGCCACGCTGTTCGCGTACCGTCACCTGCGTAAGCACTGGCCAGGCAATCCCTGACGATGCCGGACAGTACCTCGGTACCTGCCAGTTTCATGATGGCCGCACCGTGGTGCACGCCTTCCTCGGAGGTGATCATGCGTAAGCCTAGGACTATCCCCGCCGCGCGCATAGAGGATGCCCTCAAAACCGGCCTGCCGGGCCTCCAGCGATGTGCAGAGCACCTCTGCTACCAGTACTACCTGTCAACGAAGCTTGGTACGCTCCTAATCAGCCCCTGCGACGGTGCGATCCGGACGCGCTTTGCGGTGGTACCGGCAGCCGCACCGCGCGGCGCAAGTCTTAACCCATACTCGGGCAAGTGGAACTTTGAAGGTCTCGCTGACGATCGCCTCGTCGGCCGAGCCATCTACTGGATCGAACGGATTGCAGTGCAACCATCAAGGAGAATGAATATGGCGTACAGCTTCGGACGGGGAATACCCAAGAACAGCATACTGCGGAAAGGGACGTTGATCGTTGGCGTACCGAGGCAAGCGACGCAATTGCCGGAGCCGTCGAGCAGCCCTCTGCCAGAGGACTCCAAGGACGACCCGATGGCAGCGGCAGCGAACTCGCTGGAGGATGGGTTGCAGAAACAGATCGCGGAACGGAACAGGCAGTCTCCGAGGTCGGCATCCACTACTCGCAAGCCAAGCGGGAACACCTAGCATCACCGGCGCGGGCCTTCTTGCGCGAGGCCGCTCGCCCGGGAGTACATCAACACAGGTTACGGCGCAATCATAAAGGAGAATGATTATGGCATTCGGAGTGGGGAACAGGATACCCGACAACAGCGTCCTACGGCGCGGGACGCTGATCATTGGCGTACCGAGGAGAGAGACGCCTTCGGAGCAGGACGACTCGATGTTTTCGGGAATGAACGCACTGGAAGCGTCGCTGCAGAAGTCGATAGCCAAGGCGAACGGCGGGAAGGTGCCGTCTCCGCAGTCGGCATCCACTACTCGCAAGCCCAACGAGAGTACCTAGCGTGGTTTCGCGCACAGACCAATACAGGCCCTTGCGATTGCTGATTGGATCAACGAAGCCACTCAAGCGCGGTGGTGTGGTTGCGGTTCAATTCCAAACACTGAATATTTCGGAGCACGAACGAATGAACATTGACACTCCAAGCGATGACGAGGCTGCCCGCATCCATCTTGTTGCGGGAGTAAGGCATGAAAAACCAGAAGACTGGCATGCCGCCGAGACCACCTACCCACAATCCGTAGCGAGAAGCTCGCCTGACCCACGTGTTCGCAAAAGTTTAGTTAAAGTGCGTCCCGAGCAATGAACATAACCGATTACTACCATCAGACGTTCCGGAGTGATTTGGCAGGGTTTATGGGCACATCATCAGTGCCTTACTTCGGGCACAACTGGCGCTACGACTGTGGCGGCTTGGAGCGCGTTCCGGGTCCGTCGCGCGCGGCCTTTCTCGTTTGTCTCTACTTCACCGTGCTCGCGGACCAGTCCATGCACGAGCATTACCGGAGTCACTACCAGCGTTTCGAGCATCTCACCCATTACCCAAAATTCTGTCACGGACTCGGCCAGTTCCAACACAATCCGCGTGGGATTCTGTCCGTCCCGATAGAACGAGGCTTGGTCAGTCGCGACGAGCTTCATTCCCAGCTTGGGCCCGGTATGGAGCTATTTGTCGCTGAGGTTATGTCATTCTTCCGCGACCACATGCCCCAGATTGCCGCAGCAGAGTTCTTCGCCACGCTGGCCTACGACCCCGACGTGCAGATACCGCTGCTCGTCGTCATGCTCGACAAGACCGTTGCAGAGTCTACCGACTATCGCGCATATGATGCTCTTCGACGAGCCATCAAGAATGCAGGCATCGGACAAAACGCCTAATCGCTCCGAATGATCGCCGAGACCTGGCACACCGACTTCAACCCTCAGAGATTCCTAAGCCGCGTGAGCCTGGCAGAACTCATTGAGCGGAATGAGGCGTACAACGAGAGTTCGGTCACTGACGCAAGATCACCCTGCATCTATTGCGGAGGGGCGACTGGTCGCGGCATTCTTCTGAATGACAAGTCTTTTCTGTGTCAGCAGTGTTACTCCGAAGTGGCAATGATTTCTTATCCAGAGAGGTATGAGGCGCTTCTTTGTCCAAAGTGCGGCGCGCCAATGGGACTTAAGAAGCCTCGGAAGCCGAGTGACAAATGGAATCCGTTTTGGGGATGCACGCGGTTCAAAGACACGGGCTGCAAAGGGAGTGCAAAGTATGACGCAACTAACCGCTAACACTTCGTCCGTTGGGCTTGACTATGTCGGCGTCTGGTTTGACTTTAACTTGATGGAGGGATAGGAAATGGGGATAACTAAGGCTGACGCAGTTCGGGCATATGCCAAAATGATGAATAACCTTGATGCCAGTTTTATCGAGCCGTATCTGGCGGATGACTTCAGCTATGAATCTCAATGGGTATTCGCCGAAATCACATCGAAGCAGGAATATCTGGACTACATCCAGCCGAAGTTGGCGACGATAGCCAAGTCGGGGTCTCGCGCATTCGCTGAGGTAGCGCTGTGGGCTGATGAACCATGCGTGGTTATGGCCCAAGGCAGCAAGGACAATCTGGTTGCCACCGTGCTGGTCAAGGTTAGTGGCGAATGCATCTCTCGTATCGATATGTGCGCAGTACCGATGCCGCAAGAGACCCGGAGAACTGGCGAATATCCGCAGTAGTGAGAATTGCAGGCGGCACACTGCCAGTCAAAAACGGCAGTTATCCAAAATCACCGAATACAAGGTGTCGCCCAACTAATACACCGGCTCGTAAGGATATGAAATCCAACGAATAGGCCATGGTGCTTCTCTTTGGTACGTAGGTAACCGATCAGCCATCCGCCTTCGGCAAGTCGGCGGCGCGAACGGCACGCAGTACTTCCCGAAAGACATCATCGAACGGTGGCAGATGGTTCATCTGGTGCGTGAGACGGGCGGCCCAGAGCCGCCGTAGTCGATCTTCCTTGGCGGCGATTGCCTGCTCCATGCCTGCAATGACGCGTTGCCGCAATGCCAACTTGGCATCGAGTTCGGTACGCATCTCCGCAACGCGCATGTTGGTGGAGCCAAACAGATACCAGAGGTCATACAAGTCACGTGGCTCGTTGCGCGCCCGATCGCTCAATGCCAGCAGCTTTTCAACCGCGATCTCCTCGATGGCGTAGACCTTCACGGTCGGCCCTTCGGGCAAGTCATCAAAGCTGTCGTAGGTGCGCTGAATCGGGCGATCTTGCAGAGGGAAGCACAGGACTTCGTTGATCGTGATGTCAACCTTCACATCGTTCGCGGCGGGCAGCGGCCCCTGATAGCGCAGGTAGAAGGTGTGGCTGTTCTGGTGACCGTGGCGGTCTTCGCGATCGAAAGCGATCTGTAGGCCCGAGTCGGCTGCGACGGTAGCGAAGATTTCGTTCAGCCCCGCCAGGATCTTTTCGAGGGTGATCGGACGGGTCAAGGTGAAATCCAGGTCTTCCGAAAACCGGTAATCCTCGAACCAGCAGCGTCGCAGGGCCGTGCCACCTTTGAAGGCCAGCACCTCGCGTAACGGATGTCCGGCCAAACCGGTCAGGAACCAGGCCAACACGTAATCGCGTTCGATGACGGCCTCGGGGATGCGCCGCCCGCCAGCGGTCACCAGCGTGTTCGAGATCAGGGAAATGTTGCGTTGGGGAATCATCAGCCAAGCCTCACGGCATCGAGTTCTTCGGGAGTCACGTTGAGCTGGAGCCGCCAACGCGAGAGGAATGCCCCCTCGGCGGGGAGCAGTGGATCAAGGCGCTGGTAAGTTGCCGTCAGCATGCCGCGCAACGATTCCAGCACCGGAGCATCGGCCAGGCCATAGTGTTCCAGCAAGTAGCCGAGGCGGCGCACGACGGCACCGACGCCGAGGCGTCGTGCGTAGTCCACCAGCCGTTCGACATTCAGTACGTCCCGCTTCATCCACAAGCCCTTGGCGACTTCGGTGATACCACCGGCAAATACCGGGTGTCGGAGACCATCGATGATCGTGCGCTCCATGTCGCTGATCATCACGAAGCGCTCCTTGTCGATCCAGTGCTTGATCGCCCCGAATTCTTGTTCCGCGGTGATGTGGATAAACCGAAAGTCATAGCCGCCCACTGTCTGTGGACGCACGCGCCGCGTGCATGACACATACACGGTGAAGTTCGGCTGCGTCACCATACGGTGCAGTTCAAGCGCGGTACCGTGCGACAGGAAGTAGGGCGCCGCACCCGCGAGTTCTCGGGCGATCAGGTACGGGCTGTCGATATGCTCGGTGGCCCAGCCGAGTTCGAAGGGCACGAGGTTGTACAGGCCAGGCTTCAGTCGCGTCACCAAGCCTCGCTGCTGGGCCTTGTGCACGAGATTGCGGGCCGATGCCGCCGACAGGCCGGTGATAGATCTCACATCCGCCAAAGTGAACGTAGACCGGCGCAGCTCATTCAGTTCGGTGAAAAGCTGCGCTGCTCGTGGACCTAGTGTCTTCGTTTGCAAGTGATAGTTTATGCTCAATTGGTGTCCCTAGATGAAACAGGCTGCGCGTGAAATATAACATAAACGATATCCAACGGCAAGTTAGTCTCTGTTTATGATACAAATGGAGCGCTGGATGTAACCTTGCCATTCTTGATCAGGCGGGCTGCGGGATAGTGCGGCGGTGTGCCATCGAGCGGATCCATCAAGCAGGAATATCTTTTCTTTCCCCGTCCGAAAAACGTGACTTTAGTGACGGGGAATCCTCGACTCGAGAATCCGCAGACGGAAACATCGCCGGCTGGTCATCTGAAATCGAAATGAACTTCTTGTTTTTCCTCCTTACTTATGGTAAAAAAACCGGAAGTTCACAACATGAGGCAAAAAATCAAATGACGCTGACAATTCGAGTTGAAACCGATGATGTGCGTGACCGCTTGGCCGAGTTGGGCCTTGAAGAGACATCGATCGCAGATGTTGTCCGGCGAGGCTACGGAGTATTCATTTCCTGCACTGCGAACGATCCTCCGCTCTTCCCTGGTTTCGCTGCTTGGGCACAGATGGTACGTGCGCTACGCGAGAATCTGTTGCCGCAGAAGTGGGAGCGTTCTGATGAGAACAACTACTCGCTTGTGATCAATCCGGAAGGAACCATGGCAATCGCAGTTGCCACCGGCGATGATGCGACAGGTCGTGCGGGTGCCATACCCACCACAAAGTCCTCCAAAGGACCTAGTACCGTCGAAGCCGTCACGTCAAATCAGTTTCAGCTCAGTCTCGATTTTCCACCCGTACCCATCCCATCGCCAGCACGGCCAGCAGACCTAGACGACAAGCGGATGACTTGGATACTTCTTGTTCATCGCGCGATGGACGAGGTGCGCTACGAATTGTCGTTGCCAAGGTCCATGGGGAGCGATGGCCGCATTGATTCATGGCAAGAACGGATCATCCTCGGCTCGATACCTGTCGACCTTGAGGTTCTTGAAATCAGTCTGCCTCAACCGCAGCAGCCAGACATTCGCGTCGACGTCAAGCGTCGGGCATGAGTACTGACCATATCTTTAACCCGTCACGCCTCACCCTAGCACGTAAGCGTCGGGGTCTCACGATGACGAAGCTTGCGGCAGCAATCGGCGTCGAGCCGCGTTCGATTTCTGCCTATGAGAAAGGGGAATTTGGGCCAGATACTGATCGCCTAGCCAACCTTGCTTTGGCGCTGCGCTTCCCCGAGGCCTTTTTCTTTGGTGACGACCTTGATGAGCCCACACCCGACATCGCTAGTTTTCGAGCACTGTCAAAAATGACTGCCGGTCAGCGCGATACCGCGCTGGGTGCTGGGGCCATTGCATTGATGCTGAACGAGTGGATCGAAGCGCGATTCGAGTTGCCGACACCGGATCTTCCAGACCTGAGCCGCGAGGGTGGCCCTGAAGCAGCCGCATACGCGCTACGTCAGACGTGGACGCTCGGAGAACTTCCGATCAAGAACTTGGTGCATTTACTTGAATCAAAGGGTGTCCGTGTCTTTTCTCTGTCCGTTGATGCGACCGAAGTAGATGCTTTCTCGATGTGGCGGCAGAGCACGCCCTTTGTGTTCCTGAACACCAAAAAGTCAGCGGAACACAGTCGCTTTGATGCAGCACACGAGTTGGGACACTTGGTTCTTCACCGCCATGGCTCGCCGCAGGGCCGCGAAGCTGAACACGAGGCGAATACGTTCGCATCAGCGTTCTTGATGCCACGTGCGAATGTGTTGGCCCACGCCCCGCGTATGGCTTCGATCGATCACTTAGTCAAGCTCAAGAAGCTCTGGGGCGTCTCAGTTGCTGCCTTGACCTACCGCTTGCACACGGTCGGGGTACTGAGCGACTGGCATTACCAGTCCCTTTACATTGAAATTTCCTCGCGTGGCTACCGCAAGAAGGAGCCGGACGAGGGGCCACGCGAAAACTCGCAGGTGCTTCAAAAGGTGTTCGCGGCCCTGCGTGACGAAAGCGTTTCGAAGGGAGACATCGCCAGTGAGCTTTGCATCCCTGCGGAGGAACTGGATCAACTTGTGTTTGGGCTCGCGCTCACGGGGCTCAGTGGTGGAAATACCGGAAGCACCATCAGCACGAAGGCACCTCAGCTTCGAATAGTAAGTTCACGCGATTAGGAGAAATCAGTTATGACCAAAAAGGACATTCACGTGGTACCTCATACCGATGGATGGGCCACGAAGAAGGAAGGTGCTCAACGGGCTGGTGTCGTTGTGGACACCCAGCAGGAAGCTATTGCCCGTGCGCGCGAGCAGGCCCAGCGAGAGAACGTCGAGGTCGTGATCCATCGGAAGGACGGGACTGTGCGCGATAGCGACAGCTACGGGCGCGATCCGAACCCGCCAAAAGATAAGAAACACTGAACGGTTTGGCTACGCTTCGAAACATTGTCCTACGCATTCTGGCAGTCGAGTCGAAGGGCGACCCAAAATCAATCGTTGCTCGGCGAAGATGCTGACTGTCACAATCGTCATTCTTGTATCGGAGCTTTCATGGCCACGAACAAACCAGTCGGCGCGGTACGAGGGCGTTTGCAGGGATTCAATCTGCAGAATCAGAACTGGACAAAGCGAGCCACTGGCACTGGCCGATTCATGGAGCAAAAGGCTGACCCCGATCCGTTCAAGAACATCCGCAAAGAGAAGCGCAAGTAGGTGGTCAAACCAGCCTACCGCTAAGAGACTCCCATGGAATCACTGACACCCTTTCGCGTGCTGTGTCTGGATGGCGGCGGTATGCGCGGAGTCTACCAGGCAGCCTTTCTGGACACGTTTGCTGCACGCGTTACCGGCAATCTCAAAAGGGCCGATGTCATTGACATCGGCAAAGCATTTGATCTGGTAGTTGGTACCAGTACCGGCGGCATAGTTGCATGCGCACTCGCCGCAGGTGTGCCGCTCGAACTGGTATCGGCGCTATACAGGGATCATGGCGGGGAGATTTTTCCCCACCAATGGTTGCGATCTACCTGGATGCTGGAAAAACTGGTCCGCGGCTTCGGCTTGGGGCTTCGCCGTGGCGACGCCGCACTGCGTAGTGTTCTGACCCAGACCTTGGGAACGCGCACCGTTCGCGAGGTCTATGAAGCCCGCGCGATTGCGCTGGCGATTCCGACAGTAGACATGAATCGTCATGCTGCGGTGGTGTTCAAGACGCCGCACCTGACACGCCTGAACGGGCGGGACAATGAACGTACCTTGGTCGATGTCTGCATGGCCACCACGGCGGCGCCGATCCTGCGTTCTATGTCGCAACTGATCGAGCCTGGCAGTGCCAACACCACGGCCGTCTACGCAGATGGGGGGCTGTGGGCGAACAATCCTGGTGTCGTGGGGATGATGGAAGCGGTGGAAATGCTCCATGACCGCAAGGAGTCGCACCGCCCAATCCACCTGTTCATGCTGGGCACCCTGCCTTCCCAGGGCGGTGAGGAATTGTCAGGCCGAGCTCTCCACCGCGGTGCCCTCGGCTGGCGCGGTGGCCTGCGCGCCATCGCTGCCAGTCTCAACGCGCAGGCAGTTGGCTATGACTACCTTGCGCAAAAGACGGCGAAGTTGCGCCAGGATGGGAACAGTTTTGCGTTTCGTATGCCCGCACAGTGCCCCTCCAACGAGTTGCGTGACTATCTCGCCAACATGGACGACGCGCGGCCGAAGGTACTGAACGCATTGGCCCGACAAGCCATTTCAGATGTCGACTTTGCCTGGGCCAAGAGCGACTCCGGCGAATTGCGGTCATTCCGAGAAGCGCTTGCAAGCGCGCCCGCTCTTGTCAGCCCCGCGTCTCCATAAGCGAAGGAAAGCAGATCATGACACTCGTATATTGCAGTGCCGAAATGGGCAAATACCATAGTGACAAGGTCACGCTGCAAAAGTCCGACCAGGATGAGATGCGCGGCCGCCGCGACGCTGGACGCACGCGACTGGAAAAAGGGTTGGGGCGCGATGGGCATGCTGTGCCCAATGCGACTGCTTCGCAAGGTTCTTACGCGATGCGCACGATGGTGCAGGATGCGGACAACGACTACGACATTGATGATGGCGCGTATTTCAAGAAGGACAATCTCAAAGACGCCAACGGAAACCAGTTGACGCCCTACGCGGCGCGCCTGCGCGTCTGTAATGCTCTGAAGCAGGACGACCGCCTGAAGCACGATGCCGAAGTTCACAAGAACTGCGTGCGCCAAGCATATCCCGAGGGATACCACATCGATATCCCCATCTACCGGATCGTGACATCCACCGACAAGGACGGCAAAACCGTTACCGACTACGAACTGGCGAGCGAGGATACCTGGACCAAGTCCGATGCACGCGGGGTAACCCGCTGGTTCAACAACATCGTCGGCAACCTCAATGCAGGTGAGGACGATGGCATTCAAATGCGACGCATAACACGTCTCACCAAGAAGTTTTCGCGCAGCCGCACAAAGTGGAAAAAGGATGCCCCCAGTGGAATCTGCCTGACCAAACTTGTCGTCGATTGCTTCGTCGCTCAATCTGGTCGCGATGATGCGGCGTTGCATGAAACCTGGAAGGCAATCAGCAACAGGCTAGCCGAATCCCTGGAAATAGAGCACCCGGTGTTGACAGGAACTCTGCTTGCCGCCGAAGACGACGCCAAGGTTGAATTTTTTCAGGATTGCCTTGACGATGCCTTGGAAAACTTGGAAGTTCTGGATGATAAGGATTGCACCAAGAAGAAAGCACTGACCGCATGGGACAAAGCTTTTGACACGACATTCTTCAGCGACCGGTACGTTGACGACAATCAACCGAAGCGCGCTGCGGCTGTCGCAGGCTCGCTGCTGAGCCCTGCGGCGGCAGCCACTGGACTCTCCTTTCCGAATCGCCCAGTCGTGCCAAACAAGCCGGCCGGATTTGCCTGATGCAGTGGGTGCTGCGCGATCTGCCGCGCTTTCTGCAAGAGCACAAGGATATTGAACGGCTCCAAAAGGAAGCGGATTGGCTGGTCGCATGCGCCTGGCGGATCGATGCCGACGTGGAAGTCGATATGGACTTCGAAATACACGGCAATCCCTATCAGGTCACACTGACTTATCCCGATCTGTTCCCCGAAACGCCAGCCTACATCCGGCCGCGCGTTGCTTCGCAACAATGGTCTATTCACCAATACGGACCAGGTGGGTCCTTTTGCCTTGAATGGCGGGCGGACAATTGGCAGCGTAGCGTTACCGGTGCGGATCTGGCGCAGAGCCTCTATCGACTGCTCACCACAGAAACGCATCCGGAACAACCGGTGCGCGTTCCGTCTGCGCACCATCTCACCGAAGGACAGAAGCTGCGCAGTAGCGAGTACCGTCTGGTTTGCACACCCGGACTTCTGGCGGCGCTGGCGATCATGCCGGATCACGTCCACCGAAAGCTGCGGAAGACCTCTGTACTTCACATTCCAGCGACGATCGCGTTCATCTCGAAGCTCGAGGCCGCAGACAGCGAAATGGCGAACATCGATGATCTGCCGTCCGGCGTTTCTTCCTACTTCCCGCTTTTTGCTTGGTCCGAAGACGGGAAGGCGTTGCGAAGCAGTTCGTTCGACGGCACCCCGCTGCCCTCCTCGTTCGACGAGCTTAGTAAATTGCTTGAGAAAAGCGGCTTTGCAGCAGACACGGTACTGATCCGTGACGCTGAAACGAAAAACATCAAGAGTCAGTTCCTTCTGCTGATTGGTGATGACCCAAAAGCGATGCGGGCTATCTCGATCAACACCGGAGAAGAAACCACCATCCAAAAGTACGACGTGATCCTTCCGCAAAACCAAGAGCGTCGATTGCCGATGGAATCGGATCACCTCGCGGCCATTCGCTTCGGCATCGTCGGCATGGGCTCGATCGGCAGCAAGGTTGCGGTGTCGCTGGCGCGATCCGGGGCACGGCACTTTCTTCTTGTCGATGACGACTACCTTGCTCCGCACAATATCTGCCGCCATGAACTGTCGTGGGCGGCGGTGGGAACCGACAAAGTCCATGCGGTTCAGGAGGCGCTGACACTGATTGTCCCCGATCTTGACGTCAAGATACTGTCCCATCGTGTCGCCGGACAAGAGTCGGCATTGGTGGCTGCGGCAGCTCTCAAGGAACTCAGCACCTGCGACGTGCTGATCGATGCGACGGCGGAACCCGAAGTGTTCCTCAGACTCGCTGCGATTGCGAAGATGGAAAAAAAGCCGATGTGCTGGGCAGAGGTTTTTGCCGGAGGTATTGGCGGCCTGATTGCGCGAGCGCGTCCAGACGTTGATCCGAACCCGGTTGCCGTCAGGGATGCCTTCATTGCTCATCTCGATACCTTGCAGCCGGCGCCTTTCCGGCAGGCGACAGACTACAACGTGCAATCCCAGGAGCCACTGACTGCATATGACAGCGATGTCACCCAGATTGCCTCAGCATTCACGCGATTGATTATTGACACGGCGCTGCGGGAACAGGCCAGCATCTTTCCGAATTCGGTCTACATGATTGGATTACAGAAAGCATGGATTTTTACGCAACCCTTCGACACACGCCCAATTGACGTGCAGGGTGCAGGCTGGGAATCGGACGCCGAGACGGCCACCGAGGCGGATCGCAAGGAAGCCGTTCAGGTCCTGCTCGGAATCATCGTCAAGGAGCCTCATGCTGACGCTAATTCTGCCACCTGATATTCAGGCCAAGCTTCATGCCGCATTGAGGAGTGCCGGAAAGCGTGAGATAGGCGGCGTGCTGATGGCTGAGCACGTGGGGCCCAACCGATTCGAGGTCATGGATATCACGGTACACAAGCGAGGGACGATCGCTTCCTTTGTTCGACGCATAGAAGATGCCCTTGGGCGGCTTCAGGTATTCTTTTCCAGCACCGGCAAGCAATACTCCAAATTCAACTACATTGGAGAATGGCACTCGCATCCGATGTTTGCGGCGGAACCGAGCCGAACGGACGACATATCGATGCACCAAATTGCCGATGATCCAAAAGTGGGAGCCAATTTCGTGGTGCTATTGATCGTGAAACTCGATTCGTCTGGCGCCCTAATAGCAGGAGTTAACACGTATCTTCCTGGTGGCGCCAAGCACCAGTCTTCGGTCGGTTACGTGAGCTGATTTCTCGCATTCGTCAAAGTTGTTGTGGTTTCCACTGCCTTGATGTCTTGTCGATTTCCATCCAGGTTTTGGGGGAGCATTCTCTCGGGAATGCTATAAACTGACCCGGTTGAGTTATAGAGTCCGGACATGGCGGTGTTGCGTATGGCTCCTCACTGTCAAGAGTCAAATCGCAGCTTTTTCTTTTCGCCATTAGGACACATATGCCCCAACAATACGAGGTTTCAGACGGGGGTTTTTGCTGAATGGCGAAAGGATTATTGCGGTAACTAGATGAATATTAATGATTCGTATGGTTCCTGCAAAGCCGTGTACCTCGGTTCGATTCCGGGTCGCGCCTCCAGTGTTCCCCCGCTTCGAGAATTTTCGAAGGCCCGGATGGTGAAATTGGTAGACACAAGGGACTTAAAATCCCTCGGCGCAAG
>WBZP01004235.1_pt1 | contig 15082 bp, 14 predicted proteins | sample 5204301 | NCBI WGS metagenome assembly WBZP01 (sample SAMN12412401, study PRJNA552823) | activated sludge metagenome | isolation source: activated sludge from nitrification reactor of wastewater treatment plant... | place: USA: Pennsylvania | collected 2017
AGAGGCGCTCGGTGGCCAGGCATGGGCAATCCGGGCGCACGTACTGGGTCTCCTGGATGTCGAGCACGGCGCGCGCACCGGCCTCGGTGCGCAGCGCGGTCTTGACCTCGTTGATCGCCGCGTCGATGACCGACTGCACCTCGGCGGCCGAGGGCCAGATGTCCTTGAGGTACACCGGCTCGCCGTCGGGGTCGGCGCCAAGGGGCTGGGCCTCGAAGTCGAAGTCCATCGTGCCCGTGAGCGCGTAGGCGACCACCAGCGGCGGCGAGGCCAGGTAGTTCATCTTGACGTCGGGGTTGATCCGGCCCTCGAAGTTGCGGTTGCCGGAGAGCACCGACACCACCGCGAGGTCGCCGGACTGGACGGCGGCGGAGACCGCCTCGGGCAGCGGCCCGGAGTTGCCGATGCACGTGGTGCAGCCGAACCCGACCACGTGGAAGCCCAGCTTCTGCAGGTAGGGGGTCAGCCCGGCCCGGTCGAAGTAGCTGGAGGCGACCTTGCTGCCGGGGGCGAGCGAGGTCTTCACCCAGGGCTTGACGGTCAGCCCCTTCTCGACGGCGTTCCGGGCCAGCAGGCCGGCGGCCATCATCACCGAGGGGTTGGAGGTGTTGGTGCACGAGGTGATCGAGGCGATCGCCACCGCGCCGTGCCGGAGCTCGAAGCCCTCCCCCGTACCCGGGCCGGCCGCGACGGGCACCGCCGCGTCGGGCGCACCGGTGTAGGTCGGCAGGGCCCGGGCGAAGGCGGCCTTGGCGTCGGTGAGCACGATCCGGTCCTGCGGGCGCTTCGGGCCGGCGATGCTCGGGACGACGGTCGACAGGTCGAGCTCGAGGTACTCCGAGTAGGCGACCTCCTGCGAGGGGTCGTGCCACAGGCCCTGGGCCTTGGCGTAGGCCTCGACCAGGGCGAGCTGGCTCTCGCTGCGCCCGGTCAGGCGCAGGTAGTCCATGGTCACGTCGTCGATCGGGAAGATCGCGCAGGTGGAGCCGAACTCGGGGCTCATGTTGCCGATGGTGGCCCGGTTGGCCAGCGGGACGGCAGCCACGCCGGCGCCGTAGAACTCGACGAACTTGCCGACCACGCCGTGCTTGCGCAGCATCTCGGTGATCGTCAGGACGACGTCGGTCGCCGTGGCGGCGGGCGGGATCTCGCCGGTCAGCTTGAAGCCGACCACCCGCGGGATGAGCATCGAGACGGGCTGGCCGAGCATGGCGGCCTCGGCCTCGATGCCGCCGACGCCCCAGCCCAGCACGCCCAGGCCGTTGACCATCGTGGTGTGGCTGTCGGTGCCGACGCAGGTGTCGGGGTAGGCGCGCAGCGCACCGTCCACGTCGCGCGTCATGACGATCCGGGCCAAATACTCGATGTTGACCTGGTGCACGATCCCGGTGCCGGGCGGGACGACCTTGAACTCGTCGAAGGCGCCCTGACCCCAGCGCAGGAACTGGTAGCGCTCGCGGTTGCGCTCGTACTCGATCTCCATGTTGCGCTCGAGCGCGTCCGTGCGACCGAACACGTCGATGATCACGGAGTGGTCGATCACCAGCTCGGCCGGGGCGAGCGGGTTGATCCGGGCCGGGTCGCCGCCCAGGTCGGCGACGGCCTCACGCATGGTGGCCAGGTCGACGACGCACGGGACGCCGGTGAAGTCCTGCATGACGACGCGGGCCGGGGTGAACTGGATCTCGGTGTCCGGCTCGGCGGAGGGGTCCCAGCCGGCCAGGGCCCGGATCTGCTCGGCGGTGACGTTCGCGCCGTCCTCGGTGCGCAGCAGGTTCTCCAGCAGCACCTTCAGGCTGTAGGGCAGCTTCCCGGCACCGGGCACGGCACCGAGGGAGAAGATCTCGTAGCTCGTGCCGCCGACGTCCAGGGTGGTCCTGGCCGTGAAGCTGTCCTTACTGGTCACGGTCGCTCCTTCGCGAGATATCTTGACGTCAAACTACTTGGTGCCACGGTACCGGGTGCTGCTCAGCTCAGGTCAAGGCCCGGAGCGCGGGCGGCGTCCGGGTCGGGGGTGGCGTCGCGCTCCAGAGTGGCAACGCATTCCACGTGCTGGGTCATCGGGAACGCGTCGAACGCCCTGAGCGCGCCGAGCCGGTAGCCGAGCGGGGCCAGCCGGGCGACGTCCCGGGCCAGCGAGGCCGGGTCGCAGGCCACGTAGACGATCACCCTCGGGCCGAGCGCGGCCACCGCGTCGAGGACCCCCCGCTCGGCGCCCGCCCGGGGCGGGTCGAGCACCACGACGTCGACCGCGGCGACGGGTGGGCCGCTTCCCTGCGGGCCGCTGCTCCCCTGCGGGCCGCTGCTCCCCTGCGGGCCGCTCCCCCGGGGGCCGCCGTCCCCGCCGGTGAGCCAGTGCCCCACCCGGGCGGAGTCGATCCGCACCCAGGGCAGGTCGTGCAGGTTGCGCCGCGCGTCGGCGCACGCCTGCGGCTCGGACTCCACCGCGATCACCGAACCGGTGTCGCCCACGGCACCGGCCAGCCCGGCGGCGAACAGGCCGACCCCGGCGTACAGGTCCAGGCAGCGCTCACCCGGGCGCGGGCGGGCGGCCTGCAGCACGGCGTCCAGGAGGGCCTGGGCGGCCCGGGGGTGCACCTGCCAGAACCCGGCACCGGTGACCCGGAACCACCGCGGCGCCCCACCACCCGGCCCGGCCAGGTCGACCCGGTGCCGCACCCGGGACGGTCGGCGGGGCCCTGCTGCCTGCTTCTCGGGGCCTGCCTGCTTCCCGACGGTCTTCTTCGGACCGGAGGCGGTCGGCGGGTCGGGCACCACGAGCGCGGGCGCGCCGTCCCCGCCGGCGACGACGTCGACGGCCGCGACCCCCGGCCACCGACGCCCGGGCACTCCCGCGGCGTCGACGTCCGGGTGCGCCAGCGGGCACCTCTCGAGCGGGACGACGCGGTGGGACCGGTGCGCGAACATCCCGGCGCGGCCGTCGGCGCCCACCTGGAACCGGACCCGGGTCCGCCAGCCCAGCCCGTCGTCGTCCGGGTCGAGCGGCTCGACGGTGACCTCCCAGTCGATACCGGCCAGCCGGCGCAGGTGCTCGGCCACCAGCGACGCCTTGCCGCGACGCTGCTCCGCGAGCGAGGCGTGCTGCCAGTCGCACCCCCCGCAGCCCCCGGGCCCGGCGGCCGGGCACGGCGGGGTCACCCGCTCGGGCGAGGCGCGGAGGATCTCCACCGCGTCGGCCCGCCAGAACGACCGGTCCTCGGGGCCCTCGGTCACCCGGGCGAGCACCAGCTCCCCCGGCAGGGCGTGCCGGACGAAGACGACGCGGCCGTCGTGTCGCGCCACGCAGGCCCCGCCGGCGGCCACCGCCCCGGTCTCGAGCCGGAGCAGCGACGCGCCGGTGGTGGCGGTCACGTCTCGGTGTCGCCGGACGGCGACCCGGGCACCGAGCGCACGCTGAGCCGGCGCAGGTTCTCCTCGCGTTCGGTGACCCCCTCGCTGGAGGTGAGCTGCCACGGCACGGACGCCACCACCACGCCCGGCATGTAGTGCAGCCGGGTCTTCAGCCGCAGCGCGCTCTGGTTGTGCAACAGGTGCTCCCACCAGTGGCCCACCACGTACTCGGGCACGTAGACGACGACCAGATCGCGCGGGCTGTCGCGACGGATCTGCGTGACGTACTCCAGGACCGGCTCGGTGACCTCGCGGTAGGGCGAGTCCAGCGCCTTGAGCGGGACGGGGATGTCGACCTCGTCCCACTGGCGCTGCAGGGCGCTCGTCTCCTCCGGGTCGACGACGACGGTCACCGCCTCCAGCACCGACGGCCGGGCCGCCCGGGCGTAGGCGAGAGCCCGCAGGGTCGGCTTGTGGATCTTCGAGACGAGGACGATCGCGTGCACCCGGGACGGCAGCTGACGCGCGGTCGGGCCCTCCTGCGAACCGAGCTCCTGGCGGATCGAGCGGTAGTGGCGGCGGATCGCCAGCATCACCAGGTAGAGCAGGGCCATCGCGAACAGCGCGAGATAGGCGCCGCGGACGAACTTTGTGATCAACACGATCACCAGGACGATGCCGGTGATGGTCAGGCCGATGGTGTTGACCACCCGGGAGCGCTGCATCCGGCGCCGGGCGGCCGGGTCGGTCTCGGTCTTGAGCAGCCGGGTCCAGTGCCGCACCATGCCGGTCTGGCTCGTGGTGAAGGAGATGAACACCCCGACGATGTAGAGCTGGATCAGCTTGGTGACCTGGGCGTCGAAGGCGAGGATCAGCCCGGCCGCGGCCGCCGCCAGGGTGACGATGCCGTTGCTGAACGCGAGCCGGTCGCCGCGGGTGTGCAGCTGCCGAGGCATCAGATCGTCGCGCGCCAGGATCGAGCCGAGGACGGGGAAGCCGTTGAACGCCGTGTTGGCCGCCAGCACGAGGATCAGCCCGGTGGTCGCCGCCACCAGGTAGAACGCGATCGGGAAGCCGTCGAAGAGAGCCTTGGCGATCTGGCCGATGCTCGGGTCCTGGACGTAGTCCTCCCCCACCGGCACGCCGTTGCGCAACAACTGGGTCGCCGGCTCCTCGGCGTAGTGCAGACCCATCTTCTGCGCCAGCACCAGGATGCTCATCAACATGGTCACGGCGATGCCACCGAGCAGGGCCAGCGTGGTCGCCGCGTTCTTGCTCTTGGGCCGCTGGAAGGCCGGGACGCCGTTGCTGATCGCCTCGACCCCGGTCAGCGCCGCGCACCCCGACGAGAAGGCGCGCAACAGCAGGAAGCCCCAGGCCAGGCCGGTCAGCCCCTGGGCGAACGCCGGCTCGGGTACCGCGGTGAGATCGGCGCTGGCCACCTTGGGCAGGGTTCCCGTGGCCAGCCGGACCAGCCCGTACGCGCCCATGCCCAGGATGGCGACCATGAACGCATACGTGGGGATCGCGAACGCCGTGCCCGACTCGCGCACCCCGCGCAGGTTCATGGCCGTCAGGACGGCGACCACCGCCACCGCGACCAGCGCCTCGTGCCCACGGATCGCCGGGATGGCCGCGGCGGCGTACTGCGTGCCCGAGGAGACCGACACCGCCACCGTGAGCACGTAGTCCACCAGCAGGGCACTGGCGACGGTGAGACCTGCGGGCACCCCGAGGTTGGTGGTGGCCACCTCGTAGTCCCCACCGCCGGACGGGTAGGCGTGCACGTTCTGCCGGTACGACAGGACGACGATCAGCATCACGAAGACGACGGCCAGGCCCACGAGCGGGGAGAAGCGGTACGCCGCCGTACCCGCCAGGGCGAGGGTGAGCAAGATCTCATCGGGGGCATAGGCCACCGACGAGAGGGCGTCGGAGGCGAAGACGGGAAGTGCGATCCGCTTCGGGAGCAGGGTCTCGGAGAGCCGCTCGCTGTGCACGGGCCTCCCCAGGAGGACCCGCTTGACAGCGTCGGTGAACATCGGCACGAACGGCATCGTAGGCGCGCCGACGGGACGTGTAGCGTCGCACCCGACACCAAATCCATCGCAGGTCCAGGGCCGCCCCGTGGACGGCCGCTCGAAGGAGATGCTCGGCCGTGCATTTCGTGATCATGGGCTGCGGGCGCACCGGGTCGTCCCTGTCCCGCCTCGTGGAGCGCCGCGGGCACTCCGTCGCCGTGGTCGACCAGAACCCCGAGGCCTTCCGCCGCCTCGGGCCGCAGTTCGAGGGGCAGCGGGTGACCGGGGTCGGGTTCGACCCCGAGACCCTCAAGGAAGCGGGCATCGAAGGTGCCTACGCCTTCGCGGCCGTCAGCAGCGGGGACAACTCCAACATCCTCGCGGCACGCGTCGCCCGCGAGGTGTTCGGCCTGACCAACGTGGTCGCCCGGATCTACGACCCGGGCCGGGCCGAGGTGTACCAGCGGCTCGGGATCCCGACGGTGGCGACGGTGCGCTGGGCGGCCGACCAGATGATCCGGCGGCTGCTGCCCGCCGGGGCCGTGTCCGAGTACCGCGAGCCCTCCGGGCGCCTGGCGCTCACCGAGGTGGCCGTCGACCGCCGCTGGGTGGGCCGGCGGATGGACCAGATTGAGGCGGCCACGGGCGCCCGGGTGGCCTACCTGACCCGGCTCGGCGACGGCATCGTGCCCGGCCCCGACACGGTCTATCAGGAGGGTGACCAGGTCCACCTGATGGTGGTCGAGAACGACCTGCCCAATGTCGAGGCGACCCTGGCCTCGGCCCCCGCGGAGGAGAACCACTGATGCGCGTCGTCATCGCCGGAGCGGGCAGCGTCGGCCGGTCCATCGCCTCCGAGCTGCTGTTGAACAACCATGACGTGCTGCTGGTGGACCGCGACCCGGCGGCGATCCGGCCGAACAGCGTGCCCCACGCGCAGTGGTTGCTGGCCGATGCGTGCGAGATCTCCTCGCTCGCCGACGCCGGGCTGGCCGACTGCGACGTCGTCGTGGCGGCGAGCGGCGACGACAAGGTCAACCTGGTCGTCTCGCTGCTGGCCAAGACCGAGTACGGCGTGCCGCGCACGGTGGCCCGGGTGAACAACCCGAGGAACGAGTGGATGTTCGACGAGGCCTGGGGCGTGGACGTGGCCGTCTCCACCCCGCGGTTGATGACCGCGCTGGTCGAGGAGGCGGTGGCGGTCGGCGACCTGGTGCGGATCTTCACGTTCCAGCAGAGCCACGCCAACATGGTCGAGATGACCCTGCCCGCCGACGCCCCGGTGGTCGGCACCATGGTCGGCGACATCGTCTGGCCCGAGGACACGGTGCTGGTCGCGATCCTGCGCAACGACCGACCGATTCCGCCCAGCCGCGACGACACGCTCGAGGCCAACGACGAGCTGATGTTCATCACGGTCCCCGGGTCCGAGGACGCGCTGCAGGCGCTGCTCAGCCCGGGTCGGGGGCAGGTGTCCCGCCAGCAGGCTCCGACCCAGCCGGAATCGGCTGCGGATCGGGGGGCGTGACCTCGACCGTCGGAACGGTCCGCACGATCCGCCAGGTCAGCAGGAGCACGAGGGCGAACAACGGGACGCCGAGCACTACACCGGCCAGCCCGAGGGCCGTGGTGTGGCCGGTCAGGTACAACCCCGTCTGGACGGCGAGCCGCACGCCGAACATGGCCACCCACAACCAGGTCACGATGGTGTAGACCCGCCGCCGCCGCGGCACCTCGCGCCAGGCCGTGCCCTCGCCGAGCAGGAAGCCCAGGAGCACGCCCACCAATGGCCAGCCGACCAGCGCCGAGATGGCGTAGCCGAGGGCGAAGCCGAGGTTCTTGAGCATGGTCGGCAGGAAGAAGTTCTCCGAGCGGCCGGTCAGCAGGGCCGCCGCCGCGCCCAGCCCGACACCGGCCAGGCCGGTGAGCGCCTGGCCCACCCCACCGCCGCGCACCACCCGCCAGATCACGAACGCGGCCGAGACGGCGACCGCCAGCAGCACCGACAGGCGCAGGTCGCCGGTGAGCGGGTAGGTCACCGAGAACAGGGTCAGCGGGGCGACCGATTCCACCATCCCGCGGGCACCGAGCGACTTCTGCTGCCCCAGCTGATCCTGCAGTGCCGAGCTGAACGCGGCCGAGAACGACGGCTCGTCGCCGTCGTCAGGCTGCGCCACGCGGGACCAGTTCATACCGAGGATTGAACACCGCCGGGTCGCCCTCGGCCTGGGTGATCAGACCGTGCACCCGGATCCGGCGGCCCGGTTCGACCCCGGCGATCTGTCGCCGGCCGAGCCAGATCACCCGCAGCGTGCCGCTGCCGTCGTAGAGCGCCGCCTCCAGCGCCGGGACACCGGCCCGGGGGCGCAGGGTGACCGACTTCAGCGTGCCGCAGACCGTGGCCTGTCGACGGTGTTCGAGGGCCGAGATGGGAGTGCCGCCCATCTGGACGGCGCGCACCTGCTCCTCCTCGGCGTGGACCTGGTGCTGCGAGGCTGTGAACCGGCTGAGCAACGAGCGCCAGCGCGGATTGTTTGACATGGCAACCAGCGTATGCCTGCCCTCCGCGCAGCCGGACCTCAGGGGGTGAGACCCACCCCACGTGCGCGCCGAAGCGATCACCGATGGTGACGGCGCCCGCCGATCAGCAACACTCGGTGATCGAAGCCCCGGGGTGATCAGTGGATCTCGGTGATCTCGGGCCCCCGGCGGAACGGATCCAGGTCGCCGCTGAAGCGCTCCTGCTCGGCCGCGTCGTCCGGGGCCGCGTCGGCGTCGGGGACGAGCAGCTGCCCGTCCGCCCCCACCAGCGCGGGCAGCCGCAGCGGGAGCAGCTCCCGGGGGGCCATCGCCTCGTCACCGCGCACCACGACCAGATCCCTGATCACGGCCTCGAGCGGTGCGGCGGCCTCGTGGTCAGCGACCGCGGGGCCGTGGAACACCGCCCGGAGGAACCACCGCGGCCCGTCCACACCGGAGAACCGGGCGGGCTGGTACCCGGTGCGGCCGTCGGCCGTGCGGGCCGGGATCTTCGCCCTCAGCTCGGGGCCGAACACCCCCGTCTGCTCCGTCACGGTGCCGCCCTGGCGGGTGACGCTGGAGGCGATCTCCGCCCGGATCTCCGACCAGATGCCCTCGCTGCGCGGCGCCGCGAACACCTGGAGCTGCACGAGTGAGCCGCCGAGCTGGACCGTGACCGCGGTGACGGTGTTCGTCGCCTCGTCGACGTCGAGCCGCAGCTCCATCGCCTCACGACCGCGCAGGCGGAGCGAGCCGAGGTCGATGTACCCCTCGGCGTCCGGCTGCTCGGCGACGTCCCACGGGCCGTCGGGGCGCGGGGAGAGACCCTGGCGGGGCTCCTCGTCGTCCTCGGCCTCGTCGGCATCGGCGACGGCCTCGGGGACGGCGGCGGCCTCGACAGGCTCGTCCTCCGCCCGACGGCGACGACGGAACACGCTCACTGACCCTCATCCTCCTGCGACGTGAACCCGCCCGACGACCCGAAGCCCCCCGACCCGCGGGGGGTGTCGGTGAGCTGCCCGACGACCTGCCAGACGACGTGCTCGACCCGCTGCACCACCAGTTGGGCGATCCGGTCACCCCGGCGCACCCGGAACGCCTGATGGAGATCGGTGTTCAGCAACGTCACCTTGATCTCCCCCCGGTACCCGGCGTCGACGGTGCCCGGGGCGTTCACCAGCGTAACGCCGTGCCGGGCGGCCAATCCCGACCGCGGGTGCACGAACGCCGCGTACCCGGGCGGCAGGGCGATCGCCACCCCGGTACCGACCACGGCACGCTCCCCCGGCCCGAGCTCGAGGTCGGCCGCCGAGTGCAGATCGGCCCCCGCGTCGTCCGGGTGGGCGTAGCCGGGCAGCGGCAGCCCCGGGTCGAGCCGCACCAGGGGTACCGGTACGACGGACGCGGAGAGAGCCGACCGGTCGGGGAGCACGCAGAGAGGGTAGCCCGTTGTGGCAGGCTGGGCCGGTGGCCATGAACCAGAGCACGAACGGCACCGGTGAGTACCACGAGCGGCTCTGGCCCGCGCCCTGGGTGTGGGCCGTCGCGGTCATGTTCGGCGCCGGCATCGGGATCATCATGGTGCGGTTCGGCCCGGCCGCGATGGTGACGGTGGCGGTCGTGGCGACCGCAGTCCTGATGGCGGCCCTGGCCCGGACCACCCCCGAGATCGCCGTGGCGGGCGGGGAGCTGCGCGCCGGGCGGGCCCGGGTGCCCCTCCCGCTCACCGGGGGGGTCACCCCCCTCGACGGCACGGCGATGCGACACGAGGCGGGCCCCGGTCTGGACGTCCGCGCCTACCTGTGCATCCGCGGCTGGATCCGCACCGGGGTGCGCGTGGACCTGACGGACCCGAACGACCCCACCCCGTACTGGCTGGTCTCGAGCAGGCGGCCGGACGAGCTGGCCACGGCGCTGGGCGCCGCCCGCCGGCGCAGCGGCGGCTAGGCGGCGCACTCCTTGCACACGGGCTGACCGCCCACGTCGCTGGCCAGCTGGCTGCGGTGGTGCACCAGGAAGCAGCGGGTACAGGTGAACTCGTCCGCCTGACGCGGCAGCACCCGGACCGAGAGTTCCTCGTTCGACAGGTCCGCCCCGGGCAGCTCGAAGCCTTCCGCCGCCTCGATCTCGTCCTCGTCGACGGCTCCGGAGCCCTTGTCGACGCGCCGGGCCTTCAGCTCCTCGATCGAGTCCTCGCTGAGCTCGTCATCGGTCTTGCGTGGCGCGTCGTAATCGGTCGCCATGAGGGTCACGCTCCGGGTGGTCGGAAAACGGTGGTTTGTGGGATCGGGATCGGTCGGTGGACGGAAACAGGATCAAGGACGGCGATGCCCCTCCTCGACATCGAGGGGGTGGGCGACGCCAGCAACGCCGCGCGAAGGTCAATTCATCCCCGGCGCGGGCGATTGTGCACCATGAGGTCACCCGAGGCGAACCCAGGAGCGCGTGATCTGCGTCAGCGTGTCGTCCCCGGAGCCTGCCCGCCCGGGCCGTCGGTCACCGCGTGGGCCTTCACGAGCGCGTCCCGGAGGTCGGCGTGCAGCGGGGGACGCGCGGCCAGGGTGAGATCACCCGGGAGCCCGGGGCCGGCGTCCCCGAACGGCCCACCGGTCAGCCGGACCCCGAGTTCGGTGGCCACCAGCGCCGCCGCCGCGACGTCCCAGACGTTCAGCCCGCGCTCGTAGTGGGCGTCCAGCCGGCCGACCGCCACCGAGCACAGGTCGAGTGCCGCGCTGCCCATCCGGCGCAGGTCGCGCACCAGGGGCAGCACCTCCCCCACCACGGCGGCCTGCTGACGGCGCAGCTCGCTGCGGTAGCCGAACCCCGTGCTCACCAGCGCCCCGTCGAGCCGGGGCACCCGGTCGGCCAGGGCCCGGGCGTCGGCGGCGGTGAGCCGGGTGCCGTCCAGCCAGGCCCCCACGCCGCGCCCCGCCGTCCAGGTCTCGCCGGTGACCGGGTTGCGGACGCACCCGGCCTCGGCCCGCCAGGCGCCGGGGACGGTCGGGTCACCCGTGACCACCGCCACACTGACGGCGTAGGCGGGCAGGCCGTAGAGGTAGTTCGCGGTGCCGTCGATCGGGTCGAGCACCCAGGTCAGCCCGGTGCTCCCCCGCCCGGGGCGCAGGCCGGCCTCCTCGCCGAGGACGGCGTCGTCCGGGCGCTCCCGGGAGAGCAGGTCCCGCAGCACCTCCTCCGCCGCGGTGTCCATCGCGGTCACCACGTCGGTCGGGCTGCTCTTGGTCGCCGCCACCTCGACCCGGGCCGGGCGCGCCGCGATCAGGTCGGCGGCGGCCCGCGCCGCCCGCTCGGCCAGCCGGATCAGCTGCTCGGTCACCGCTACCCCCTCGCCGTGACAGGGGCGGCCGCGGGGGCCACCACGGACGGCGCGCAGCACCCGTCGGGGCACGGCCAGGGCGCCGCGGGCAGCTCACCGCAGACCGCCGCGGTCACCGACCCGCCCCTGGCCCGCACCGCCTGCTCGGTGAGCAGGTCGGCGAGAGCGGCGACGAACCGGGCGTCGGTGCCCACCGTCGCCGCCCGCCGGAAGGCCAGGCCGAGCCGCCCGGCGGCGGCCGCGGCGTCCCCGTCCAGGTCGTTGACCACCTCCATGTGGTCGCTGACGAAACCGATCGGGACGACGACCACCCCGGCCACGCCCTCGCCGGCCAGGGTCGCCAGGTGATCGGCGACGTCCGGTTCGAGCCAGGGCGTCCGGGGCGAACCCGAACGGGAGCAGTAGGCGAGGTCGCCCGGCGTGCCGGGGGCGACGGCCCCCTCGTCGGCCAGGGCCGCCATCACCGCCGCCGCGACGGCCCGGTGCTGGCGCAGGTAGGCGCCGGTCCCGGTACCGGAGGCGTCCGCCATCGCGGTCGGGATGGAATGCGTGACGAAGACCACGCGCCGCTGCGCCCCCGCCGTCAGCTCGGCTCCCAGCAGGTGCAGGGCCTGCCGGGTCGCCGCGGTCGCCGCCGCGACCAGACCGGGGTGGTTGAAGTAGGGGCGCACCACGTCGACCGCCGGCGCCCCGGGCACCGCCGCTCGCGCGGCCACGATCTCCTCGCGGTACTGGCGGCACCCCGCGTAGCTGGAATAGGCGCTGGTCAGCACGCCGACGAGACGGCGCGAGCCCGCGTCCCGCGCCTGCTGCAACGCCTCCTCGAGCGTCGGGTGCCAGTTGCGGTTGCCCCAGAACACGGGTCGCGCGCTGCCGCGCCGGCCCAACTCGGCGGACAGCTCGGCGAGGATCCGGCGGTTCGCGGCGTTGATCGGGCTCACCCCGCCCCGGGCCAGGTAGTGCTGCGCGACCTCGACGAGTCGCTCCCGGGGGATCGCCGCCCCCCGCCGCCCGGCCGCCCGGGCGGCCACCTGTTCCAGGAACGGCATCACGTCGTCCGGGCCGTCGGGCCCGCCGAAGGAGACCAGCAGCACCCCGTCGTAGGGGTCGAGCGCGTCGCGGGGGTCGGCGGGCGTGAGGTCGTCGACGGCAGGCACCCCCCGATCCTGCCACCAGCCCAGATAACCCCCGACATGCCCGCCGACATGCTTCGACATCCCGCCGCCGGATGGCACAGTCGTGCCCAGGACGCAGGCAAGGGGTGACAGATGCATGACCTCACGCTCGTCGGCGTGCACGACGACGGCGAGCATCTCGTCCTCGCCGGCGCGGACGGACAGCGGTACCGGGTACGGGTCGACGAGCCGCTGCGAGCAGCCGTTCGCCGCGACCGCGCGCGTCTCGGCCAGCTGCAGATCGAACACGACGCCCGGCTGAGGCCGCGGGAGATCCAGGCCCGGATCCGGGCCGGGGAGAGCGCGGAGCAGATCGCCGAACAGAGCGGGTTGCCGGTCGCCTACGTGCGCCGGTACGAGGGCCCGGTGATCGCCGAACGCGAGTTCGTCGTCCGCCAGGCACGCGCCGTCCGGATTCGGGGCGAGCGCCGGCCGGACGGGTCGATGCCGACCCTCGGTGAGCTGGTCACCGACCGCCTGGCGTCGCGCCAGGTCAGTGCCCCGGACGACGCCTGGGACGCCTGGCGGCGGGCCGACGACGGCATCTGGCTGGTCAGCCTCACCTTCGTCGCGGGCACCCGGGAGCGTTGCGCCCGGTGGGCCTACGACCCGCAGCTGCGCCACGTGACCCCGCAGGACGACGAGGCCCGGTGGCTGACCGACCACGAGGGCGTGGCCGCCACCGGCGGTGCCGCCCAGCGCCGGCTGATGCCGGTGCGCGCCGACGGGTACGGTGACCCGCCGCCGCGGCCGGTGAGCGAGATCGACCTGGCCGAGCCCGCGCCCTCCGTCGAGGCGGCGGCGCCCTGGCCGGCCGCCGCGACCGTCGACCTGCTCGACTCGCTGCGTGAGCGGCGCGGCCGCCGCCAGCGGCCGCTGCCCCCCGGGGAGGAGCCCGAGGGCGGCGACCCGGCCCAGCCCGACCTCGACCGCGCGCTCGAGCGGCGCTTCGAGCGGATGGCGGAACGCCCGCTGGACCTCACCTCGATCGACACGCCGCCGGCCGCGCACCCTCCCCTGGCCCGGCCGGACCTGGCCACCGACGCCGAGGTGCTGACCCTGCCCGAACCGGCCCTGGTGCTCCCGGACGACGCACCCGTCCCGGCGGGGGCGCGGAAGGCCGCGTCGCCCGGGGCGGCGTCCGGGAAGCGGAACAAGCGGGCCAGCGTGCCCAGCTGGGACGACATCGTCTTCGGCGGCCGCCGGGAGTAGTCGTCGCCGGGAGCGCCTCACCGGCCGCGGCGCCGTCCCCGGGTGACCAGCAGCGGTACCCGCTGCTCCTCCTCGGTGCGGGCGCCGTGCTGCCCCACCAGCGTCAGGTGCTCCGGGCGTGCCGTGCGCGAGTCGACCACGGCCACCAGCCCGGTCGCCGACCCGACGATGTCGCCGATCCGGGGCAGGACGCGCGGATGGACCGGCCCGAACCACCCGGCCGCCACCGCCTCGTCGCGTCGCAGCAGCTCGAACCGGTCGCCGAGCCGCTCCCGCCAGGCCGCCAGGACGTCGTCCACCGCCCCCGGCCGGCAGTACACCTGGACGGCGCGTGGCTCCCCCCCGACGCGGGCCACCCCGGCCGCCAGCGCCGGGTCGTGCGCCACGTCGACCCGGTCGGCGGGGGCGACGTCGACCATCCCGTGATCGGCCGTGATCACCATGAGCGCGTCGGCCGGCAGCAGCCGGGCGAGCCGGGCCAGCTCACCGTCCACGGCGGAGAGCTCCTCGCCCCAGTGCCAGGAGTCGCACCCGCGCTGGTGCCCGACCTTGTCGATCTCACCCCAGTACAGGTAGCAGAACGCCTGCGCGCCGCGCCGCGCCGCCGCCGCCACGGCCGCGGTGACGGCGTCGACCCGGTCGGCCATCCGCTGCCCGGCGACGAACCGGCCGCCCCGCTGCACCGCCTCGGTCAGCCCGGACCCGTCGAAGTACCCCGGCCCCACCCGGACGACCTCGACCCCCGACCGGGCCAGGTGCTCGAACACCGTCGGCTCGGGCTGCCAGGCCCGGGGGTCCACCGCCGGGTCCCAGGCCAGTTCGCTGAAGACGACCCCGCGGGCGGGGTCGAGCACCTCGGTGCCGACCAGGCCGTGGGCGCCGGGCGGCAACCCGGTGCCGAGGCTGGCCAGGCTGGTCGCCGTGGTCGCCGGGAAGCCACAATCGACGGTCGCCGCGCCCAGGGACGACAGGAACGGCGCGTGCCCGCCACGCCGGCGCAGCTGGTGGGCGCCGAGCCCGTCGAGCAGGACGACGACCGCGTGCCGGGTGTGCTCCACCCCCAGGAGCTGCTCGCCGTCCGACGGCTGCGCGCCCGGCAGGTGCGCGACCGGGTGGCCGAGCGCGGCGGCGACCGCGGGCAGCACCTTGGCGAGCGAGGAGATCACCGGGCCGGACGACCTCCGGACGACGCGGCCGCCACGGCGGCCGACAGGTCGCGGGCGAAGGCGACGGCGGCCCGGACGGCATCCGCCCCCTCGGCCTCGGCGGAGAGGCGCAATGTGATGTCGTCGGCGGCCGCCGTGCCCGTGTACCCGTGGTCGGCCTCGCACTCGGGGTCGGCGCAGCCGGCGGGTTCGAGGTCCAGCCGGCTCATCCCGCCCCAGCCGATACTCAACGTGAGTTCGCGCGGGGTCGCCCCGCTGCGGTGCAGCTCCGGCCGCGCCACCGCGTGCGAGACCACCAGCGAG
>WBZP01004236.1_pt1 | contig 15076 bp, 15 predicted proteins | sample 5204301 | NCBI WGS metagenome assembly WBZP01 (sample SAMN12412401, study PRJNA552823) | activated sludge metagenome | isolation source: activated sludge from nitrification reactor of wastewater treatment plant... | place: USA: Pennsylvania | collected 2017
CAGAGCCGCGGCCAGGCCGTTGCGCGCGCACGCGATCGCGCCCATACCCGAGGCGAATGCCTCCCACTGCGCCCGCAGGTCGATGGTGTGCCAGGGCGTGATCGTGCCGCCCCAGTCGAAGATGACGGCCTGGACATCGGAGCGGACCGGTGTCTTCGCCAGATGCTCGGTCACAGCAGGCTCCTCAAGGTCGGCAGGTCGATCGGGTCGGCGTTCGTCCCCGGCGTCGCACACGCCCACGCACCAGCCACGACGCCCCAGCGGGCGCACTCGACGGGGTCGGCACCGGACAGCCAGGCCGCCAGGAAAGCCGCGCCAAAGGCGTCGCCCGCACCATTGCTGTCGACCGCTGGGCGGCCCAGCAGCGCGGCAGCGGGCACGTCGACCGACGAGCCTCCTCGGACGTGTACCCGGCAGCCGGCTGCTCCCGCTGTCGACACCACCAGGGCGGCGCGTCCTTGGTCGAAGACCCGGCCCACCACCTCGGGGAGCCGCTCGGTGACCCCGACGGCGGACAGGAACACCAGGTCCGCGGCGAAGGCGAACTCCTCGTGGTACGGGTTCACCCCGTCCCAGTCGTTGAGGTCGGTCGAGACCGAGTGCCCCGATGCGACGGCCTCCCGAAGGGCCGGCCGGGTCCAGTCGTTGATCGTCACGTGCGCGTGTCGCGCCGTCCCGAGCAGCGAACGGTGACAGTCCACCTGAGCCGCAGGCAGCGCCTGGCCGCGCCCGTCGTGGAAGGACATCCGGCGTCCGTCGTCGGCCACCAGGTTGACGCTGCGCTTGGTCCCCTCCGGCACGACGACGCCGGTGAACGGCAGCCCGGCCGACGCGAACCGCTCGCGCGCCAGCAGCCCCTCCGGGTCGTCACCGACCAGGTCGACCAGGTGGGTGTGCACCCCGAGTGCATGCAGCCCGAGGGCCCACCCGCTGCCGGAGTGGCCGACATACCGGACCATGGGCGGGACGTGCACCGTGTCCGCGAACGGAACCGGCAGCTCGGCGACCCGGATGATCGTGTCGACTCCGACCCCGCCCAGGGCGAGAACGTCCAGACCGGTCGTGCCCATCACTCTCCCCCAGGCCCGCAGCGTGCGGACTAGCCGCGGATCTCGCGGGCGATCTCGGCCACGGCACCAACGACGGCCACCTCGCGCCGCTCACCAGAGCGGCGGTCCTTGACCTCGATGACGGCGTCCGCCAGGCCCCGGCCGACCACGACGATGGTCGGGACGCCGATGAGCTCGGAGTCCTTGAACTTCACGCCCGGGCTCACTCCGCGCCGGTCGTCGAGCAGGACGTCGACACCCTGGGCGGACAGCTCGCGGGCCAGTGACTCGGCGGCGACGAAGACCTCCTCGTCCTTTCCGGTCGCGACCAGGTGGACGTCCGCCGGAGCGACCTCGCGCGGCCAGACCAGGCCGATCTCGTCGTGGTTGCCCTCGGCCACGCAGGCCACCGCGCGGCTGACACCGACGCCGTAGCTGCCCATGATGACCGTCGTCAGCCGCCCACTGGCGTCGAGCACCTTGAGGTCGAGCGCCTCGGCATACTTGCGGCCGAGCTGGAAGATATGGCCCATCTCGATCCCGCGCGCGGACTCCAGGCCCAGGCCGCACGACGGGCAGGCGTCGCCATCGCGCACCTCGGCGGCCTCGATGACGCCGTCGGGCACGAAGTCCCGGCCGGCGACCAGGTCAAGGGCGTGGTAGCCGTGGGCGTTGCCGCCCGCGACCCAGGCCGTCCCGGTGACGACACGGGGGTCGACAAGGAAGCGCACCCCGGACGCGCTGACCGTGCCCAGGGCCTGCGGTCCCATGTAGCCCTTGACAAGCGTCGGGTATGCCGCAAAGTCCGCCTCGGTGAAGGCCTCGACGACGGCCGGCTCCACCTGTGCCCCGAGCCGTTTCTCGTCCACCTCCCGGTCACCGGGGATGCCCAGGGCGAGCGGCTCACGGCGCCCGTCCGGGTGGACGAGCATGACGACGACCGTCTTGAGCGTGTCTGGCGCGCTCCACGCGGTGCCATCGGCCTTGGGGTAGCGCTGGTTGAGACAGTCGACGAGCGTGGCGATGGTGGGACTGTCCGGGGTCTGCTCGGTGTGGGCGGCGGGGACGGCGTCATACGGGCGCTCGTCCGGGGCCGGGACGCGGACCGCCTCGACGTTCGCGGCATAGCCGCAGCTGGGGCACCGCACGTAGGTGTCCTCGCCGTTCTCGGCGGTGGCGAGGAACTCCTCGCTCTTGGAGCCGCCCATCGCCCCCGCCATCGCGGCGACGATGACGTAGTGGAAGCCGAGCCGGTCGAAGATCCGCACGTAGGCCTCGCGGTGCAGCTGGTAGCTCTTGTCCAGCCCGGCCTCGTCGATGTCGAAGGAGTAGGAGTCCTTCATGACGAACTCGCGGCCGCGGAGCAGGCCGGCCCGCGGACGGGCCTCGTCCCGGTACTTGGTCTGGATCTGATACAGCGATACGGGAAGATCCTTGTATGACGAGAAGAGGTCCTTGACGGTGAGGGTGAAGAGCTCCTCGTGGGTCGGCCCGAGGAGGTAGTCAGCACCTTTTCGGTCCTTGAGCCGGAAGATATTGTCGCCATACTCGGCCCACCGACCGGTCGCCTCGTAGGGCTCCTTGGGCAGCAGTGCGGGGAAGAGCAGCTCTTGGGCGCCGATCGCATCCATCTCCTCGCGGACGATGGTCTCCACCCGGCGCAGCACCCGCATCCCCAGCGGCAGCCAGGTGTAGATGCCCGGACTGACGCGGCGGATGTACCCCGCGCGGACGAGCAGCTTGTGGCTGGGCAGCTCGGCGTCGGCCGGGTCCTCCCGCAAGGTCCGCAGGAACAGGCTCGACATGCGCAGGACGGACACGGGGGGACTCCTCGACAGCGGTGATGGCTCCCCCGCAGGATACCCGGCCGAGTCTGCCCCCGAGCGGCCGCCGATGCTGCGGCGGGTGGCGGCGCCCCGGTGGCGAAGGTGGGTCAGCGGTTCTCGTACCTGGCCCGGGTGCCTTGCGCGCGGAAGCCCAGCCGCTCGTAGAGGAACCGGGACGGGTTGTCGACATTGACGCAGAGCCAGGCGGCCGGCACCTCGTCGTGCTTGAGCGCGGTGAGCGACCGGACGACGAGATGGGCACCGAGCCCGCGGCCCCGCCAGGACGGGACGACACCGACCTGGTCGATCCAGGCGCCGTCGAGGATGACCAGGCCCACCGGCTCCCCGCCCGCCAGGGCCACCCGGGACTGGTCGGGCCGGAAGGCCGAGGACCCGCGCACGAAGTCCAGCCACTCCTCGTCGGACGCGTGGCCGCGGCTGCTGACGGACGTGCCGAAGGACTCGCGGAAGGCCTGGGCGAAGGCCTGGGCCGTTGCGTCGGTGAACGGCTCGGTCTCGACACCCTTCGGCAGGGGGACCTTGGGGATGTGCTTGAGCTTGTGCCGCATGACCGTCTCGGCGAAGGTCCGCCGCAGGCCGCTGCGGGCGAAGAGCGACTCTGCCTCGAGCGACATCGTCTCGGCCACGACCAGGAGGTCCACTCCCGGCGCCTGCTCACGGCACCACTCGACGAGCTGTTCGCCGTAGCCGAGGTGCCGGGTCGACGGGTGGACCAGGCCGGTGGCACACTGACGCCCCTGCGGGTCCCGGAACAGGGCCGCCACGGCCACGAGGTCCCCGGTCTCGTCCCGACCACCGATCGCCGGACCGCTGAGGAAGAGCTCGGTGAGCATGGACTCCTCGGCAAGGGTGGGCAGCCCGCCGTCCTCACGCAGGCAGGCTCGGGCCAGCCCGCCCAGTGCGCCGAGGTCGGACTCGGTGATCGGTCCCCAGGCGAGCATCGACATACCCACATCAAACCACCTCGGGCAGTGCGGGTTACGACGCGCGGGCGGCCACGTGGATGGCGAGGGCGTCGACGACATCGTCAGTGGCGGCCAGCCCGCAGTGGTGGAAGTCCTCACGGCGCGCAGTCGCCTCGCAGCTCGGTTGCGGTGGCATGGGCCCGTATGCCGGCATACCTCGTCCTTCCGCGAGCACACCAACGTGCAATAGTCGCCGCGGCGCACGACATATCAGGACAAATCGACCGCGATCGCGGACTACTGCACGTTTGACGGCCCGCCCTAGGGCGACCACAGTCCCCTGACCAGATCCGCCACCTCGTCGCGGGCCGTGGCTACATGAGGACCGTGGTGAACTCGCCGACCGTTGCGAAGCCGACCCGACGGTAGACCGCCCGGGCGGCGACGTTGTACTCGTTGACATAGAGGCTGACGGAGGAGGCCATCGTGTCGAGCACCTGTTCGGTCACCGCCGCGACCAGCGGTACGCCGAGGCCGCGACCACGCAGCCGCGGGGTCAGCCAGACTCCCTGCAGCTGGGCCTCGCCGAGGGCGCAGGAGCCGACATCGGCCTTGAAGAGGATCTCGCCGTGCTGCTCCCAGACGAAGGTATGTCCCCGGTCCAGCAGCTCCTGCAGCATCCGCCGGTAGCCCACGTCCGAGCCGCGGTATGGCGGGTAGCCGATCTCAGCGGTGAACATCGCAGCCGCCGCGGGCAGGACGATCGACACCTCGTCGGGGCGCGCCACCCGGACCCGCAGGTCAGCGTCGATCCCCAGCGCCGAGGGCCGGCTGGTCGTCGCCATGAGCGGCTGCCGGGCGCGAATGGTCCGGGCCGGGCTCCAGCCGGTCATCAACCCCGACCAGAGCAGCTCGACCTGGTCGGAGGGACCGAAGACCGAGGCCGTCTGTCGGCGCAGCCGCCGCAGCCGCGGCACGAAGGCCTCGGCCGCCTCCTCGCCCACGGCAACGGGGACGATATTGGCGGCCGCCCAGCACAGGGCCTGAAGCCGTCCGTTGGGCCGGTACCCGAGCAGTGCGCCGGGATACCTCGTGGCCGTCCCTTCGACGATCCGTGCCGCGACGAAGACGCTCGCCGGCGGGTCGAGTGCGCACAGGTCGAGCGCCTCGCCCTGGTCCACCTCGGAGAGCGGGCGCACTGCACCCAGCGACCGCAGCACAGGGCAACTGTGCCGCGCCGGGCAGCCCTTGTCGACCCGCCGCCCCGTCGGGGGCTACCCCACAGCGACGACGGTGGGTCCGCCGGCGGGCGCGCCCCCGCCGTCGGGGGACTCACCCATCTCCTCGGCGAGCTTCAGCGCCTCCTCGATCAGGGTCTCGACGATCTGGTTCTCGGGCACCGTCTTGACCACCTCGCCGCGGACGAAGATCTGGCCCTTGCCGTTGCCGCTGGCCACCCCGAGGTCGGCCTCTCGGGCCTCACCGGGCCCGTTGACGACACAGCCCATGACGGCGACTCGCAGCGGGACGGTCAGGCCCTCGAGTCCGGCGGTGACCTGGTCGGCGAGGGTGTAGACGTCCACCTGGGCACGCCCGCAGGACGGGCAGGAGACGATCTCGAGCTTGCGCGGTCGCAGCCCGAGGGACTGAAGGATCTGGGCGCCGACCTTGACCTCCTCGACCGGCGGCGCCGAGAGCGAGACGCGGACCGTGTCGCCGATCCCTTGGGCCAGCAGCGCCCCGAAGGCCACCGACGACTTGATCGTCCCCTGGAAGGCCGGCCCGGCCTCGGTCACGCCGAGGTGCAGCGGCCAGTCACCACGCTCGGAGAGCAGCTGGTAGGCGCGGATCATCACGACCGGGTCGTTGTGCTTGACCGAGATCTTGAAGTCGTGGAAGTCGTGCTCCTCGAACAGGCTCGCCTCCCAGACCGCCGACTCAACCAGCGCCTCCGGGGTGGCCTTGCCGTACTTGGCGAGCAGCCGAGGGTCGAGCGAGCCGGCGTTGACACCGATCCGGATCGACACGCCACGGTCCTTCGCGGCCTGGGCGATCTGTTTGACCTGGTCGTCGAAGGCGCGGATGTTGCCTGGGTTCACCCGCACCGCGGCGCAGCCGGCGTCGATCGCGGCGAAGACGTACTTGGGCTGGAAGTGGATATCGGCGATGACCGGGATCTGCGAGTGCCGGGCGATCTCGGGCAGCGCGTCCGCGTCGTCCTGGCTGGGGCAGGCCACCCGGACGATGTCGCAGCCGGTCGCGGTGAGCTCGGCGATCTGCTGCAGCGTCGCGTTGATATCGGTAGTCGGTGTCGTCGTCATCGACTGGACCGAGATCGGCGCCCCGCCCCCGACCGCGACCGAACCCACCTGGATCCGGCGGGTCGGCTTGCGCGGAGCGACCACCTCCGCGGGGACTGCGGGCATGCCGAGGGAGACCGTCATGGGGCTCAGTATCCCAGCCGGTATGCCGGCCCGGTCATCGGCGCACTCACATGCTGATCGGCTTGACGATGTCGGCATACATGAGCAGCGCCGACATCAGCAGGAGCAGGACCGAGACGGCATAGGCCAGCGGCAGCGCCTTGGCCACGTCGACCGGACCTGGGTCGGGCCGGCCGAGCAGCCGCGCACCGCCGCGCTTGACCGCCTCCCACATCGCGCCGACGACCTGACCACCGTCGAGCGGGAGCAGCGGGATGAGGTTGAACGCGAAGAGGGCCAGGTTGAGCAGCGCGACGAGCATGACGAGGGTGGCCATCGTCGCGGCGAACCCGCGGCCGCTGTCACCGAGGCCGACCGAGCCGATCTCATAGCCGACCCGACCCACGCCCACGACCGAGGCGGGCCCGTTGGGATCACGCTCGGCGCCACCGAAGACGGCCTGGGCGATACCGACCATCTTCTCGGGGATCGAGGTGACGACCGAGGCGGTGCGGGACAGGTAGTCCCAGATCACTCCGGGCACCGCGGTGACCGGCTGGCGGACGGCGACGACGCTGGGCGCCATACCGAGGAAGTTCACAGACTCGGTGGCGAGGACGCCGTTGGTGATCACGGGGTTGCCATCGGCGTCGAAGACCGGAGCCTTACGGGTCGCCAGGGTCGCGGTGAGGCTGACCTGCTGGCCGGCCCGGTCGACCACGAGGGTCATCGGCCCGCCGGTGTGCGCGCGGATCTTCGCGGTGACCTCTGCCCACGTGCTGACCGGGGTGCCGTCGACGCTGACGAGGGTGTCGCCCGTTTGCAGGCCGGCGGCCTTGGCGGGGCTGCTCGGGTCGGTCGGGAGGCAGGCCGGAGTCAGCTGCTTGAGGGTGGGGGTGCCGGAGGGCACACAGGTGGTCACCTCGGCCACCCGGGGCAGCACCTCGTCGCGGCCGTAGAGGGTGAGGACACCGCCGATGAGGACGCTGGCGATGACGAGATTGGTCACCGGACCGCCGAGCATGATGACGATCTTGCGCCAGGGGCTGAGCTTGTAGAACACCCGGCCGGCGTCCTCGGGCGCGACCTCCTCGGCAGACTCCTTGCGGGCCTGGTCGGCGAGCTGGCTGAACCGGCCGGTCGAGCTGGACCGAAGCATCGACGGGTCGTCGCCGGGACGGGGCGGGAACATCCCGATCATCCGGACGAAGCCGCCGAGCGGGATCGCCTTGAGTCCGTACTCGGTCTCGCCCCGACGTCGGGACCAGACCGTTGGCCCGAAGCCGATCATGAACTGGGTGACCTTGACCCCGAACCGCTTTGCGGGGATGAGGTGGCCCGCCTCGTGGAGCGCGATCGACGCGGCGATCCCGATGACGATGACGGCGACGCCGATGAGCCCCTGGATCACGATCGTGTCCCTCCTGCCGGCGTCTGTCGTCCGAGCCCCAGCACCGCCGCGGCCTCCTCGCGAGCCCACCGGTCGGCCCGCAACACTGCTGCAACGTCCAGGCCGCCGGTTTCACTCCCGGTCACCGCACCAGCGTCGGCGGTATGCCGGTCCACGACCCGCGCGACCGTGTCGACGATATCGGTGAACCGGATCGCGCCGTCGTGGAAGGCGTCGACGCAAACCTCGTTGGCGGCGTTGAAGACCGCCGGGAAGGTCCCCCCGGTGCGACCGACCTGCTTGGCCAGCCCGACGGCCGGGAAGGCCTCGGCGTCGAGCGGGAGGAACTCCCAGGTGGCGGCCTGGGTCCAGTCGCACGGCGGGGCGGCGTCGGCCACCCGGTCCGGCCAGGCCAGGCCGAGGGCGATGGGGATGAGCATCGACGGCGGGCTGGCCTGGGCCAGCGTGGAGCCGTCGACGAACTCGACCATCGAGTGCACCACCGACTGCGGGTGGACGACGACCTCGATGGCGTCGAAGGGGATGTCGAAGAGGAGGTGGGCCTCGATGACCTCCAGGCCCTTGTTGACCAAGGTGGCGCTGTTCGTCGTGACGACCCGGCCCATGTCCCACGTCGGGTGGGCCAGCGCCTGGGCTGGGGTGACCTCGTGGAGTGCGCTGCGCGGCATACCGCGGAAGGGACCGCCACTAGCGGTGAGGACAAGGCGACGGACCTCGCCCGCCGCGCCCCCGCGCAGGCACTGGGCGAGGGCGGAGTGCTCGGAGTCGACGGGCACAAGCTGACCGGGCGCGGCGGCGGCCTTGACGATCGGCCCGCCGACGATGAGCGACTCTTTGTTCGCCAGGGCCAGGGTGCTGCCGGCGCGCAGCGCGGCCAGGGTCGGCTCGAGGCCAATGGCGCCGGTGATGCCGTTGAGGACGACGTCGACGGGCTCCGCGGCGATCGTTGCGCTCGCGTCGGGGCCGGCATACAGCTGCGGCCGGTATGCCGCCCGCCCCGCCCGGGCAGCCGCGGACGCGACGGCGGAGCGGAGCTCGTCGACGCTGCCGCGGGCGACGCCGACGACCTGGGCCCGCAGCTCGACGGCCTGGGCGGCGAGCAGGTCGAGGTCGCTGCCCCCGGCGGTCAGGGCGTGGACGAGAAAGCGCTCCGGGTTGCGCCGCACGATGTCGATGGCCTGGGTGCCGATCGACCCCGTCGAGCCGAGGATGGTCACGGTCCGAGGCTGCGTCACCGCCCCATTGTGCCGTGGCTGCGTGGGCGCGGCCCATCTGGCGCGGCGGCGGGTCGTTCGGTCAGGGCTGCAGCAGCCCGGCGGGCCACGGTACACTCAGCGATGGCCAACCGGGCGACTCCCAACCTGCCGTCGCGTGATCTCGCCGCTACGCGGGACTTCTACGCCAGGCTCGGCTTCAACCCCACCTTCGAGAACAGTGAGTGGATGATTCTCACCGGCCACGGGGTGACGCTGGAGTTCTTCCCCTTCCCCGACCTCGACCCGTCCACCAGCTCCTTCGGTTGCTGTCTGCGGATGGACGATGTGGACGCCTTCGTGAGCCAGTGCCAGTCGGCCGGGATCCCCACTACCACCCGGGGCTGGCCCCGCGTCCATCCCGCCCGGGTGGAGGCCTCAGGGCAACGCATCGGGGCGCTCGTTGACCCGGACTGCACCTTGCTCCGACTGGTCCAGAACGACTGACTCCCGGCCGCCGATCGCCCCCCGGTCGTGGTCCCCCGGCGCCAGGCGTCAGCGGTCGACGACGACCACCAGCACGTGCGGGTTGTCGGCCTCGATGTCGTCCAGCACGGCGCAGATCAGTGCGGCTCCAGGGGCGTCCGCGCGTTCCAGGTCGCTGATGCCATCGAGGACCAGGGCTCGGCGGTGCCCGTCGCCGGCCCAGTCCCGCAGGCAGTCGTAGAGCGCGTCGGCATTGTGGCCGAACCAGTCCGGGAACCCGAGGGCGGCGGCGATCGCCGCATAGGTCGACCGGCGGTCCGGCCCCGCCGCGACGACCTGGACGGCATACCCATCGGATGCGAGCTGGCGGACGACGGCGGCGAGGTTGTCCTCCGGCCCGAGCCGTGCGCTCATGTCCCCTCCTCGATCTGCCGGAAGGACGCGTAGTGGTCGTCGGTGTAGTAGAGGTCGCCACCGACGCCGGCGATGATGCGGCGGGCACCGCGGTCCGGCGATCCGGGCGTGACGACGGTGAACTCTTGGTAGTACCCGGAACGCTGCCGCGGGAGGTGGCCCTCCCGGTTCGTGAAGACCACCCCGTCCTGGCGGTATGGGTACGGCCCGCCGGAGCGGATCAGGGCGAGGGTGTGTGCCGCCTGGGCGTTGAGCCGCGACTCGGCGATTGCCGGAAGGTCGCTGCGTGGCGTCGCCTGCCCTCCCGAGCCACCTCCTGCCCCTCCCGACGAACCCGGTTGGCCGTATGACGATGTCGCGCTCGACCGAGCCCCAGGCGTCGAGCCGGCACCGGAGGTGTAGTCCCGGCCGCTGACGATGAGCCAGATCGCGACGAGGGCGAGGACGACGAGGACGGCGACCGCGAGCCGCGCGGCAGGCGTGCGTGCCACCGGCATACCGGCGCGGGGTGGGGGCATCAGTGGGAGTGCGGGTGACCGAGGTGACCCTCGGGAAGGCGACCGGACAGCAGCGGCAGCGAGGGGTCCCACCGCGTGCCGTCGCGCTCGTCCCGACGCTTGCGCGCGATGGCCGACAGGGCCTCGAGGACGACCCGGTTGGCCAACGCCACGGTGATATCGGCGTGGTCGTAGGGCGGGGAGACCTCAACGACGTCGACCCCGCAGACTGGCAGCTCAAGGCAGATCCGGCGGACCGCGTCGAGCAGCTGGCGGGCCGAGAGGCCGCCAGGCTCTGGAGTCCCGGTGCCTGGGGCATGGCCGGGGTCGCAGACGTCGATGTCGACGGAGAGGAAGACCCCCTCGCACTCGTCGGTGGCGATAGCGAAGGCCTCGGTCAGGCACTCGTCCAGGCCGCGGTGGACGATCTCGGTCATCTCGAAGGAGCGCATCCGCTGCTCCGCCATCCACTGGAGGGTCTGCGGCGGTGGCCAGTAGCCGCGCAGCCCGACCTGGAGGAAGCGGTCGCCGCGCAGCGCCCCGGACTCGATGAGCCGGCGCATCGGCTGCCCGTGGCCCCACAGCGAGCCGAACTCGATATCGCCGGTGTCGGCGTGGGCGTCGAAGTGGATCATCGAGACCCGGCCGTGGCCGAGGACGTTCGCGCAGCCCTTGGCGTCAGGGAAGGCGATCGAGTGGTCACCGCCGAGGATGACCGGGATGGCCCCGGCCCGGACGACCTTCTCCACGGCGGCCTCGAGCGCCGGGAGGGCGGTCTCGATGTCGCCGGAGTACATCTCGACATCTCCGGCGTCGACGACCCGCAGGTCGACCAGGCCGTCGGTCCGCAGCGCGAGCGAGGGCCGTGAGCCGTCGTGCGGGAGGTAGTCGGTCATCCGGATCGCCTGCGGCCCGAACCGGGTGCCCGGCCGGTGCGAGGTGCCGCCGTCGAAGGGGGCACCGAGGATGACGATGTCGGCGTCGGCATAGCTCGCCGGTTCGTCGAGGTCACAACGGTCGACGCCGAGGAAGGTGATGTCCGGGCCGAACTGCGAGCCATACCTCGTCATGGCCGAAGCCTATGACCTCGCCGCGTCGGGGACCGAGCGCTCCTCCATGCCCCACGGCGAGCCGTAGCCCTCCGGCGCCGGAGCGGCGAGCAGGTCGAGGAAGGGCATCGGGTCCATGGCCTCGGGCCCGAGCACCCCGACGCCGGACCAGGCGCCGCTGGCGAGCAGCTCGAGCGCGACGACCGGGTTGACGGCGGTCTGCCAGACCACGCACTGGGAGTCGTACTCGCTCATGGACCAGGCGTTGTCGGTCACGTGGTAGAGGTACACCGCCCGGGGGTTGCCGTCCTTGCCTTGGCCAGTGACATAGAGCCCGGCGCAGGTCTTCCCGGTCATCCGGGGTCCGATCGTCACCGGGTCGGGCAGGCAGGCCGCGACGACATCACGCGGCGAGACGGCGACGCCCTTGACGGAGACAGGGTCGGTCCGGTCCAGGCCGAGGGTGTTGAGGGTCCGCAGGATCGAGATCATCTCCTCGCCGAGCCCGTACTTGAAGGTGACCTTCTTCGCGTCGACCCAGCGCGGCATGAGGACCACCTCCTCGTGCTCGACGTGGACGCACTCGACCGGCCCGATGCCGGCGGGGAACTCGAAGACCTCGGGCTCGGAGAAGGGCGGCAGGGTGAAGAAGCCGGCCTCGACGTCATACTCACCGTTGGTCCCCACGGCCTTGTCGCGCTCCCACACCACCGGTGGGTTGAGGCACTCCTCGATGATCGTCCACATCGAGAAGCCCGGCGCGAAGATCTCCTTGCCGGACTCGTCGTGGATGGCCAGGTTGGCGCCGTCCCGGGTGCCCAGCTCGTCGATCTCGCTGAACAGGTGGTCGGCGGCATAGCGGGCGAAGACGTCGGACAGCCCCGGCTCGACCCCGATCCCGACGAGCGCGAGCTGCCCCTTGGCCTCCCACTGGCTCGCCATGGCGAACTGCTCCGCGCCGAGGAGCACCCCACAGCGCTCGTAGGGCTGGTCGGGGTGGCGTCGGGACAGGCTCATCGCCATATCGAGGTATGTCGCTCCCGCGGCCAGGCACCCCTGGAAGATCGGCATGACAAACCGGGGGTCGACGGCGTTGAGGACGTGGGTCGCACCGACGAGGCCGATGAGGTCCTCGACCGCGTGGGCGTTCGAGGCGTCGACCTGGGCGGCGCGAAAGCGGGTGTCCCCGGGACGGCGCGACCGAGCGGCCGAGACGGTCCGGTCCGCACGGGCGAGGTCGTAGTCGGCGACGACGAGGGCCTCGTAGAAGTCCCGGTCCGCCGCGATCTTGGCCGCGGCGTCGCCGACACCCCCGGCCCCGATGATGAGGATGCGCATGATGCCTTTCTGGCCCTCAGGCCTTGCGGCGGTTGCCGATGATCTGAGCGATGACGACGAGCGAGACAGCCAGGAGGAACATCGAGAAGCCGATGACATTCGCCTGGGCCGGGATTCCTCGCAGGTAGGAGACGTAGACGAACTTCGGGAACGTCGTCTCGTCCCCGGAGACGAAGTTCGTGATGATGAAGTCGTCGAAGCTCAGCGAGAAGCTGAGCAGGGCGGCCGAGACGATGCCCGGCAGGACCAGCGGGAAGGTGACCCGCCAGAAGGTCTCGACCGGGCCGGCATAGAGGTCCTGCGCCGCCTCCTCGAGCCTGGGGTCCAGCGACTGGAGGCGCGCCTTGACCGTGACGACGACGAAGGACAGACAGAACATGATGTGGGCGATGACGATGGTCCAAAAGCCCAGCTTGAAGACCCCGTTGAAGCCCTGGACGAAGATCGTCAGCAGGCTCGCGCCCATGACGATCTCGGGGGTTGCCATCGGCAGGAAGATGAGGAAGTCACCGGCGGCGCGACCCTTGAACCGGTACCGCACCATGGCCAGCGCGATGAGCGTGCCCAGCGCGGTCGCCACGAGGGTGGCGATGGAGCCCACCTTGAGGCTGACACCGAGCGCCTCGCAGACACCGGGCGCACCACAGGGGTTCGCCCAGTGCTCAAGGGTCGGGCTGCCCTCGGGGTTCCAGGTGATATTGGACTTGCGGTAGTTGTTGAACGAGAAGACGAAGGTATAGGCCACCGGGACGAAGAGGTAGACGAGGACGACCAGCGCGACGATCATCGCGAAGCGGTCGCCGATCCACCGTCCGATCCGCTGCGCCGTGCTCCCCCGTGCCGGGGCGGAGGTCTGGGTCGTCATACCAGCTCCTCGGTCCCGAACCGGCGGACATAGAGGACGACGAGCAGCAGGATCAGCGCCATGAGGGTGAACGAGAGCGCCGCTGCCGTGGGGAAGCCACCGGGCACCTTGAAGAACTGGCTCTCGATGACGTTACCGACCATCTTCGTGTCGATATCGGCCCCGAGGAGCTCGGCGTTGACATAGTCACCGGCCGCGGGGATGAAGGTGAGCAGGGTCCCGGCGAGGACACCGGGCATCGACAGCGGGAGAGTCACCGTCCGGAAGGTGGTGAACCCGTTGGCATAGAGGTCGCCCCCGGCCTCGATGAGCCGCGGGTCGGCCCGCTCCAGGCTCGAGTAGATCGGCAGCACCATGAACGGGAGGAAGTTGTAGGTCAGGCCCGCGACGACGGCGAAGGCGGTCTCGGTGATCCGCCCGTTCTGCGGCAGGACGTGGAGCAGCTTCAGCGTCGAGACGACCGGACCCTCGTCGGCAAGGATCTGCCGCCAGGCGATGGTGCGCAGGATGAACGAGGTGAAGAAGGGGGCGATGACGCAGATCATCATGACGTTGCGCCACTTGCCTGCCTTGAACGCCATGGCGTACGCGAGCGGGTAGCCGAGGATGAACCCGAAGATCGTCGCCAGCCCGGCATACAGCAGGGAGCGACCGAAGTGCGGGAGGAAGTCGCGGAGCGCGGTCGCATAGGTGCCGACGTTGACATCGCGGTAGTAGTAGCCGGGGTAGTCCGGGAACTGGGACTGCAAGGACACCGTGAACAGCTGGACGGTGGGCACGATGAAGAAGATGACCAGCCACAACAGCCCAGGCAAGAGCAGGAGGTATGGCGTCCAGCCCCCTCGCTTGGCCGTTCCACCGCCGCCACCGCCTGGCGCCGCAGCGGCGTGGGCCATGACGCTCACGGAGCGTCCTCGTCGATCGTCTCGACCCCGGCGTGCAGGGCCTCCCCGCCGGTGACGACGAAGGAGTGTCCGGCGTCCCAGGCCAGCCACGCGGTGTCTCCGGGACGGGTGTCGATGCGCTCGACGTCGAGGTTCTGCTCGAAGACCCCCCAGGTGCCCAGGCCGGGCACCTTGACGAGGTACTGGGTGGACACGCCGGTGAACGAGACGTCCAGCACCGTGCCGGGGCCGATGACGCTGGTGAGGCCGCCGCGCCCGTCGGGCTCGGTCTCGGTCATCCGGACCTTCTCGGGGCGCACGCCGAGAGCCAGGGCCCCCTCGGTGGTGTGGGTTCGGGCAGCGGCAGCGCGGAACGACCGTCCCGCCGCCGTGACGACGTGCCACGACCCGTCCGACCCCGAGGAGGACACCGGGATGAGGTTGGTCTGGCCGAGGAAGTTCGCGACGAAGGGGGTGACCGGGAGGTCGTAGAGCTCCTCCGGGCGGCCCATCTGCTCGATCCGGCCCTCGTTCATCACCGCGACGGTGTCGGCCATCGTCATGGCCTCCTCCTGGTCGTGGGTGACGTGGACGAAGGTCAGTCCCACCTCGGACTGGATCCGCTTGAGCTCGATCTGCATCTGGCGCCGCAGCTTCAGGTCGAGGGCGCCCAGCGGCTCGTCGAGCAGAAGCACCTCGGGCTTGTTGACGATCG
>WBZP01004237.1_pt1 | contig 15076 bp, 7 predicted proteins | sample 5204301 | NCBI WGS metagenome assembly WBZP01 (sample SAMN12412401, study PRJNA552823) | activated sludge metagenome | isolation source: activated sludge from nitrification reactor of wastewater treatment plant... | place: USA: Pennsylvania | collected 2017
CGGAAATGAAGTCAACGATCGGCGTGTTCGAACGCGTTCCGTCGGAGGTCGCTCAGAAGCTCGACTCCGAGTTCGACGACGGAAACGCCTCCTTGAAGGCGATTCGCGGCTCCGCGGCGTACGCGAATGGCACGACGATCGCCTGTTTTGGGTTGCCTGTCTATTAGGTTTTCCGTACGGCGAATCAAAGAATTCGCAGCCATCGATACGTTCTCATCTATCTGTGGTCGCCGATCGACATGACCGGCTACAAGAGCACGCTACGAAGGGGCGTGACTTCCAAAGACGCGAAACCCGCACCCTTCCTGAATCGCTTTCGGCAAACCCGAGAAAGGGCGGTTCCCGGCCACAACCGGCCGTAGCGACCGCAAAAAATTGAGCAGCGCGAACGGCAGGTAACTCATCAGATACCGGCCACTCGGCCCTGTGGTAGGTCGGCCCGGTCCTCGGTCAATGCTGTCGTGGAATCAAGGTGCGTCTGGCGACCGACCTGGATTGGTCAGCGGCCGTCAGCCTGGGATTAAGGCATCCCACCTCATTGCGCGCGCCAAGGCCCATTCCAACTCCGTCAGTTGGCTTTCGCTCCTACCAACTGCTGAGAGTGACCTCTTCTCCGGCAGACCCGTCGACTCGAAGGGTACGATGCATGCATTCGGCCGCAGCAGCATCGATTCCTTGCGCCGCAGACCAAAAGCTCGGATCAGTCGCAGGGACGCGCCGACATGCGGGTCGAATGCGCAGACCTTGTCGATCAAGGCCTCGATGTCCACGCCTTGCGCCGACCGGCTCTTGTCCCGCGGCCTCGTGGCGCTGGGATTCCTCGATCTCAAGGCCATAGTGCGTCGGGCTGCGTATGAAGCCGTTCTTGCCCAGCCACTTGGCCAGGCCACGTAGAAAACTGAGGTAGGTCTGAATCGTCGCGTCGTCTACAGCCGTGAGATGCCGGCTCGGCGCGGTCACCAGGTGACTGCGCTGCTACTGGGCGAACGCCTGGTCGAGCTCTACAACGCGTCCATCGGAAAGGAAGCGAACTTTGTTCGAGCCGATCCACGCCTACTTTGGCGACGTTGCGACACCGCTTCGGTAGTGGCACTGCCGGTTGCCAGCATCGCAGCCTTCGTATTCTCAGCGTGGTCCGCGCTGCTGATCGGCCTACTGCTCGCGTTGTTGTACCCGCCGCTGGTGGTGACGGCGCGGCTTGCCAGGCGCTGTCGTACTCGAACACAGGTTGACCGTGCGCTGGACTTCGTGAAAGGACAGGAGATCGTGCCTCCGATCCTGCGCAGGGTGAAATGACGTAGCCCACCATCCTGTGACGCCCGGCGGAAATGTCGAAGGAATTGTCAGCTCATACATTTCTCTGATACATTTCCCCCGCAATCGACATTTAGGGTAGCCATGGCCGACAATCTTTTCACCGTCTGCGAACCGCGCGCCGATGTCCTTCAAGGGGCACTGAAGGAAAGCGACTTCGCGGCTGATCTCTCCCAGGTGCTCCGCGGCGAAGCCCCGGACGAGTACACGAAGCCCGAGCTGTTCTTCGCGAACACCTACCCGACCAAGGGCCTGAAGAATGTCCTCAAGCTGGTCGCGCTGCGCGTCCTTGGAAGGCCTGAGCAGGTCGGTGCCATCTTTCGCCTCGATACGCAGTTCGGCGGTGGTAAGACGCACACGCTCATCGGCCTCGCCCATGCCATGCGCGGACTCACCGGCGTCCCGAACGCCGACGAGTTCCTGGAGCCGACGCTTCGCCCGGGCGAGGCCATTCGCATCGCCGCCTTCGACGGCGAAAATGCAGACCCCGCCAATGGGCGCAGGTTGAGCGACTCCATCCGCGCGTTCAGCCCTTGGGGTGAACTCGCGTTTGCGCTGGCTGGCGAGGCGGGCTACAGGCTCGTCGAGCAGAGCGACAAGGAAGGCATCGCGCCCGGCGCCGACACCCTGCGTGAGCTCCTGGGCACCGAGCCGGCGCTCATCCTCATCGACGAAATTGCGCCCTATCTGCGCAAGGTCGCGGGTCGGAATACGCAGCGAGCCGGCGAGCAACTGCTGGCCTTCATGACTTCGCTGATGAAGGCGGTAGAGAGCCTGCCCAAAGTCGCTCTAGTCTTCACGCTCGCTGTTGGCCGCGACGGCAAGGCGACCGATGCCTACAGCCGCGAGACGCAAGACATCGCCGCCTTCTTCGCAGAAGCTGAGAGCGTGGCCGCCCGCAAGGCCACGGTCATCGACCCCACAGAAGACGACGAGACCGTCAAGGTGGTATGTCTTCGTCTGTTCACTCGCATCGACGAGGCCAAGGCCAAGCAGGTCGTTGCGGCCTACAAGGCACTTTGGGACGCGAACCGCGAAGCACTGCCGATGCCGCCCGCACAAGATCGTCGCGTCGAAGAGTTCGAGGCCGGCTTCCCGCTGCACCCGGAGTTGGTGAAGCTCCTTACCCAGAAGACTGGCACGCTCGGCAACTTCCAGCGCGTGCGCGGCATGCTGCGGCTGCTGGCGCGTACCGTGGCGCGACTTTGGCAGACCAAGCCCGCCGATGCCTACGCCATCCACACGCATCACATCGACCTTGGTTTCGAGCCCATCCGCCTGGAATTGGTCACGCGCCTCAAGCAGGACATATACGTACCGGCTATCAAGGCCGAGATCGCAGGCGTGGACCAGAGCTCCGCGCTGGCGGAGCAGCTCGATGCAGGCGCCTTCAAGGGGCTACCGACCTACGGCTCCTATGTCGCACGCAGCGTCTTCATGCACACGCTCGCCTTCAACGACACCCTGCGTGGCCTGAACGCCGATGAGCTTCGCTACGCCATCCTCGGGCCGGCGACCGACATCGCCTTCATCGACGACGCCCGCAAGCGCTTCATCACCGACTCGGCTTACCTCGACGACAAACCGGGGGCACCGCTGCGCTTCCTGGCGGAAGCCAACCTCACGCAAATAATCCGGCGCGAAGAAACCAACATCGACCGCGAAGAGGCCAGGTCGCGCCTCAACGCCTACATCCGCGACCTGTTTGCCGGCGCCAATCTGAATCTCGTGCCCTTTGCCGCCGGTCCGCACGACATGCCTGACGACGACGGCAGCGGGCGACCTTATCTCGCCATGTTGAGCCACGATGCAGTGCAGGTGGTCGGCGACGCCGTCCGCATCGATGCCCTGGTCGAGAAGATCTTCCTTCACCGCGGGACAGGCAACGACTGGCGGCACAACCGCAACAATCTGATGTTCGTAGTTGCCGACGCGGCGGGCGTCCCGGGCATGAAGGCGCGCATGTTGCGCCATTTGGCACTCGAGTCGCTGCGCGTGCCCGGCAAGCTCAAGGATTTGGCCGACTACCAAGTCGCCAAGCTGAGCGAGGAGTTCGAGGTCTCGAAGCAGCGCCTCGCCCTAGCGGTCCAGCAGTGCTACCGCCACATCTTCTTCCCCTCGCGCAACCGTATCGAAGGCGCGAACTGCGACCTCGCCCACACCGTGGTGGATATTCAGACTGCCTCGGACCGACCGGGCGACGGGCAGAAGCAGGTCGTCACGCAGCTACAGAACGTCAACAAGCTGCGCCTGCCCACCGACCAGCCGGACTCGCCGGTTTACGTGCGCGACCGCACGCCGCTCAAGAAGGGGCAAATTACCACCGCCGCACTGCGAAACGAGTTCCGGCAGGACGCCTCGCTGCCGATACTCGTCGGCGACGACGTGTTCATCAAAGGCATCCGCCAGGGCATCGACCAGGGTGACTATGTCTACAAGTCCGGCGACCTGCTGCGCGGTAAAGGGGACCCTCACGCCGAAATCAAGGTCGACGAGCAGTCGTTCGTGTTCACGACGTCGTACGCCGAAGACCATGGCATCTGGCCTCGCCCTGCACCCACGCCGGCGCCAGCGCCCGGCGGCGGTGGCGCCTCACCCACCGGCGGACCTGCGCCGGCGCCTTACGCAACGCCTGCGCCCGGGCCGGTTCCAGCGGCGAATGAGCCAGGTGTCCTCCAGGCCGAAGACGTGCTCAAGGCCGCGCTGAATCGTGTCTTCGAACAGGCGCGCAACAATGGAGTGCTGACCTTGGGCACGATGACCATCCGCCCCTTCGACAAGGGTGACGCACTCAAACTCATTCCGCTGGTCAAGTCGGTTCCCAACGCCACCAAGCGCATCGAGTTGGAAGCATCCTTCGAGACGCCAAGCAAGTCGGAAGCCAGTGTGACCTTCAAGGGAGACCTCGACGATGCCGCGCCGCTGAAGGACTACCTCGAGCCTCAGTTCCGTGCGGCGAGTGACAGCGATGCGAGCGTCACCTTCCTGCTGCACTTTGACCCACCGTTGGCCGTCCAGGGCGCCGGTGCCGACGGCCTCGTCCAGCGCTTGACGCGTCTCGTGTCGCCGGTGGCTCATGTGCTCGCCACCGTCGCCGACAAGAAACCCTGAGGAACTACGCCATGGCTACCCCACGCGCCCATTTGGTCGCACTCCCCCGCAAGGCCGCCTCCGCACTGCCGCACTACGAACTCCGCGCCAAGCGGCAACGGGGCTCCGACATGGCCCTCGAAATCTGGCAACTGCCGGCCGGCGCTACGCCGCACATCAAGCAGTCCACCTATGTGGCGGGGCTGCACGGCCGAAACCTCTCACTGGTCGAGCATCGCTTATTGCGCCGCCTGAAGGCCGTGCGCATCAACCTCAACGATTTGCCGGCCATCGACGCCTTGCGCGTTCCCATCGACGAGGAACTCGCCATCAACCTTGGTCTGCTGTTCCGTGCCCTGGCGCCGATGCGCAACCGTGAACACATGGCCGCAGTGGCGGCCGGCATCGAGGTCATGACCAAGGAAGAGGCCGGTTACTGGCTCGGTATGGCCATGCACCGCAAGCACCCGCGCCGCGTGCTGATGGCATTGCGCTTCCTGCTCATCGAACCGACCCACTGAAGGCGGCATGCGCGAACTGACGGAGGTCCGTGCGCTGCTGACGCGTCTCGACGAGGTCGAAGCGGATGCACTGGAGTCGCAGGACCTCGACTTCAAGGAGTGGCCCGCCGACGAGCGGCATGCCATCCGGCTGGCAGTCGACATTGCGGTCTGCATGGCCAATGGCGGCGGCGGCACGGTTGTCCTGGGGGTGCGCGACCGTGTCGTCGGCCGCTCCCAGGCTATTCTCGGTGTTCCTGTGACCGCGGGTCTGCACCAACTGAAGCGTGACATCTACGAACGTACTGCGCCCAAGATCACGCCCGAGATTGTGGAGCTTGCGGTCCCGGAAGGCACTGGGCGTCTGCTGCTGATGCAGGTACATGGAGGTCTGCCACCGTACACCACCACCGCCGGCGCCGGCACCGTCCGGCGCGGCAAGGACTGCGTACCGCTCACCGGTGACCTGCGCGACCGCCTGATGGTCGAGCGCGGCGATTCCGACGTAACGGCGGTTATCGTCACCGAGCACATTGAGTCGCTGCTGTCGCCCGCAGCGCTCGAGCGACTGCGCGACATGGCCCGTCAGGAGCAGGCGCCGGCAGACATGTTGCGCAAGTCCGACCTCGACCTGCTCGGCGCACTCGAAGTTCTGCGTGATGGCGGCCTTACCAAGGCTGGTCTGCTCATCGCCGGTAATGCCGATGCAATTGCTCGTCACCTCCCTAACTACTCATGGACGCATGAGCGTATGAAGAGCGCCACGGTCTACGTTGACCGTGCCGACGGGCGCGACACGCGAGAGCTTGCACTGCCGCTCGCCCTACAGGCGCTTGAATCGCGCATCAATGCGGACAACCCGATCATCACCGTCGAGCATGGTCTGCATCACTTCGAGTTCCGCGCCTACCCCACGGTAGCGCTGCGCGAGGCGCTGCTCAATGCCCTGTGTCACCTGGACTTGCGGCTCGCCAGTCCGGTGCTGGTGAAGCAGTTCCCGCGCAAACTCGAAATCAGCAACCCCGGCGGCCTGGTAGGCGGCATCACACCGGCCAATATCCTTCACCACCCGCCGCTGGCGCGCAACCCGCTGCTGGTCCACGCGCTGTCGAAACTGCGCTTGGTGAACCGCAGCAACCTGGGCATCGGCCGCATGTTCGAGGCAATGTTGATCGAGGGGAAGGAGCCACCGCTCATTGTCGATGAGGAAAGCGCTGTTCGCATCGTCTTCAAGAGGCAAGAGACGTCGGCCTCGTTCCGCGAGTTCATCGCCGACGAGGGTAAGGCCGGCCGAGTGCTGGATGTTGATCACCTGTTGGTGCTTAGGTACCTGCTGGGGCATGGCGAGATTGAGACGACGGCGGCCGCAGAGCTTTGCCAGCGACGTGATGCCGAGATGCGCGACATCCTCGACGAGATGGTGCAGTTCTATGACTACCTGGAACGCGGTGGTGCCGGGCGTGGCACTTGGTGGCGCCTGAAACCCGCCCTGCACCGGCGGCTTGAAGGCGCCGGCCATGCCGAGCGGGACCAGCGCATCGACATCGACGTGGCGAAGACCCGTGTGCTCAACATGCTGAAGCAGCGGCAGCAGCGCGGGCAGGCGGGCCTGTCCAACGCCGAAGTCCGCGAGGTGACCGGCTACACACGGCAGCAGGTCAACCGGCTCATCCACGAACTGGAAGCCGAGTCGGTGCGCATGATGGGGCATGGACGCGGTGCCCGATACGAATACATCGGCTCAGTGCAGGCTACGAAAACAAAGAACTCGCGATGACCCGACGACTGATTGAAGACTGGCTGCCGATTGCGGCCCTGGGCGAAGAAAGTGTTCGCGAGCGCCGATCGATGACTGCGCTACCGCCGACGTACTACCTCCACGTCTGGTGGGCACGCCGTCCGCTTGTTGCCTCGCGTGCTGCTGTTCTCGCTTCTCTCTTGCCTCCAGATGCCGACCGACACAGAGTGCTGCAATTACTAGGCATACATGGCGACCCGGTCCGTGCTAAGCGCCTCATGGACCAAGCGAAGCGGACTGGTGTGCGCGTGAAGGACCCGTACGGCTACCCACGTGCTTTTACGCACTTGCCAAAGCTCGAAGAGCGGGCATGGTTAAACCAATGTGTCGCTAGCCTTGGTTTGACGTCGCCGGTGGTCCTCGACCCCACGGCTGGAGGCGGAAGCATTCCATTTGAGAGTGCTCGCCTAGGCCTGTCGACGCTCGGAAATGACCTCAATCCAGTTGCCTCGCTTGTTGAGCGTGCAACGCTCGAGTGGCCACTCGTGTATGGCCCCCCGGTCAGAGATGAGTTGAGAAGGCTCGGCGATCTATGGAGAAGTCGGGTCGAGAACCGCCTCGCCGCATATTTCCCCCTAGCGGCAGAGCCTGGCCGGACGGACACCACATATCTGTGGGCTCGCGCAATTCGTTGCCCACACTGCGACGGTCAGGTACCTCTTTCACCGCATTGGCGTTTGTCGCCTGACGGAACTGGAGTCCGGCTTGTGCCACAGAAGTGCGAGGGTCCTGGAGCAGTGGGGCGTCGCGTAAGTTTTGCGATTGTTTCGAAGGCAAATGAGCAGTCTCCAGGAACCGTATCCGGAGGGGATGCGACATGTCCATTCGATGACTGCGGACGTCTCATCGACGGTGACCACATCAAGGCGGAAGCACAAGCAGGTCGAATGGGCGACCAGTTGTATGCGGTCGTTTTTCAGGAGTACGTTGTCAAGGGCTCCCAAAAGAACGGAAAGGCGAAAGAAGCATGGGTGCGTGGATATCGCGCACCCAGACCTGAGGATGACGTATCAGCTGGGGTACGCGACGCGTTGGTGGACAAGCTTGCCGAGTGGGAAGCGCTCGACATGGTGCCAACCGAAATCGTGCCCGAAGGTCACAAGACGCTGGAGCCAATTCGCTATGGGCTCACACGGTGGCGGGACATGTTTTCCCCTCGCCAGCTTCTAGGGCACGGCACGGCGGTCGAGATATTTCGTGAGTTGCTTCTAGAAGAACAGGCCAGGCCGCAATGGAGCGACATGACGGCAGCAGCCTTCGCTTATCTGACGCTGAGCCTCGACAAGATGCTTAACTACAACTCACGCATGTCCATCTGGATGTCTACGCGCGAGGTGGTCGCGAATACATTCAATCGACACGACTTTGCATTTTGCTGGTCTTACGCCGAGATGGCGACACTCGTCGACGGTCTTGGCTATGACTGGGCTGTTCGGCAGACAGTGAAGTGCGTTGGCGAACTCATTGAGCTTCTTCGACCTGATGCTCAGGCGACGTCCATTAGTCAATCCGGGTTCAACTTCGAGGATGCCCAAGAGCCCTTTGTCCCACCTCCCGTAGCACTGACATGTAAGAGCGGCGACAGCCTGGACCATCTCGCAGATGCATCGATTGACGCGGTGGTCATGGACCCTCCGTACTATGACAACGTGATGTACGCGGAGCTGTCAGACTTTTTCTATGTGTGGCTCAAGCGGACCGCTGGATACATTTATCCGGAGATGTTCCGCCGAACGCTTACCGACAAAGAGAACGAGGCTATTGCGAATCCATCGAAGTTCAAAGACCAAAAGGGAGCAAAGGCGCTCGCAGGGCGTGACTACCAGCATAGAATGGCCGCCATCTTTGCTGAGGCGCGCCGTGTCCTGAAACCCGACGGCATCATGACGCTGATGTTCACGCACAAGGCTACAGGTGCATGGGACGCGCTGACCAAGGGTTTGATGGAGGCCGGCTTCGCCATCACTGCTTCATGGCCTATCAACACGGAGGCCGAAGGCAGCCTGCATATCAAAGACAAGTCAGCAGCCAACTCTACGGTTTTCCTCGTATGCCGACCGCGTACTGACAGCCGAGACGACGTTCGCTACTGGGAGGACATTGAGCCCACAGTTCGACAGGCGGTCCGGCAGCGCATTGCGCAGTTCCAGCAAGCCGGTATCCGCGGCGTGGACCTGTACCTCTCGTGCTTCGGCCCTGCCCTTGAAGCTTTCTCGCAACACTGGCCTCTCAAGCGCGGCACGCCGCGACAGGATATCGAGCAAGCGCGCCGGCGTAAGCGGCAGAGCGAGATTTTCGAGGAGGAGTACGACCCTTACGCTGTCACGCCGGAGGATGCTCTCGAAGTGGCACGCCGGGAAGTGAAGGACTGGCGCCTGCACCAGCTCACGCACGTCCAACGCAATGTCGAGCTCGACAACCTGACCAGTTGGTTCGTGCTGGCCTGGGACGCCTTCGAGGCGCCCGTGTTTCCGTACGACGAAGCCAACCGGCTTGCGAAGGTGTGCGGTATAGACCTCGACCGCGATGTTGTCGGCAAGCTGGCAGAAAAGAAGGGCTCCGATCTCGTACTTTGGGACAGCGTGACCCGCGCAGCGAAGGGGTCGCTGGGACTGCCTGATGGCCGCGACTCGATGATGGATGCGCTGCACCACCTGGCGCGGGCAACACGCTCGGCGTCGCTCGAATCCGCCAACGAACTGCTCGCCAAGCACAGCCTGGCCAACGAACCGAGCTTCCTGGTCGCGCTGGAAGCGGTGCTCGAGGTGTTGCCGGTCGGCAAGGAGTGGAGCGGCCTCGATCTCCCCGATACGGCCCAAGGTGCCGGCGCGGATTTTGATGCACTCGAGAAGCTGCGTCGTCTGGCGTTGGCCGAGAAGGTTGCGGAGCCCGAGCAGCTCAAGATCTGGCAGGAGGAGTCCGCGAGTGCGTGAGGCACATTCGCAGGCGCCTGCGCGCGCACCCCGCCCGTGGCGGGCTCAGCAGGAGGGTATGGTTTGCCGCTTCTGACCGACTATGACTGGCGCAGCAAATACGACCCCGATGAGGGAACGCTGATCGAGCAGTTCTACCTGACCGCCCTGGCGTGTGCACAGCGCTATGACCGGACCACCGGGTATTTCAGTGCGACCGCGCTCGCCATCGCGGCGCGTGGCATCGAAGGCCTGGTGCTCAACGCCGGCCGCATGCGCATGGTGGTGGGTTGTACGCTCGGGCAGCCGGAGGTGGATGCCATCGAGCAGGGGCAGTCGCTCAAGGACACCGTGGCCGGCATGTTGCTGGCCATGCCCCTGGTCGGCACCAGCAAGGGCGAGAAGGAGGCCCTCGAGCTTCTGGCCTGGATGGTCGCCAAGGGCCATCTTGAAATCAAGGTGGCCGTGCCCTGCGATGAGAATCGTAACCCCGTAACGTCAAACGCCATCTTCCACGAGAAGGCCGGCGTCATGGAGGACAAGACCGGCAACCGGCTTGCATTTGCAGGCAGTATCAACGAGACGGCCTACGGGTGGTTGCACAACTGGGAGAGCTTCCACGTTTTCTGCGACTGGGATGGCGGCACCAAGCATGTGGACGCTGAAGAGCGGACCTTCGCGCAGTTGTGGGCCGACAAGTCCAAGCGGGCGAAGGTGCTCGATGTGCCGGCGGCAGTGCGGGAGGATCTGCTGCGTTTCATGCCCGTCGACGACCAGGAGCCGGAGCGACTAAAGCGCGCTCGCGCCGACGAACCGGCGCCCGAGGTCACAAGCACCGAGGGAACCAAGCCCACTTCCACCAGCCCGACGGCCGGTGTGGATGAGATACGGAAACAGGTCTGGAACACCATCTGGGGTGCGCCACAATTGCCCGGAGGCGAACGCATCGCCGAGGTTACGAGCGCCATTACCCCATGGCCCCACCAGGTGCGCGCATTCGACCGCATGGTCGGCAACTGGCCGCCCAGGCTGCTCATCGCCGACGAGGTAGGCCTTGGAAAGACCATCGAAGCGGGCATGCTGTTGCGTTACGCGTGGCTATCCGGCCGGGCCAAGCGCATCCTGGTGCTCGCCCCCAAGGCCGTGATGACGCAGTGGCAGATTGAGCTACGTGAGAAGTTCAACCTCAACTGGCCGATCTACGACGGCAAGACGCTCAAGTCGTACCCGTCGCCTCTGATGAAAGGGCACCAGGAACGCGACGTTTCGCGCGACGATTGGCACCGCGAGCCTTTCGTCATCGCCTCGAGCCACCTGATGCGCCGGCGAGACCGGCAGCGTGAACTGCTTGAGGTGGCCGAACCCTGGGACCTGGTCGTTCTGGACGAGGCGCATCATGCGCGGCGCAAGAGCCCTGGTGCGACCAAGGAAGGGCCACCCAACCTGCTGCTGCAACTGATGCAGAAGCTGAACGCACGAACGCAGGGGCTGCTGTTGTTGACGGCGACACCGATGCAGGTGCATCCGGTCGAGGTGTGGGACCTGCTCTCGCTGCTGGCCATGCCTGCGGCGTGGGCGCGGGGAGCCTTCCTGGAGTTCTTTCGCAAGTCAGGCGACGGCAACCCGTCGCCCGACGACTTCGAGATGCTGGCGGCACTGTTTCGCGCCGCCGAGGCTGCGTTCGGGCCGATGCCGATGGACGTCGCAGTTCGGCGCACGGCCGGCAAGAGCCGCTTGAAGGCGCAGAAGGTGCTGCGTGCGCTGCGCGACACGGCCGCCACGCCACGGCGGCAGCTCTCCGCCGAGGAACGGCGCAGTGCCGTCGCCATCATGCGTGCCCATACGCCGGTGGCCGGCCTGATTTCCCGCCATACGCGCGATCTGCTGCGCGAATACCACCGCCGCGGCATGATTGACTCGCCCATCGCCAACCGCGTGGTGGTCGATGAGTTCCTCGACATGACGAAGGTCGAGGAGGACGTGTACGGGGCGCTGGAGGACTACATCTCCACGACCTACAACAACGCCGCCCAGGACAAGCGCAGCGCGGTCGGTTTCGTCATGACCACCTATCGCAAGCGCCTGGCATCGAGTTTCTACGCATTACGCAAGACGCTCGAGGAGCGGCTCGGCGTAGTTACCGGGCAAGCGAGCTTGCCGTTCGACCAACTGCGTACCGCCGAAGACGCGGAAGACGACGAAGACGAAAGCGGTGACCAGGCTGATGATGATGTCGTGGCGGCGCAAAAGGTTGTCGCTCTCAATCTGGAGGAGAGCGGCGAGATCGAGCGGCTATTGGCGCAAGTCCGCCGTCTGCCGGTGGACACCAAGGCAATTCGCCTGGCGGAGGTGCTGCGCGCGTTGCAGGCAGGCAGCTTCCACGCGATGGACAACACGCTGCTGCCACCGTATCCGCAGGCCATCGTGTTCACGCAGTACACCGACACGCTCGACTATTTGCGCGACTACCTGAAGGGCGAGGGTTTCTCCATCCTGTGCTACTCCGGACGCGGCGGTGAGTGGTTGTTGCGAGACGGGCGGTGGAAGAACTTGTCGCGCGAGGAGACCAAACGGCGGTTCAGGCGTGGCGATGCCCAGGTGCTGGTCTGTACCGACGCGGCGGCCGAAGGCCTGAACTTCCAGTTCTGCGGCGCGCTCATCAACTTCGATTCGCCCTGGAACCCGATGCGGGTGGAACAGCGCATCGGTCGTGTCGACCGGCTGGGCCAGCGCTTCGAGCGCATCGCCATCGTGAACCTGATGTACGAAGACACCGTGGAGACCGACGTGTACCGGGCGCTGCGTACGCGCATCAACCTGTTCACGGCTGTGGTCGGCCGGCTGCAGCCGATTCTCTCGACGATGCCGCAGCGCATCGCCGCCGTGGCATTGACCGGCCCGGACGGGCGTCAGCAGGCAAGAGCGAATCTCGTCTCCCACCTTCAACATGAAGCGGCGGCACCGGCTCCGGAGTCGTTCGATATCGACGACGCTATCGACGCAGCGCTTGAGATGGGCGATAGGCCTCCTGCACCGTACGACCTGGAAGACCTCGGCCGCCTGCTCGATCATCAGAAGCTGCTGCCGCCCGGGTGTGAAGCGCAGCGGGCCAACTCGAAGGACGTGTTCTGGATTCAGCCCGGCGCGCCCAAGGTGGCGGTGACCACCGACCCAGAGTTTTTTGAGGAGCATGCTGACTCGCTGGAGTTCTGGACGCCGGGAAGTCCAGCGTTCCCCGGCCCAAGTCTCTCGGAAGGCTTTACGGCCGAACCGGTGCGCTTGAGCGAACTGCTGCGCTCTTCTTGAATCGGGCCGACGCGCAATGACAACCCCTGGCGACAAGAAACTCACCGACAGCCAACTGCTTGGTAGTCAGGGTACCAGTCTCGTTGACCTAGTCGTGTCAAGAATGGGTTTTGTCTGGCGACCGACGGCACAGCACGATGCCGGTATCGACGGCGAGATTGAAGTCAGGGACCCGTCGACTGGCCGTATGACGGGCCTGCTCATCAAGGTGCAGAGCAAGGCGGTCTCGGCCTTCGCGAACGAGACCGACGAGAGTTTCGACTACTGGCCGGAGGAGCGCGACATGCGCTACTGGCTGGGCCACAACCTGCCCGTCATCTTGGTCGTGTCCCAACCTGCGACAGGAAGCATCTACTGGCTCCCGGTACGGGAGCAGGCCTCCTCAGCAAACTCTAAGCGCTTCCACTTCGTCAAGGCCAGCGACAGCCTTGACGAGGGAGCACGGGGACGACTCATTCAGTTGGCGCAGAGTACTGGCCAGGGTGCGGTGGCTCCGGCGCTGGCGAAGCACGAGCAGTCAATCAGCAATCTGTTGCCGGTCGTTCGGCTACCCGAGCGTCTGTACCTGGCGGAAACAGAATTTCGGAGTGGCAAGGAGATTGGCGACTTGCTGAGGGAAATGAACCAGCGCGCCGACACTGAAACCACGACGGACGCAAGGACCGCGCGTCCCGAGCTACGCGTCGAATTCGTGCTCAAGAACAAGCGCATTCTGACTGTTCGCGACCTCACCGACCCGCGCTATGAGTTCCTCTGCGACCGTGGAACCGCGGAGGACTTTCCGACATCCGAGTGGGCCCTCGCAACGGACGCGGAAAAGCAACGCGACTTCGTGCACCTCCTGAACCAATGCCTCAGGGAGATGCTTCGCGGCATGCCGGAGCATCTGTGGTTCGACCGCGACGCCAGGTGCTTCTTCTTCCCTCCGTCACTCAACCGCAAGCCGTACGACTACGCGTATCGCGGTGCCAAGAAGGAGACGGCACGGGAGGTGTTCAAAGAGCGCATCAACAAGAGCAAGGGCCACGTCATGGGCTATCGGCATAGCGCGATGATGGCCCAGTTCTACCGGTACGACGGGTCGTGGTACCTCGAAGTTACGCCCACCTACTTCTTTACCAGGGACGGAGCCCAGAAGAGCAAGTGGCACGAAGAATGGCTGAAGGGCATCAAGGAACTCGAGAAGAACCAGGCAGTACGCGGCCAGCTTCTCATGTGGGCCGACCTCCTGGTGGAGGTGCCCGACCTGTTGAGCGACGGGTATCCGTTCCTGCGTTTCGGTCCACCGGCTTCGTTCGCGACCGAGCAGGGGATCGACGATGCAGCCTGGGCAGCTTCTGACTCAAGCGGAAAGTCGGGGGCTCCCGATGGCACCGCTCCACTGTTCGAGTTGCTTTGATGAAGCTCGAATACCTCGACGAACCTGAGCTGGAGTTTGGTGGGCTGCGTCGTCACATCGACATTCGGCAGGGGCTGACGCTTTTTGGCCCCCTGGACGCGGACGCCGAGCGACCCCGCCGGATTCGACTTGGTTTGGTCGGCACACAGCAGACCGTGGACGGTATCGTGCAGTGGTTGGAACGCTGCCGCAGCGGCGTCGCAGCAAAGGCGAGCCGACAACCGAATCTGTTCCCTGCATTCCCTGGTTTTGGTGCCGAGTCGGCCTTCAGGACCGATTTCGACATCGATCAATCCCTCGTGCGCGCATTGTCGAGTCGCGAAGTTGCTCGACTCGCCGCGCTGTCTCACTACACAGCGCTTGCTGAGGCGGAGCAGGTTCTCGAAGGGGAGGTCCAGGCCATCAGCGAGAAAGCCCGTCCCGATGTGGTTATCGTGGCGTTGCCTGCCGAACTGGTCGCTTTGGAGGACGAAGAGGAGGTTGAATCGACGGCCGAGTTCGCGTCCGAGAAGGATCAGTTTGAATCACTAGCGTCCGACACGTTTCAGAGCAAGATCAATTGGTTGCCGTCGGGTGTCAATTGCTCGGGCGGCGCTACGTCGGTAAGCAACTGAAGCAACGGCACTTTCTCGAACGGAGTCACACTCAGGATTTGTAGCATCCCATGCAGCGACAGATCGAGCTTCAGCCGCTTCTTCACGATAGCCACCAGCACGTAGGTAGCCACGGCGATCCATACTTGGCATTTGACCGCGTT
>WBZP01004238.1_pt1 | contig 15072 bp, 16 predicted proteins | sample 5204301 | NCBI WGS metagenome assembly WBZP01 (sample SAMN12412401, study PRJNA552823) | activated sludge metagenome | isolation source: activated sludge from nitrification reactor of wastewater treatment plant... | place: USA: Pennsylvania | collected 2017
CAGATAGCGCGCACCAAGGGTGAACTCGCCGCCATTCTCGCGCCGAGCCACCAGCGACACCGACGTTCGGTCCAGCGCCAGTGACACGCCCGTAGCCGATAGGAACACCTCCACATTGTCGTATGAAGCGAGTTTCTCGCGCAGCGCTTGCTCGAGCTCGGGCTGAACGAAAGTCACGTTCGGAATCCAGCCGAGCGGATAAGGCGGGAGCATCGGGTCGAAGGCCTTGATGAGCTCGCCGTCCACTCCGAGAAAATGCGTGCCGTTGTGCGGCGCCATCGAGGTGTCGACATGGTCGGCAAGGCCGATGGCCTGGAAGATGCGCAGCGCCTCGTGATCGAGGGAAATCGCACGCGGCTTGTCATATATGGCGGCGGCGCGCTCCACTACCGCGACATGCAGTCCACGCCTGGCGAGCAAATTGGCGAACGCTGCGCCGACCGGGCCGAGACCGACGATCGCGACGTCGTAGGAGGGAAGCTGCGCCAAGGCACCATTACCGAAATGGGAGCGATATTCCGTACAAGGAACGAATTTCCAGCCCAAATCTACGCATTTCGGGATAAATTCCCAACTAGGCTAGAAAATCGATTTTCGATTGACCTGCCCGGACCGACCCGCCAATGTAAAAATTATGAGCATAGGGTTGAGCTTTGGGGAGAGCACGGGCGCGGACCGGCCGAGGAGCCTCACATCGGCCGTGCAGGAGCAGCTCCGTGCCGACATCCTTTCGACCCGGCTGCTTCCGGGCCAGAAGCTGCATATCGCGGGGCTGGCCAAGCGATTTTCGGTCAGTCTCGCTGCCGTGCGCGAGGCGCTGTCGCGGTTGGTGGCTGACGGGCTGGTACAGGCATCCGACCAGCGGGGCTTTCGCGTCAGCCCGGTTTCGCTGGCGGATCTTGCCGACGTTACCCGCACCCGCATCGACATCGAGGGTCTTGCGCTACGCCGTTCGATCGAGATCGGCGATCAGGCCTGGCTCGACAACGTCAAGATCGCGCATGACCGGCTGAGAGCCGTGCCCTATCGCTATCCCGACGAGCCCGGCGTGCATTACGAAGAATGGGTGGTGCGCCACGGCATCTTCCATCGCGCGCTGGTCAATGCCTGCGGCTCGCACTGGCTGCTCGGCTTCCGCGACGTGCTGCACGAGCAGAGTGAGCGCTATCGCCGGCTGTCGATCCGCGACGTCAGTATGGTCCGCGATGTCGAGGCCGAGCATGCCGCCATCGTCGAGGCCGTCCTGCTACGCGATGCCGATGCCGCGGTCGATGCACTCGCGAGGCATTTCGACACGACCCGACGCTTCGTCGAACGAAGCGCGCCTGAGATCGCGGAGGTCGGCAGCCTCCGCAAATAGACGACCAGAACAAACAACAACACCAGGGAGAAACAAACCATGATGATGTCCCGCCGATACGCGCTGGCCTCGCTCGCCGCCGTTACCTTGCTCGCGTCCCCTGCCCTGGCGCAGGAAACCATCCGCGTCGGACTTCCGACCAAAACCTATTGGCCGACCACGGTGGCGGAGACCGCGGTACGGCAGAAGCTGTTCGAAAAGGAAGGCATCAAGGCCGAACTGACGATCTATCGCAGCGGCGCCGAGACGTTCGAGGGCATGGCGGCGGGCGCGGCCGACATCATCCTCGATCCCCCGTCGCTGGTATCGGCCGGACGCAAGAAAGGCGTGATGTCGAGAATCGTGGCCAACGCCACCATGGGCAATTTCGGCTGGCAGCTCATGGTGCCCGCCAAGTCGACGCTCGACGTCAAGGACCTCAACGGCAAGAAGGTCGCGATCACGGCGGCCGGTTCAGGTTCGGACATTTTAGCGCTGTGGACCGTGCAGGACCGCAAGATCGATTTCACCCGCGTGCCCGTCGGCGGCGGCGGTATCGTGCCGAATCTGCTCGCCGGCAACGTCGATGCCGCCGTGGTGTATTCGCCGCTCAGCTTCCAGATCGCCAAATCGGGCGAAGCGAAGACCATTCTCGACTACGCCACCGCAGTGCCGCCGAACTTGACCTCCGGCTGGATCGTGCTGGACAAGTTCGCGCAGGAAAAGCCCGCGATGGTGCAGAAAGCGCTGAATGCGCTTTATGGCGCGGTCGCCTTCATGCGCGCCAACAAGGATGCAACGATTAAGCTGATCGCCGATCTCTACGAGATGCCGGCCGAGATCGCCGCGCTGGAGTATGAAAACACCATCATGAAGCTCGAGACCGACGGCAACATGGCCGCGCCGAACGTGAGCGCGGCGGTGCAGCTTTCCCTGGACCTCGCCAAGCTTGGCGGGCTGAAAGACGTCGTGCCGGCCGCAGAGGTGATCTCGACCCAGTTCAAGCCGGTGCCGACCAAGCCCTGAGGCAAAGGCCATGGCCGGCGGGATCGCAATCAAGCTGGCGCGGTTCGCGATCGTGGTCGCGATCTTCGCGCTGTGGGAGGTGCTGTCGCGGACGGGCATCGTCAATCCGCGACTGCTGCCGTCGGCATCCGACACGCTCGCCACGCTCGGCGAGCTCCTCAAGCGCGCCAACGTGCAGCACGACCTGCTGGTCACCGGGCAGGAAGTGCTGGCCGCCTTTGCCCTCGCCGTTCCGTTCGGCGCGCTGGTCGGCTACCTGATCGCCGAGCATCGCTACTTCGCCGACGTGATGAAGCCGCTGCTGTTCTTCGCCTTCAGCATCCCGAAATCGATCTTCCTGCCGATGTTCATCCTGGTGTTCGGCGTCGGTTTTGCCGAGAAGGTCGGCTTCGGCTTCTTCTCGACCATCTTCATCGTCATCATGTCGACGACGACGGCAGTGGAGTCGGTCAAAGTCGAACACTTGCGGGTGGCTCGTTCCTACGGCGCGACGCCGATGCAAACGGCGTTCCGCGTCTATCTTCCGAGCATGCTGCCCGTGCTGCTGGAAGCGCTGCGGATCTCCATGATCTTCAATCTCACCGGCGTCATCCTCGCCGAGATGTATGCCTCGCGCGACGGCATCGGCCACCAGATCGCGATCTGGGGCGAGAACTTCCAGATGAAGCAATTGCTGGCCGGCGTCGTGATGATCGCGGCGATCGCCATGACCTTCAACGAACTCGTACGATGGGTGGAAACGCGATGCAGTCATTGGCGAACGTGACACCGCTGAAGCCCGCCATGCGCACCGGGGCGATCGAGGTGAAGAACGTGGGGCAGGTGTTCCGCACCGCCTCGCAGGAAGTGATCGCGCTGGAGGATGTTTCACTGGAGGTGAAGCCCGGCCGCTTCGTCGTGCTGGTCGGGCCGAGCGGCTGCGGGAAATCCACGCTCCTGATGATGTTGGCGGGCCTCCGCCAGCAGACTTCGGGCACGATCACCATCAACGGCGCGCCGATCCCCGAGCCCGACCCGGACCGCGTCGGCGTGGTGTTCCAGGAACCAAGCCTGTTCCCTTGGCTCACCGCGGAGGAGAACGTCGAATTTCCGCTGGCGCTGCGTGGCGTGGCCAAGGGCGAACGCCGCGCCAAGGCGCAAGCCATGCTGAAGCTGGTCGGGCTCGACGGCTTCGGCAAGCGGCATCCGCACGAGCTTTCCGGTGGCATGAAGCAGCGCGTCTCGATTGCCCGCGGGCTGGTGCAGGATCCGCCGGTACTGCTGATGGACGAGCCGTTTGCAGCACTCGACGAGCAGACCCGCATGACCATGGGCGACGAATTGCTGCGCATCTGGGCGGCGACGGGCAAGACCGTGGTGTTCGTCACCCACAGCCTCACCGAAGCCGTCTATCTCGCCGACGAGGTACTGGTGATGTCGGCGCGGCCCGGCCGCATCGTCGACCATCTTCAGGTCACCCTGCCGCGTCCGCGTACCTACGACATGCTGAGCGGCGACGCCTTCGGCAATCTGCGCGATCGCATCTGGCGCCACATCCGTAAATCGGCGTGAGGCTGCCATGTCCGCCACCACGCTGCGCCGCCTGATCGTCTTCGCGCTGATTGCGCTCTGGGAATTGCTGCCGCGCAGCGGCCTGATCCCGGAGCTGTTCCTGCCCGCACTGTCCTCCACGCTGATCGCGGGATGGAACGAAGCCGGCGAATACGGCCATGCGCTTGCCGTCACGCTCTACGAGGTCGCGATCTCCATGGCGTTTGCTTGCGGCGGCGGAATCCTGCTCGGTGCCGTCGTCGGCAGCTTGCCGCGCCCGCGCGTCCTGATCATGCCGATGGTGTCGAGCCTCTACGCCGTGCCGCTCGTCATCCTCTACCCGGTCTTCACGGTGTGGCTGGGGATCGGTTCGGAGTCCAAGATCGCGTTCGCGGCGATCTACGGCTTTCTGCCGACCATGCTCTCCACCGCCGCCGGTATCCAGACCATCGACCCGCAATTGCTGCTGGCGGCGCGAAGCATGGGCGCAACGCTGAGTCAGCGCCTGGTGCGCGTCATCATTCCGGCCGCGATCCCGACCGTACTCTCCGGCCTGCGCGTCGGCGGAGCGCTGGTCATCGTCGGCGTCGTCGTATCGGAGATGCTGATTTCCTCGGCCGGCATCGGCTACCTGATCTCGCGCTACCGCACCATCCTCGACAGCCCGCATGTCTTCGCCGGCGTTCTGCTGGTGCTCGCGATGGCGATCGCCTTCAACGCTGCGATCCGCTGGATCGAGCGCAAGGCGGCGATCTGGCAGACCGGGACGCGCGGCGGTGAAAGCGCGGAAGAGATCGCGCCTGGCGCATCGCTGCAACCCGCGACATGAGGACGTGACGTGTTCGATCTGACTCTTTCGTTCGACAACGGCCCCGAGCCCAGCGTCACGCCGCGGGTGCTCGACGTGCTGGCCGAGCGTGGCCTGAAGACGACCTTCTTCGTGATCGGCGAGAAACTGGCCGATCCAGCACGCCGCGGGCTCGCGCAGCGCGCCCATGCCGAAGGCCACTGGATCGGCAATCACACCTTCACGCACTCGGTGCCGCTTGGGGTCCAGCGCGCCGCCAATTCCGCGGAACGCGAGATTGCACGGACGCAGTCGGCCATGGCCGATCTCGCCCATCCCGACCGCTGGTTTCGTCCGTTCGGCGGCGGCGGCAATCTGGACGACCGCCTGCTGAAACCGACCGTCGTCGATTATCTCGTCCGCGGCCGTTTCAGTTGCGTGCTCTGGAACGCGATTCCGCGCGACTGGGACGATCCCGATGGCTGGGTCGAAAGGGCGCTCGATCAATGCCGGTCGCAAGCCTGGAGCCTGATGGTGCTGCACGATCTGCCGACCGGCGCGATGGCCCACCTCGAACGATTCCTCGATCGTGCAACGACTGCGGGCGCCCGCTTTCGCCAGGACTTTCCGCCAGCCTGCCTGCCCATCTGCCGCGGCGAGATCCGCTTGCCGCTCGCCGCCTACGTCTCCTCCATCGAAGAAAGTGTCTGATCATGAAGATCGCAAGTTTCAAGGTTGGCTCCGCCGCAAGCTACGGCATCGTGACCGATGGCGGCGTGATCGACGCCGGCCGGCGGCTGAAGGAATTTCCGACCCTGAAGGCGCTGCTGGCGAAGGGATCGCTCGATGCACTGAAGGCGCTCCGCAACGAGCGGGCCGACCACGCCCTGAAGGACGTCGAACTGCTTCCCACCGTGCCGGATCCCGACAAGATCTTCTGCATCGGCGTCAACTACGCCACGCATCTGGCCGAAAGCGGCCATCCGACGCCGCCGCACCCGATGATCTTCACCCGCTTCGCCAACAGCCAGGTCGGCGGCGGCCAGCCGATGATCCGGCCGCTGGAGTCCGAGCGCTTCGACTTCGAGGGCGAGATGGCCGTGATCATCGGCAAGGCTGGCCGGCGCATTGCGCGGGAGGCCGCGCTCGGCCATGTCGCGGGCTATGCCTGCTACAATGACGGCAGCATCCGCGACTGGCAGCGCCACACCTCGCAATTCGCGCCCGGCAAGAACTTCGCCGGCACCGGCGCCTTTGGCCCGTGGATGGTGACGACCGACGAGATTCCCGACATCAGCAAGCAGAGTATCGCCACGCGGCTCAACGGCGTCGAAGTGCAGGCAGCGCCGATCTCGGACCTGGTGTTCGATGTCCCCGCCTTGATCGCCTATTGCTCGACCTTCACCGAACTCGTTCCCGGCGACGTCATCGTCACCGGCACGACCGGCGGCGTCGGCGCCTATCGCACGCCGCCGCTCTGGATGAAGGACGGCGACACGGTCGAGGTCGAGATTTCCGGCATCGGCGTGCTGCGCAACCCCGTCAAGGATGAAGCCGCCGCCAGCGTGACGCGCGCGGCCTGACGTATCAGCGACAACAACAAGAAGGAGGACGTCATGAACCTGCCCAGGCATCTGCTGCCCACGACCGTCGTCGGCAGCTATCCCCAGCCGGATTGGCTGGTCGATCGCGCCATGCTGTCGAAGTCGGTGCCGCGCACGCGCATGCACGAGATGTGGCGGCTGCCGGCGGAGCATCTGGAGCAGGCCCAGGACGATGCGACCGTCGTCGCCATCCGCGACATGGAGCGCGCCGGCGTCGACATCGTCACCGACGGTGAAATCCGCCGCGAGAGCTATTCCAACCGCTTTGCCACCGCGCTCGAGGGCGTGGATGCCGACAATCCCGCGATGATCGTGGCGCGCACCGGCAATACCAAGACGCCCGTTCCGCGCGTGGTCGGCAAGATCAAGCGCACGGCGCCGGTCGAATTGCGGGACATGCAGTTCCTGCGAGCGAACACCGATCGCGCCGCCAAGATCACCCTGCCCGGCCCCTTCACCATGAGCCAGCAGGCCAAGAACGAGTTCTATCAGGACGAGGAGGAACTCGCGATGGCCTTTGCCGAGGCCGTCAATGCCGAGGCGCACGATCTGCAGAAGGCCGGCGCCGACGTGGTCCAGCTCGACGAACCCTGGGTGCGCAACAACCCCGACATGGCCAAGCGCTATGCCGTCAAGGCGATCAACCGTGCGCTCGCAGGCATCACCGTGCCGACCGTGGTGCATCTGTGCTTTGGCTATGCCGCCGTCGTGCCCGGTTCGTCCAAGCCGGCCGGCTACTCGTTTCTCGCCGAGCTCGACGATACCATCGCCGATCAGATCTCGATCGAGGCAGCGCAACCCAAGCTCGACCTCGGCGTTCTCAAGGACTTGTCCTCGAAGAAGATCATGCTCGGCGTGCTCGATCTCGGCGATCCCGCTATCGAGACGGCTGCAACGGTGGCCGAACGGATCCGCAACGGGTTGAAGCATGTGCCGCCCGAACGTCTCGTGGTGGCGCCCGACTGCGGCATGAAATACATGCCGCGTCACGTCGCGTTCGGAAAGCTGAAGGCGATGTGCGAGGCGGCGGCAACGGTGCGGAAGGAGATCGGCTAGCACCGCAGCCGGGCCTGAGCGGAGGCTCTTGTTTGCCAAAGGCAGCCGGTGATATCGAAGGGCCATGACCACGCCCTTCGTCCCCCAGTTCGCCCTTTACCGCCAATGGCTCGCCGACAAGCGTGGGCTGCAATTCTCCTCCTTCGAGGAGATGCGGCTGTGGTCGATACGCGACATCGACGCCTATTGGCAAAGCATCTGGGACTACTTCGATGTGCAATCGCCGACACCGCACAGCGCGGTGCTGGCGCAGCGCAGGATGCCGGGCGCCGTCTGGTTTCCGGGAAGCACCGTCAACTATGCGCGGCAAGTGTTTCGCCATGTCGAAGCGGCAGAAGCAGCCGGCGTCCCTGCTATCGTGAGCAGCGGCGAAGACGGCGTCCTGCGCGAGATGAGTTGGCGCGAACTGCGGCGCCAGGTTGCCTCACTCGCCATCCATCTGAGGCAACAGGGCATCGGCCCGGGTGACCGTGTCGCGGCCTACCTGCCCAATATTCCCGAGACGATCGTCGCTTTCCTCGCCACCGCCAGCATCGGCGCGATCTGGAGCGTGTGCGCGCCCGATATGGCCGCGCCTGCCGTCATCGACCGTTTCAAGCAGATCGAGCCGAAAGTATTGATCGCCTGCGCTACCGTGACCTATGCCGGCAAGCGGCACGACCGTCGCGACGTGATCGACGAGCTTCGGCACGCGCTGCCGACGGTGGCTCATTTCATCCGGCACGGCGAGCCGGCCGAGGACGGCCATCTGCGGCTCGCGGATATCCTTTCGGCCACCGGCGGCGAGGTCGACGCCTTCGAGCCCGTCTGGCTTCCGTTCGATCACCCGCTCTGGATCGTCTATTCCAGCGGCACCACCGGATTGCCGAAACCGATCGTGCACGGCCATGGCGGCATCATCGTCGTTGCTCTGCCGCTCAACGTGCTGCACAACGACATCGGCTGCAGCAACGCTCAAAACTCGTTCGGCGAACGCTTCCACTGGTACAGTTCGACCGGCTGGGTGATGTGGAACTGCCAGGTCAACGCTTTGCTCGGCGGCACCACCTGCTGCATTTTCGACGGCAGTCCCGGCGGATCGAAGGACAAGCCCCGACTGGACCACGCTGTGGCGCTTTGTGGCCGACACCAAGGTGACGTTCTTCGGCGCGGGTGCGGCGTTCTTCGCCAATTGCCAGAAGGCTGAAATCGACCTCGCATCGAGCGGCGATCTCTCGCATCTGCGGGCGTTGGGCTCTACCGGCTCGCCGCTATCGGCCGAAACCCAGCAATGGTTCACCGACGGTTTTGCGCGCCTTTCCGCCATCAACGGCAATCCGGCCCAGAAGAACATCCGCTGGGCCAACATGTCCGGCGGTACGGACTTTGCCGGCGCCTTCATCGGCGCGCATCCGGAACTGCCGCAGGTGCCGGGCACCATGCAATGCCGGATACTCGGCTGCGCGGTCGAGGCGTTCGACGAGCAGGGCCGCGCCGTGACCGGCGAGGTTGGCGAACTCGTCTGCACCGAACCGCTGCCCTCGATGCCGCTCTATTTCTGGAACGACAACGACAACGAGCGCTATCGCGGCAGCTACTTCGACACCTATGGCGACAATTTCGACGGAACCGGTCGAGGCCCGGTATGGCGCCACGGCGACTGGCTGAAGATCAATGCCGACGGTTCCTGCATCATCTACGGCCGCAGCGACGCCACCATCAACCGGCACGGCCTGCGCATGGGTACCAGCGAGCTTTATTCGGCGATCGAAGCCTTGCCGGAAGTGCTGGATTCCATGGTAGTCGACCTCGAATATCTCGGCCGCGAAAGCTACATGCCGCTCTTCGTCGTGCTGCGCGAGGGCGTTGCGCTCGACGACGCGATGAAGGCGCGGATCAACAAGGCGATCGAAACGGGCCTGTCGCGCCGTTTCCTGCCCAATGAAATCCATGCGGTGGCGGAAATTCCGCGCACGCTCTCCGGCAAGAAGCAGGAACTGCCGATCAAAAAGCTGCTGCTCGGCCATCCGGTCGAACGGGTGATCAACAAGGACGCGATGGCCAATCCCGGATGCCTCGACTGGTATCTCGCCTTCGCGCGCGACTACGCCAAGCGAAGCGCCTGACTACGGCCGCAGGGTCGGAGCGGTGTTCGGCGTCAGCGGCAGTTCGGCCTCGGCCTCCTCGGGCAGCTTGTCGCCGTGAACGTGAAGCGGCGTGCCGATCCACAGGGGATCGACCAGGTGATCGCGCTTCGGATTGCTCGTGTTGGGATGCACGAGGATGGAGAGCCCGCCATTGTTGAGCATCAGCCACGGCACCAGTTCGGCGAATACTTCGCTGGCGAATGCGACCTGGTACATCGCCTGATCGTGCGGCCCGACCTTGACGTCGTGCCAGCGGCCGAGCGTCACGGAAAATCGCTCACCAATCCAGTTGCGCAACTGCTCGGCGGCGGCCCGCGTCGTCGCCGGATCGTAATAGACATGGGCGTGATAGCTCGCGATTTCCCTCAGGGGGCGCGGGGTGTCGGTCATCTCTGATTCTCCCTCGTCAGCGCCGCCGCAGCACGCTGAACTGAAACGATTGCTCGGCTCCCCAGGGGGTCACGTGGCGATGCCCCTGATGTGCGACCAGGTCGAACGCGCTGCCAATCGTGCGGCTCAGGCTTTCCGGATCATAGCGCTGCACCGGCAGGCCGCTGCATTTTTCGGGGCCATCGGCTGCAAAGGTCGCGATGATGGCGTGACCGCCCGGCTTCACGCCGGCGTGCAGGCGCTCGATATAGGCCGCGCGATCCCCTGCATCGATCAGGAAATGGAACGTGGCGCGGTCGTGCCAGATGTCGAATGCTTGCGGCGGCCGCCACGCGGTCACGTCGGCTGCCATCCACCGCACCGGGTCGCCCCGCTCGCCAAGACGCGCCTTCGCCGATTGCAGAGCGGCGTCCGACAGATCGAGCACCGTGATCGCGGCGAAGCCGTGCGCCAGCAGCGCATCGACCAGCCGCGAGGCGCCGCCACCGATATCGACGATCGAGGCGTTGCGGTCGCCGGCGAATTTCTCGATCAGGCCGAGCGAAGGCTGCGGATCGAGTTGTGTCCAACTGACCTGCTGCTCACCCTTGTTCGAATAGACGTTCTGCCAGTGGGACCGGCGCTCGGATTGGATCATGCGGCGATGATGATTTGCACAAATTGCATTCTACCATTCGCGGACGAAGGCTACACCAAATGATGTTTAGTACATTATATTACATGCTCAGTATATTCTTAGTTGACATATTTACATGACTATCTACCATGACGCTCGCATCTTGAATGCACTCGAACTGCATCAGGCCGCCGCACGATGATCACCTCGGCACAATTGCGGGCTGCGCGCGCGCTGCTCGGTCTCGACCAGCGCCAGCTGGCGGATTTGTCGGACCTGTCGGTGCCCACCATCCAGCGGATGGAGGCGAGCGACGGCGTCATCCGCGGCAATGTCGATTCCCTGATGAAACTGATCGGCGCCCTCGACCGGGCCGGCATCGAACTGATCGGCGACAATGCCGCCAGCCAGGGCGGCGGTCGCGGCATCCGATTGAAGATCGTGTCCGCGCCTGATCCGCGTCAGGGCAAGAGGCCGTAGGGATCCTCCGCAGATGACACCGGTCGCATTCCTCATTCTCTGCGCAGCCGCGTTGTTGGGGACTGCGGTAGTGGCCGTCGCGACGGCGCGCAAGCGTGCCGCCACACCCGTCGTCTACGGTGCCACGCTTGCGATCTCGGGACTCGCGGCGCTGACGGCGATAGGCGCTCTCGCCAGTACCACGTCCGAACTCGTGCTGCCGATCGGGCTGCCCTGGATCGGGGCGCGCTTCCGTATCGATGCGCTCTCTGCGTTCTTCCTTGCCGTTGTCAACGTCGGCGGCGCGGCTGCAAGTCTCTATGCCATCGGTTATGGCCGGCATGAGGAGGAGCCGCATCGCGTGCTGCCGTTCTTTCCCGCCTTCCTCGGCGGAATGAACCTGGTCCTGCTCGCCAACGACGCTTTCACATATCTGCTGTCCTGGGAGTTCATGTCGCTCGCTTCCTGGGCGCTGGTCATCGCCCATCACCGCGATCCCGAGAACAGGCGCGCCGGCTTCGTCTACCTCGTCATGGCCGGCATCGGCACGTTGTCGCTGCTGCTGGCGCTCGGCCTGTTGGCGGGCAGCGACGGCAACTACACGTTCGAGGCCATTCGTGCCGGCACGCGCACGCCGCTGACCGCCGCGATGGTCCTGGGGCTGGTGCTCGTCGGCGCGGGCTCGAAGGCGGGCCTGGTGCCGCTGCACGCCTGGCTGCCACTGGCGCATCCGGCAGCGCCCAGCCACGTCTCCGCGCTGATGAGCGGCGTGATGACAAAGGTCGCGGTCTACGGCTTCATTCGCATCGTCTTCGACCTCGCCGGTCCCTTGCCGTGGTGGTCGGGCGCGCTCGTCCTCGCCGTCGGTAGTGTCTCGGCCGTGCTCGGCGTGCTGCAGGCGCTGATGCAGGACGACACCAAGCGGCTGCTTGCCTACTCCACGATCGAGAACATCGGCATCATCTTCATCGGGCTCGGCCTGGCGCTCGCCTTCCGCGCCAATGCGATGGAAGCCGCGGCCGCGCTCGCCATGATGGCAGCGCTGTTGCATGTGCTCAACCACTCCCTGTTCAAGAGCCTGCTTTTCTTCGGCGCAGGCGCCGTGCTGGTCGCAACCGGCGAGCGCCACATGGACCGGCTCGGCGGCCTGATCCATCGCATGCCGGTGACGAGCTTCCTGTTTCTGGTCGGCTGCATCGCGATCTCCGCGCTGCCGCCGCTCAATGGCTTTGTTTCGGAGTGGCTGACCTTTCAGGCCATTCTGCTCAGCCCCGACCTGCCGCAATGGGCGCTGAAGGTGATGGTGCCGGCCGCCGGAGGGTTGCTGGCGCTGGCCGCCGCACTTGCCGGCGCGACCTTCGTCAAGACGTTCGGCATCTCCTTCCTCGGCCGCCCTCGCAGTGACGACGCCGCCACGGCACACGAAGTAGATCGCTTTTCCCTTGCGGCGATGTCGCTCCTCGCCCTGCTTTGCCTCCTCACCGGCATCGTCCCGGGCTTCTTCATCGATGCGGTCGCGCCGATCACGCGACATTTGATCGGCGGCACGCTGCCGCTGCAGGCTAGCCTGCCGTGGCTCACGGTCATGCCGATCGTTGCGAGCGAGAGTTCGTATAACGGCCTCCTGGTATTCGTGTTCATCGGGTCCTCCGCGATGCTGGCGGTTTGGATCATTCACCGCTTTGCTTCCCAGGCGATCCGGCGCGGCCCGGCCTGGGACTGCGGCTTTCCCGACGCCAATCCGATCACACAGTATTCCGGCAGCAGCTTTGCCCAGCCGGTCCGCCGCGTGTTCCTGGCGCGCACTTCCTCCCTGCATGAGGAGGTCGTGATGCCGGCACCGGGTGAAATGCGTCCGGCCCGCTTCTCGCTCGTGGTCGCCGATCCGTTCTGGAACTGGCTTTACCAACCCCTCGCGGACGCGGTCTCGTTCGCGTCGTTGCAACTCAATCACCTGCAATTCCTCACCATCCGGCAGTATCTCAGCCTGGTGTTCTTCTCGCTCGTTTCGCTCTTGCTGGTGCTTGCGATATGGAGCTGATCTCCTCCCTCCTCGTGCAATCGATGCAGATGCTGCTGGTGCTCGCGGCCGCGCCGCTGCTGACCGGCTTCGTGCGCAAGGTGAAGGCGCGGCTGCTCCGCCGTCGCGGTCCTCCGCTGATCCAGCCCTATCGCGACCTGCTGCGGCTTCTGAAGAAGGAAGTCGTGGTCGCCGACAACGCGTCGTGGATTTTTCGCGTGGCACCGTACGTGATCTTCGCGACGACCTGGGTTGCGGCTGCGCTGGTGCCGACATTCGCGACCGGCCTCGTGTTCAGCTGGTCGGCCGATCTCATCGCCATCATCGCGCTGCTCGCCAGCGCCCGCTTCTTCCTCGCATTGGCGGGCATGGACGTCGGCACCGCGTTCGGCGGCATCGGCTCCAGCCGCGAAGTGATGATTGCCTCGCTCGCCGAGCCCGCGATGCTCCTCGTGGTCTTCACCATGGCGCTGGTGGCGCGTTCGACGCAGCTTTCCGCGGTCGCCGAGATGCTGTCGACGTCCGAAGTCGGCCTGCGCGTCTCTCTCGGCATGGCGCTGCTGGGGCTCATCATCGTCGCCATCGCCGAGAACGGCCGCATTCCCGTCGACAACCCGGCCACGCATCTCGAACTCACGATGGTGCATGAGGCGATGGTGCTGGAATATTCCGGCCGGCATCTCGCCATGATCGAACTTGCCGCTGCGGTGAAGCTCCTGCTCTACGTCTCCCTGATCGGCTGCATTTTCCTGCCCTGGACGCTCGCCGGACCTGGGACGTCGCCGGCAAAACACCTTGCAGGCTTCGGCTTCTATCTCGGCAAGCTTGCCGCACTCGGCTTCCTGCTGGCCGTGTTCGAGACCGCGATCGCCAAGATGCGGGTGTTCCGCCTGCCCGATTTCGTTGGCGGCGCACTGATGCTCGGCCTGCTCGGCACCCTTCTTCTCTTCGTTTCGAGGAGTCTGTAGATGGGACACGGGCTCACCTTCGACGTCGCCCATTTTCTCGCCGGCGGGCTGGTGCTGGTCAGCTTCCTGATGATCACGCAGCACCGGCTCTACGCGCTGCTCAATGCTTTCGCCCTGCAAGCCGTGCTGCTGTCGGCGTCCGTCGCCTGGCAGGCCTATGTACAGGACGCACCTCATCTCTATGTCACCGCCATCATTGCTTTGGTGTTCAAGGCGATCGTCGTCCCGGTCGGCCTGCATCGCATTATCCAGCGCCTCGGTATCCACCGCGAGATCGAGACCGTGATCGGTTCGGGCACCACCATGCTGATCGGAATGGGGCTGGTGGCACTGTCGATGATGGTCATGCTGAAGGTGACGCCATCGGCCGACCCGCTGGCTCGCGAAGACCTCGCTTTCGCGCTTTCGGTGGTGCTGCTCGGCCTGTTGATGATGGTGACGCGCCGCAATGCGGTGAGCCAGGTGGTCGGCTTCATGTCGCTCGAGAACGGCCTCGTGCTCGCAGCGGCAGGCGCCCGCGGTATGCCCCTGGTGGTCGAGATCAGCGTCGCCTTCTCGGTGCTGATCGCCTTCTTCGTGATCGGCGTATTCCTGTTTCGCATTCGTGAGCGCTTCGACACCGTCGACGTGCAGGCGCTCGATCGCTTCCGCGGGGAGCGCCGATGACCTTCTCCGCATCGTCCGGCATCGTCGCCATCCTCGTCATCCCGACGATCGCGGCTGCCGTTCTGGTGACGATCGCAGACTATCGCATCTCCTCGCGCCTGAACGTGCTGGCTTCTTTCCTGACGTTCCTCGCCTCGCTTTCGCTGTTTCTCGGAGACCGCAGCGGAGGATCGTATCTGTTCGTAGACGACCTCAACATCGCCTTCATCGTGCTCAACACGTTCGTCGGCTTCACCACCAGCGTGTTTTCGGCCAGCTATATCGGTCATGAGCTGGAAACCGGGCGGCTGACGCCGGTCTACCTTCGCTTCTATCACGCGATGTACCAGGTGATGATCGGCGGCATGAATCTCGCGCTCGCCGCAAACAACATCGGCCTGATGTGGGTGGGCATCGAACTGGCGACGCTGACGACCGTATTGATGGTCGGCATCTATCGCACCCATGAAGCGCTGGAGGCCGCCTGGAAATATTTCATCCTCGGC
>WBZP01004240.1_pt1 | contig 15071 bp, 14 predicted proteins | sample 5204301 | NCBI WGS metagenome assembly WBZP01 (sample SAMN12412401, study PRJNA552823) | activated sludge metagenome | isolation source: activated sludge from nitrification reactor of wastewater treatment plant... | place: USA: Pennsylvania | collected 2017
GTGCCGCTTCTCCGAGGGCAACGACCCCTACGTCAAGGCCGGCGAAGGCTTCAACTTCTACGGCGCCGCCTTCAAGGCCATTCCGACCGGCAACGTGGATGCCATCACCGACACCAAGCCCACGCCCTTGCCGGGCAAGGCCAAGATATTCTTCCGCCCCTATGCCGCACCAGTGGAGCAGCCCGATGCGAACTACGACCTGTGGCTGACCACTGGCCGCATCCTCGAGCACTGGCACACCGGCAGCATGACGCGCCGCGTGCCCGAATTGCACCGTGCCCAGCCGGGTGCCGTGATGTACATGCACGCCGCCGACGCGGCCAAGCGCGGCCTCAAGCGCAACGACCTGGCGTGGATCGAATCGCGCCGCGGCAAGGTCAAGGTGGTGGTCGACACCAAGGGCCGCAACCGCGTGCCCAAGGGCACGGTGTCGGTGGCCTTCTTCGACGAGAACATCCTCATCAACAAGCTGGTGCTGGACGCGCTGGACCCGATCTCGCGCGAACCCGACTTCAAGAAGTGCGCGGCCAAGGTCTACAAGGCCTGATGGCGCGGCGCCCAGTGTTCGCGTGCCTGCGCGACGCGACGCGCCAAGGCTGAAACGTCCCGCGATGGACCGCCGCCAGTTCGTCATCCAGACCGCCCAGGGCGCAGCTGCCGCGGGGGGTGTCGGCCTGGGTTGGTGGACGCTGCTCGTGCAGCAGGCCCATGCCGCCGCGCCGATGCGTCCGCCCGGTGCGCTGGCGCGCGATCGTTTCACGGGTCAGTGCATCAAGTGCGGGCAGTGCGTGAAGGCCTGCCCCTACCACTCGATCGAGCTGGTCAAGACCGGCGAACCTGGTGTGGCTGGCCTGCCCACCATCCGGCCACGCAATCTGCCTTGCTACATGTGCGAACAGCTGTGGTGTGTCAAGGCCTGCCCCACTGGTGCGCTGGACCCCGGCCTGACCGATGTGACGCAAGCGCGCATGGGGCTTGCGGTGATTGACACCGAGCACTGCCTGTCCTGGCTGGGACTGCGTTGCGAGGTGTGCTTCCGCGCCTGCCCGCTGAAGGGCCAGGCTATCACGCTGACCGTGCAGCAGCGCCAGATCAGCAAGCATGCGATGTTCGTACCGGTGGTGCACTCGGGCGCCTGCACCGGCTGCGGCATCTGCGAAAAGCAGTGCCCAACCGAGCAGGCCGCCATCCGCGTGCTGGATCCCTCGCTGGTGCAGGGCAAGGTCGGCGAGCACTACCGGCTGGGATGGCAGCACGAACCCCACGCCCCACCCGCAGCCACCCTGCCGTCCGGACCGGGAGCGGCTGGCGCGGCGCCACCGGCCGCCACACCACCGGCACGCAGCGACACGCTGCCCAAGGCGCTGGACTATCTCAACAGCGCCAGGCCATGACCCACCGCCGCAGATGACTTCGCGCAGCCTTCACCCAGCCCCCGGTGGCCAGCCCGCGACCTCGGACACGAGGTTGCCGGTGCGCCACCTGCCGCGCCCCGCAACGCCGGGCCAGTGGCTGTACCGTGAGCGCTTCATGCTCGCCAGGCGCGTGCTGCAGATCAGCGTGCTGGTGCTGTTCTATGGCACGCTGCATGCCGGCTGGACGCTGCTGGGCCGGCCACTGCTCACGGGCAATCTGTCGTCCGCGCGGCTGCTGGGCACGGTGCCCCTGGCCGACCCCTTCGCGGTGCTGCAGATGCTGGTGGCCCGTCATGCACTGGCCACCGAAGTCCTGCTGGGCGCCGGTATGACTTTGCTGATCTACCTGCTGCTGGGTGGCCGCGTGTTCTGTGCCTGGGTCTGCCCGATGAACATCGTGACCGACGCCGCAGCCTGGTCGCGCCAGAAGCTGGGCGTGGACACCAGCCGCGATCTGGTGCGCCTGCCTGCAAACACGCGCTACGTCGCGCTGGTCATGGCGCTGGTGATCTCGGCGCTGGCCGGGGTGGCCGCGTTCGAGGCCTTCAGCCCCATCGCCATGCTGCACCGCGAATTGATCTACGGTGCGGGCATCGGTCTGGCTGCGTCGCTGGGCATCTGGCTCATCGACACCCTGGTGCTGCACCGCGGTTGGTGCGGTCACCTGTGCCCGCTGGGCGCGTTCTGGTCGCTGCTGGGCCGTGTCGGCCTGCTCAAGGTGGCCTTCGACGATGCCAGCTGCACCCGCTGCGGCGACTGCGTCAAGTCCTGTCCCGAGCCGCGCGTGCTGCACTTCGCCGAAATCGCGCGCCGCGGCATGGTGGCCTCCGGCGAGTGCACCAACTGCGGCCGCTGCGTTGCCGTGTGCCCGGAATCCAGTCTCGGTTTCGATCTGCGTCTGCGCATCCACCCGGCTGCCCTGCCGGGCGGACGCAGTGTGTGTCCTGCTCCCGGAGATCCTTCATGAAACAACGTGCAATGCTCGCAGCCGTGCTGCTGGGAACCTTGGTCGGATGCGGCTCGATGGCGCTGAGCGAAAGCCAGGTCGGCCTGCGCAAAGCCAGTGTGTTCGAGGTCGTCACGCCAACGCCGTTCGCCTTCGATGGTCCGGGCGCCGGCAAGACGAATCCACCGCTGCCAGGCTCGGGCATGCCGCCGATGATCAGCCACACCGTCGAGGAGTACCTGCCTCTGACAGCCAAGGCCAACGAATGCCTGGACTGCCACGACAAGCCCGAGCGCATCGGCAAGCCCGTGGCCTCCGGCAAGGTGCAGCCCGCGCCGGCCAGCCACTACGTCAACCGCGGCGGCGCGCTGGCCCTGGCCGGGACGCAATACAACTGCATGGCCTGCCACGCACCTCAGGCGCAGGCACAGCCTCTGGTGCGCAACACGTCCCAGTGAAGTCCTGGTCCGAAAGGGCGCCGCTGAATCTGTTGCACGCTTGATCTTGCACAACACCCGACCCGGCCTGCCGGCCGAAGAATGGGTCCAGCGTTTCAACGAGATCACCATGTCGACCGCCAGAATCCGTCCCGCCCGCAAGGCCCGGCCACAGCGCCCTGCCGCGCCGCCCTTGCCCAGCTTCGAGGCGCTGGACGAGACGCACCGCAGCATCCTGCGGGTGCTGGCCGATCTGGAACGCCTGGTGGGACTGCTCGCACATCCCGGGCATGAAGCCGAGGCCGCGCTACTGGCGCACCATGCCTGCACCTTCTTCAACACCACGGCACGGCTGCACCACGAAGCCGAGGAGACTTTCGTCTTCCCCAGGCTGCTGCTAGGCGCCGACGCGGCGCTGCTGGCGCATGTCAAGCGCCTGCAGCAGGACCACAACTGGATCGAGGAAGACTGGCTCGAACTGGATCCCCACTTGCAGGCCGTGGCCCGGGGTTATCACGAGCAGCATCATCTGTTCCTGCGCGATGCGCTGCCGGAATTCACGGCGCTGTATCACGAGCACATCGCGCTGGAAGAGGACACCGTCTACCCCGAGGCGCGACGGCGCCAGGCCGGCCTGAACCAGGCGGCCTGAGCCTGAGTCAGACCTCCCTCAGCCGCCGGTACAGCGTACGCTCGCTGATGCCCAGCTTGTGCGCCAGTTCGGCGCGGCTGCCCCGGTGAGCCTGCAGCTGGCTGCGCAGCACGGCCTGCTCCAGGTCGCGCAAGGTGCTGCCAGGTGCCAGGTCCTTGGGCGCGGTCGGCGTTGTGGGGGCCGAGGGCTGTGGCCTCGCGGCGCCCGAATCCAGTGCACGTTCGACATGCACGCGTTCGATCTGCGTGCCATCGGCCAGCAGTGCCGCCCGCTCCAGCACGTTGCGCAGTTCGCGCACGTTGCCCGGGAAGGGGTGTTCGTGCAGGCACTGCAAGGCGGCCGGGTGAAGACTCAAGCGACGCCGCGGCGCCACCCGCTGCAACAGCGCCTGCGCCAGCAGGTCGATGTCCGAACGACGTTCGCGCAGGGCCGGCAGGCGGATGGGAAAGGTGCTCAGGCGGTAGTACAGATCCGGGCGGAACAGACCCTGCGCAACCAGATCCTGCAGGTCGCGGTGCGTGGCCGAGATGACGCGCACATTGGTGCTGCGCAGTTCAGTGCTGCCAACCCGGCGGTAGGTACCGCTTTCCAGCAGGCGCAGCAGCTTGACCTGGATGGCCGGCGGAATGTCCCCCACCTCGTCGAGGAACAAGGTGCCCCCATGGGCGGCCTCGGCCAGGCCCAGCTTGGCGGCACTGGCGCCGGTGAAGGCCCCTCGCTGGTGGCCGAAGAGCTCGCTTTCGAACAGCGACTCCGGCAGGCTGGCGCAGTCAACCACCACCAGCGGCGCGTCCGCGCGAGCGCTGGCCTCGTGCACCGCGCGGGCCAGCAGTTCCTTGCCCGTTCCCGATTCACCCAACAGCAGCACGCTGGCCTCGGATGGGCCTACCCGCGCCACCAGTTCCAGCATCTGTTGGAAGGCCGGCGCGCGGCCGATCAGCCCATGCGCCACGGGCTCGCTCTGCGCGATGCGCAGCGGTTCGATCTTCTCGATGAACCAGGCCAGTTCGCCCCGGGCATCGTACAGCGGAACAAGCTCGATGTTCACGTACGCCTCGCCTTGCGGCGTGTGGTGCAGGTGCAGCACGCGCTCGCGCTGGGCCGATACGCGTGCCCGCAGCAGTGGGCAGCTCTCGCCGGCCTGGTCGCATGGCACGTTGAAGCCGTGCGAGACCTCGTAGCAGGTGCGCCCCACCACGGATTCTTCAGGGCTGAACAGGTGTCGGTAGGCGGCGTTGGCCGCCGCGATGCGGTATTGCCGGTCAAACAGGATGTGCGGTTCTGGCAAGCCCTCCAGATACGACACCAGCTCAGGCAGCACAGGGTCCATCACGGCCGCGTGCAAAGTCAGGCGGCCAGTTGCGCCAGCGTAAGGTGATGGCCAGCTACCAACGCAGGGGTGTTTTTGATGTGATCGACGGCAGTCTTCATGTTCATGGCACTCAGTACGCCCCGTGGCCGGCCGAAGCCGGCCGCCCCCGGGGGGAGTCAAGCAAAGTGGCAGAGTCACACTTGCTTGAGACGACCCATCGGGTTGACAGGCGGGTTGATTTCAGTTGCGAACGATCAGTCCAGGGCAATGGGCACGAACTCTGAAGTCCACCCACCTCGATACTGCCAAATTGGCGGACTTCTGCCAAGCCCGGACGGCAGTTGCGGCGCATTCTCTGCTACCCGAGTGCAGCCCTGCAGCGCCATACGACGCAGCGCGTCGACCGCAGAACAGAAAGGATTGCCAGAAGCATCCGCCGGACTGCCACTTTGACAGTCGTTGCGGCCCACTCGATCGAATCTGGAACCCACAGCCAGAGCCAAGCTATTGATTCAGAATGGGATTTCTCCCAGAGGCCCCGGGTGGCACGGGAATTGATACGGTCCAGGGCATGAGCCCGCGCAGGCTCTTTTGAGGACCTGCCGCGTCATCCCTGGGCCCCGAGCCTGCACGGACACCATGAACACCGCCTACTGTCTTGCACTGGACCTGCCCCAAGCGCTGCCTGCAGCGCTGGAGACCTTGCGCGCCGCACTGGCCGCCGAACAGATGGGCGTCGTCAGCGAGGTCGACGTGCAGGCCACGCTGAAGGACGAGATGGGGCTGGACAGCCACCCGCAGCGCCTGCTGGGCCTGTGTTCACCCAAGATCGCGCATGCACTGCTCAGCGCCGAGCCCGATATCGCCGCCTTGCTGCCTTGCGGCTGCGGGCTCAGCGAAGCCACGCCCGGCAACACGCGCGTCGTGCTGCAGGATCCGCGGGTGATTGCCGCGGCCAGTGGCAAGCCCGAGGTGCGTGCTGCCTGTGAACTGGCCAGTGCCGCCTTGCGGCGCGTGGTCGACCGCCTGGCCGACGTCAGACTCCAAGCTGCGACCTGAACATGAACAACACCTCCAGGACCGAAGCCGCCACCGAATCGCTCAAGGACTCGGTGCAGGTCGTCTCGCTGTACCAGAAGACGCGGAAGATCTATCCACGTGCGGTCACGGGCCGCTTCGCCAACTGGCGCTGGATCCTGGTCGCGCTGACCCAGATCGTCTTCTATGGGCTGCCCTGGCTGATGTGGGGCGACCGGCAGGCGCTGCTGCTGGACATCGTGAGCCGGCGCTTCTACATCTTCGGCCTCGTGCTGTACCCGCAGGACTTCATCTACCTGACGGCGCTGCTGCTGCTCAGCGCCTACTCGCTGTTCCTGTTCACTGCCGTCTCCGGTAGGCTTTGGTGCGGCTATGCCTGCCCGCAGACCGTCTACACCGAGATCTTCATGTGGGTGGAGCGCAAGATCGAGGGCGACCGCAATCAGCGTATGCGGCGCGACGACGCGCCGATGAGTGCCGACAAGGCCTGGCGCAAGCTGCTCAAGCAGCTGGTGTGGATCGCCATCGGCCTGTGGACCGGCTTCACCTTCGTCGGCTACTTCACGCCCATCCATACGCTGGCCGCCGAGGTTATGTCCTTCGGTCTGGGCCCCTGGGAGACGTTCTGGGTGCTGTTCTACGGCTTCGCGACCTACGGCAACGCCGGCTTCATGCGCGAACAGGTCTGCAAGTACATGTGCCCCTACGCCCGCTTCCAGAGCGCGATGTTCGACAAGGACACGCTGATCATCAGCTACGACAGCACACGCGGCGAACCGCGCGGCGCGCGCTCGAAGAAGGCCACTGCCAAAACAAGCGCGCTGGGTGATTGCGTCGACTGCGGGCTGTGCGTGCAGGTCTGCCCGACCGGCATCGACATCCGCAAGGGCCTGCAGTACGAGTGCATTGGCTGTGCCGCCTGCGTGGACGTCTGCGACGAGGTGATGGACCGCATGAACCTGCCGCGAGGCCTGGTGCGCTACGACACGCAGAATGGACTCACGCAGAGGGGCTTGAGTCGCCAGCAGCTGCTGCGCCGCGTGCTGCGGCCGCGCATCCTGATCTACACCACCATCCTGGTCCTGATCACCACCGCGGTGGCCATCAGCGTGACCACACGCACTCCTTTCCGCGCCAACGTCGTGCGCGACCGCGGCGTGATGGCGCGTCAGGTGGAGGATGGCTGGCTGGAAAACGTCTACCGGCTGCAGATCATGAACGCAGCCGAACAGACCCGCAGCTATCGCATCCGCGCCGAAGGCCTTCCCGGACTCAAACAGGTCGAAACCGACGCCGTGACCCTGGGCCCGGCCGAGGCCCGCTGGGTGGCGGTGGCCTTGCGCGTACCGCCCGAGACCGCCGCCGCGAAGGGCACGGGTGCGCATGAGATCCACTTCGTGGTCCAACGCGAAGCCTTCGCCGCAGAGCCTGGCTTGAGCGTGCGCGAGAAGTCCACCTTCATGATTCCCCGTTGAGGCGGACATGAGGAAAGGACTTCGGTGCGCGGCGCGCCGCTGGCGGCTGGCTCGAAGCCGGCGAGGCGACGCGATGCCCGGCGAGGTCCCAATGGCTGCGCATCCTGCGCGCTGCTCAGCCGCGAGCGCTCGGCCCTGTTCATCGAACTCGGCGATGAAGGCTGGCTCAGGCCGACGCTGCCCATGGTCGGCCCGCAGCTGAACAGTTTCTTCGCCCGAGTGATGAGATGAAGTCACGCACTCTCCGGCCGGCCTGCCTGGTCGAGGCAGTCAGCGGCCTGCTGGCCATCCGCGCCTTCGCGTTGTCGCCTGATTGGCTGCCGTCGGCACAGGCCGCTTCGGCCGGCCGCTAGACCGGTGAACGAGGCCAAGCCTGCCCAGCGCGGTCGCCGCCGGTGCCTGGGTGCGCTGACCCTGGCCCCAATGCTTTTGGGCGCGGCCACTGCGTCGCCAGCCCACAGCGCCGCGCCACTGCTGGACGGGCTGGAGGGTTACGCGCACCGCACCGAGACGCGTCACCCGCTGGCCAGGCGCTACTTCGACCAGGGCCTGATGCTGGTCTACGGCTTCAACCCCGAAGAAGCCATGCGGTCCTTCGAAGCCGCGGTGGCGCTGGACCCGCATTTCGCCAGCGCCTGGTGGGGCCTGGCCTGGGCCATCGGCCCGAACATCAACACCGACCTGAATCCACGCCACGAGCCGCGTCTGCTGCAGGCCCTGGCGCAGGCACGGCGCCACGCCGGCCGGGCCGCCCCCGTCATGCGCGACCTGATCGTCGCTCTCTCGCTGCGCCACCCACGCGCCGGGCACATCGACGAAGAGGCCTATGCCATACGCCTGCTGGCCCTGGCCCGGCGCCACCCCCGCAGCGCCGAAGTCGTGCTGCTGGCCGCCGAGGCCCAGCTCAACCTGCACCCCTACGACTGGTGGGACGCCGCAGGCCAGCCGTTGGCCTGGACACGCGGCATCGAAGCATTGCTGCAACAAAGCCTGCGCCTGCAGCCACGCCAGCCCGGTGCCCACCACTACTGGATCCACCTGCAGGAGTCGTCGGCGCATCCGCAGCGGGGCCTCGCCAGCGCCGACGCCCTGCGCGACGCACACCCCGGCTCGGGCCACCTGCTGCACATGCCTTCGCACATCGACCTGCGCATCGGGCGCTATGCCGAAGCCATGCGTGCCAACCAGCGCGCCATTTCCGCCGACGAACACTACCTGCAGCAGGTGGACGCGCAAGTCGGCTACCGTGTGGGTTACGTGGCACACAACCACCACTTCCTGTGGGCTGCCGCCTGCATGGCGGGTCAGCCCCTGGTGGCGCAGGCCGCCGCCGAAGCCGCCTGGCCCACAGCATGCGGGCCTGCGCTGCGGGATCCCGGCCTGGCCATCACCGCGCACTATGCGGCGTTGCCTTCGTTCACCCGCGTGCGCTTTGGCCAGTGGCAGGCCCTGCTCGGCGACACCCCGCCACCCGATGTGCCCGGCCCTTACGCGCTGGCCTTGTGGCACTACGCACGCGGCACCGCCCACGTGCATCTGCGCGAACCCGGGGCCGCCCAGCAGGAACTGCACAAGCTGTGGCAGCTGTCGGCGGACCCGGCGCTGGAGCGCGTGAAGGTGAAGAACATCAATCCAGGCAGCACAGTCTTGCGCATCGCGTTGCACACCCTGCGCGCCGATTTGGCTTTGCTGGCCGGCAACCCGGGCGCGGCAGTCCAGGAAATGCGCCAGGCGGTGGCCTGGGAAGACGGCTTCAACTACGACGAACCCCATCTTTGGCTGGCGCCCACACGCCAGGCGCTGGGCGCGACACTGCTGGCGGCCGGCAGGCCGCAAGAGGCCGAACGCGCGTATCAGGAGGATCTGGCCCATTACCCCGCCAATCCGTGGTCTCTCACGGGCCTGGCACTTGCGCTGGATGCGCAAGGCCGTAGCACAGACGCGGCGAAGGTGTCGGATCAACGACGCTTGGCCTTGGCCCAGGGTGCGCACCAGCCAAGCAGTTCCCGCTTCTGACTGAGGTGAATTCCTTGACCCAGATCACCCCAAGAATCCTGATCTCTAGTACTGTACTGGGTATACATCGTCGGGCCTGCATCGCCTGATCACGAAGCCTCCCGGCCCGCATTCGCAAAGGCCAGCGCACATGACACAGTTCTCCAGAAGGCGCTTCCTGGCGCTCAGCACCGCCACCCTGGGTGGCGCAGGCCTGACCACGCAATGGCAGCCGCTGGTCAACATGGCCCACGCGGCCAGTAACACCGGTCCAGGTACCGTCACCACCGTCCCCACCTTCTGCGAGATGTGCTTCTGGCGCTGCGGCGGCATCGCGCACCTGCGCGACGGCAGGCTGTGGAAGTTCGAAGGCAACCCCAAGGACCCGCAAAGCATGGGCCGCCTGTGCCCGCGCGGCACGGGCGCCGTCGGCGCGCACTACGACCCCGACCGCCTGCGCCAACCGGTGATGCGCGTGGGTGAACGTGGCAAGGAACAGTGGAAGGCCGTCAGCTGGGACGAAGCGCTGACCTTCGTGGCCGAGAAGATGAACAAGATCAAGGCTGAACACGGCGCCGAGTCGATGGCGCTGTTCAACCACGGCTTTGGCCAGCGCTTCTTCCAGCATGTGCTCAAGACCTGGGGCGTGGTCAACTACGCCGGCTCGTCTTACGCGCAGTGCCGTGGCGCACGCGATGTGGGCTTCGTGCTGACCTACGGCGCAGGTGTTGGCAGCCCGGAGCCCACCGACATCAAGAACACCGACTGCCTGGTGCTGATCGGCTCGCACCTGGGCGAGAACATGCACAACTCGCAGGTGCAAGAGTTTTCCCAGGCGGTGGAACGCGAGGTGCCGGTCATCGTGGTGGACCCCCGCTTCTCGGTCGCTGCCAGCAAGGCCAAATACTGGCTGCCGGTCAAGCCCGGCACCGACATCGCTCTTCTGCTGGCCTGGATGAACCTGCTGGTCAGCGAAGGCCGCTACAACAAGGCCTATGTCGAGCAATACGGCCACGGCTTCGACAGGTTCAGGGCCGAGATCAAGGACTACACGCTGGACTGGGCGGCACAGGAGACCGGCGTGCCGGCCGCCCTAATCCGCGCAGCCGGCCTGGAACTCGCCGCCCATGCGCCGCGCACCATCGTCCATCCAGGCCGACGTGTCAACTGGTATGGCGACGACACTCAGCGCAGCCGCGCCATCGCGCTGCTGAACGCGCTGCTGGGCAGCTATGGGCACCGGGGCGGCCTGTTCGTCTCGCAAGGTATCAAGATCGCGCCCTACGGTCTGCCGGCGATTCCCAAGCACGAGGCCGCGCGCGCCGATGGTGCCGACGCGGTGCAGTACCCGTTTGCCGACGAAGGCATCACCACCAGCATCCGCGACGCAACGATCAGCGGCAAGCCCTATCCGATCAAGGGCTGGTTCGTCTACTCGACCAACCTGATGCAGGCCCTGCCCAGCGAAGAGGAGACGATCAAGGCCATCCAGAAGCTGGACCTGCTGGTCGTCTGCGACACCGTGCCCGGAGAGATGGCCGGCTGGGCCGACGTGATCCTGCCCGACACCACCTTCCTGGAACGCCACGACGAGCTGCTCACGGGCTTTGGCCGCCGAGGCTGGGCCGCGCTGCGGCAGCCCGTGGTGGCAGCGCCGCACGACCAGAAGCCGGCCTGGTGGATTGCCAAGCAACTGGCGGGCAAGCTGGGCATCGCCGAGTGCATGCCGTTCAAGGACATGGAGGAGTACCTCTCGGTGCGCATCCAGAAGTCGGGCCACGACTGGGACAAGCTCAAGAAGGAGGGCGTGATCCTGGCCGAGCCAAAGCCCATCACGCTGGAAGACGGTCTGGAGCTGAGCTTCGAAACGCCCAGTGGCAAGATCGAATTCTGGTCCGACCAGCTGGCGGCCAAGGGATTCGACCCGGTGCCCAAGTTCACGCGGCACGCCGAAGCTCCCGAGGGCTTCTTCCGCCTCATCACGGGCCGTGCACCGGGCCACACCTTCAGCCGCACGCAGACCAACCCGCTGCTGCACGACCTGATGCCGGAGAACGAGATCTGGGTCAACGCCGCCACCGCCGCCCGGCTGGGCATCCAGAACCGCCAGTACGTGAAGCTGAAGAACCAGGATGGTGTGCTGAGCAGCCGCATCCGCGTCAAGGCCACGCAACGCATCCGCGAAGACACGGTGTACATGGCCTACGGCTTCGGCCACCGCAGCAAGATGCTCAAGACGGCCTACCTCAAGGGGGCCAGTGCCGGCCAGCTCAACAGCAACTACAAGACCGACCCCATCATGGGTGCCACCAGCATCCACACCAACTTCGTCAGTTTCGTGAAGGAAGCCTGAGATGGCACGCTTTGGAATGGCCATCGACACCCGCCTATGCGTGGGCTGTCAGGACTGCGTCGTCGCCTGCCAGGCCGAAAACGACGTGCCGCAGGGCTATTGCCGCGACTGGATCACCACCGAAGTGCGCGGCACCTTCCCCGCGCTGACGATGGAGATCCGCACCGAGCGCTGCAACCACTGCGACAACCCACCCTGCGTCAGCTGCTGCCCCACCGGGGCCAGCCACGTGGAGGAGTTCGGCAAAACGGTGCAGGTGACGGCCAACAAGTGCATCGGCTGCAAGGCCTGCATCGCGTCGTGCCCCTACGGCGCACGTTACGTGCACCCCAAGGGCTACGTCGACAAGTGCACCTTCTGCCTGCACCGCGTCACGGAAGGCAAGGACCCGGCCTGCGTCTCGGTGTGCCCCACGCATTGCATGCACTTCGGCGACCTGGACGACCCGAAGAGCGCGGTCCGCCAGTTGCTGGCCACGCGCAAGCACCACTCGCTGCTGCCCGAAGCCGGCGCCAGGCCGCGCATCTTCTACCTGAGCTGAGGAGCAGCCGCCATGCTCGAAATCACCTCGACAAGACACAACCCTCTGATCGACCCGCATCTGGCCGTGTGGAGTTGGGAGATCCCGCTGTACCTGTTTGTCGGCGGCATCGTCGCCGGAATGATGATCCTGGCCGGCCTGGCCCTGCTGCGCGTGGCCAAGGGCGAAGACACGCGCAGCTTCTTCAGCATGCAGACGCCGCTGCTGGCCTTCGTTCTGATGAACATCGGCATGCTGGCCTTGCTGCTGGACCTGACGCACCGGCTCTACGTCTGGCGCATCTACCTGACGTTCCAGGTGGCCTCGCCGATGTCCTGGGGGTCGTGGGTACTGCTCGTCGTCTATGGCGTGCTCATGGTCTCGGCCCTGTTGCGCCTGCCGGATGCCTGGCCCTGGCTCGGGCGCACGGTGCCGCTGCTCAAGACCTGGTCGGACAAGCTGGTGGTGCATCCGTCGTGGCTGCGTGCGCTTGGCTGGGCCAACCTGGTGCTGGGCATCGCCCTGGGCATCTACACCGGCATCCTGCTCAACACCATGGTCGCCCGGCCGTTGTGGAACAGCGCCATCCTGGGCCCCTTGTTCCTGGTCTCCGGCTTGTCGGCCGGCGCCGCGGCAATTCACATTTCGGCCACGATGCTGCAAGGCCGCACCGCCCCGCAGGGCATGATCGGCGGTGCCTTCAGCGCCATGCTGCAACCGCTGGGCGCGGCGCACCCGCCCAAGGCCACGGCACACAGCCTGGTGCGCTACGACCAGGTCTTCCTGGTGGCGGAGTTGGTCTTCATCGGCTTGTTCGTGACCAACCTGCTGACCAGTTCCGCCAGCCATGCCGCCGCCGCCGAGCTGATCATCAGCGGCCCCTACGCCCTGCCTTTCTGGGGTGTGGTGGTGGGGCTGGGGCTGGTCGTGCCGCTGTTGTGGCAAGCTGCCGAGCTGACGCACAAGCTGCCCCACACCATGCTGCCGGCCATCCTGGTGCTCGTGGGAGGCTACACGCTGCGCTGGGTGATGGTCAACGCCGGGCAGATCAGCGACATCGTGCCGGTGGCGACGTTGGCGCCCTGAGCGCTGGTGGCCGAGGGCACAGGGAATGCATGGCTGCGGACGTGTCTGCGTCACGCCCCGCGCCGCCGGCACTCACCAGATGACGGGCTCAGGCTCCAGCCGGATGCCGAAGCGCCCGTAGACACTCTCCTGGATGGCGCGGGCCAAGGTCACCACCTCGGCGCCGCTGGCGCCGCCGCGGTTGACCAGCACCAGGGCCTGCTTGTCGTAGACGCCGGCCCGACCCACCGACTTGCCCTTCCAGCCGCAGGCGTCGATCAGCCAGCCTGCGGCCAGCTTGACGCTGCCGTCGGGCAACGGGTAGTGCACGATCTCCGGATCGCGACCGATGATGTCGCGGCACTGCTCCGGCGTGACGACCGGGTTCTTGAAGAAGCTGCCGGCGTTGCCGATGGTGGCCGGGTCAGGCAGCTTGGCCCGTCGAATGCTGCAGACCCAGTCGAAGATCGTCTGGGCGTCGGGCGCTTCAATGCCGGTCTCGGTCATGCGGCGCTCGAGATCCAGGTAACCCAGCACCGGCTGCCAGGGGCGCGGCAAGGCCAGGCGCACCCGGGTGATCACCGACTTGCCCGCCAGCTGATGCTTGAAGACGCTGTCGCGGTAGCCGAAGTGGCACTGCGCCGCATCCAGCGTGACGCATCGACCGGTGACCAGATCCACCGCGTCCAGCGAATGGAAGCGGTCCTTCAGCTCCAGCCCGTAGGCGCCGATGTTCTGCACCGGCGCCGCGCCTACCGAGCCTGGAACCAGGGCCAGGTTCTCCAGGCCCGGCCAGCCCTGGCGCACCGTCCAGGCCACCAGGTCGTGCCAGGACTCGCCGGCGCCGGCTTCGACCAGCCAGCGCGAGGCCGTCTCTTCGAGCAGCCGCAGGCCGGCGATTTCCACCTTGAGCACCACGGCATCCACATCGCGGGTCAGGACCACGTTGCTGCCACCGCCGAGGATGAACTTGGGCGCCACGCCGTAGACAGGGTGGTCGACGACACGGCGCACGTCGGTTTCGCTGCGCAGGTGGACCAGTGTGCGTGCCGTCGCGGGCAGGCCAAAGCTGTTGTGCTCGCGCAGGCTGGCGCGCTGTTCGACTTCCAGGCCAACAAGGGGGTGGCTCATGAGAGAATTTTGCTTGATCCGGGAGCCAATGCCTCCCATGTCCAGCAGCCCGTTTGAAATGCCCAGCTTTGACACCGTGATCGAGCCCGACCTGGTCGAACTGCGCAACGCCGTCGAGCAGTCCACCAAGGAAATCGGCACCCGTTTCGATTTCAAGGGCACCAGCGCGGCCGTGGAGCTGGCCGACCGCAGCGCCAAGGACCGCGAGCTCACGCTCCACGGCGACAGCGACTTCCAGCTGCAGCAGGTGCGCGATGTGCTGCTGGGCCGCCTGGCCAAGCGTGGCGTCGACGTGCGCTTCCTGGATTTCTCCGGCACGCCGCAGAAGATGGGCGGCGACAGGCTCAGGCTGGCGGTGCCGGTGAAGAGCGGCGTGGACGCCGAAACGGCCCGCAAGATCCATACCGAGATCAAAGCCAGCAAGCTCAAGCTTCAGTGCCAGACGCAGGGTGAAGCGGTCCGCGTCACCGGCGCCAAACGCGATGAGCTGCAGGCCGCGATGGCCCTGCTGCGCAAGACACTGGCCGATTCGCCGCTGACGTTCAACAACTTCCGCAACTGATGAAGTCCAGCCGGTGCTGTGTGCTGCGCCTCAGGACCCGGCTGGCCGCGGGACTGCTGCTGCTGGGCGCCACGTCGGTCCAGGCGCAGGGCATCGTGCTGGCGGGTCGCATGGGCGACCGCGCCTTGCTGGTCATCGACGGCAAGCCGCACACGCTGGCCGTCGGCGGC
>WBZP01004244.1_pt1 | contig 15061 bp, 16 predicted proteins | sample 5204301 | NCBI WGS metagenome assembly WBZP01 (sample SAMN12412401, study PRJNA552823) | activated sludge metagenome | isolation source: activated sludge from nitrification reactor of wastewater treatment plant... | place: USA: Pennsylvania | collected 2017
GATCCAGGTATCGGGCAGTGAAAACGGGGTAAACCTGCTCACGGCCCATGGCAGCAAGGGGCTCGAATTTGAATACGTATTTATTGCCGGCACCAACGCGGCCTGGTGGGAAAAGAAACGCAAACCCGGTGGAGGATACAAACTGCCCGACACCCTCTTCAGCAGTACGTCCGGAACCCCCGCGCGCGACCTGGAAGAACTGCGCCGCCTTTTTTATGTGGCGCTTACCCGCGCAGAACAGCATCTGCACATTTCGTTTGCCCGTTTCCGTAACGACGGAAAAGAAATGGAACCTTCCGTATTCATTGCTGAAATACTGGAACAGCATCCGCTGGCCGTGGAAAAAGCGGTGATCAGCGCGGAAGAGATGGCCGATTTCCAGTCCCTGCAGTTTACCGCGCAGGCGCCTGAGATTGCAGCAGCGGAAGCAGATTTCATCACCCCCCTGCTGGAACGGTTTGTAATGAATGTAACCGCGCTCAACAGCTACCTGAAATGCCCCCTGGGATTTTATTACCAGAACCTGATCCGGATACCATCCGGCAAGAATGAAGCCACCGCCTTTGGCAGCGCCGTGCATCACGCGCTTGAAAAACTGTTCCGGCGCATGCAGGAAAGCGGCACCGACACTTTTCCGTCACCTGAAACACTGGTGGAAGATTTCCGCTGGTACATGAAGCGGCACCGGGAACATTTTACCCCGGAAGCTTACAAACGGCGGATGGAGTATGGGGAGGATATTCTTCCCCGTTATTACCAGCAGTATGTACATAACTGGAACCGCATCGTTTCCGTGGAACGCAATATCCGTGGAGTGCAGGTGAACGGCATCCCCCTGAAGGGCAAACTGGACAAGCTGGAGTTTACAGGTAAAGAAATCAATGTGGTGGATTATAAAACCGGTGATTTTGATAAGGCTGTTTCCAAAATGAAAGGCCCGGATGATAAAGAACCCCTGGGTGGCGACTACTGGCGGCAGGCGGTATTTTATAAACTGCTGCTCGATAACTATGAACAAAAAGACTGGAAAGTGGTGAGTACGGAGTTTGATTTTGTGGAACCCGACAATAAAAAGCAATACCGCCGGCAGAAAATCACCATCACCCCGCAGGACCAGGAAACAGTTACCCAACAGCTCACCGAAGTGTGGAACCGCATAAAGGCAAGGGATTTTTACACCGGCTGCGGCAAGGAAGATTGTCACTGGTGCAATTTTGTAAAAGACAATCACCTGGAAGTAGCCCTGCACGACCTGGAAACGGAAGATGAAACCGTATAAGCCACTGTTCAGCCTGAACCCGTTAAGTTTGCATTGAAATTTCCACTCATGAAGATCCGGCATTGGTTCCTGCTGCTGATGGTTTCCGCGTTCCTGTATACAGTAACTGCCGGCCTGCAGGGCTGCGCCCAGATCGGGATGCCCACCGGCGGCCCCAAAGACAGCATCCCCCCGGTGCTGGTAAGAGCAGAACCCGCCGAAAGAAGCCTCCGCTTCACCGGGAATAAAATCACGCTCACCTTCGATGAATATATTGATGTGCAGGATGCACAGAACAACGTACTGGTATCCCCCTACCCAAAGTCGAACCCGCAGGTTAGTTTCCGGCTCCGCACGGTAACGGTTAAACTGAAAGACAGTCTGCTGCCCAACACCACCTATGCCATCGATTTCGGCACTTCCCTCCGGGATCTCAACGAAGGCAACCCCTTCCGCAACTATACTTACATTTTTTCCACCGGCGACCGGATTGACTCACTGAGCCTTTCAGGAAACATCACCCTCTCAGAAACCGGGAAAACCGACAGTACGCTGATGGTGTACCTGTATAAAGATTCACCTGATACCGTGGTACTGCAACGCAAGCCCGACTTTATGGCCCGCACCAACGGGCAGGGTAATTTCCGCTTCCGCTATCTGTCACCCGGTAAGTACCGGCTCTTCGCCCTGAAAGACGGCGATGGCAGCAAAACCTACAATACTCCCACCGAGGTATTCGCTTTTGCCGATGAAGTGATCAGCATCAGCGACAGTACAGCACCCGTAACCTTATACGCGTATGCGGAAGAAAAGGAAATACCCCGCGCTGCACCACCGGCTCCGGTTAAACCCGGCGAACGGAAGCTGCGCTACACATCTACCCTCAGCGGCGGGGAACGGCAGGGATTGAAAACAGCCCTTGAATTGCAGTTTAATTATCCGTTGCGCAGCATCGACAGTACCAAAATCCTGCTGACAGATACTGCTTATCAACCCCTGCCCGGCGTACAGCTCAGCACCGACAGTACGGGCAAAATCCTGAAAGTAAACATGGCCTGGGCAGAGGATAAGGAATACCGGCTGCTGCTGAACAGCGAGGGACTGGCAGACAGCACCGGGGCCAGGTTATCCAAAAATGATACCCTCCGGTTCCGCACCAAAATGCTGGCCGACTATGGTAACCTGCTGATGCGTTTTCCCGGACTTGACAGCTCACAGCATCCGGTGCTGCTGCTGTATAAAGGCGATAACCTGCTGCAGTCCATCCCCGTGAACAACGCCACCTGGAGCGATCCCCGCTTTGATCCGGGCGAATATGAACTGCGGGTGCTGTTCGATGAAAACCGGAATGGCCGCTGGGATCCGGGAAACTTCCGTGAAAAAAGGCAACCGGAAAAAGTGATCTCCCTGCCCCGCAAACTGGCGGTGCGTGCCAACTGGGATAATGAACAGGAAATTCAGTGGAATAAGAATTAGAGGATAGTGGAATAGTGGATAATGGATAATTAAAAACCTTGTACTGCTTTAGCCCCCATTATCAACTATCAATTATCAATTATCCATTATCAACTATCAATTATCAACTATCAATTATCACCTCCCTCCTCTGTAACTTTACCCCATGATCTTCTCTTCCTCCCTGCTGGAAAATGCGGTCAATGAATTTGCGAAGCTGCCGGGTATCGGTCGGAAAACAGCGCTGAGGCTGGTGCTGCACCTGGTAAAACAGGAAGCCGCTTCGGTGAAGCAGTTCAGCCAGGCGGTTTCCCGGCTGCGGGAGGAAATACGTTTCTGTTCCCGCTGCCACAACATTTCGGATACCCCCGTCTGCAATATCTGCAGCAACCCCTCGCGTAAACAGGAGCTGGTATGTGTTGTGGAAAATATCCGCGATGTGATTGCCATTGAAAGCACCCAGCAGTTTAATGGCCTGTACCATGTACTGGGCGGGATCATCTCTCCCCTCGATGGCGTAGGTCCGGAACAACTGGAAATCGACTCGCTCCTGAAGCGGGTGGAAGAAGAACAGGTGAACGAGCTCATCTTTGCCCTCAATGCAAATGTGCAGGGGGATACCACGGTTTATTATATCTCCAAAAAGCTGCGCGGTCTGCCGGTAAAGATTACCACCATTTCACGGGGTATTTCATTCGGGGGCGAACTGGAATACGCCGATGAAATGACCCTTGCCCGCAGCATCAGCAACCGGATTCCGGTGGAGCAGTACATCAGCCAGGGTGGTCACTAAGGCCAGGCGGGTTCGTAAAATACTGCTGTTCTTGTCTTCCCTTCTTAAGCGGATATCAGTTGGTGTCATTTGTTTACCGGTTCGGTACGGTTTTATCCCGGTTCAGTAACATTTGGCGCTGATTTTGATAGCCACTGCTTATTTTTATTCCCATGCAATTATTACGGGCAAAAACCGGGATCCGGATAGTATTGGTAACAGCGGTGCTGGCAACAGCCGGCTTCTTCACCGGCTACCTGCTGTGGAATAAACCACACCGGGAAGTGGCGGAAGCAACCGCCCTGAACATAAAGGCAACAGAATTATACAGCATCTTCAGTACTGATTCTGCCGCCGCACGCCGGGATTTCCTTGAAAAAGTACTTTCAGTAGAAGGCCAGTTGCAAAAGATAAGTGAGAACCAGCAAAATCAAGTAGTAGCCACCCTGTTGACCGGAACGGAAGGCGCCTACATCAACTGTACTTTTGAAGGAGCAGCCAACGGGTTACAGGCCGGTAAAACCGTACGCATCAAAGGAATCTGTGGCGGACTGGGTGAAGGTGATCCCGACCTGGGCATTCCGGGCGATTTGTACCTGCTGCGGTGCTATATGAATGAATAAATTATTCCATTAGATATGTCGATTAAGCGCACTGTCATCAGCCTGCTCAGCATCAGCCTGCTGATTTCCTGCAAACATGATATTCCCTCAACGCCCGGCACAGGTACGGATGTGTGCTTTGAATCAGACGTACTGCCGCTTTTCCAGAGCAACTGTGCCCAATCAGGCTGCCATGATGCAACCAGCCGGCAGGAAGGCTACCAGCTGGATACCTATGCAAACATCGTGGCCAGAGGAGTACGTCCCGGCAATGCCGCCGAAAGCAAAATATATGAAGTACTGCTGGAAGACGGGGATGACCGGATGCCACCTCCTCCCAATCCCAGGCTCACCGCGGAACAGATCGGCAAGATTGCAGACTGGATCAACCAGGGTGCCCGTAACACCACCGGTTGTGCTCCTCCATGCGACAGTACCAATATCACCTACAGCGGAAAAGTAAGGTCCATCCTGCAGACCCATTGCCTGGGATGCCATACCGGTTCAACTGCTGCCGGAGGATTTATTCCCCTTGAAACTTACCAGGCAGTAAAAGACCAGGTGGATTTTGGCGCCCTGCCCGCCGTGATTGAACATGCAACCGGTTACAGCCCGATGCCTAAAAACAGCGCCAAACTCAGCGACTGCAAAATCACGGTTATCCGGAAATGGATTGAAGCCGGGGCTCCCAACAATTAAACCCATTCACATGATGATACCCATCCTCCGTATTAAATGGATCACCGGCTGCTGCCTGCTGGCACTGATGAGCAGCTGTTATTACGACAAGGAAGAACTGTTGTATCCCGGCAGCAACACCCCGGTTGACTGCTCCACTGTTTCGGCGAAATTCGGCGCGGATGTTGCCCCCATTATCAGCAGCCAGTGCGCCACCAGCGGATGCCATGACGCCACCGCCGCGGGCGGAATTGTATTGCAGAATTACAGCCAGATCAGTGCTGCCAAAGACCGTATTCAAACCCGCGCGCTCACCGAAAAAACCATGCCGCCGGCCGGCCCGCTGCCAGCCGCACAGATCAATGCCATCCAGTGCTGGATCAACAGCGGCGCTCCTAATAATTAATCTTGTAACCCCCTCAATATGAAAAAAACACTCATCGCCCTGTGGCTGACCGCCGCAAGTTTCATGGCAAACGCGCAGAAAGTGTATACCAAAAACGGCACCATCCGCTTTTTCTCCAAAACAGAAATGGAGGACATTAAAGCGGAAAATAACCAGGTGATGAGCGTGCTGAACCTGCAATCCGGAGAGCTGCAGTTCTCCCTGCTGGTGAAAAATTTTCATTTCCCGAAAGCACTGATGGAAGAGCACTTCAATGAAAATTACCTGGAAAGTGAAAAATTCCCCAAATCCACCTTCAAAGGAATGATTGCCGATATCGGCAAAGTGAAACTCAGCGCCGACGGCACTTACCCGGTAACCGTAAGCGGAGACCTCACCATGCATGGCGTAACCAACAAAGTGAATACCAAAGGAACGATTGCCGTCAAGGGCGGAAAAGCCACCGGCCACGCGGTGTTCAGCGTTGCGCTGGCCGATTATAAAATCGAAGTGCCCAAACTCGTGGAAAAAAATATATCAAAAACCATTGAAATCACCGTGCATTGCCTGTACGACCAGCAACTCTGAAACCAGTAAAACCACCGGAACATGATGCGTTCAATCTTCAGCCTGCTGCTCTGTGCAGGCCTTTACGGAACAGCCGCTGCCCAGCAAACAGACACTACCGACCTGATGGCGCAACTGGAGCGGGAATCGGGTGCAGCCAACGCTACCAACTACGCCACCGCCACTTTTAAAACCACCCGGCTGATCAACGGTCATTCGGTGGAAAATGTGGGCAAAGGCGTGCTCGATGTAAAAATATCACACCGCTTCGGCACCCTTAACCGCGGCGCCTATGAGCTGTTTGGTCTCGATAATGCCACCATGCGTATGGGGCTTGATTACGGCATCACCCGCGATCTGATGGTGGGCCTGGGCAGAAGTACTTTTCAGAAAACCTTCGACGGCTTTGTAAAAATGAAACTCCTGAAGCAGTCATCCGGTAAAAAAAATGTACCCGTTACCGTTAGCTATGTGGCCACCATCGCCCTCAATTCCACCCGCTGGGCCGATCCGGCACGGAGAAACTATTTCAGTTCCCGTCTTTCCTATACCCACCAGCTGCTGATTGGCCGGAAATTCTCTGAAGGCACCTCCCTGCAGCTCATGCCAACGCTTATCCACCGTAACCTCGCCACCCTGGCAAACGAAAGAAATACCCTATATGCCATTGGTATCGGGGGCCGGCAAAAACTCACGAAGCGGGTCAGTTTTAATGTGGAGTACTATTACCAGCTGCCCGGCTTCAAAGTGGCCGGTAACACCAACCCCTTATCGGTTGGCTTTGATATTGAAACCGGCGGACACGTATTTCAGCTGCATTTTACCAACACCATGGGTATGACCGAACGCAATTTCATCTCCGGCACCACCGGTAAGTGGGAAAAAGGGGATGTGCTGTTCGGATTTAATATCTCCCGTGTGTTCACGATCGGGAAAAACCGCTGACCGATGCATTACCCTTCAATCATGCAGGGAAAAGAAAATCCCCTTCCATTTTTAAGGGTTGCGTTCTTCTGAAAAACAATTTTTCGTAAGGGCTGCCATTCGCCATCTGCATTTGCTGCATTTGGCTGTAACACGCGAATCCTGTAGCTTTGCCGCGGCTTCAGGCGGATTTGTTTATTGTTCGGCCTAAACTTCCCGCAAACCCGGGGAATCGGAACTAATAAACGGTAAAAACTTTCTCCCGGTTTTTCATTCGTTTATAGTTACGCAGGTGTATTACGAGCAACCGCCCGGAACGGACCAGCTGCCTCCCCAGGAAGTGGCTTAATAAAATTTTTATAATGGATATCCGGAAAGCATTAAAAGAACGCATCCTTGTTATTGACGGCGCTATGGGTACGATGATCCAGCGGCATAAACTTACCGAAGCTGATTACCGTGGCGAACGGTTTGCAAACTGGCATATTGATGTAAAAGGCAATAACGACCTGCTTTGCCTGACCCGCCCTGACATTATCAAAGGTATCCACCGACAATACCTCGATGCCGGTGCAGACATCATTGAAACGAATACCTTCAACAGCCAGGCCATCTCGCTGGCTGATTATGAAATGGAGAGCCTCGCCTACGAACTCAATGTAGCCGCGGCCCGTTGCGCACGGGAAGCTGTAACCGAATCAGGCAGGCAGGCATGGGTAGCCGGCGCCATCGGCCCCATGAGCAAAACCCTCTCCCTCTCACCGGACGTAAACAACCCCGGCTTCCGCTCCGTGAGTTTTGATGAAGTGGTAACTGCCTATTATGAACAGGTACGCGGCCTGGTGGACGGCGGCGTGGATCTCCTGCTGATCGAGACCATTTTTGATACCCTGAATGCCAAAGCGGCCATTTTCGCCATCCAGAAATATTTCCAGGATACCGGTAAACCTTCCCTGCCGGTTTCCATCAGCGGCACTATTACCGATGCCAGCGGACGTACCCTCAGCGGACAGACCCTGGAAGCGTTTTATATTTCAGTGATGCATGCCCGTCCATTGAGCGTGGGCCTCAACTGTGCACTCGGCGCCAAAGAAATGCGGCCGCATATTGAAGAACTGTCACAGCTGGCATCCTGCTACGTTTCCGCCTACCCGAATGCGGGTCTGCCCAATGCCATGGGTGAATACGATGAACATCCGGCAGATACCGGCCATTACCTGGAAGAGTGGGCAAAGGAAGGCTGGGTGAATATTGTAGGCGGATGCTGTGGTACCACCCCCGATCATATCCGCCACATCGCGGAAGAGGTGAAGGGTATTAAGCCAAGAGAACTGCCGGTCGTGGAAAAAGAACTGGTGTAAGAACCACGAAGTCACGAAAACACCAAGAGACACGAAGGATATGTACGGGAGATTGACAGAGAATGAAGAACGGATTGCGAAAGAAGTAGTAGATATCGCATTCAATATTCATAAGTCACTGGGGCCCGGGTTATTGGAAAGTGTTTATGCAAAGTGCTTTTGTTACGAACTCGAGAAAAGAAACCTGCAGTTTGAAACCGAGAAAATGGTGCCTTTGCATTATCAATCTGTTCAGATTGAAGGTGGGCTGAGGCTGGACCTGTTGGTTGAAGACCGACTGATAATTGAGTTGAAAGCACAGGACAATTTTCATCCTGTGTGGGAAGCACAACTATTGAGTTATCTCAAACTTACCGGCAAAAGGATTGGATTCATCATTAATTTTCATGTACCACTTATTAAAGATGGCATTCAACGGATCGTTTTGTAAGAAAATAATTGAATTGCAGGTCGGTCTTATCAGGCGACTTTCAATATAATATTAACAGTTTTTCTTAGTGCCACTTTGTGCATTTGTGCCTTAGTGGTTCATAAAACAGTATGACAACTATCAAACCCTTCTCCCGATTCAGCGGCCTCGAGCCCCTCGTGGTGCGCCCGGAAACGAATTTCCTCAACGTAGGTGAACGCACCAACGTAACCGGCAGTAAGAAATTTGCCCGGCTTATCAAGGAAAACAAATACGAAGAAGCCCTGAGCGTTGCCCGCCAGCAGGTGGAAAACGGTGCACAGATCATCGACGTGAACATGGACGATGCCCTGCTCGATGGTGTGCAGGCCATGACCACTTTCCTCAACCTCCTGCAGAGCGAGCCTGATATCGCCCGCATCCCGGTGATGATCGACTCTTCCAAATTCGAAATCATCGAAGCCGGCCTGAAATGTGTACAGGGTAAGTGTATCGTGAACTCCATCTCACTGAAAGAAGGGGAAGCAAAGTTCATCGAACAGGCCACCACCTGCCGGATGTACGGAGCCGCCGTGATTGTGATGGCCTTTGATGAAAAAGGCCAGGCCGACACCAAAGACCGGAAGGTGGAGATTTGTCACCGCGCATACAAGATCCTGACGGAAAGGCTTGGTTTTGATCCGCAGGATATCATTTTCGATCCCAATATTTTCGCCGTAGCCACCGGCCTGGAAGAACACAATAACTATGGCGTGGACTTTATTGAAGCCACCCGCGAAATCAAGCAGCTGATGCCCCTCACCAAAATCAGCGGCGGTGTCAGCAACCTGTCCTTCTCCTTCCGGGGCAATGAACCGGTGCGGGAAGCCATGCACAGTGTATTCCTGTTTCATGCCATCAAAGCGGGTATGGATATGGGTATCGTCAACGCCGGTCAGTTGGTGGTATATGACGAAATTGAACCGGAACTGAGGCAACTCTGTGAAGACGTAATCCTTAACCGGAACAACGACAACAATGAAGCCACAGAAAAACTGATTGCTTTTGCTGAAACAGTGAAAAGCACCGGCAAGGCAGAGAAAAAAGATGATGTCTGGCGCAGCGGCACCGTGGAAGAAAGACTGAAGCACGCGCTGGTAAACGGCATCACCGATTTTATAGATGCGGATACAGAAGAAGCCCGGCAGAAATACCCCCGTCCGCTGGATGTGATCGAAGGACCGCTAATGGCGGGCATGGACGTAGTGGGCGACCTCTTTGGCAGCGGAAAAATGTTCCTGCCCCAGGTAGTGAAAAGCGCCCGGGTGATGAAAAAATCAGTGGCCGTACTCACCCCCTATATTGAACAGGAAAAAGAAACCCGCAAACAGGAACAACTGGCCGCCGGGGAAGCAGCAACGGAAAATACCGGCGCCGCGAAAATCCTCCTCGCTACAGTAAAAGGCGATGTGCATGATATCGGAAAAAACATTGTGGGCGTGGTGCTGGGCTGCAATGGCTATGAAATCAAAGACCTGGGTGTGATGGTGGCCGCTGATAAAATACTCGACGAGGCGGAAAAATTCGGGGCGGATATTATTGGTCTCTCCGGGCTCATCACTCCTTCCCTGGATGAAATGGTACATGTTGCCCATGAAATGAAACGCCGGGGCATGAAACAGCCCCTGCTGATTGGGGGCGCCACTACGTCGCGGATGCACACAGCCGTAAAAATTGCCCCGCAATATGATAATGGTGTGATTCACGTACTGGATGCATCCCGTAGTGTAACCGTTGCCGGTAGTTTGCTGAATCCGGAACAACGGGACAACTACCTGTCAGAAGTAAAAAAAGAATACCTGCAGCTTAAAGACGATTTTGATAATAAAAAACCGGCGAAACAGCTGATCCCCTTCACCAAAGCACAGGCCAACCCTGCGCAGATTGACTGGAACGGTTATCAGCCCGTTGCTCCTTCCTTTACCGGTACGCGGGTTTTCAGTGAGTTTGACCTGGAAGAGATCAGGAAGTACATCGACTGGCAGCCATTCTTCATTGCCTGGGAACTGCATGGAAAATTTCCCCAGATCCTGCAGGACCCGGTGGTTGGCGCAGAAGCCACCAAACTCTATAATGATGCCAATGCCATGCTGGACAGCATCGTATCAGAAAAAAGACTCCACGCGCAGGGCGTAACCGGTTTCTGGCCGGCCACCAAAACGGCTCCTGATACCGTGCAGGTACAGGATGGCGATCAAACCATTTCACTGGAGTTTCTGCGCCAGCAGATCAAAAAGGCGGATGGACAGCCCAATCTGTCGCTTGCTGATTTTATAAGCCCATCCCCTGCTCTGAGCCTGAAAGGCAGCCATACGCTAAGTTCCCCCCTTGGGGGACAGGGGGCTGATTATATCGGCGCCTTCAGCGTTACCATTCAGGGTGTTGATGCCCGGGTTAAGGAATTTGAAGCCCAGCACGATGATTACAGCAAAATCATGCTGCAGGCGCTGGCAGACAGGCTGGCCGAAGCCTTTGCGGAATGTCTGCATGAAAAAACCCGGAAAGAACTCTGGGGATATGCCGGCCATGAAACACTCAGCAACGAAGAACTGATTAAAGAATCGTACCAGGGTATCCGTCCGGCACCGGGATATCCCGCCTGCCCGGATCACACTGAAAAATATAAATTGTTTGAACTGCTGGGCGGTGAAAAAGCCACCGGTATTCAGCTCACGGAATCGCTGGCGATGTATCCTGCCTCCTCCGTTTGCGGCTGGTATTTTGCACATCCCGACAGTAAATATTTCGGGGTAGGTAAAATCAATGAAGATCAGCTGAAAGATTATGCGGCACGTAAAGGCATGAGCCTGGAAGAAGCCACGCGCTGGCTGCGGCCTATCCTGGAGTAATCAGCGGGCCTGCACCACCATCGTATCTGTCCAGCTATCGTGCCAGGTAAGCGTATTGAATCCACTGAACGCTTCGAAGGGCACCAGCCTTACCAGTGAGCGCAGCAGTGCATCCCGGAATCGCAGTTCTCCGCCGTCCTGCCGGATCGCCCGGGTTCCGGAGATCAGTTTGCCCAGCGTATATCCCCTGAACAGCTTTTCACAAAAAGTGTAGTAGATCAGGTAATTGAAAATGGCAATGAGGTAAGAAAGGAGGAACAGCTCCCAGCTGATGCCGCCATCTCTATATACCAGCTTCGACAATATTTCGGGCGCCAGCGCACCCAGCAATATCCCCAGCATAATGCTGGTAACATACGTAAGCGTAAACCGCATCAGCAGGTTATCCACCAGCCAGTTTACAAAGCGCTGCCCCTGGGTGGCATATACATATTCTTCCGGAGCATCATTCAGATCGCCCAGCAGATCGGTATGGGAGGAAAGATTATCCATCGGGATCATTATTTTTACAAGTATAACTCATTTGAGCATGCGCATCATTTCGTACAATGTGAACGGCATCCGGGCCGCTGTAAAAAAAGGATTTTTTGACTGGCTGAAAACAGACCCTGCAGATATTATCTGCGTGCAGGAAACCAAAGCCACACAGGGAGATGTGGATGTGAAACAACTGGAGCAATGCGGCTATCCCTATCATTACTGGTACAGCGCCCAGAAAAAGGGATACAGCGGGGTGGCAGTATTTTCAAAAATCAAACCTGATCAGGTGGAATACGGAAACGGCCATAGTGCGAGTGATGACGAAGGACGGGTGATTCAGCTGGATTTCGGCAATATCCGCCTCATCAACGCATACTTCCCCAGCGGCACCAGCGGCGATGAGCGGCAGCAGTTTAAATACGTTTGGCTCGATGAACTCTATACCTGGCTCGGCAAACTGAAAAAGAAGCATCCCAATCTCATCCTGGTGGGCGATTACAACATAGCGCACCAGGAAGCAGATATCCATGATCCCAAAGGCAATAAAAATTCTTCCGGCTTTCTTCCCGATGAACGCGCCTGGATGACGAAGTTCCTGGAAAGCGGCTGGGTGGATACCTTCCGCGTTTTTCATCCCGAGCCACACCGCTACAGCTGGTGGAGCCAGCGCTTCCCCAGTGTGCGGCTGAATAATAAAGGCTGGCGGATTGATTATATCAACGTTACTGAACCCCTCCGGAGCCGCCTGAAAGACGCGGAGATATTCCCCGATGTCAAACACAGCGACCACTGCCCGGTGTATCTTGCACTCCGCTAATACAGGCCACATGATTATCTACAACGTTACCGTTAAACTGGAAACCGCCATTCACCAGCCCTGGCTGCAATGGATGCAGGATACGCATATTCCGGAAGTAGTGGGTACCGGCTGCTTTACCCATGCGGTGATCCTGCGGCTGCTGGAGACAGACGACAGCGAAGGCCCCACCTATGCTGTGCAGTACCACGCCGAAAGCAAGGCACTCTACAACCGTTATATTGATAAATTTTCCGGGGAGATGCGCCAGCGGGCTTTTGAAAAATGGGGCAACCGCTTCATTGCATTCCGGTCGGTTATGCAGGTTGTTAACTAAATGTGCAAAACAATAAAAACTGGTTTTGGCAATTACGATTCGTTTGTATATTCCCCTGAAACCCGCCAGCACAGCGAATTGCAGCAGCTTCAGTCTGAAACCCTTTACCAGCAAGGGTTTCAAAAGAATACCTCTCCGTTAACCTGGTGAAAATCACCAGACAAAATCGCCCAAAGTTCCCGCCAAATGCGGATTTCAGCCGATTTTCCAGCTTCCGGAATTTTTTTAAAAAATTTTGTTCCTTTCAAAAAGCATCTATATTTGTCCACACATAAACTTTCAAAAAAACAACTATGAACAAAGCCGAATTAATCGCCAAGATTGCTGATGACGCAGGCATCACCAAAACACAGGCTAACGACGCCCTGGATTCTTTTGTAGAAGCAGTTACCAAAACCCTGAAAGGAAATGGTAAAGTAACCCTCGTAGGTTTCGGTACTTTCTCCGTTTCTAAAAGGGCTGCCCGTAACGGCCGCAACCCCCAGACTGGTGCTGTGATCAAAATCAAAGCACGCAAAGTGGCTAAATTCAAAGCCGGTAAAGAATTGTCTGCTAAACTCTAACAATTGCTTACCCAACGTAAAAAGCAAGATGACCAACACCATCTTGCTTTTTTAATTACAATCATTAAAAAATCAACTCATGGGACGCGGAGATATCAAAACCAAGAAAGGTAAAATCGCCAAAGCTTCTTTCGGCAAATCAAGGCCGGCCAGACCCAAAAAGAAAGTGGCTGCCAAAAAAGCCTGAGTCAGCAGGGCTGTATCCATTTCCGGAGAGCGGAAGGGTGCAGATAAGCATCCTCCCCCTTCGGCAGTACCATCAGCAGGAAGCGTACACGAATGATGGATACAGCCCTTATTTATTTCCGCCTCCCGGTCATAGCCACACAAATCCCTCCCTCCGGCCCCTCCATCCCCTTTTTTGTATCTTTCTGATGAAAAATGAAGCCCCAGGCAACAAAATGCCCGGAAAGGGTATCTGATTCTTTGCCCGGTAGTCGTTATTGATTCCGTTTGACTGACGAACAACTGATAAAAGCCTGCCTCCAGGAGGATGCCGCCTCTCAACGGGAGCTGTATAACCGTTACAGCAGCCGGATGCTGGGGGTGTGCCATCGGTATGCCCGTAACCCGTCGGATGCAGAAGACATCCTGCAGGAAGCGTTTATCAGGGTATTCAGCAAGATGGGGCAGTTTAAATTTGAAGGTTCTTTCGAAGGCTGGATCAGGCGAATAGTGGTGAATACCGCCCTGAAAAAATACACCCTCACGCGGTACGCGGTGGAAGTGACCGGGCTGGAATCGCCGAATGGCCAGGAAAAAACGGATGACCCGGCAGCCTACAGCCAGCTCACGCAGAAAGACCTGCTGGCGCTGATCAATAACCTGCCCGATGGGTACCGGCTGATATTCAACCTGCATGTGATTGAAGGATATCCGCATGAAGAAATCGCCGTAATGCTGGGGATCCAGCCGGGCACCAGCCGCAGCCAGCTGGTAAAAGCCCGTAACATGCTGCAGAAACAAATTACCGCGCTGCAAAAAATAGCCGTATGAGCGACAAAAACCAGATGGATGAACTGTTCAGGGAGTCGTTCCGCGATTACCAGCCCGATGTGCCTCCGCATATCTGGGAGGCCATTGCCGCCCGTAAAAAAAGACGCCGTGCCCTTGCCTGGAAACCGCTGGCACTGGCAGTGCTGCTGATGGGAAGTATAGCCGCCTGGTGGATGGTGAACAGGGAAGAGGAAACAGGGAATGGTGAACAGGGAATCATGAATGATAACGTCTCTTCCCGTCAACCATCAACCGTCAACCGCCAACCAACAGATGGCGGATGGCAGATGGCTGATGGCAGGAAGGAAATGCAGAATAAAGAACAGGGAACAGAGAAGGGAGAACAGGAAATCACGAACAAGAACCTGTCTTCCCGTCAACCATCAACCGTCAACCGCCAACCAATCGATGGCGGATGGCAGGTGGCAGATGGCAGGAATGAGAACTCGAATAACCTGTCTTCCCGTCAACCATCAACCGTCAACCGCCAACCAATCGATGGCGGATGGCAGATGGCAGATGGCAGGAAAGAAGTGCAGAATAAAAAACAGGGAACAGAGAAGGGAGAACAGGAAATCACGAATAAGAAC
>WBZP01004247.1_pt1 | contig 15054 bp, 13 predicted proteins | sample 5204301 | NCBI WGS metagenome assembly WBZP01 (sample SAMN12412401, study PRJNA552823) | activated sludge metagenome | isolation source: activated sludge from nitrification reactor of wastewater treatment plant... | place: USA: Pennsylvania | collected 2017
GAAGCGCTTGCTGAAGAAGACCAGGCCATAGCAGACCGCGATGACCGGCACGCTGAGGAGGTGGCCCATGTTGAGGGCCCAGCCCTCGTCGACGCCTTGGTTCTCCTTGAAGAACTCGGCGAAGAAATCGCGCAGGCCGGCCCAGGGATCACAGCCAGGCGTCTGGTCGGTGCTGAGTTCCACTGGACCGTCGCGCCCCAGTTCGAAGATTCTCGGTGAGGCCGGGGTGCGGCTCGAGGTGACCGGGGCCGAACACCTGGACCCGGCCCGCGGCGGCGCGTTCCCGGCCGTCGTCGTCGCCAACCACCAGAGCGCGATCGACCCGGTCGTGGTCGCCTCGCTGCTGCACGGCGACTTCACCGTGGTGGCCAAGAAGGAGGCCCGGTGGGACCCGCGGGCCGTGCTCGGTTCGGTCCTGCTCGACCCGGCGTTCATCGACCGGAGCAGCTCGGAGAAGGCGCGGGCGACGATGGCCGAGGTGGCCGAGCGGGTCCGCGCCGGGACGTCGCTGCTGATCTTCCCGGAGGGCACCCGGTCGGCGACCCCGGTGCCGCTGCCGTTCAAGAAGGGCGCCTTCCACCTGGCCGCCCAGGCGCGGGTGGACGTCGTCCCGGTCGTGCTGCGCAACACCGGCGAGGTGCTCCCGCGGCACTCGAAGGTGATCCGGCCGGGCGTCGTCCAGGTTCGGGTGCTGCCCCCCGTGCCGGGCTGGGACGCCGCGTCGCGCACCCGCGCCCACCTGGACGCGAAGGTGGCCGACCTGCACGCCGTGTACGAACGGGTGCTCGCCGATTGGGAAGGAGACGTCGATGCGTGAACCCCGGGTGACGGTGCTCGGCGGCGGGTCGTGGGGCTCGGCGGTCGCCTCGATCGCGGCCCGGAACGCCCCGACGCTGATCTGGGCCCGCAACGCCGAGTCGGTGGCCGAGATCAACGAGCGGCACACCAACTCGCGCTACCTCGCCGAGCTGCCGCTGCACCCGCAGCTGACGGCGACCACCGACTTCGAGCGGGCGGTGACCGAGGCCGACGTGCTGGTGCTCGGCGTCCCGTCGCACGCCTGCCGGACGACGCTGACCCAGGTGGCCGAGCACCTGCGCCCGTGGGTGCCGGTCGTCTCGCTGGTCAAGGGGCTGGAGCAGGGCACCCGGATGCGGATCACCGAGGTGGTCGCCGAGGTGCTGCCCGGCCACCCGGTCGGGGTGCTCAACGGCCCGAACATCGCCCGCGAGGTGGTGCAGGGCTACGCGGCCGCCTCGACGCTGGCGATGCCCGACCAGGGGCAGGCCGAGGCGCTGCAGAAGCTGATGACCTCGACCATGTTCCGCGTCTACACGACCACCGACGTGGTCGGCGCGGAGTCGGCCGGCGCGCTCAAGAACATCTTCGCCATCGCCACCGGGCTCGGCGACGGGCTCGAGGCGGGGGACAACACCCGGGCCATGGTGATCACCCGCTCGTTGCGGGAGATGACCCGGCTCGGGGTGGCGATGGGCGGGGAGGCGATCACCTTCTCCGGCCTGGCCGGGATGGGCGACCTGATCACCACCTGCACCAGCCCGTTCAGCCGCAACCGGCGGGTCGGCATGATGCTGGCCAAGGGCAAGACGCTCGAGGAGATCGCCGCCGAGCTCAAGCAGGTGGCCGAAGGGGTCAAGTCGTCCTCGGTGGTGATGCAGATCGCCGAGGCGCACGGGGTGGAGATGCGGATCGCCGCCGAGGTCGACCGGGTGATCAACCACGGTGAGCCGGTCGTGAGCGCGTACCGCGGGCTGCTCCGCGAGCGGCCCGACCACGAGTTCGAGGGGTCGGCGTGGTAGACGACAGCGGACGGCGCCCCGCGCCCGAGGAGCGCAACCGGGCCGCGTGGGAGTCGGTGGCCCAGTGGGGCCGCAGCGACACGATGAACGAGCTCGAGGCGACGATGTGGCGGTCGGAGCGCCACCCGCAGCAGTCCTCGACGATCTGCAGCCTGATGATCCTCGACCGTGCGCCGGACTGGGAGCGGCTGGTTGCCGCGCACGAGTGGGCCACCTCGCTGGTGCCCCGGGCCCGGCAGCGGGTGGTCGAGCCGCTGCTGCCCACCGGCCCGCCCGCCTGGGCGGAGGACCAGCACTTCACCCTCGGCTACCACCTGCGCCGTGAGCAGCTCGGCCGGCGCAACACGACGGACGATCTGATGGAGCTCGTCCAGACCCTGGCGATCCTGCCGTTCGACCGCACCCGCCCGCTCTGGGAGGGCACCCTGATCGAGGGGCTCGCCCCCGCGAAGGGCCGCCGGACGCCGCGCGCCGCCTACTTCCTGAAGCTGCACCACTCGTTGACCGACGGGATCGGCGCGGTGCAGCTGATGGGTGCGCTGCAGAGCCGCACCCGCAAGCACACCCCGGGCAAACCCGTTGCGCCGCAACCGGTCGACGCCGATCCCGACCGGTTGTCGCTGACCGTGCACGGGGCGGTGGAGACCGTCCGGTCGGCGCCCGGGCGGGTCCTGGACGCCCTGGACGCGGGGTGGCGGGTGGTCACCGATCCGGGCGGGGCGGCGTCCGACGGGTTGCGGTTCGGGGCCTCGTTGCGGCGGGTGCTCTCGCCGCCCGCGCCCTCGTCGCCGCTGTTCGAGGGGCGCACCGGGCGGCTCTGGCTGCTGCGCACGCTGGAGTGCCCGTTCCCCGCGTTGCGCGCCGCCGGGCACGCGGTCGGCGCCTCGGTGAACGACGCCTACCTGGCCGCCCTGCTCGGTGGGCTGCGGATCTACCACGAGCGGCACGGGGTGGAGCTCGAGGAGCTGCCGGTCACCGTGCCGGTGTCGCTGCGCCGGGCCGACGACCCGATGGGCGGCAACCGGTTCGCCGGGGCGATGCTGGCCGGGCCGATCGGCATCCGGGACGCCGGCGACCGGGTGGCGGCGATCCGCGGGGCGGTGCTCTCCCAGCTGAACGAGCCGGCGCTGGACTCGTTCTCGGTGCTGACGCCGCTGGTCAACCGGCTGCCGTCGGCGGTCGGGGCTGCCCTGATCGGGGTCGGGGCGCGGACGGACCTGGCCGCCTCCAACGTGCCGGGGGTGGGTGAGCCGGTCTACATGGCGGGGGCGCTGGTCGAACGGGCGTTCCCGTTCGGGCCGCTGCCCGGGGTGGCGGTGATGGCCGCCATGCTCAGTCATGTGGGCACCTGCTGCATCGGGCTGACCATCGACGCGGCGGCCGTGACCGACGACGATGTGTTCATGGAGTGCATGGAGGCGGGGCTGGCCGAGGTGCTGGCGCTGGCCCCCTCCACCGGGAGTCGCTGAGGAGTAGGGAGAACGTGATGACGGGCGAGACGCTCGTGGTGACCGCAGCCGACGGGGCCGAGATCGTCTGCTACCGATGGCAGCCGGCGACGCCCAAGGCGGCGGTGCTGATCGCCCACGGGCTGGCCGAGCACGCCGCCCGGTACGAGCGGCTGGCGACCCGGCTGGTGGGTGCGGGGTACGCCGTCTACGCGCCTGACCACCGGGGCCACGGCCGCACCGCGGAGCGGGCCGAGCAGGCCGGCGACCCGCAGGCCTTCGGCACCTTCGCCGCCCGCGACGGGTGGGCCACCGTGGTCGCCGACCTGCACGCGGTGGCCGGGCAGATCCGCGCCGAGCACCCGTTGGCGCCACTGTTCCTGCTCGGGCACAGCATGGGCTCGTTCCTGGCCCGCGGCTACGCCATCGCCCACGGCGAGGAGCTGACCGGGCTCGTGCTCAGCGGCACCGGGGCCGACCCCGGCCCGCTCGGCATGGTCGGGCGGGTGCTCAGTGTCGTCGAGGGCCGGGTACGGGGGCGCGGGGCACGCAGCCCGTTGCTGGACAAGCTGTCGTTCGGCCAGTTCAACGCCGCCTTCAAGCCCAACCGCACCGGGTACGACTGGCTCTCGCGGGACGAGGCCGAGGTGGACAAGTACGTCGCCGACCCATGGTGCGGGTTCATCTCGAGTGCGGGGCTGTTCTCCGACCTGCTCGGCGGGCTGGCCGCGGTGAACAACGACGCCAATGTCGCCAAGGTGCCGAAAACCCTTCCGGTGCTTCTGATCTCGGGTCAGGTCGACCCGGTGGGCGGGGAGAAGGCGGTGAACGCGGTCGCCGACCAGTTCCGACGGGCAGGCCTGATCGACGTGACCGCCACGGTCTACCCGCAGGCGCGACACGAGATCTTCAACGAGACCAACCGCGACGAGGTCGCCGAGGACGTCGTCGGCTGGCTCGACTCGCGTCTGGCGGGGCGGGGCGCCCCCGCCGGGGGCTGAGGCGTCATGGGGGAGATGCTGCGGTCGCCGCGCACGGGCGAGGTGAACGACCGGCGGCTGCTCGCTGCCTGGGCGGTCGAGTGCGCCGAGCTGGTGCTGCCGCTGTACGAGGCGACGTTCCCCGGTGACCCCCGGCCGCGGCGTGCGGTCGAGGGCACCCGGGGCTGGGTCGAGGGCACGGTGCGGGTCGGGGTCGCCCGGGCGTACGGCGCCTCGGCGCGGGTCGCCGCGCGGGAGGCCGCGGCGTCCGGTGAACCTCGGGCCGCGGCGGCGGCGCACCTGTGCGCGCAGACGGCGTCGGTCGCCCACCTGGCCGGCAAGGCGCTCGGGGTGCACCACTACGCGGCGGGCGCCGTGGACGACGTCTCGGTGCTGCCGTCGCCGCCGATCCCCCTCCCTGGCTCCGCCCAGGTCTGAGGGGGAGGATGGAGGCGTGGACATCCGGGTCACCACCACCACCAGTGCCCCGCCCGAGCGGGTCTGGCAGCTGCTCGCCGACCTCGACGGGTGGCCGCGCTGGCTGCCCACGATCGATCGCCTCGAACCGGTGACGCCGGGGGCGGAACCCGGGCTGGGTGCCGCGTACCTGGTCAAGCAGCCGAGGTTGCCGCTGGCGCGGTGGACCGTGACCGACTGGAACCCCGGCCGGGCCTTCACCTGGCGCTCGACCGCACCCGGGGTGGTCACCACGGCGACCCACGAGATCAACGCGTTGCCCGGGGGTGGCAGCGAGGTCGTGCTGACGATCACCTGGACCGGCCCGCTGGCGCCGATGGCCCGCCGGGCGATGGGGGCGCTGAGTCAGCGGTACGTCGAGCGCGAGGCGGCGGCGCTCAGTGCCGAGGTCGACTCCTGAGGTCGGCGGTCAGCTCAGCGGCGAGGTGCGTGGTGAGCACGTCGGCGTAGTGCCGCTGACCCGCTGCGCTGGGGTGGAAGCCGTCGGGGCAGACCAGGTGGCGCCACCCCTGGGCGGGGGTGAACAGGGGCGAGCCGGCCGGGGCGACGATCAGCGCGCCCGGCGGCGCGAGCTCGCGCAGGATCCCGGCGACCGCGTCGTACTCGGCCGGCTGGGCCGGGGCGATCAGGGTGGGCTCGACCAGGACGAGGCGGGCGCTGGGGTAGGTGCGGCCGAGGGCGTCCAGGAAGTCGCGGATCGCCGCCGCGACCTGGGCCGTGGGGTAGCCGGCGTCGTTGCGGCCGCCGTCGACGACCACCACGTCGACGGTCGGCACGTGGCGGGCGTTCGCGGCCAGCCGCCCCTGCAACGGGGCGAGCCCGGGGCCGGCCAGGAAGCCGTCGTTGACGAATCCGGTGCCGTTCTGGGCGTCGACGGTCGTCGTCCAGCCCAGGGCCTCCCCGACCAGGAACGGGTAGGTCAGGTGGTGCGGCACCTCGGCGCCCTCGCCGCGGGTGAAGCTGTCACCGATCCAGAGGGCGCGCACCGGTGGCGTGGTCATGGCGGGAGCCTAGACGGGCGATTCGCGTGCACAACGACGGACAGAACCACCTCATCCGTCACAATCGCCGCGATGATGCCCCAACTTCCGTCGTTGCGTACACGGCACGGGCCCGTAGAGTCGCCGTCCATGCACCACCACACGACCGCTGAGCTCACGGCGCGGGCCCGCGCGGTCCGCGATTCGGCGTTCGGCACCCGCACGACCTACTCGCCGAAGGTGTTCATCCCGCTCACCCGGCTGTGCCGCGACCGCTGCGGCTACTGCACCTTCGCCACCGCCCCGGCCAAGCTGACCCGGCCCTACCTGACCCCCGAGGAGGTGCTGGACGTCGCGCGGGCGGGTGCCGCGTCCGGGTGTCACGAGGCGCTGTTCACCCTCGGCGAGGCGCCGGAGGACCGGTACCCGGTGGCCGCGGCGTGGTTGGCCGAGCACGGGTACGCCTCGACGGTCGACTACGTGGCCGCGATGGCGGCGCTGGTGCTCACCGAGACGGGGTTGCTGCCGCACGTCAACGCGGGCGCCATCTCGGCGGACGAGCTGGCGCGGCTGCGGAAGGTCTCCCCGTCCCAGGGGATGATGATCGAGTCGCTCCGTGACGACCTGGCGGCCCATCGGGGGGCGCCCGACAAGGACCCGGCCCGGCGGCTGGCGACCCTGGACGCCGCGGGGCGGCTCGCCGTCCCGTTCACCACCGGGATCCTGGTCGGGATCGGTGAGACCGAGGCCGACCGGGTCGCGGCGCTGGAGGCGATCGCCGCCGCGCACGAGCGGCACGGGCACGTTCAGGAAGTGATCGTGCAGAACTTCCTGCCCAAGCCCGGTACCCGGATGCGGGACGAAACCCCGTGCCCGCACGAGGATTTCGTGCGGGCGGTGGCGCTGGCGCGGCTGGTGCTGCCGGCGTCGGTGCACGTGCAGGCGCCGCCGAACCTCACCGACGCGGCGTTGCTGGGCGACCTGCTCGACGCCGGCATCGACGACTGGGGCGGGGTCTCGCCGGTGACCGCCGACCACGTCAACCCCGAGCGGCCCTGGCCGGCGGTCGACGTGCTGAGCGCCGCGTGCCTGAGCCGGGGGCGCACCCTGGCGCCGCGGCTCACCGTGTACCCCGAGTACGCCCGGGACGCCGCCCGCTGGCTCGACCCCGACCTGCAGTTCCCGGTGCTCGACCGCAGCGACGCCGAGGGGCTGGCGCGCGACGATCCCGGGGCGGTGTGGCCCGAGCGGTACCGGCCGGCGTCCGAGGTGGGCACCGGGGCCGAGGTGGTGGTCGTCGGACGGCGCTCGACCCAGTGGTACGCCGGGAGCGACACGCCCGTGCCCGCCCTGGTGGAAGGCGACGTGTCGGTGCTGCGGGGTGGGCCGGTGCTGCGGGGTGGGCCGGTGGCCGAGGTGCTGGCCGGGGTCGCGGCCGGGCAGGAGCTCGGCGAGGCCGAGCTGGTCACGCTGTTCGGCGCGCGCGGCGAGGAGGTGCGGGCCGTTGCGGCCGTGGCCGACCGGCTGCGGGCCGAGGCGGTGGGCGACGAGGTCACGTTCGTGGTCAACCGCAACATCAACTACACCAACGTGTGCACGTACAAGTGCACCTTCTGCGGCTTCTCGAAGGGGCCGCTGTCGCTGAACCTGCGCGGCAAGCCGTACCTGCTGGGGGCCGACGAGGTGGCCGAGCGGGCGGTCGAGGCGGTGCGGCGGGGGGCGACCGAGGTGTGCCTGCAGGGCGGCATCCACCCGAGCTTCACGGGGGAGACCTACCTCGAGATCACCAAGGCGGTGCACGCGGCGGCGCCGGACCTTCACCTGCACGGATTCACGGCACTCGAGGTGCTCGAGGGGGCGCGGCGGCTCGACGAGCCGCTCGAGGCGTACCTGAAACGGTTGATGGACGCCGGGCTGCGGTCGCTGCCGGGCACCGCGGCCGAGATCCTCGACGACGAGGTGCGGGCCGTGCTGTGCCCCGACAAGGTCACCACTGACGAGTGGCTCGAGGTGCACCGGACGGCGCACGCCGTCGGCCTGCGCTCGAACGTCACCATCATGTTCGGGTCGGTCGAGCGGCCCGTGCACTGGGCCCGGCACCTGCTGCGAACCCGCGAACTGGCCCGGGAGACACGGGGTTTCGGCGCGGACGGGGGGCTGGTCGGGGAGTTCACCGAGTTCGTGCCGCTGCCGTTCGTGCACATGGCCGCCCCGGTGTACCTCAAGCGCGGGGCGCGGCGCGGGCCGACCTGGCGCGAGGTGGTGCTGATGCACGCGGTGGGGCGGATCGCCTACCACGGCGTGATCGACAACGTGCAGGCGTCGTGGGTGAAGCTCGGGGCCCGTGGGGCGGCGCAGCTGCTGCGGGCCGGGGTGAACGACCTCGGCGGCACGCTGATGGACGAGAACATCAGTCGGGCGGCGGGGGCGTCGCACGGCCAGGGGCTGACCGAGGCCGACTTCGCGGCGATCGGCGAGGCGGTGGGCCGGCCGGTGCGGCAGCGGACGACGCTCTACGGCACGCCCACCGCCGCCGAGAGTCGGTGAATCAGGGGTCAGCCGAGGGCCTTCTCGTACCAGGTGAGGTCGATGTACCGGCCGAACTTGTGGCCGACCTCGGTGAAGGTGCCGACCGGTCGGTAGCCGAACGCCGCGTGCAGGGCGTGCGAGGCGGGGTTGGGCTGGGCGATGACGGCGTAGGCACGGTGCAGCCCGAGGTCCGCGAGGCCGGGCAACAGCTCTCGGTACAGCGCGGCCCCCACACCCAGCCCGAGGTGGGTGGGAGCGACGTAGACGGTGGTCTCGACGGTGCGGTGGTAGGCGGGCTTGGGGCGCAGCGGCGTGCTGCTGGCCCAGCCGACGACCCGGCCGGTGTCGGCGCCGGCCGGTGCATCGACCGCCACCAGCAGGCGGTGCGGCCCGTCGTCGGTGAACTGTTCGAACCAGGGCCGGCGGGCCTCGGGCGTGAACGGCTCGGTGTCGAAGGTGGCGGTGGAGGTGCGCACGTAGTGGTTGTAGATCTCCGTGACGGCACCGAAATCAGCAGAAGTCGCCGTCTGCACCAGGAGCCCCACTCGGGCAGCGTAGTGATACAGGTGTCGTGAAACAGAGCGCGGTGATCAGAAGGGCGGGTCTGCGGGTGGGGGGCTCGGATGGGGCCGCTCGGTGGTCGGGGTCGTGGGGATAGGGCGGGGCGTGTGCTTCAGGCGGTGATGGTGGCGGCACAAGGCCATCAGGTTGCAGTCGCAGGTGGCGCCACCGTGGAGGTGCGGCGTGGTGTGGTCGGCATCGCAGAGGGCCGCGCGCCGACGGCAGCCGGGAGCCCGGCACGTGCCATCGCGAAGCTCGACGAACTCGCGGAGCAGGCCCGGTGGCTCGTAGCGCGGGACGTGGAAGGCTCGGCCCAGACCGAGGATCGAGCCGTGACCGCGGGTGTCGTCCGGGTCACCGGAGGTGCCGGGAGTCTCTGGGTTGTCTGGCGTGTCGGGATTCTCGGGTGGTGGTCGGTCATCGGTGAAGGCGCAGCGCCAGGTGGCGTGGTGGGCGGCGTCGCTGGCGAGTTCGCGAGCGAGCTCGGCCGGGATGGGGCCGTGGCCGACGAGCTCGGCCGGGGTGTCTCCCCCGAGCAGGGCGGACAGGGGGACCAGGACGATGATCCGGGTGCCGGCAGTGGGGGCCCCGGTGCTGGGGGAGGCAGGGCTGGGGGAGGCAGGGCTGGGGGAGGCAGGGCTGGGGGAGGCAGGGCCGGCGTTGTCCGGGGCGTGCTGGGCGTCGGCGGCCGCCAGGAGGGCGTCGATGACCGTGTCGGCTCGGACGGCGGCTTCGGTCCGGTGGTCGTGGCCGGGGTCGGTGCAGGTGGTCGGGGTGGGGCAGTGGGCGCCCTCGGCGGGAGTGAGCGGGGTGTCGTGGCCTCGGGTGAGAGCGTCCAGCGCGGCGCGGGCGGCCTCGATCCGGTCGGCGCGGGAGGTCACGCTCATCTCGGCGATGCCGTCGCCGAGGGATCGGAACCGCACCCCCCGGGAGGCGATCGCCTGACGGGCCCGGAGGCGGTGGGTGTCGGGGTCGGCGGCCGCAACCGCGCGTTCGGTGAACGCACGCAGCTTCGCGGTGGTGCACAGGGCTCGCGCGCGAGCCAGCCCCCGGGCGCAGACCCCCCGTGCCTGGGGCTCGTCGAGGTGGTCGGTCAGCGCGTGCAGCATCACGGCCTTGTCCCAGTCGACGACGGTTCCCGGGCCGGTCAGGCTCTGGTCGCCGTGCAGGGCGTTCCACACCGCCGGCAACCGGTCAGGCAGGACGGCGGCGGCCTGCACCCGACGGTCCACCCAGGCCTCGCTCACGCCGCAGAACCGGGCGATCTCGGCCGCGGCCCGACGTCCGGCAAGGTCGGCGGCCTCCTCACGTGCCTGATCGATCTGGACGTCACCCAGCCCGAGGCCGCGGCGACCGGACAGCCGGGCCAGAGCTGCCCACTCGTGCCAGTTGTCCACGGCCTCGGCCACCCACCGGCGTCGCAGTTCACCGGCCGCCGCGACCAACTCCGACTCGGCTGCCACCATCGCCGCGCGCGCCGAGGACGCCGCAGCAACCACCTCACCATCGAGCACTCCCGCCCATGATCGGGTCGGAGGAGCAGTGGCCGGGTCGGCGGTAGGGGTGGGGGCGGAGACGGGGCCGGTGATGGCGGGTGGGCGAGGGCGGCGGACGCCGACCGTCACCGGTGCCTCTCCCCGCTCGGCCAGCAGGGACTGGACCCGCTCGAGCAGGGCCGTGTTCTGCTGTTCCAGCTGCTGGTTGTGCCGCAGGGTGGCCGCGTCCTTCGCCAGCAGCAGCTCCAACCGCCCCTGCATCGCAGCCACCCGCGCGACCAGGTCGTCGTTCTCCGCGACCAGTTCCGCCACCGTCTCCCACGGATCCCACGCAGCCGGCCCCACGAACGGCGGGACATCGGTGTCCAGGGCATAGGCGAGCTCGGCTGGGACCTCAGCCGGGGAGCTCACCACGGGGGACATGTCTCCCATACTATCGAACATATGTTCGAGTGTCCAGGGGTCGAGTGGGTCAGAGCCGGGCGAGCCAGTCGGCGAAGGCGGCCAGGGCGGGCTCCGGGTTCGCCCGGCCCACCCCGATCCGGAACCGATCTGTCGGCGTCGGGGTCAGGGCCGAAGCGTAGACCGACGGCGGCAGCAGCAGCACCCCGGCCTCCTCGACCAACCGCCGACACATGGTCTCGGCGTCCAGCCCGGTCGAGGCCTCCCCCAGCCACCGAGGGAAGGCGACGCAGCCGCCGTCCGGAGCCTGCCAGTCGAACAGTTCGCCGTGCGCCGCGAAGAAGGCGTCGAACAGCGGAATGTTCTGCGCCACAACGCTTCTCGTCCGTCCCAGGACGACGTCCCGGGCCCGCAGCGCGATCCTCGCCAGCAACTCGCTCGGCGCGGCGTTGCAGATGGTCGAGTAGTCCTTCTGCCGCTCGATCCGGGCCAGCAGTTCGCGGTCACGGCAGGCGAGCCAGCCGATCCGCAACCCCGGCAGGCCGTACGCCTTCGACATCACGTTGAGCGACAAGGCCGTCGGCGACACCTCGGCCGCCTGCGGGAGCCGCCGCGCGTCGTCCCGTTCGAGCCCGCGGTAGACCTCGTCGCTGAACAGCCGGATGCCCCGTTCGTCGCACAGGGCCACCAGCTCCTGGAAGTCCTTGTGCGGCACCACCTTCCCGGTCGGGTTGTTCGGGAAGTTCACCGACACCACCCGGGTGGTGCTGCGCAGGGCGGCGCGGACGGCGTCCAGGTCGAGGCGCCAGTCGTCGTCCGGGTCGAGGGCCACGCCGGTCACCTCGCACAGCGACAGCGGGATCGTCTCGGCCGAGGTGTAGTTGGGCGTCACCACGACGGCGTGATCGTCCGGGCCGAGCAGCACCTGCATCGCCAGGGTGATCGCCTCCTGGGCGCCTGCGAAGCACAGCACGTCCTCCGGGGCGACGCCCGCGTAGGTCTCGGCGACGGCCGCCCGCAGCGCCGGGCCGCCCTTGGTCTCGGTGTAGCCGAGGGTGAGCGACTCCCAGGCGGCCCGGTCGGTGTCGTCGGCGAGGGCGAGCAGGTCGGCCATCGCCATGGTCTGGGCGTCGGAGGCGGTCAGGTGGAACCGGGCGGCGAACTCCCAGCGGGCGAAGTACTCCTCGAGCCGGAACGGTGGCAGCGTGGTCACCCCGGCACCCTGACACACGGCTGGCAGCATGGGGGCATGCGCCGGGTGATCGAGGTCTTCACCGTCGCCCTGCGGCTCGGTCTCACCTCCTTCGGTGGCCCGATCGCGCATCTGGGCTACTTCCGCACCGAGTACGTCCAGCGGCGCCGGTGGCTCGGTGAGGCCGACTACGCCGAGCTCGTCGCGCTGGCCCAGTTCCTGCCCGGCCCCAGCTCCTCCCAGGTCGGCGCGGCGGTCGGGTACGCCCGGGCGGGTGCCCCGGGCGCGGCGGCCGCCTGGCTCGGGTTCACCTTGCCCTCCGCCGTGGCGCTGGCCGGGTTCGCCGCGCTGAGCCGCAGCATCGACGTCGCCTCGGCGCCGTGGCTGCACGCCCTCAAGCTGGTCGCGGTCGCCGTCGTTCTGGACGCCGTGATCGGCATGGCCCGCACCCTCGCCAACACCACCCGGACGGCGTCCCTCGCCGCCGGGGTCGCCCTCGCCGTGCTGCTCCTCCCCGTCGCCGCCTGGACCCAGGTGGTCTGCCTCGTCGCCGCAGCCGGTGCCGGGGTGCTCCTCCTCCGTGACCGTCGCCCCGTGGAATCGGCTGCGCCCGTGCGGGTTCCACGGGCGGTCGGGGCGACGCTGCTCGGCCTCGCGGCGGTGCTGTTCCTGCTCGCCCCGCTCCTCGCGCGCGGCCCGCTCGGCAGCGTCGTCGCCGCCGCCTACCGGTCGGGGGCGCTGGTCTTCGGTGGGGGGCACGTCGTGCTGCCGCTGCTGCAGTCCCAGGTGGTGCCCGACCCCGTGCCGCAGGCCGACTTCCTCGCCGGATACGGTGCGACCCAAGCGGTTCCGGGGCCGTTGTTCACCTTCGCTAGCTACCTGGGCGAGGTGGTCGCCGGCCCGGTCGGGGCGATCGCGGCCACCCTGGCCATCTTCGCCCCGGGCCTGCTGCTGCTCTTCGGGACACTGCCGTTCTGGTCGGCGGTCCGGGCGAAACCCGTTGTGCGCGCGGCGCTCACCGGGGTCAACGCCGGGGTGGTCGGCCTGCTCGCCGCCGCGCTGCTCACCCCGATCGCCACCAGCAGCCTCACCTCCCCGCTCGACGTGGTCTACGCGGCGGTGCTGTTCGCCGCCGTCCGGTTCGGGCGGCGTCCGGCCTGGCAGGTGGTGCTGCTGGCCGTGGCCGCCTCGCCGCTGCTCGCGCTGGCCCGGTGAGCGAGCCACGGCGGCTGCCGCTGCGGGCGGTCGCGGCGGTCGTGGCCACCCTCGCCGTCACGATCGCCGCGCGCGCCGGGCGGCACCCGATGGACTCCGATTCCGTTGCGCAGCAAGCGGTGTTGTGGACCTGGCGCACCGACGGGCACGGCACGGTCTACCTGCCACCGAACACGTGGTGGCTCAAGTTCCCGATCTACCTCGCCGTCGAGGCGCTGCCGCTGAGCCCGGAGCGTCGGCTGGTGCTGGAGAGCCTGATCCTCAACGCGCTCGGCTACGCGGCCTTGGCCATCGGGTGCTGGCTGCTGGCCGACCGGGTGGGCCGGCGGTGGCACGACGTGGCCCTGCCCGCCATGTGGGTGGTGAGCCTCGGCGGTGCCCTCGGCTACTACATGTCGATCATGCCGAACTTCCGCAACATCGAGCTCGGCATCGTGGTGCTGACGCTCGCCGGAGCCGCCCGCTACCTCGACCCCGACCGCGCGCCCTCCGCCCCGGACGGCGTCCCCCACCGGCGGCGCAGCGCGCTCGGCGCCGCAGCCGCGTCGATCGCCCTGGCGCTGCTCTGGCTCGACGATCCCTACGCCGAACTCGCCGTGGCGGTGCCGCTCGCCGCGGCGTGCCTGCTGTGCTGGGTGCGGTGGCGTGCCCCCCGCCTGGTGGTCGTCGCCGTGGTGATCGGGGCCTCGTCGGCCCTGGCCGCGGCGGGTCGCCGAGCCCTCGGCACGGTCGGGGTCGAGATCGTGGCACCGCAGTCGGTGCTCTCGCTCGAGCCGGCCGAGGTGGGTCGCCGGGCCGCGCTGCTCTGGCCCGCCACCGCCGATCAGCTGGGCTGGCACACCGCGACACCCGCTGCCGCGGCCGCCTCGATCGCGGCGGTGTCGGTGCTCGCCGCGGGAGCGGTGGCGAGCATCGCGTTGGCGAGGCGCGCCTGGCGGGGGCGCCGCGTCGTCCCGCTGGTTCTCGCGCTCACCTGGGTGGTGATCGCCGCCGAGACGACCGTGAAGGGCGGGGTGCTCGACGTCTCGGCGGGCCGCTACCTGATGCCCGGGATCGTGCTGCTCGCGGCGGTGCTCGGGCTCGGTGCCGCCGCGGTGCGCGGGCGCCGTCCGGGGGTGGCACGCGCCGTCACCGTGCTGCTGGCGACCGCGACGGCCGCCAACGTCGCCCTGACGGCGACCGCCACCCCGCCCCGGTCGAGCTCCTACGCCCAGCATGCCGATCTGGTCTCCGCGATCACGGCGACCGGCGTCCGGAAGGGCTATGCCGACTACTGGTCGGTCAACATCCACGTGCACGCCACCGAGGGCCGGCTCGCCCTGACGCCCGTGTTCTGCCGCGACGGGCGGCTGCGCCTGTGGCGGTTCGTCACCGATTCGGCCCGCCACGACTCCCCGGCCCCGCGCACGCTGCTGCTCTGGGACGCCAGCACCCTCGGCGCCTGCCCCGTCGAGACCCTGGGCGACCAGCTCGGCGCCCCCGTGCAGCAGCTACCGGTCACCGCGCCGTCCGGACGCGGCCCCGCCTACCTGCTCGTCTACGACCGCGACCTCGGCCCGTTGCTCGACGGCTGACCTCAGCCGGGCAGCCGCACGCCGGTCAGGTCCTCGGCGACGGCCCAGAACGAGCGGGCCAGGCTCGGCCCCTGCGCCGACCGCGGGATCGCCACCCGGGTCGCCCCGCCACCGGTCATGCCGAAGCGCCCGCTGGGGCCGTAGTAGCCGCCGTTGACCGCGTCCGGGCCGACCGCGGCGAGCAGCAGCGGCAGGGCGCCCTGCTCGACCGGCTGACCGTGCATCCCCGGCACGCGGGTCATCAGGCCGAGCAGGTTGCGGTTCGGGTTGCCGCCGAGTGAGGCGCCCGCGGTCTGCAGGTTCGTCTCCGCGTAGCCGGGGTGCGCGATGGTGCTGAGCACGCCCCAGCCCCGCTGGTCGGCCACCTTCGCCAGGTGCAG
>WBZP01004248.1_pt1 | contig 15051 bp, 12 predicted proteins | sample 5204301 | NCBI WGS metagenome assembly WBZP01 (sample SAMN12412401, study PRJNA552823) | activated sludge metagenome | isolation source: activated sludge from nitrification reactor of wastewater treatment plant... | place: USA: Pennsylvania | collected 2017
ATCATACAGACGGTTGGTTGACATGCGCATCTCCTTGCCACGCTGAATGACGTCGCACTCACCAGCGTACACAAGGATGCCTTGTCAGCCAACCTCCTCTTTTTCAAACTGTCCGGTAGCTAAATCGCGGATCGAGGATCGAGGGGTGCGGGCCGGGACGTGTGCGCTGGGGGCGAGGTGACTGCGGTTGCTGCGCCTTGCAGTTCCTCGCTGCTCCTTGCTTTTCCTTGCGAAACCTTGCGTCTTTCGCGCCCTTGCGTCAAGGCAGTAAGGCGCGAACAGGCCGGGTTGTCAGCACTCCCCCCACCGTTCATGCTGACGTCCCGGCCGTTCTGCACCCAGTGTAGCCGCCTGCGCCGCCGCCGGCTGTGCGCTGCGACACAGCCGCGCCGTGCGCCCGGCAACTGATGTCTGAAGCTTAGCGACAGTGCCCTCGCTGTCCCGTGACCCTGCCCTCGCCTTGGCAGTTCCTTGCGCCCTTCTGTTCAGCTTTTTCCTTGCGCCCTTGCGATAAGCAGTTGAGCTGTTGAGTTAGAGCCACATCGCCTGCACCACCACCGCGCCGGCCAGCGTGCCCGCCGTGCGCCGCACATCCAGGCTGCCGCCGGCGTTGAGCCGAAACTGGAAGCTCTCGCTGCCCAGCGCCACCGCGTGCGTGGTGGTCCCCGCCAGGTCCAGCGTGAAGGTGGCGAAGGTGCGCGCGCTCGACGTGCTCACCAGCGCGTCCACGTGCACCAGCTGCGTCACATCGCCGGCGCCGTCGGCCAGCAGGGTCTGCGCCGTCGTGCCGATTGCGCTCTTGCTCGTGATGAGGCGGCCGCCCAGCCCGTCAAAGGTGTGCAGCACCCCCTGCGGGTCGAAGCCGGCGCCGGGACCGCAGATGCTCACGCCGGCGTTGCGCACGCGCAGCCGCTCCACCGACTGCGTGCCCAGCACCAGCGCCGCATTCTCGATCGAGCGCATGTGGAACTCGCCCGTGCCGCGGTGCAGGAAGAGCGTGCGCGCGTTGGCACCCGAGTTCTCGCGCAGCAAGCGCGTGCCATAGTCGGCGTAAGTGGTGTCGCCCACCAAGTCGAGATAGGCAAAGCCCGAGGCTGTGCGCGCGTTGCCCACGCTCAAGCCGCTCTCCTGCGCGGCGACGCCGTCGCAGACGCTGAGTGAGCCGCCGGTTGTGAGCGTGCCGGAGAGGCGGCCGTTGCCCGTTACGTCGAGCGCCTCGCTGGGCGTGGCCTGGCGGATGCCCACATTGCCGCCGGCCGCCACGCGCAGCCCCAGCGCGCCGGCGGCGTCTTCGATGCGCAGGCCGGCGGCGGCCCGTGCGCGCAGCGTGGCGAGCAGGATCGCCGCCGCGGCGCCCACGTCCCAGTTGGCGAGCAGCGGGCGGCTGCCGTCGGCGCGCAGCAAGGCGCTCTCGTGCTCGCCGTCGAGCAGGTCGGCGTCGAGCGCGCTGCCGGCGCCGTCCACCTCCAGCAGCTGGGCCAACAGGCCGGCAGCGGTGTGCAGGTCGGCCAGATTGCCCACGCGCCCCAGCACCACGGCAGAATCGGGGTCGTCGGCGGTAAAGAGCAGCAGCACCGTATCACCCGGCTCGAAAGCGGTGTGGTGAATCGCCGGCGCGCTGAGCCAGAAACCGGCGCCGCCCGTGTTTGTATAGAGCTCGACCACCACCTCGGCGCCGTCGCTGCCGCGCACAACGCCCAGGGCGGGGCGCAAGCGCGCCTCGGCAGTCGGGCTGCCGGCGCGCGCGTCGCCGTCAGGGGGCAAGCTCAATGCGCTGAACAAGCCGTCCTCGCTGCCAGCGTTCGTGGATTGCTGCCACACGTCGATCCTCCTCGTCCACACGAATCCAGTCAAAGGGTTCCAGTGCAAGCTGCGCCTGCGCCTCGATCCAGCCGGCGCGCAGGCGTGCGTCCAGCGCCAGGCGCAGGTTGGCGGCCACCTCCAGCTGCTCGGCTGCGGCCAGGTTGCGGTTGAGCAGGTAGAGCGGCTGCGGCCGCACCATGGGCGAAGGGCGCGCCTGGGCGCGGCTGCTCAGCGCCAGCGCCCAGGCCTCGCCGTTGAGCGGCGAATTGCGCACCGCCCAGCCATGCACCACCGCCAGGCGCGCCGCTGCGCCGTCCTCCACCTGCACCGAGCGCACAAGCGGGTGGCGCTGCGCATTCCCATAGGCGCCGTACGCCTCGCCCGCGGCGGCGGGTGGAGGGCCGATCCAGATCGCCGGTGCATCGCCCGCGGCGCCCACGCGGCTGCGCAAAAGCACTGCTTGCCCCTTAAGCAGCCTGCGCAGCGCGCTCAGGCCGCTCTCACCGCCGAGCCACTGGAAGGGAGCGGGCGCGCCCTCCAGCGTCACCTCGGCCTCGAGCCGCAGCCCCGCCCAACCCACCAGCAGCGCCACCGCCTGCGCGAGCGATTCGCCGGCGGCGCCGATCTGCAGCGGCCGGCGCGCCTCCATTGCCGCCAGCATCCCTAGCGCGTCGCGCGCGACCACGCGCAGAAAGGCGGCGTGGCGCTCCACACGCTCCACGCGCAGCCCCAGCGTCACGCCGCCGCCCACGGCGGGGTCACCTGCGATGCAGCTGCGCGTCAGCCACAGGCCGCAGCCCGGCATGCAGAACTCGGCATCCGAACCGCGACGCAGCTCAATCTGCAGCAGCCCGCCGGCGTCGCCGCTCTGGTCAAAGCGATAGGCGATGATCTCCTCCTCGCCCACCGTCTGATCGTGCCAGCGGTGCACCGAGCGGAAGACCTTGGTCAGTCCCACCAGCCACGTCTCCAGGCCGCCCTCCAGCGGCGCCAGGTGCCCTTCCAGCGGCGTGGTAGAGAGCGGCTGGTCGCTCAGCACGATTGGCTCTTCCATGCGCAGGCTCTGGGCGTGGAGGCCGGCCACGCAGGGATAGGCGCGCCCTGCGCCGCTGTCGTGCATCGTCAGCAACAGGCCGCCCAACCCGCGGCCCGCCGCCTGTTTGCGCGGGCGCAGCGCGCCATCGCCGGTGACGCTCCAGAGCAGCGTTGCAGCGGTGGCGCGGCCGGCCAGCGTGCCGTCGGCGTTGAGCGTGGCCGCGTAGCGCGCCGTTGAGTGCACAAAGGGGCCCGCCGCGCGCGCAAAGATCAGCTGCTCCACCGCCAGCGCCCCCGTCACCACCACGCCGGCCGGCTGCCACTCCTGCAGCGTCGCGTGCGCCGGCCAGATCTGCCATGCGCCGCTGTGGCCCAGGCGCGACGCGCCCTGCAGTTGCACAACACTGCCCTGCGTGTGGAACTGGAGCAAGTGCAGGTTGGCGTCGCCACTGTAGGCGGCGAAGAGATCGCCCACCACCGCGCCGCTGTAGACGCTCTGCGGCGCGCTCCAGGTGGCGCCGTTGTTGCTGCTGGTGCGCAGCGTAATGCCGCCGCCGGGCAGACGGTAGAAGCAGTGCCAGCGCCCGTTCTCGTAGAGCAGCGCCGGCTTGGGCGTGTAGAGCGTGCCCGTGGAAGCGTGCGACGTGATGGGCAGCAGCGCCGGCGACTGCCACGAGCTGCTCTCCCCCAGCTGCGTCGAAGGGACATACTGGCAGGCGAGCAGCCCATCGTCCCACGAGGCAAAGACGCGCAGGATGCCGACGCCGCCGTTGGCAGCTTCGGCAGCAATGCTCTGTGGGTTCCATGCCGCCAGCGCGTCGGGAAAGGCGTCGACCTCCTCCCAGCTGTCGCCGCCTTGATTCCAGACCGTCGAACGGTCGGCCACGCGCAACTGCAGGCCCCAGCGCGGCGAGGCGGCGTGCTGCGCCGTCTGCAGCGCGGGCGTCAAGCCGTTCACAGCCCAACCCCCGCCCACACCGGGCCCAGCGCCGCGCCCTGCATCCGTTCCAGCAGCCAGACGAAGCGGCTCGCGTGTGCCTCGTGCAGCGCCTGGAGCTGCGCGGCTGCTGCGCCGGGCAGCGCCGGGTTCTCGCTGATCTGGCGCAGACGCAGCGCAAGCGCCGCCGCCGCTGCACCTTCGGCGAGCACAAAGCGGTGCGCATCGGGCACGGTTGTATCGGCGGCGCCGTCCAGACCAGCCAGCGTGTGCGTGCGGCGGTAGCGCACGCGCAGCAGGTCGCCCACCTGCGGCGCGACGCTGTCGAAGCGCACGGTGGCCGGGCCAACCAGGCGCCAGTGGGCCGCCCGCTCCTCGATCGCCAGGCCGTCGTGCCAGGGCCAGGCAATCAGTTCCACCAGCAGCAACCCGGCCAGCGCGCCCAGCGGCTGCTCGTGGCCGGCTGTCGTCACCGGCAGGTCGGCCTCATAGATAGGTCCCTGCAGGTCGTAGTGCTGCAGCGTGCTGCGGATCGCTGCATCCTTCAATGCGGCGCTCCACGTCGGCGTGTCGATCGTGGCAGCCAGCAGCGCGTCAACGTCGGCGCGCAGCTCCGTCAAGCCAAAGCTCATCGTCTGCTCCTTTGTTTGGGGTGCGAAGAAGACGCGCACCGGGAACCGGCCGCGCTGCGCTGCGTGCCAGTCCCCGGTGGCGGGCTCAATCTGCAGCCTCAGTCGGCGTTGGGCAGGTGCCACACCAGCAGCGTGTAATCGGCGCTGGGCGTGGTGCCGCCGCTGAAGTTGATGTCGATGCTGACGCTGCTGCCGCGCGCGATCTGCACAGGCTCGACGCTGCCGCCCATGGCCGTCGAGCGCCATTCGCCGGGCGTACCGGCCGTGTTGGCGGCGAGCGCGCTGATCACGGCGGCGCCGTCGTCGTTCAAGTCGACGTTGAAGCCCGTAGGCGAGCCGGTGAAGCTTGCGGCGCAGAGCGAAAGCCCAACGACGGTCAGCCCCTGCAGCGCCGTCCACTTGTGGTAGTTGTTGGCGGCCGCCACCCCCTTGCCGCCGAGCGTCATCAAGACTGGAAGCATCTCTCTTCTCTCCTCCTGGTTGATTCCGGATTGTCTGCTTGTCTGCTGGTCGCCGGGGTCTAGCCGGTGACAGCGTTGCGCCCCACACCCACATGGGTGGCCACGCCGTAGGCCCACCAGTCGCGCACCTTCACCGGCAGCGTGTCGTGGCTGAAGAGCAGCCCCGTCGTCTCGGAGCGCACCTCGAAGAGCTCGGGCAGCGCGTGCATGCCGCCGGCCGGGGCGCCCGCATAGGCCATCACCACCACCGGGTGCAGGCGCGGGTCCACGATGTAGGCCCAGTCGGTGGCGTCGGTCCAGTCCGGCACCACAATCGGCACGGGGCGCGGGTCGCCCGGGCGGCTGAAGGCGTAGATGTTGGGTTCCTGCGCCGTGCCGGCGCTGTTGGGCTTGCCCACGTCGCCCGAACCATAGCCAAAGGCCGTCAGCGCCGCGCCGTAGAGCTCGATCGGCAGCAGGCAGAAGGTGGGCCAGAGGCCAAGCGGCTTGCCCGTGCCCGGCGCCGTCTGCTCGAAGATGCGCGTGCGCGCCGCCTCCCACGCCGCCGCCGAGAATGCGGTGGTGTCGCTGTTGCCGTGGCTGGCGTGGAAGAGCGCTGTGGAATCGTCCGCCAGCGTGGGGTTGGCGGTGAAGATGCCCGCAATCGCCGCCGAGCGCCGCCGAATCGCCGCCTGCACCAGCAAGCGCGGGATGGCCTGGATGCGGGCGATGTCGCTGCGCCGGATCATCTCGAGCGTGATGCCCACGTAGGAACCATACTTGGTGAAGGTGGCGGTCTCCTTGCTGTCGCCCGTGGCCGCCTCGGTGTAGGCCGCGCCCTCGGCCACCGGCGGCAGCGTCGCCAACCCGTCCATGTGCACCAGCTGAATCTGCTGCGTCGAGCCGTCATGCGGCAGCACATGCACAATCTGCTCGTACCAGCGGTAGGTGAGCATGTTGTCGTAGTGGAGCATCACTGCCCGGTTGAGCGCATTGACCGCCATCCCCGCCAGCGTGCCCGAGTTGGCCGACTGCAGGCGGGCATAGTCGGAGTTGAAGACGCCCCAGAAGTTGACGTCGCCCGTCACCGCCAGGTAGAGGTCGCGCAGGCTGCGCATGTGCGGCGCCGGCATGGGCGTGCGCACGTCGCCCAGCAGCCAGTTGAGCGCCGCCTGCACCTCGTCTTCGGCCGTACGCATGCCCCCGATCGCACCGCCCTGGCCACCCGCACCGCCATAGCCGCTTGCGCCGCTCGGCTCGATGCCGCGCACGGGCCACTGTCCGCCCACGCCCAGCAGCGCGCTGGGTGGCGTGCGCCGCAGCGCAGACGCCTCGCTCGCCCGCTGCGCCTCAACCAGTGCCTGGGCACGCGTCGGCGTTGCGTTCGGTTCTGCCGCCAGCGCCGCGCGCACCGCCGCCAGCCCGGCGCCGCTCAGCCCGGCGCGTGCAGCGATGCCGTCCAGCACCTGCGCCCGCAGCGCCGCCGCCCACGCCCCATCACCCTCGGCCTGCGCGACGCTGGCGGATCGCGCGCTGCCCTCACTGCCCGACGGCAGGGGCATACAAGCCGTGGCCGACCTGTGCGCAGCCACCGCCACCCCCGCGTCCACATCCTCCACATCCCACCCCACTGCCTCGCTCATTGCTTCCTCCAGTTGAAAGGCCTGCCGATTGTGCTGCCCTGTCCCGCTCTGCGCGCCCGCCGCCGGCAGCACCTGCGTGCCCTCGACCGCCGGCGCGTTCACCGCCGAAACCTCCTTGCCCTGCACGCCGCGAAAGAGCAGCTCGCAGCGCGCCCGCACGCGACCGTGGCGCGCGCCCTCCCCCTCCACGGCGTAGCTGCGGCCGGGGCGATGGCTGCACCTTCCCCACTCCTGCCCGCAGACCGAACAGCTCACGCTCTCGTAGAACCACGAGACCGAAAAGCGGTCGATCTGCCCCTCCAGCCACGCCCGCAGGTCGCGCTGCGTGGTCAGCCGAATCGTCTGGCGGATGGCGCGCCCCACCAGCGCGCTGCGCACCACAATCCCCGCCCGCGCCTCCACCGAGCCCACGTTGTGGTCGCGCAGGAAGGGTGCGCCCACAAAGCTCGCTGCGAAGCCCTCCAGCTCCTCCTCGGCGATGCGCAGATGGTTGCGGTTTGGCCCGGCCCGAAAGACAATCGCGTCGAACTCCAGTTCGTGCAGCTCGCCCGCCGCCAGCCGGCGCAGCAGCTCGCGCCGCTCGTCGCCGCCCAGGCTCGCACCGGCGGCCGCCGCCAACCCTGCGCCCAGCGCCGGCGCCGCGTGCCAACAGATCGGCCGGCTGTGCGCCACCTCTGCTTCCCTGCCCTTGCTCCTCATCTTTTGCTCCTCATCATCTCCCCCTGCTCGTCCCACACGTCGTTCTGCCTCACCCTATTCTTGCCCTGCATCCGCCTGCTCGGCGCCCTCACCCAGAATCTGCGCCATCTCCTCCACGCCCAGCGTTTCGCCCGCAAAGCGCGCAAAGAGCCGCAGCGCCATGCGCCGATAGGCCGCGCCCGAGCCCGTGAGCCCGGCCATGCCCTGCAGTGCGCCCACCATCGCCTGCGCCGCCTGCGCCAGCTGCGCGTTGTCCTCCGGGCTGATGTCGGGCACCGTTACCGTCAGGTCGTCGACAGTGGGCAGCGGGTGGGGCGCGCCGGTCAGCGCCAGGTGGCGGGCATAGGCCGCCAGCGCCACCTGGCTCAGCATCTGCACCAGCACGCGCTGCCGGCGGCGCAGAAAGCGGCGCTTCTGCTCCTGCATCACCTGCCCGGTGGCCAGGTTCGAATCCTCGCCCTCGCCCAGGTCCAGCAGCGCCGTGCCCGGCCCGCCCGCCGTGATCATCCAGCGGATGGCGCGGCCGTCGGCGGCGCTGTCGGCGGCGTGCAGGTTGGGCGAAACCGCCGTCCACTTCTCCGCCTCGTCGGCAATGATCACCGTGCCCGCCTCGGGCGGCTGGCGAAACTGCTCGGACAGCTGCGTGCGCACCCGCGCCGGTGCGTTGACCACCCACAGGAACGCGCGCACCGATGCGTTGAGCCGCACGCGGTCCTCCAGCCAGCGCGAATAGCGGCGCAGCCATGGCAGAATCGGCGCCAGGTCGCTCTCGCCGCGCAGCGCGCCCACCGGCCGGTTGACGGCAAAGTGGAGCAGCACCGGCTCGTCGGCGGCAGCGTCGGGGTGCAGCGCCGACTTCCACCAGCGCTCGGCGCCCAGCCCGGCCGAGCAGTCGCGATAGGCCAGCTCGGTGCGATAGTCCCCTTCGAGCCAGCGGATCTCGTCGATGGCGGTGGCCGGCAGCGCCCGCACCGCGCTCATGCCCGTGGCGCCGTCGGTGAAGAGCGCCAGGAAGAGCTCTCCGCTGCGGCAGAGCTCATCGCTCCATTCGGCCAGCTCGCCATCCAGCCCGCCCTGCGGCTGCGTCTGAAACGCCCGCAGAAAGGCGTCGAAGTGAGGCAGGCTCGACCCCAGCCGGATGCCGTCGCCGACCGTATACGAGGTGACGAGCGAGACCAACCGCCGCGCCAGCGGGTTTGTGCGCCAGGCCTCGAGCGCGTCGCGCTGCTGCGCTGCCCAGTCGCCGCGCGCCAGGTCGCCCGGCGCGCCGCCGGTTGCCGTCAGCCCGTCTGCCGGCAAGCCGGGCAGCACGGGGCGCACGGCCGAGAGGCCGGCCGGCGGCTGTGCTGAAGTTTGCGGCTCGGCTGCCGCGGGTAAATCCGGGCTGCGACCAAGGCGGCGCAGCAGGCTGCGTGCGGTCTGTATGCGTGCTGTTCGTTCGGACATAGGATTGCGGTGGTCGGCCGGGCGCCTGGCGAGGAGCGAAGATCGAGCGCCGTCGCGCGCCCGGCCGCTCCACCCGTGGCATAGCTGGGACAACAGCGCTCGTCCCCACAGTAGCAGCGGCCGGCGCAACTGTGCAGCCTGAAAGAGCGAGGAAGGTTTCTAGCACATATGTTCTGTTTTTCCAGCGCGCACGCCCAGGCAGATGAGCTACAGAGGACGTGAAATAGTACGGTTCGTGGGCTACGCGCGTGGGCGCAAATCACGTGTTGCTATGCATGCAACGCGCAAATTGGCTGTTTGCGGGGCAAATCTGGAGAGAAGCTGCAAACAGGTGCTGCGAGTTTGCGATTTTGCCCATATTGCGACTTGCATTCGATTCAGAACATGGGTATACTCATTCAGGTAATCGTAAAGCGCATCTGCGGGCGCAGTCTTGTTCTGGGGGGGGCGAGACTGTGGCCGCGGCCGGGAGTGTGATTAATATCGCACTCCCGGTGCTTTTTCTTCCGCCCTCGTGCGCGAAACTTCATATCTGAACCAAATACAATCGAAAAAAGAGGGCAGGTGCCGGTTGGCATCTGCCCTCTCTTGTTCGTCAACTTGAATTGTGCGTCTCGCAACGCCGCTGCGGCTAGGAGCTCTTCTCGCTCTCATCGACCTGCAGGCGCGCACTGCGTGCCTTGCCTCCCTTGCGCCCAATCGTCGCATAGAAGTTGCGGCCATGGCGTTCAGACGTGGTGTTGCCACCGCGACGGCCCGCTTCCGCAACCGTCATGCCGCTGCTCTTGGCGCCGTCGCCCCGTGCGCTGCGCTCCCCACCGCGATTTGCCTTGTGCGCTGCCATCTTCTCTCCTTAACCCTCAATGAGGGCTCGTGCTTCTGTTTGCCCTGACTCTGGTTGATTGCGACCCGGTTTGCCCAGCCTGAATATGCATCGCTGGTTCAGCGTGTGCTGCCCGAACCCTCGTCGCTGCCTGGAGCGGCCGACGGGTCGCTTCCGCCGGCGCCGCTGCCATTGGCGCCGGCAGCAGGCTGCTCACGGCTCCAGCGGGCACGTGCACCCTTGCGCCCCAACTCGCCGCTCACGACGTCTGGTGCGCCGGCACGCGCCTCGCCTCCCTTGCGGCCGATCTCTTCGTAGAAGGTGCGGCCGTGTTTCTCAGAAGTCTTCGCGCCGCCCTTGCGGCCAATCTCCTCGTAGAACTCCTTGCCGTGGGTCTGCGCGGTACGTGTGCCGCCGCGCCGCCCCGCCTCCTGCACCGACACCCCCATCGCGCCCTCGCCCGAGGCTGCGGCGCCGGTTGCCTTGCTGCCTGTGCCGCTGCCTCCCCTGCGCCCCGTTCCCATCGGGCTTGTGTTGGCCTTGCTCGGCCCGGCGTCGCTCTCCCCCGTGCGACGCCCCCTGCTTCGTCTTTCCATCTCTCCATCTCCCCCTTCCAGCAGTTCGGCGGTCGACTTCATCGTCGCGCCGGCCTGCCAGTTGTCAGGCGCCGCTCCGCCCACCCGAGGGTTCGGTGCGCCCGATTGCTTGCGATGCGTGCAAGCGGAAAGTGACTCATTCACCTGAAAGAACGCCTGCCGGCCCTGCTGGGTTCCGGCGCACGCAGAAATCGCTCAGCAGCCTTCCCGGTTCGGCGCAGAGATCGTGCACAGATCGTGCACGCGCGACATGCCGTCCACCCTGATGCGACCGGCCCCGACGGCGCCCCCCGCTCTTGACCAAACGCGCTGTCTCGCGTAGCATGATGGCCGCCTTGCACCCCACACACGGAGCCTCGCCGCCGGGCATCGCCATGGATTCGACCGAAGAAGAGCTGATTGCTGCCTGCCCTGTGGAACTGCAGGCAATCATCGAACAGTTTCAGCAGAGCACGCCGCGCGAACGGCTCGAGCTGCTGCTTGAGTTCGCAAACGACCTGCCAGAGCTTCCGGCGCGCCTGCACGGCGCCCGCGACGCCATGGAGCAGGTGCACGAGTGCCAGTCGCCCGTCTTCCTGCACACCGAGCTGGTGGAGGCTTCAGGCGAGAGCGCGGCTGCCGGCGGGCGCGAGGTTCAGCTCTATTTCGACATCCCGCGCGAGGCGCCCACCATTCGCGGTTATGCGTCGGTGCTGCTTGCCGGCCTCGCGCACGCCACGCCCGAGGCCGTGCTGGCCACGCCCGAAGCTGCCTACATGCTGCTGGGCCTGCACGAGGCGATCACGCCCCAGCGCCTGCGCGGCCTGCACGCGCTGATGGTCTACATCAAGCGGCAGATACGGAAGCTGAACGAGATCGAGAAGCGAGAAGCGAGAAGCGAGAGACCGGCAGATGGAGACCCTTCGTGATCCCTTCTGCGGCCTGAAGCGAACTCGACGACCAGCCTCTCGCTTGTCGCTTCTCGATTCTCGATCACGGTTCACTCAACTCAATTCCACCCCTACCCTTAGGTGCTCCCATGGCTGAGCTCTTTACCGCTGAACACCTGGTCGCCTTCATCACCCTGCTCGCGCTCGAGATCGTGCTGGGCGTCGACAATGTCATCTTCATCTCGATCCTCGCCGGCAAGCTGCCGCCCGAGCAGCGCGCCCGCGCGCGCGCCATGGGCATCGGCCTCGCCGTCATCACGCGCATCCTGCTCCTGCTCAGCATCAGCTTCATCATGCGGCTGACGACGCCGATCCTCACCATCTTCGGCAACGGGTTGTCGGGGCGCGACCTGATCCTGCTGATCGGCGGCCTCTTCCTGATCGGCAAGAGCGTGCACGAGATTCACGACAAGCTCGAGGCGCACGAGCACGTGGAGGGGCAGGCGAAGATTCACGCCTCCTTCACCGCCGTCATCATCCAGATCGTGCTGATGGACATCATCTTCTCGCTCGATTCGGTGATTACCGCCGTGGGCATCTCGGGCGAACTTGCGATCATGATCACCGCCGTGGTGGTCGCCGCCGGCGTGATGATCGCCTTCGCCGGCCCGATCTCGAACTTCGTCGAGAAGCACCCGACGATGAAGATGCTGGCGCTCTCCTTCCTGATCATGATCGGCGCCGTGCTGGTCTTCGAAGGCTGGAATTCCACTGCTGCGCACGAGCTGCACATCAAGAACTACGTCTATTTCGCCATGGCCTTCGCCTTCGTGATCGAGATGCTCAACATGCGCCTGCGCAAGAACGCCGAGCCGGTGAAGCTGCACAACCAGCCCTCGCTGAGCACCGCCATGCTGCCCGACACGAACATCGAGATGGCGGGCGACGTCTACTAGAGCGATCGAGAAGCGAGAAGCGAGAAGACGGCAGCCGCCGACTTGACGTCTCGAATTAGGGATGCATCGTCGCCGATTGCCGTCTTCTCGCTTCTCGCTTCTCGCTTCTCGCTTCTCGCTTCTCGATCTCCGTAAGGAGCCCCATGCAACTCTGGATTAATGGCGCCGCCACCGAAGTGGGCGACGACCCTGGCGCGCTGCTGCTTTGGGTGTTGCGCGATGAGCTGGGCCTCACCGGCACCAAGGTCGGCTGCGCCGCCGGGCTCTGCGGCGCCTGCACCGTGCATGTGGACGGGGTGGCCACGCGCGCTTGCAGCACCCCGCTCGAAGCGGTGGCCGGCAAGCAGATCCGCACCATCGAAGGGCTGGCCACGCGCACCGACGACGGCGCCGAGAGCCTCCACCCGCTGCAGCAGGCCTTCATCGACGAGCAGGTGCCCCAGTGCGGCTGGTGCATGAGCGGCCAGATCATGACCGCCGCCGCCTTCCTTGCCCAGACCCCCACCCCTAGCCACGAGCAGATTGTAGAAGCCATGAGCGGCAACATCTGCCGCTGCGGCTGCTACGTCCGCATCCTGCGCGCCGTGAAGAGTGCGGCAGCAGGGACAGCAGTGGCGGAAGCAGGTGCGGCATGAGCGCGCCAACTCCATTGCCATCCACCCCAGAGCAAGTCGTGACCGACACACGCGCGCCCAAACGGCGCTGGCGCATGGGCCGGCGCGGCTTCCTGATCGGCGTGGGCTCGGCCGGCGGCCTGCTGGCGCTCGGCTACTTCGCCGGGCTGCCCGCCCTTCACCTGCGCATGGCCGAATCGCTCGACGGCGGCAGCCAGCCCGGCGACTTTGAGGAGAGCCCCTGGCTCTGGTTCGAGGTCGCCCCCTCCGGCCGCCTGCGCCTGGCCTTGAGCAAGGTGGAGATGGGGCAGGGCGTGCACACCAGCCTGGCCCAGATCGCCGCCGAGGAGTTGGGCCTTGAAGTCGCCGACCTTGAGGTGGTACAGGCCGGCACCAGCTCGGGCCCGCAGGATTCCGGCACCTCGGGCAGCAGCTCGGTCTCGAGTGTCTTCATGCCGCTGCGCCGCACCGCCGCCACCCTGCGCGCCATGTTGCTCGCCGAAGCCGCTTCTGCGCTGAGCCTTGCGCCCGACACGCTAACGCTGGCCGGCCTCGGCATCCAGGCGGCCGACGACCCCGCGCGCGCCATCTCCTACGCCGACCTGATGGCGCAGAAACAGGGCGAGTGGGAAGTGCCTGAAGTCGAAGTGCTGCCGGTGCGCGCAAGCTACCGCGTGATCGGCGCACCCGTGGCGCGTGTAGACATCCCCGACAAGGTCACCGGCCGTGCCATCTACGGCTACGACCTGCGCGTGCAGGGGATGAAGTACGGGGCAATCCTGCGTCCACCCACGCTGGAGGCGCGCGCGACCTCGATTGGCGACGGCGGCGCGTCTTCCATGCCCGGCGTGGTAAAGGTGGTGATCGAGGAGGGCTTCGCCGGCGTGGTCGCCGACACGCGTGCCCAGGCCTACGCTGCGCTCAACGCGCTCGACGTGGTGTGGGAGGAGGGCCACCTCTGGTCGCAGGCCGAGATCGACGCACTGGTGGTGGCCGACCCGGCGTCGGGCGTCGAGGGCATCGTGATCCAGAGTGAGGGCAACGCGCCCCGCCGGCTGCAAGAGGAGACCACGCTCAGCGCCGAGTACCGCTCGCCCTTTGCTGTGCAGACGCCGCTCGAGGCACAGGCGGCGCTGGCCGAACCGGTGCGCGCCGGCGAGACGCGCGGGCTCAACATCCACCTCTCCACACAGATGGCGGCCTACGTGCGCGACCAGGTGGCCGCAGCCACGGGCATCAAGGCCGAGCAGATCAGCGTCACGCCCTCCTATCTGGGCGGTGGCTTTGGGCGCAAGAGCGGTTTTGAGCCGGCGATCGAGGCGGCAAAGCTGGCGCTGGCCGCCGACGTGCCCGTACACATCGGCTGGAACCGCGCCGAAGAGCTGCGCCACGGCTACTTCCGCCCCCCCACCCACCATAAGCTCTACGCCCGCCTGAGCATGGACGGCCGCATCACCGCCATCGAGCACCGCCACGCCAGCGGCGAGGTCGCGTTCGGCTTCCTGCCCGGCTTCCTCACCGTCATCATGGGCGCCGACTTTGGCGCCACGCGCGGCGCCCGCTTCCACTACAACACCATCCCCAACCGCTACGTCACCTCCTTCCGCCCCAAGCTGCCGGTGGCCACAGGCTGGTGGCGCGGGCTGGGACTGCTCGCCAACACCTTCGCCCTCGAGAGCTTCATGGACGAAGCCGCCCACCTCCCCGGCATCGACCCCATCCAGTTTCGCCTGAACCACCTCACTGACGACGACGCCGGCCGCCGCTTTGCCGCCGTGATTCGCGCCGCCGCCGCACTCGCCGACGCCGCCGGCCCCGTGCCCCAAGGGCGCGCTCGCGGCTTTGCCTGCTGCATCGACGTCGATACCATCGTCGCCGAGGTCGCCGAGGTGAGTGTAGATACGGCGACGGGGCAGATTCGGGTGCACAACGTCTGGGCGGCCATGGATTGCGGGCTGGTGATCAACCCCGACGGCGCCGCGGCGCAGGTCGAGGGCAACATCATGTGGGGCGTGGGCAGCGCCCTGCTCGAAGAGGTGACGGTGGCCGACGGCCAGATTGTGCCCGCCAACTTCGACAGCTACCCGCTGCTGCACATGGCCGACGCGCCCAACGTCACCGTCACCCTGCTCGACAACAGCGAAGACCACCAGCCGCGCGGCGTGGGCGAGCCGCCGATTGGCCCCGTGGCCGCCGCCATCGGCAACGCCGTCTACTCCCTCACCGGCGCGCGCCTGCGCACGCTGCCCTTCACCCCCGCCCGCGTGCTCGCCGCCCTCACCGCCTGAGCCGCCCCCCTCCTGCACAAACAAAGAGCGCCGCGGCACATTCCCGTGCCGCGGCGCTTTCATTGGTCTTCATGCGATTTCGATAAGGAGAAGAGCATAGCGGCGGCTTTAGCTGTCGTTGCCCCGGTGCCACCCACCAACGACGGCTGATGGAGATTAACAAATAGACCGTACGTTTGGTGGTGGAGCGGGCAAGAGACCGACAGCGTGCAGCAGAGCGAGTGAGCCGGACTGGAAGGCGTCGAGATAGTCGGCAATTGCTGTGCGCAG
>WBZP01004251.1_pt1 | contig 15043 bp, 11 predicted proteins | sample 5204301 | NCBI WGS metagenome assembly WBZP01 (sample SAMN12412401, study PRJNA552823) | activated sludge metagenome | isolation source: activated sludge from nitrification reactor of wastewater treatment plant... | place: USA: Pennsylvania | collected 2017
GGTGGGCCCCGGACCACCCGGTGCTGAGCCACCGGTGCTGCCCGCGGCTGCCCCAGGAGCCGTGCTGTTGCCGCTGCTCGAACCGGCCACCCGGCCGGGCACCAACGGGGCGTCCGAGCCGGAGGGCCCGCCGGTGCACGCCAGCAGCGCGCACCCTGCCAGCAGGGTCGTCAACGGGACTGTGCGCCGGACCATCACGGGGCGAGGTTAGCCGTCGCCGCGGGGGAGCGCGCGGCATACTGGCGGCTCGTGAGACCAGTCGTGCTCGATGTGGACACCGGTGTCGACGACGCCTGCGCGATCCTGCTCGCGGCGCTGCACCCGCAGCTGCAGCTGAGGGCGGTGACCTGCGTCGGCGGGAACGCCCCGGTCGACCAGGTCGTGCGCAACACGCTCGCCGTGCTGGACACCTGCGGGCGCGCCGATGTGCCGGTCGGGCGTGGGGCGGCCCGACCACTGCTCGAGCCGGCCCGCGACGCCCGGCACGTGCACGGCGACGACGGGATGGGTGACCTCGGGTGGCCGAGCGCTCCCCACGGGGCGGACCCGCGCCCGGCGGTCGAGCTGCTGCGTGACGTGCTGCTGGCTGCCGCCGCCACCGGCGACCCCGACCAGTTGATCACCCTCGTGCCGACCGCACCGTTGACCAATGTCGCCCTGTTGTTGCGCGCCTACCCCGAGGCAGCGGCCGGCCTGCGCGAGATCGTCTTCATGGGCGGGGCTGCACACGTCGGCAATGCCACGGCGTCCGCGGAGTTCAACGTCTTCCACGACCCGGAGGCTGCGGCCATCGCCCTCGACGCAGCGGCCGAACTTCTCGTCCCAGTGACGATGTATGGCCTGGACGTCTTCTACCAGCCGGTCGTTTCCCGCGCCGAGGCCGCTGAGTTGATCGCCGCAGGCCGGGCGGCCGGGCCGCACACGCCGGCCGAGCTGGGCGGGCGGCTTATCGAGTTCCAGTGCGAGCGCTTCGTCGCCGACACCGCGACCATCGGTGACGCCGGCGCCGTCGCCGCCGTGCTCGCGCCGGATGCGTTGACCTGCCAGCAGTTGCCGATCCGGGTCGAGTTGGCCGGCACCTGGTCGCGTGGGCGCACCATCGTCGACCGGCGCGACTGGTCCGGCGACCTGGCCCACGATCCACACGGGCCGGCACCATTGAGCGTCCGGGTCGCGCTCGGCATCGACGGCCCCCGGTATGCCGCCCTCTGGCGCGACACGCTCCGGCAGCACGGTGCAGCAGCTGCCGCTCCTGCTTCTGGTCCTGCTGCTGCTGATCCTGCTGCCACTGACCCCACCGGCCCCCGATGACCGGCCGGGTGGTCGTCGTCGGCTCGCTCAACGTCGACCTCGTGACCGGCGTCGAGCGCCTGCCCCGCCCGGGTGAGACGGTGCTGGCGAGCCGGTCGACCCGTCGCTACGCCGGCGGCAAGGGCGGCAACCAGGCCGTCGCGGCGGCGGCCGCGGGCGCCCGGGTCGTCATGGTCGGGGCGGTCGGCGACGACGAACCCGGCCGGGCGTATGCCGCGCGCCTGGCCAGCCATGGCATCGAGGCCCGGCTCACCGTGTGCCCGGACCGGCCGACCGGCACGGCATACATCACCGTGGGGGAGGACGGCGCCAACGTCATCGTCGTCGACCCCGGAGCCAACGCGCGGCTGCCGACCCCCGAGCTCGCGTTCGATCCGGGCGACGTGCTGCTGGTGCAGCTGGAGATCCCGATGGGCACCGTCGCGCAGGTCGTCGGGCAGGCACACGCGCAAGGAGCCCGGGTCGTCGTCAACGCGGCCCCGTATGCCGCCCTCCCGGCCGAGGTCGCCGAGGTCGCCGACCCGGTCGTCGTCAACGAGCCCGAGGCCGCCCTGTTGGCCGACTCCGGCGTCGTGCCCCGGTCGTTGCTCGTGACCTTCGGTGCGGCCGGGGCGCAGTGGGACGGCGAACGGGTCGACGCAGTCCCGGTGCCCGACGGGCAGGTGCGCGACACGACCGGCGCCGGCGACGCCTTCTGCGGCGCCCTCGCCGCCCGACTGGCCGCGGTGACCCACCGCGCGCAGCGATGCTCGCCGCGGCCCGCGCGGGTGCCGACGCGGTGCGCCGCCCGGGTGCTCAGCCCGACCCCGCGCTGTGATCCCGACCTACGTCGTGCTGGCCGGCCTCGATCAGGGCCAATCGGCCAGCAGCACGGCCACCGACTGCCCGCCGATGGTGGTCGCCAGCAGGGTGATCGACCCGGCGCCGGTGGTGCGCAGCTGCGCGGCCAACCGGGCCGGATCGACGGTGCAGCCGCGCTTCTTGATCGTCACCCGACCGATGTCGTGCGCCCGCAGCCAGCCCCGCACGACCTTGGGCCGCAAGGGCATCGCCTCGACGACCGGCCAACGCCGGGCCCACCCGAGCCCTGGGCCGTCGGTGGGCGCATCGGCGGTGGACAATCCCACGCCACGGGCCAGCTCGCGGCCCGGCAAGGCCGCCGTGAGACCGGCCTGCACGACGGCCCGGTCGGCCTCCCACAGCCACGGCCCGAGCTGCTCGAGCGCCGTCAACGGTGCGGCGGGAGCCTCCGGCAGGTCGGCCTCGGTGACCACATACGCCGTGCCCAGGCCGACGCTGCCGGGGCCGTAACTACTGACGGTGCCGGGGCGGCATACCGCAGCCGACCGGCCGGGAGCCCGCACCAGCGGACCCCACCACACGACGCATTCGAGCAGCTCGCCGCGCCAGGACGTCCACTGGGCCTCGGCACCGGCTGGCAGCGCGGCATGCGGGAAGGCGGGGCTGAGCTTGGCTCCTGTGGCCGGCACCTGGGCCGCGATGTCGCACACCTGCCGCCAGGACGGTTCGATCGCCTCGAGTGAGAAGACCCGTCGGGCCCGCCCGTGCGTGTCGCGCACCGGGGCACGCCGGGCCGGGTCCAGCCACGCTCCGGTATGCCGCGCGCCCACCTCCGCGGTCAGCGCCACCGCCTCGGCCCGCCCGACCCGCACCTGCGCGGTGGGCCACGTGGCGAGATTCGCCGCGGCGACCGCAGCGGTGGCCGGGTCGACGTCGACCGCCCGCACGTCCACCCCGGCGGCTGCGAGGGCGCGGGCGTCCGAGCCGATCCCGCAGCCCAGGTCGTGCACGAGTCGCATGTCGGCCTCGGCGAAGCGGGCGGCGTGCCGGGACGCGAGCTCGGGCCTGGTGGCCTGCTCCAGCCCGTCGGCGGTGAAGAGCATGCTCGCCGCAGCCGCCCCGAACTTCGCGACCGCGAGCGAGCGCAGCCGGGACTGGGCCAGCGCCGCGGTGACCAGCTCGGGGTCGTGGCCCTCGGCGCGCAGCCGGGTCGCCAGGGCGAGGGCGGCGTCCGCGGCATACGGGGGCAGCGCGTCCAAGAGGGCCCGGCCCGGACCGGTCGCGAGCGGGTGGATCACCCCGGCGACGCTACCCGGGGCCGGTATGCCGCGCCGCCCCCAGCCCGCCGGACTGGCACTCAACTTGACCGAGTGCTAACTCGATACCTAGATTGACGTTGGCACTCTCACCCCGAGAGTGCTGACGCCCGGTCGACATCGACCCCCGCGACGGCGAGGTCGGTCAGGGCGCACTGACATCGCACCATAGCCAATGCCCGCGCCGGCGACCCCTTGCGAGGTCGGCCGCCGGCCCACCGAAGGGAAGGACACCGAAGTGTCGGTTTCCATCAAGCCGCTCGAGGACCGCATCCTGGTCAAGTCGCTCGAGGCCGAGACCACCACCGCCTCCGGGCTGGTCATTCCGGACACTGCCAAGGAGAAGCCGCAGGAGGGCGAGGTGCTCGCGGTCGGCCCGGGTCGCATCGACGACAAGGGCAACCGGGTGCCCCTGGACGTCAAGGTCGGCGACCGGGTCATCTACAGCAAGTACGGCGGCACCGAGATCAAGCACGGCGGCCAGGAGTACCTCATCCTCTCGGCCCGCGACGTGCTGGCCGTCGTCGCCTGACGCCCGCCACCGCAGCGACGCAAGGACTCACACATGGCAAAGACCCTGGAGTTCGACGACTCCGCACGCAAGTCGTTGGAGCGCGGCGTCGACGCGCTCGCCAACGCCGTCAAGGTGACGCTCGGCCCGAAGGGCCGCAATGTCGTCATCGACAAGAAGTGGGGTGCGCCGACGATCACCAACGACGGCGTGACCATCGCTCGGGAGATCGAGCTGGAGGACCCCTACGAGAACCTCGGCGCGCAGCTCGCCAAGGAGGTCGCCACCAAGACCAACGACATCGCCGGTGACGGGACGACCACCGCCACGGTGCTGGCCCAGGCGATGGTCAAGGAAGGGCTGCGCAATGTCGCGGCCGGCGCGGCCCCGGCGGCGCTCAAGCGCGGCATGGACAAGGCCGTCGAGGCGGTCAACACCCGACTGCTGGCCAACGCCCGCGAGGTCGAGGGCACCGAGGAGATCGGTCAGGTCGCTGCGCTGTCGGCGCAGGACACGGCGATCGGCGAGACCATCGCCCAGGCCTTCGACAAGGTCGGTAAGGACGGCGTCATCTCGGTCGAGGAGTCCTCGACGACGGCGACCGAGCTGGAGTTCACCGAGGGTATGCAGTTCGACAAGGGCTACATCTCGGCCTACTTCATCACCGACGCCGAGCGCATGGAGGCCGTCCTGGAGGACGCCTACATCCTCATCAATCAGGGCAAGATCTCCTCGATCCAGGATCTGTTGCCGATCCTCGAGAAGGTCGTGCAGTCCGGCAAGCCGTTGCTCGTCGTCGCCGAGGACGTCGACGGTGAGGCGTTGTCGACGCTCGTGGTGAACAAGATCCGGGGCACCTTCAACGTCGCCGCGGTGAAGGCGCCCGGCTTCGGCGACCGCCGTAAGGCGATGTTGCAGGACCTCGCGATCCTCACCGGTGGTCAGGTCATCGCCGAGGAGGTCGGGCTCAAGCTCGACCAGGCCGACCTGTCGGTGCTGGGTCAGGCCCGGCGCATCGTCATCACCAAGGACACCACGACCGTCATCGACGGTCAGGGCGCCAAGGACGATGTCGACGCGCGGGTGCACCAGATCAAGGCCGAGATCGAGCGCACGGACAGCGACTGGGACCGCGAGAAGCTGCAGGAGCGGCTGGCCAAGCTGGCCGGCGGGGTCTGCGTCATCAAGGTCGGCGCGCACACCGAGGTCGAGCTCAAGGAGAAGAAGCACCGCATCGAGGACGCGATCTCGGCCACCCGCGCCGCGATCGAGGAGGGCATCGTCGCCGGCGGCGGCACCGCCCTCATCCACGCGGCCAGCGCCATCGACGAGCTCGCGCTCACCGGTGACGAGGCCACGGGTGCGGCGATCGTCAAGAAGGCCACCGCCGAGCCGCTGCGCTGGATCGCCGAGAACGCCGGCGAGCAGGGCTACGTCGTCACGACGAAGGTCGCCGGTATGCCGCTCGGGCAGGGCCTCAACGCCGCCACCGGGGAGTACGAGGACCTCGTCAAGGCCGGCGTCATCGACCCGGTCAAGGTGACCCGGTCGGCGCTGCGCAATGCCGCGTCGATCGCCTCGATGATCCTCACCACCGACACCCTCGTGGTGGAGAAGAAGGAAGAGGAGCCGGCTCCGGCCGGCGGCCACGGCCACGGTCACGGGCACTGAGTGATTGTCAGGCACTGACCGCAGCACGCCGTCAGCCGACAGCAAAGGGGGCCGCACCCACCGGGTGCGGCCCCCTTCCGCGTGGCTGCAGTGCGATCAGGCGGGCACGCGAGCGCGCCGCTCGGCATACAGGTCGGCGCGTTCCTCCTCGGTGAGCCCGCCCCAGATGCCGTAGGGCTCGCGTACCGCGAGGGCGTGCCGCCGACAGGCCAGCAGCACGGGGCAGCCCAGGCACACGCTCTTGGCATTCTCGGCACGGGTGCGTCGGGCGGTCCCTCGTTCGCCTTCGGGGTGGAAGAACACCTCCGGGCTGAGGGTCCGGCACAGTCCGTCGAGTTGCCAATTCCATTGGCGTGCGTCGGGACCCGGAAGCGATGGGAAATCCGCCATATCAACTCTCCCCTGTGTGTGTTGCGTGCGCCGGCGGCTGGCGTATGCCGCGTCGGCCGACTCGACGGTAACCACGCGTCCGACGTCGCGTAACCACGATCGGGTCAAGGAATGTTCAAGATTCGGTAAGGGCGGCCCGCTGGTGCGGCCCGCGGCGCTCGACAGCGGAGGCCTACAGGGGACCGGATGAGCTGGGATCCCCCGAACGGATGACGCTACCCATGTCACGTCGGTCCTACGATGCAGGCGGGGATCATCAGTTGTGGGGGGAGCGTCGAGGGTCATGTGGTTGGTGGGTCGTGATGCGCCGGAAACGGCGCGTGTAACGCCCGAGTCGCGTCCGGCGATAGAGAAGGTGGACGGGCAAGTGTCACTGCGAGAGCTCGCCATGGCTGCTCAGTCGACCGGAGGTTCGGCGACGACGGAGCTCATGGCGCGAGTGCAGCAGTTGGCATTGCGCTACGCACGAGCCCGTCTTGGCCGATACGGCGTCGAAGACGCCGCCCAGGACGTCGCTCAGGAGGTGTGTATGGCAGTCTTGGCCGCCTTGCCCACCTATGAGGATCGTGGCTACCCCTTCGAGGCGTTCGTCTACTCGATCACCGCACGCAAGGTGGCGGACGCCCAACGCGGCATCTACGGATCGGCAACACCGGTCGCCGAGATCCCCGACCGAGCCGACCTGGCCAGCGGACCGGAGTCGGTCGTGCTGTTGCGCGACGACGCCTCGCGAGTCATGACGTTGATGGCCCAATTGCCCGAGGCACAGCGCGAGATCCTCGTCCTGCGCGTCGCGATGGGACTGTCCACCGAGGAGACCGCCGCGTCCCTCGGGATGAAAGAGGGGGCGGTTCGCGTCGCGCAACATCGGGCCCTGGCCAAGCTGCGAAGTCTGTTGGCACAAGCTGAGGGGGTGGCCTCGTGAGCGATCTGCACTACTTCGGTGACGCCACGGCGGACGACGCCCTGCTCGACGCCATCGGCGCTCGCGACTACGCGGGCAACGACCCGTTGGCCGGGATGCTGCTGGCCTATGCCATGGCGTGCGACGCTCCGTCGCCGGCCATGCCGATCCGGGCTCGGCGCCGTCGCCGCGCCGTGCTCGGCGCCTTCGCCTCAGCTGCCTTCATCATCTCCGGCGCAGGCGTGGCCGCGGCGATGTCCGACAGCCTTCCCACCGTCCAGCAGCTCTTCGCCGGCGGCGGTGCCGGTGGCTTCCTCGGCCGGCTCGGCACTGTCCTGACGGCAGTCAACCCGGTGGAGGCGGCGGTCAACGTCGTGTCCGGTGGTGCTGCCGTCCCGGACCTCAACGCCCGCGTTCTCGCGGTTCCGGCCGCCTCCTCGGCGACCGATCCGGGCAACGGCGGTCGTCCCGATGGCGTCGGCAACGGCGAGCCGGGCAACCCGGCGCCCGGCGAGAACGCCCAGAGCGGTGGGCCCAGCACGAACGCCGCCCCGAACGCCGGCGGTGAGCCCGGTGGGTCGACGTCCGGCGGCCAGCCGACCCAGGCCGGCGGCGGGCAGCCCACGGCGCCCGGTGGCTCCGGCTCGGGCACGACGCCCGGCTCGGGCACGACGCCCGGCTCGGGCACGACGCCCGGGGTGGGCACGACGCCCGGCTCCAACAACGCCAACGGTGGCCGGCAGCCCAACGGTGGCGGCGTACCGGCGAGCACGAGCACGACCACCGGCACGACCCACGGGAACTCCGGCTCCGGTGGTACTCCGCGCGGGCAGAGCGGCTCGTTGACCACGAGCACGACCACCACGACCACCACGACGTCGACCAGCACGCCGACCTCGCGGGCCAACGGTAGCTCCGGTCGTACCCGCTGACCGGCCTGCCGACGCGGCATACCGGCGCCCGTAGACTTGGGCGATGAGTCAGGGACCGCTCCAGAGGCAGAGCACGCCGAGTGATCCTGACCCAGGCGCGCAGTTCGCGCCGCTCGGGCTCACCTACGACGACGTGCTGCTGCTGCCGGGCGAGACCGATGTCGTGCCCAGCGAGGTCGACACGACGAGCCGGCTGACCCGCGAGATCAGCTTGCGCATCCCGCTGGTGTCCTCGGCGATGGACACCGTGACCGAGTCACGGATGGCCATCGCCATGGCGCGCCAGGGTGGGCTCGGCGTGCTGCACCGCAATCTGTCGATCGAGGATCAGGCCTACCAGGTCGACGTCGTCAAGCGCACCCAGACCGGCATGATCAGCAACCCGATCACGATCGGCCAGGACGCCACCCTCGAAGACCTGGACACCGTGTGCGGGCAGTACCGCGTCTCCGGGCTGCCGGTCGTCGACGCCGAAAACCGGCTGCTGGGCATCATCACCAACCGTGATCTGCGCTTCACCCCGGTGGCCGAGTGGGCCACCACCCTGGTGCGCGAGGTGATGACGCCGATGCCGCTCATCACGGCGCACGAGGGCATCTCCCGCGAGGACGCCACCCTGCTGTTGCGTCAACACAAGCGCGAGCGACTGCCGCTCGTCGACGACCACGGGCGGCTGGCCGGGCTGATCACCGTCAAGGACTTCGTCAAGAGCGAGCAGTTCCCGTTGGCGTCCAAGGACGGGTTGGGCCGGCTCATGGTCGGTGCCGCCGTCGGCTATTTCGGCGACTCCTGGGAACGGGCCATGACGCTCGTCGAGGCGGGAGTCGACGTGCTCGTCGTCGACACCGCGCACGGGCACGCCCGGTTGCTCCTGGAGATGGTTCGCCGACTCAAGAAGGACCCGGTCAGCGAGCACGTACAACTGGTCGGCGGCAATGTCGCGACCCGGGCCGGCGCACAGGCCCTCGTCGATGCCGGGGCCGACGCGGTGAAGGTCGGGGTCGGGCCCGGCTCGATCTGCACGACCCGCATCGTCGCCGGAGTCGGGGTGCCGCAGATCACGGCCGTACACGAGGCCGCGAAGGCCGCTCGCGCCGCCGGCGTGCCGGTCATCGCCGACGGCGGGCTGCAGTATTCCGGTGACATCGCCAAGGCCCTCGTGGCCGGTGCCGACACGGTCATGGTCGGGTCGTTGTTGGCCGGCTGTGAGGAGAGCCCGGGCGAATTGATCTTCGTCAACGGCAAGCAGTTCAAGTCCTATCGCGGCATGGGCTCGCTCGGCGCGATGTCGGGGCGCGGCAAGAAGTCCTATTCCAAGGACCGCTATTTCCAGACCGACGTGGCCAGTGACGACAAGATCATCCCCGAGGGCATCGAGGGCCAGGTGCTCTACCGCGGCCCGGTCGCTTCCGTCGTGCACCAGCTCGTCGGGGGACTGCACCAGTCGATGTTCTATGTCGGCTCACGCACCATCGAGGAATTGCACGAGCGCGGCAGGTTCGTGCGGATCACCGCCGCCGGGCTCAAGGAGAGCCACCCGCACGACGTGCAGATCACCGTGGAGGCCCCCAACTACACCTCGCGTCCCTGACCCAGCCCGTCAGGCTCGTCTCGCGGCCTTGGGGCGCGCGGCCTTGGGGCGCGCGGTCTTGGGGCGCGCGCGGCATACGGGCCTGGTATGCCGCCCCCCGCCGGAGGCGCCCTCGCCGCGGGGTGTTCGGGGAGCTTTTTCCGTGATCCGCTCAACACTTTTCTCCCCAAAGCCCAGTCGGCGCACCGGGGAGGGCCGGGCGGGGCCGCAGACGTGGGCGGCGTGGGCGGGCGGGGCCGGCGACGGATAGCCTTGGGCGGTGAGCGAGATCGAGATCGGCCGCGGCAAGCGTGGGCGGCGGGCGTATTCCTTCGACGAGATCGCAGTCGTGCCCTCACGGCGCACCCGTGACCCGCAGGAGGTCTCGGTCTCGTGGCAGATCGATGCCTATCACTTCGCGATCCCCGTGCTCGGCGCGCCGATGGACTCAGTCATGTCGCCGGCCACGGCGGTCGAGTTGGGCCGGCTCGGGGGCCTGGGCGTGCTCGATCTGGAGGGTCTGTGGACTCGCTATGACGACCCCGAGCCGCTGTTGGAGCAGATCGGCACCCTCGACCCCGTCAAGGCGACCGCGCGGATGCAGCAGATCTATGCCGAGCCGATCCGCCCCGAGCTCATCACCGAACGGCTGCGTGACCTGCGCGCCGCCGGCGTCACCGTGGCGGCGGCGCTGAGCCCGAAACAGACCCAGGCCCACTGGCGCACCGTCGTCGACGCGGGCGTCGACCTGTTCGTCATCCGCGGCACGACCGTCTCCGCCGAGCACGTCTCCGGGCAGGCCGAGCCGCTCAACCTCAAACGCTTCATCTACGAGCTCGACGTGCCCGTGGTGGTCGGCGGTGCCGCGACCTACCAGGCCGCGTTGCATCTCATGCGCACCGGCGCCGCAGGGGTGCTCGTCGGGTTCGGTGGTGGGGCGGCCCACACGACCCGGCGCACACTGGGCATCCACGCCCCGATGGCCACCGCGATCGCCGACGTGGCCGCCGCCCGGCGTGACTATCTCGACGAGTCCGGTGGCCGCTACGTCCATGTCATCGCCGACGGCGGGGTCGGCACCTCCGGAGACATCGTCAAGGCCATCGCTTGCGGCTCCGACGCGGTGATGTTGGGGGCGGCGTTGGCCCGGGCCGCCGAGGCCCCCGGCGGGGGCTACCACTGGGGCAGCGAAGCGCGCCACCAGACCCTGCCCCGCGGCGAACGGGTGCAGGTCGGCGTCCGCGCCGGCCTGGAGGAGATCCTCTTCGGCCCCGGCCGGGCAGCCGACGGCACGACGAACATCATCGGCGCGCTGCGTCGGGCCATGGCCACGACCGGCTACTCCGATGTCAAGGAATTCCAGCGCGTCGAAGTCGTCGTCGCGCCGACCAGCCACGCCTGATCACACACGGGGGCGCCAGCCCGAAGGGGGAGTCGAGGATGACTGCCGTAGCACCGCACCCGGTCCCGGGGATGCCGAGCCGGGCCGTGGACCCCGACCGGTATGCCGTGTCGCCAGCCCGCCTGGAGCGGCTGACGCGCCGGGTCGTCGCCGCACCCCGGGCCGAACGTCGGGTAACGACCACCCCGATGACCGGTGGGCGGCTCGGTGAGATCCCGTTGAGCACACCCGAGGACGTCCAGATCGCGGTGCGCCAGGCCCGGGTGGCCCAGCGGGACTGGGCCCGGCTGCCGATCGCCACTCGAGCCCAGGTGGCCCGGCGGCTGCACGACCTCGTCCTGGCACGTCAGGACGAGCTGCTCGACCTCATCCAGCTCGAGTCCGGCAAGGCCCGCCTGCACGCCTTCGAAGAGGTCGTCGACATGGCATTGGTGAGCCGGCACTACGCGCGCAAGGGCGCGGCATACCTGACCCACCGCAGCGTGCGTGGCCCCTACCCGGTGCTCAGCCGCGCGCAGACCCACCACGACCCGGTGGGCGTGGTGGGGGTCATCTCACCGTGGAACTACCCGCTCACCCTGCCGTTGGGCGACACCATCCCGGCGCTCGTGGCCGGCAATGCCGTCGTGCTGCGCCCCGACGTGTTGGCCAGCCTCACCTCGTTGCTGGCCGCCGAGCTGCTCGAGCAGGCCGGGCTGCCCGAGGGTGTGCTGCAGGTCGTCACCGGGCCCGGCTCGGTCGTCGGGCAGGCCGTCATCGAGCAGGTCGACTACGTCTGCTACACGGGCTCGACGGAGGTCGGCCGCCGGGTCGCCCAGGACGCCGCGCGTCGGCTCGTCGGCTCATCGATGGAGCTGGGCGGCAAGAACGCCATGTACGTGCGGGCCGACGCCGACCTGGCCCGGGCCGTGCCCGGGGCGATCCGGGCCGCCTTCGGCTCCGGCGGGCAGATGTGCGTGCACGCCGAACGGCTCGTGCTGCACGAGGGGGTGGCCGATGCCTTCCTCGCCGAGTTCCTGCCCGCAGTCCGGGCGATGCGCCTGGGCACCGAGCTGCAGTTCGGGGTCGACATGGGCAGCCTGGCCTCGCAGAGCCAGCTCGACGCGGTCCGCGCCCACGTCGAGGACGCCGTCGGCAAGGGGGCGCAGTTGCTCGTCGGCGGTGCGGCCCGACCCGATCTCGGGCCGTTCGTGCACGAACCCACGGTGCTCGGTGGGGTGACCCCGGAGATGGTATGCCGCGACGCGGAGACCTTCGGGCCGGTCCTGTCGGTGTTCCGGGTCGGCTCCGACGAGGACGCGATCGCGTTGGCGAACGACACGGCATACGGGCTCAATGCCAGCGTGTGGAGCCGCGACGTACGCACCGCACAGGCGATCGCCCGGCGGATCCGGTGCGGCACGGTCAACGTCAACGAGGCCTACGGCGCCGCGTGGGGTGCCACCGCCGCCCCCATGGGGGGCATGGGCCAGTCCGGCCTGGGCCGACGCCACGGCCCCGAAGGCATCCTCAAGTACACCGAAGCACAGACCGTCGCCACCCAGCGGCTCGTCGGGTTCGGCCCGATCCTCGGGCTCGACGAGGCCGGCTTCGCCAAGGCACTGACCCTCGGCCTGCGGGCCCTGCACCGGATGGGACTGTCATGACCGCCCACACCACGCCGGCCACGTCCACCACGTCTCCTTCCACGACCACTGGCACGAGCAGCACCGGCGCCACCGCCGAGCCACGGGAGCCGCGCCGCTGGGATCACGACGTCGTCGTCGTCGGCAGCGGCTTCGGCGGCTCGGTGGCGGCGCTGCGCCTGGCCGAGAAGGGCTACGACGTGCTCGTCTACGAGGCCGGCCGCCGGTTCGCGGACGACGAGCATGCGAAGACCTCGTGGGACGTGCGTCGCTACCTGTGGGCCCCCAAGCTCAAGTGCTTCGGGGTGCAGCGCATCCACCGGTTGCGTGACGTGATGATCCTCGCCGGCGCCGGCGTCGGGGGCGGCTCGCTCAACTACGCCAACACCCTCTACGTGCCGCCGGAGCCCTTCTTCCGCGACGCCCAATGGGGGCACATCACCGACTGGCAGGCCGAGCTCGCGCCGCACTACGAGACGGCCTCGCGGATGCTGGGCGTGGTGATCAACCCCTGCGACGGCCCGATCGAGCGGGTCATGCGCGCAGCCGCCGCGGAACTCGGCGTCGAGTCCACCTTCCGCAACACCCCCGTCGGCGTCTACTTCGGCGAGCCCGGCAAGCGGGTGCCCGACCCCTACTTCGGGGGGCAGGGTCCGGAGCGCACCGGGTGCACCATGTGCGGCAACTGCATGGTCGGCTGCCGCGACGGCGCGAAGAACACCCTCGTGAAGAACTACCTGTATCTGGCCCAACGGCGCGGCGCCCGGATCGAGCCGTTGCGCACTGTCGTCGACGTGCGCCCGCTCGATCCGGCCCGCCCCGAACAGGGGTATGCCGTGACGACCGAGGCGACCGGGGCGTGGGTGCGCAAGGACCGCCAGGTCGTCACGGCCGGGCAGGTCGTCGTTGCCGCCGGCGCCTGGGGCACCCAGCAGCTGCTGCACCGGCTCAAGGCCCACGGGGTGCTGCCGCGGCTGAGCGAGACCCTCGGCGACCTCACCCGCACCAACTCCGAGGCCCTCGGTGGCGCGATGACGATCGCCGTCCCCGAGGGGGTCGACCTCACCCACGGCGTGGCGATCACCACGAGCTTCCACGTCGACGAGACGACGCACGTCGAGAACTGCCGCTACGGCAAAGGCTCCAACCTCATGGGGGGGTTGGCCACCCTCATGCTCGACGTCGAGCACGCCGCCGGCCGGGCCGGCGCGGAAAGCCGCGCCACCGAGGTGTGGCCGCGGCCGGTGCGCTTCATCGGCCAGGCCGCTCGTCACCCCGCCGACTTCGTGCGTAGCCTGTCGATGCGCCGGTGGTCCGAACGCACCGTCATCGCCCTCGTCATGCAGAGCCTGGACAACTCGCTCGTCGTGCGGGCCCGGCACGGGGTGGGCGGGCGGGTCAAGCTGACCTCCCGGCAGGGGCACGGCGTGCCCAACCCGACGTGGTTCCCCGAGGCCAGCGCCGCGGTGCGGGCGATGTGCCGGGCGCTGACCAAGGCCACCGGGGTGCGCACCATCGAGGGCGGCAACGTCTCGGCGGTCGTCGACATGCCGCTCACTGCCCATTTCCTCGGCGGCTGCGTCATCTCCGACACCCCCGAGCGGGGCGTCGTCGACCCCTATCACCGGGTCTGGAACTACCCCGGGATGCACGTGCTCGACGGCTCGGCGGTCTCGGCCAACCTCGGGGTAAACCCGGCGCTCACCATCACCGCGCAGGCCGAGCGGGCCTGCTCGCTGTGGCCGGCGGCCGGTGCGCCCGACCAGCGCCCGGCGCAAGGCGCGGCATACCAGCGCTTGACCGTGCTGGTCTAGCCGGCCAGGTGGGGCAGGGGCTCGGCGACCGTGTTTCTTACTCTGGCAGACCTGTTCGCTGGCCTCTCGGGCCCGCTAGGCCGGCTGGGCACCCACGACGTGGCGGTCGGGCTTGGGGTCGCGGCCGCGGCCCTCGTCTTCGTCGGCGAGGCCCGCCGCCGCGGCCAGACCGACGAACGACTGTTCTACGTCGTCGCCGGCTGCCTGGTGGGCGGCGCGATCTTCATGCGGTTGGGCACCTGGTGGCAGCACGTCGACCTTCGCGCCAACGCCTCACTCGCCGAACAGTGGGCCTACGGCAACCGCAGCATCCTCGGCGGCCTGGTCGGCGCCTGGCTCGGTGTACATGTGGCCAAGCGGCTGTGCGGCTATCGAGTGCGCACCGGTGACCTCTTCGCCCCGGCGGTGGCCATCGGGATGGCGATCGGCCGGGTCGGCTGCCTGCTCACCGAGGAGCCCGGCACCCCGACCGGTCTACCGTGGGGAGTCGTCCTTGGCCCCGATGCCGCTGCGCGCGTGGGGGTTCCGCCCGGAGTGCCGCTGCATCCGTCGTTCCTCTATGAGATCGTCTTCCACGTGGCGGCGTTCGGCGCGCTCGTGTGGTGGGCGCGGCGGCGGGTCAGCGCTCCGGGTGAGCTCTTCGTGGCCTATGTCGCGGCATACGGGGTGTTCCGGTTCTTCGTGGAGTTCGTCCGCGGCAACGAGATCGTCTGGGCCGGGTTGAGCCGTCCGCAGCTGTTCCTCGCCGCGACCGTGCCGTTGGCGCTCGCCAGGGTGCTCGTGCTGGCCCGCCGGG
>WBZP01003860.1_pt2 | contig 15033 bp, 14 predicted proteins | sample 5204301 | NCBI WGS metagenome assembly WBZP01 (sample SAMN12412401, study PRJNA552823) | activated sludge metagenome | isolation source: activated sludge from nitrification reactor of wastewater treatment plant... | place: USA: Pennsylvania | collected 2017
TGGTCAGGTAGAGGTCAGTCAGAAGAAGGTTCAGATGCTGATTTCAAAGCTGAGTGTCCTAATTGAGGTGGAATTCAAGTGGGTGGACCAACTCAAGTAACTGGAATGCTGGTTTGAGGATCGTTTGTGTCTTATGAAGATTATTTGTTTGAACTCAGGCACTATATTCATTACTTCGAAAATCAGCAAGAACTAGATTTTAGTAGCCAATCTGGCAAAGACCAGCTAAAGGAACAGAAAAAAAGAGCTTTAGATCAAGTTATTAATGAAACTTATATTAAGAAAATTGCCAAAGAGAAAGGCATAACTGTATCTTCAGCCGAAATTGACAAGCAAATTGAACTGCTTCGTTCACAAAACCGCCTTGGTGGTGATAGCCAAGTGTTCGAAGATGTTTTAAGAGATTTTTGGGGTTGGACGATAAATGATTTTAGGCGAAGTATTAATAATGAGATTTTAAAGAACAAAGTGGTGCAAGCAATTGACCCTCAGGTCAGGGAAAGGGCAGACAAGGCCAAGGCAGAAATTAAAAACGGCAAAGATTTTGCCGCAGCCGCTAAGGAATATTCGGATGACGAGACAACAAAGGACAAGGGCGGGGAACTTGGTTTCTTGGTAAGTAAGAGCGATAGGAACATTCCTCCTCAAACTGCAGAAGTATTATTTAACTTAAAGCCAGGAGAAGTGTCAGAGGTTATTGACCTAGGTTATGGTTTAGAAATTATTAAAAATCTTGGCACAGAAGGCGATAAAGTAAAAGCGGCACGCATCTTTTTTGCCTATAAAGATCTTGATTCATACCTGAATGATTATAAAGATCAACAAAAAGCTCGAGTATACATAAAGGTAAACTAGATATAATTATTTGCCCTACAGGCAACATTTGTAGTAAGATTACATTTGTTAAAAATGTTAGGGGCTCGTGGTGTAGTGGCCTAACATGCCTCCCTGTCACGGAGGAGATCGCCGGTTCAAATCCGGTCGGGCCCGCCAAATTAAATATCCCAGCTTGCCTGGGGTTTTTAATTTGGGTAGATTTATCTAATATTTGAACCGGCAGGGCCTGTCAGGGGCGCCGATCTAAGCAAGATTCGGGGCGCAGATATTTATATCGAGCACGTATCGCAGCGCAATAGCCAGTGTGTCTATCCGTCATTGCCTAATGTATAATAATACGATAATATTGACAATTAAGCATAAAAATGCTAAGATTATTTCAGATCATAAAAATAATAACAAGGAATAATAGAATGTCGCACGAATCATTAACATCAAAACCCGAGGTGCTAACTGAAGGTATGCTTGCGGAAAAAGCCGCTACGATCGCAGGTGAAGCTTACGTAGTTGGCGTTAATCCTATTGAGTATCATTTGGCTAAGAATGGTTTCGATCCAACAACTACTGTTGATAGAGGCCAAATTGACCCTCAGGTGCTTGCAGTCCAGGATAGAATCGAGGCAGGGTTGTCATCGATTGTACTTTCGTCTGGCGATCTCCAATCCGGCAGTAAAAGTCGTGCGGCCGAAGCAAATACTGATCAGGTTCTAGCTTTTGCAGTGGACCAGTACAGGACTTCACTTATTGCAAGAGCTTATGAACAGCAGACTTCTTAAGTAACGAAATAAGTAGCCAGGTTAGCTGCGTAACAAAAAAATATAATCTCCTGTGTCATGTATCGCTAAAAAACAGTCTCAAGCTTCTGCTGGGGGCTTTTTCTTTGATAATTTTTCTGCTCAAAGGGTTGTTTAGCATCTTCAACGAGCTTCTCGTTTATTTTACGAATTCTCTCCTTAGGACTCCAATCTCTAATATGCTGTTAATGCATTTTATGCAGATAAATGGAGGCTTATTAATTTTATGTTCTTTATTGTTTCATTGAATAAAAGATAACTTTTTATTACTATCTTAATGGTATTGCCACCTTAGCTCAGTTGGCTAGAGCATCGCTTTCGTAAAGCGGGGGTCTGGGGTTCGAATCCCCAAGGTGGCTCCAATTTTATGCGGGTATCGTATAACGGCAATTATGTATCCTTCCCAAGGATGAAACGAGAGTTCGACTCTCTCTACCCGCACCAAATCGGAACTAAAACGGAAATTGTCGCCCTGTGGGGCGATTTTTTCTAGGCTTTGGCGGAGCCAAACCCAGATGTTTTCTTGGGGGGAATGAAGAAATTGGTCGTCGTTTACGACGACATTTTTGTTTTGCATTTTTAGGTTCGACCCGAATATTTGTTGGCAAAGCGACTTTTTGGCAAACTGGTCATCACTTTTTGCGATTTTGCAGATAGAAACGCTAGTTTCTATCCATCTTTTCATCGGTTCGACCCATGTCAAAACGCCTAGCGATGCTTGCTCGATTTGCTCCTGCAAACGCTTCTTTTCGCCTAGTATTTCCGCCCTCTTGTTTTGGTATAGTTCACGTTCAACATCGCCGTCTAAATAACTATCTAACAACCGTTGCATTTTGCTAGACAACTGTACGATTTGTTCTTGTGTATCGTTTATTTCAATATCTAACGTCGATTTTTCTTTATACTCATCTTGTCGGATTAACTCGTACAGTTTGTCTGCCCACTTTGCGGGCATAGCAAAATCGAGTAACAAATTAGATAACTGTTTGTCTAATTCTTCTGCTCGTATGTGCGGCTCTTGGCAAGCAACCGTTTTGCTTTTGCGAGTGCAGCGATAATAATCATAGATATGCACATTGCCGTTTTTCTGTCGTTTAACCTGCCGTTCATTGGTCAACATCATACCACATGAACAATGGATTAAACCGCATAGCGGTTTTGGTTCTTTGACCGCTTTTTGCGGTCTGCCTCGTTGCTTTACTACTGTCTGCACATCATCAAAAAGTCGTTTCGACACGATACCTTTGTGCTTGCCCTCGTGTACCTCGCCAAGATAGCAGAAATGCCCATAATAGAACGGATTTGAGAGCATACGCTTGATACGATTTTTATGATAGGGCTTTTTGCCTGTGGTCTTTTTGCCGCCCACCTTGCCGCTGCGCGTCTGTATGCTGTTGGCATACAGAAAATCTGCAATCTGGTCTAAGCGTTGGTCGCCTTGCGCGTACAGCTCAAAGGCTTGGCGGATTATGGGCGCAGTCTTGCGGTCTACTTTCGCCGTCTTGGTTTTCAGGTCGTTGTAGTAGCCAATCGGCGCAACTCCAGGCATTTCGCCGCGTCGCACTTTCTCGCGCAGTCCTCGTTTGGTATTCATCGACAAGTTATCTACATATTGCTTTGATGAGTTAAACTCGTTAGCCAGCATATATTTGCCCTGCGGTGTGTTTTCAAACCAGAAATGCGGAAACTTGAGGTCAAGTAGTACATGCTCATCGAGCATGTAAATAATCTTGCCGCTGTCTATTGAGTTACGAGATAACCTGTCGGGCAGCCATGCCAATATACCGTTGGCTTCGCCAGCTTCGATACGCTCCAGCATTTTGTTAAACTTTTTGCGCCCAGGCTTTTTCGCTGTTTGTTTTTCGATGATGACATCGACAATATAAATACCCATACGAGCCGCGAACTCCTTTAGCTCGGCTATCTGCGCGTCTATGGACAATACCTGTTTGTCCTCTACGTCGGTGCTTTTGCGGACGTAGAGGAAATATATAAGTTTTTGTGCTATCGGTAGCATACACCCCCCTTATTTGCTGACACTCAAAAAGCCGCTTCGCTGCAATACAAAATCAGGCGAACCTAAAATTGTGCGAAACGGCTATTTGAGTGGTCAAATAGAAAAATCCGCCTAAATGATTTTGTATTGCACTTACCAGTATATCACGGAGCGAGGACGCGGAGCGTGTCGGCTTTGCCGACTAACAAAAAGAACCACGCCGTAAGGTGTGGCAATTTCTTAACTCCCCCCAAGAAAACCTTTGGTCTGCGCTCCGCGCAGCCAAAGAAAAAACGGCACTGGCGTGCCGTAATTCCGATGTTAGTTCTACTTTGGTGGCTCTGTATTCCAAAGCTCGAACCTATTTTAGCACGAAGGGCTAACTTGAGCCGCGCCGCCTGTCCAGCGGAGCTGGACGCGCCCCACCAGCCGCCCCCTTTGCCTTTTTTTGAGATTTCCCCCCGCCGAATTTCTTTTTTTTAGCTGAAAAGGGGTTGGCTGGTGGGTGCGCTGTCGCTTTAGCGACTTGGCGGTAAACTTGTGCCGATTATTGCTTGCAAAGGTTTGCTATGATTGCTGGACAACAAATAGCCCGTAGCTCGCGCGTGTCCCTCGACAATCTCCAGACCTTGATTATTTTCAAGTACAACAATCGGCGGAAATTGCGTTCCGGCTTCTACCGCTTTTGCGATGTTGAAAAAGTTGGCATTGCTTACATCAAAAACAATCTTGCCGCGCTCTACGTTTTGGGCTGCGACCCCGACAAGGCGTGTGTTATCGCTGAGTTCGTTCCAATAACTATAATCAATGTAGCGGAGTGTTTTTATATCGTCCGCCGTTAGTTCAACAAGCTTCCAGTTATGGGTATGCACATCATCTTCAAACCAATCTCGATAATCCTTTAACACCTTGAGGCGTAAGCTGTTTTCAGATGCATCGGAAAGGTCGGGGTTGGTAATGATTTGTGCATTGAGATTGTATTTGTCGAGAGATTTTTGCAAATCATTCTGAAAACGCTTTGACTTCAATTCTGCCTGTAACCATACGAGGACTGCTTCGTCTGGGGAACTGGTGCGGATAGTTTTCATAGGTTATTTGCCCCACTCACCCTCAGGCAACCAATTATCGAGATTGTTGCAAGCTCGAATAAATGACGGGTGGTTTTTACTTCCAGTAGACAAACGGTCTACATATGAGCCTAGTTCTTGGACTATTGCCCAAGCTTTGGCGGCTTCAAAGCTTAGTTTTGTGTTAGAGATTTGACTGTATGTTTCGATGGCAGTTTTCAATATAGTTTCATTTATGCGGTAGAGTTGCCGTAGTTCTTGCTCTGGAGTACCTATGCTTGTGTCACCAAAGTCTAACACGCCAACCAGCTTACCATTTTCAAACAACAAATTATCTGCGTGTAAGTCGTCGTGGATAACGACTAGATTTTCTTTGGTTTCATGCTTTAGCCACTCGCCGTAATATCGTTTGACAAGTTCGTTTTGAACGGGATTAGGCAAATCAGCTTTGAACAAATGTTTTGCAAAGCAATCACCCCAAGCTTCATCAAGCTTATTTATCTCAAACTTTTCTCTAAAGCCTTGTACTTCATCTACTGACAATGATTTATGCAACGTATAGGCAAACTGTGCGATGTCTTTTGCAAACTGTTCCTGCTGTTCAGGTGTGAGACCATTTAGTTCTTTAGCATTAAGATGTGTACCGTGTAAAAAGTTTGTAATAAGGCATGGCGGGTCGGAGCGTTCATCAAGCACTTTTGGTATTTCAAGCTCTTGCGGTTGGTTGATACTATTCAACACGGATTTTTCATATTGGCTACGTCGGTAAGCGTCGGCGTTCCTCGGAAAGCGTACTGCATACGTTTCATCGACAAGACCGACGATGTTATCGTAGCCATGCTCCACGAGCGTGATTTGTTTTGCGGTGGGGTATATCTCATTGAGAGTGTTGCGTGCTAAATCGGTTGTTAGCTCGGTTTCGGGGTTCATCTCAAATCTATCTTTTCTACTGTCGTTACCTTGCCGTCCACAAACTCAATAACATCAACGCTATCAACTCTCCCACGAATTGAAACGCCGTTGGTGTTCAATTCGTCAATTCGTTGTTTTGATATTTGTGCCTCATCGCTATTTCCAATACCGATATGCGGAATAAAATCTATATCAAATCGCAAATGCGGAGTAAACAAGCCAGAGTAAAGTTTATCGTGCAGTTTTACGATATTCGAATAGCCCGTATCAGGCACTAGAAACTCGTGATAATACTTACCGTCATCATTCTGGTTTATAGTTGCCACTTTGATTTCAAAATCAAAAGACTCAACGCCAGCGATTTTGTTTTTCACTTCACTGACAAAACTATCTTTGTCTATATCGTTAATAGCAAAAACAAGCGTGATGTGTGGGTCTACAACTGAAAAATAGCGTGGGTCATTTTGTTCACGATACTTTTGTATAAAATCAAAATCGCCCTGCTGTAATTTTGGGTATGCGACTACAAGATATGCCATACCTCAATTTTAACAGATTTTCCTCTGTTTTGGGCTGCGCGTAGCGCGTCGGCTTTGCCGACTAGAGCCGTACCGCCACTGCCATTTATGGCAGGCGAACCACCAGCCAACCCCTTTTCAGCTAAAAAAAGAAATTCGGTGGGGGGAAATCTCAAAAAAAGGCAAAGGGGGCGGCTGGTGGGGCGCGTCCAGCTCCGCTGGACAGGCGGCGCGGCTCAAGTTAGCCCTTCGTGCTAAAATAGGTTCGAGCTTTGGAATACAGAGCCACCAACCTAATATAGCCTTCAATAGCTTTCTATCTTCGATATCTATAGCCGTGAAACAAAAATGTTCAGATTGTGGTGTTATTGCTCAGAGGCTTGGTAGTTTTAATGATTTTTTTACTTGTTGACGGCCAAGTATCGCTGTAGTTTATCTAGGGACTGCTGAGAAATGTTAGCTATAGAGTCTAATTTGTATTTATTTGATACGGCTTCAGCATGTATTGTTTCAAAATATGAAAAGTATTGATCTAAACATTTTCTAAATAATTCTGAGTCCTGCAATGTATCTATCCATTCTGGTTCAGCTAATGATATTATTGCTGAACCCAAATTTTTTGGAGTTGGATAAAATGTTTTGCTTTTTTTGAAATAATTATAAAATTCTCCATCAGGCCAAATTCCGTAAATGCCATCATATATAATTGATTCAATTATATTCTTGGCTAGACTTTCATCCATTTTATTTTCATTGCTACATAAGCTATCCTGTAGCTCTAAGAAAGGATAGTCAGCAGGTGAGTTTATTGCTAGACGAATAGCGGCTTTTATTGGTAGAGAGGGGTCTTTGATAAGATGTTTTTCATGCATTAGTGACCATAATATTACTGACGCTACGCCGCGGCCCCTAACAATGTCTGATTCTTTGTTAGCATCATCAAGGATGGCATATATTTCTTCAATACAAAAGCCATCAAGTGGCTGTTCTGGGCTTAAGTACGATTCTGGGTTCAGTAACCAATCTTTGACATCTGTGTAAGATAAGCTATCTTCAGCTGAATTTATTTCTAAGTATTCTTCTGGGCCGTCAAACATCCATTCGTTTTGCTGTTCAGAAAGAGCGGATATTTTTGTTAAGTATTCACGCACTATAAACCTCCCTTTATCCTATTTTGTATCGCACAGAGTATGTTTAAGGTTCGTATTTTATAATTTTTATCAGCACCTTTGTGAAAATAAACGTTTCCAGTTTCTTGCATATACCGCATTCGGCGTTCCGACCCGTAATATGTATCACCATTATAAGCTCCAGGTACTTGGAAGTGTTGTTTAATGGCTGCTCCATTTTTGTATCTTGTAAGGCTATGGCCTATTTGTGTTTTTGATCCAATATCCGGATCTGCATAGATTTCCGCTTCACTGTATTCATATCTCTTGTCTAAACCACTATACAAACCTTCGCTAACAATAAATATCTCTTCAACAATAAATTGCTCATGTCTTGGTTTTGAAATACAGCTTGCTTTTGTATTAGCAGATATGAAAATCTGCGTACCCTCAGGGTCATCTGGGTTCAGTACCTCTATGCAGGCCAATCTCCCTAAAGGTTCGATTATCCCGACTTTGTTGTATACATATTCCTTTGCTAATTCAAATGTTTCGCCGATCATTCTAGATATTTTTTCTGTTGGTGGTATCTTGACGCTAGATACATATGGCATTACTAAATCTCCTCTTTATTTAGATTTGCACATAATAATATAATTTTATTAAAATGTCAATATTCTATATAACAATTCAATTAAATAAACTGTAATATTTGTAATAATATAACTGACAAAATTTGGTATTATATTATTTATGGAAGAGATACTTCAAAAACTTGGCTTAGCTAACAACGAAGCAAAGTTATATTTATATTTGCTTAAAAACCCTAACAAAACTGCTCATCAACTAGCGAAAGAGACAGGTATTCAAAGAACCAATATATACAGATTATTAGACAGGCTTACTGAATATCAGCTTATATCATCAGATGATAGTCCGGTGAAGTCATTTACTGCCTTGGCGCCACAGAATTTGCAAGTAATTCTAAATAATAAGCAAACTGAACTGAAACAAGTATCAGCTTCGCTTTCTGCATTAATGCCTGTTTTTCGCGCTCAGCATTCGCTTTCACTAGATAAACCTGGCGTTTTCCATATGGCAAACAGGGATGGTTTAGAACTGCTACTAAAAGACATGGCGCATTCAAGAACTGAGATTCTACTATTCGCCAGTGACGATGTACCTCTTGATCAAGAAACTCTAGCGAGTTTTCGTCAGCTAATTCACCAGCGTAATAAAAACGGAATCTTGACGCGAGCATTATTTCACAACGGGAATCGAAATGACGAAATTATCAAGAATTTTTCTGAAATGGGTATTATTGTACGCTTTCTAGGGAGTGTGCCGTTTAGGAGTGATGTTGCTATTTATGAAAATAACACTGCCTTTACTGTCTATGAGCCATCCTTGAATGTTACTGTACTAACAAATGTACATATTACTGGTGTTATGCGTTTACTTTTCGAGCAATTATGGGAAAAGGCAGAAAACGAAAATAGCTATAAAATACGTTAATACACACTCTGTAAAGTTACATAAACTTTAGGAATAATTGGTTAATTTGTGAGAGTGCACCACATAGTCTTCTTAATAAATATTATTCAGCTATTAAGGAAATAAATTTTTCGGATCTCCTATTATTATTGTCGTAAAAATAGTAAAATACTTCTTATGGAACTTAAAAAATACTTACAGGATAGACCTATCCTGTTTATGAACATTTTGTCTATATTTTTAGCACTCTTTGGCGTTTTAGCTACATTAATTAGGGTTGATACTGGCTCTAGTACAGCAATTATAAGATACGAAGTCTGGAAGGGAATTATTACCGGAGGTGTCCAGGGATCTGTATATGAACTTTACAGTTTTGCCATAGTATCTTTATTAATTGTTGTCGGTGGACTATTTTTGGCCTACAGGTTAAATAAACTAGAAAGAAGTTTTGCAATTGTAACTCTTTTTTTGGTTATTATTGCCTTAATTTTTAATATTATCGTCAGTAATGCAATTTTGAATTTACAGTAATTAAAGATGCGTTCGTTTGAGATACCACTAGTTTCCGAAAGAGGAAAATTATACAGATTTTTCGAGGCTGTACCAGGCCTGCTTAGTTGGTCTGTTCTTCTATTGCCTGTAGTGCTAAGCTTCTTAAACCCGCTGTGGGCAGCATACTTTATTCTTGCTTATTTACTGGTTTGGTTTATTAAAGCATTTGTACTTAATTTAAGAATGTTCCAGGGATATAAACTTCTGAACCAGCACATGGCTTACGATTGGAAGATGTTTTTAAACCAGCTTAATGACCCCGACAGTGCGTTTGCTAAATATGAAGAAGGAATAGCACCTGCCTGGCACCGTAAAAATCTAATTCGACAAAAAACCAGAGACTCGAAAACAATCATTAAACTAGATGATATTTATCAGGTTGTAATTATTGCGGTTTATAACGAAACCATAGAAGTGGTTGAGCCGACTATACAGAGTCTTCAAAAAACAGAGTACGATCCTAAAAAAATGATTATAGTAATAGCCTATGAAGAAAGGGGTGGCCCAGATGTTAAAAAAATGGTCAGCCTGCTTGAGTCAAGATATGGCAATTATTTTTATAGCCTTAACGGTGTTATGCATCCAAAAGACATACCTAACGAAGTCATTGGTAAGGGGGGGAACATTACTTTTGCCGGAAGATGGGCAGATCAATATATAGAAAAAGAAGATATTTCACCTAAAACCACTATAGTTACAACCTTAGACTCAGATAACAGACCACACCCTATGTATTTTTCTGCATTAAGCTATGCATACATTGCTTGCCCAGATCCAATACATGCTTCATTTCAGCCTATTTCAATATTTACGAATAATATTTGGGATGTGCCAGCACCTATGAGGGTTATTGCAACGGGTAATTCGTTTTGGAACATAGTGCTTGCCATGAGACCACATATGCTTAGAAACTTTGCTTCTCATTCTCAGAGCATGCAAACTTTACAAGATACTAACTTTTGGAGTGTGCGCACCATTGTAGAAGATGGCCATCAGTTTTGGAGAACTTATTTTAGATACGACGGTAACCATGATGTTCACCCCATAATGGTGCCAATTTACCAAGATGCAGTTCTTTCCCATACTTACACCAAGACACTGAAGGCGCAATTTATTCAAGTAAGAAGATGGGCTTGGGGTGCTAGTGATGTTGCCTACGTACTTTATACTGGGTGGGTCAAAAAGAATAAAGTGCCAAAAGTAGACCTTCTTTTTAAGACTTCTCGGCTTGTCGAAGGGCATTTGTCTTGGGCTACAGCACCACTTTTACTGTTAATTGGGGCATTTATACCTCTTTATACTTCACCAGAAGCAAGCACTAGTTATGTTGCGAATCAGCTGCCTATTGTAGCCAGCAATATTCAGCGCATTGCAATGATTGGTTTATTTATTAGTATTTACTTAAGCATTAGACTGCTGCCGCCTAAGCCCCCAAAGTACGGTAACCGAAGAAGAATATATATGCTTCTTCAGTGGATATATCTACCAATTACTACGATTATTTATAGTAGCTTTGCGGCCCTTTATTCTCAGACTAGATTAATTCTAGGAAGGTATCTAGGAAAGTTTGACGTTACCGAAAAGGTAGTCAAAAAATAAATTAGTGCTACTGTTTAGTTAATCTGTTAATATCTCTTTTTGCTGATATATTTTCTTGGTAAGATTTGTACTTAATAAAAGCTGCCATATTATAGTTTTTTAGGGTTTCGGCTACTGTTTTAGCAATGACTTTACTATTAATTTTGCTTTCAACAGGTGGTGTCAACAGCTTGCCCAGGACATTATCGCTTATATGCTTTGCTTTTTCTTGACTACTTGCCATGTGGTCTAGAGACTTATATATAGATATATAAAGCTTTTCTTGTAAAAACGGTTCAAGCTGGCCGCTTTGTTTTTCGACGATAAATGACAAGTCGTAGTCAGTTCTTTCTATAGTTGAAAAAACAGTACTACAAACAGAGCATTTTCTTCTTCTCCAGATGTGATTAGCTCTTTTTTGGTGTCTTGAATTAGTAACTTGAGTCTGTGAACCACAATATATGCATACCATATCAATATATTGACATAACGCTATTAAAAATACTAGTGGAAAAGTGCATATATGGCCGTGGAAAACACAAAAAACACATAAAAAAAGAGCCTATGGTTGGTCCATAAGCTCATATTTTTCGAACTAATCTAGTTTGATCGACTTTTGGTCGCAGCTCGTCTATTACGACGGATTCTGTTAACAAACTTCTTTGATGAGTGTAGTTCTTCGTAGAAAAGCTCAAAGCTTTCTAACGGTGAAATGTTACTCAAACAAAACGCCTCGTTTAACCTGACTATTATAGCAAAATTAACCCTAAAAAGTCAATACTCCCAACACTGGTAAAGTAGTGCCTATTTTTCTCAGCAAAGCCTCAGCAAAAATCCATAATATTGTAGTTAGTAAGTTAGTTAAGCAGTAACAGAACTTTAAAACCTAATTAAGCCCCGTTATAAAGCTTTTTAACGAGTTTTTGACTTAGAGCCCATTGCGAGAGGGCTTTAAGACTAAAAAGCGCCTTAAAAGCACTTAAATAGCTAACTAATAAAAAACCAACGACTAAACTATCGTTGGTAATTGGTGGGCCCTAGAGGATTTGAACCTCTGACCTCTTCCACGTCAAGGAAGCGCTCTAGCCAACTGAGCTAAGAGCCCGGTACCTGCAGTATTATAGTTTATTACAGGGGTATCGTGCAAGTATCCACAATTTGTGTGGATAAAGAGACCGTAAAAGACTAGTATTAAAAGGCTAGCTTTAATATACTATCTTTACAGGTGCAGTTTTATCAGGTGTGTTGATATAACAACCTGGGTGGGAGCACATCAAAAAAGTTTTCGTCTTAAGGATATTTTCCATTGCGAGGTAAGATGAAACTTCTGCTCTAACCTAGAAAGTTCTAAAAAGCGTTCGGCATTTAAGACCGAGCGCTTTTTTAGTACAATGGTTGGCAGTAGGAGATAACATGTCACAAAAAACAGAAGTAGATCTTGGTGCAATGAGGCACAGCTTGGCTCATATAATGGCCGACGCCGTACAAAGGCTATGGCCCAATGCTAAATTTGGTGTTGGTCCAGTGGTAGAAAACGGCTTTTACTACGATATTGACCTTGGAGACACTAAGATATCCGAGGACGATTTCAAAAAAATCGAAAAAGAGATGCACAAAATCATTAAAGGTAATGCGGATTTTGTTAAGTCACTTTCTTCTGTAGATAAAGCAATCGAATGGGCAGAAGTAAATAACCAACCCTATAAACAAGAGCTCTTAAACGACTTGAAAAGGGCGGGAACTACCGTGGCTAAAGATCTCGATGCAAGTGAACTAGGGCTCCCAAGTGATAGCTCTAAGGTTAAAGAAGTATCTTTCTATACAAATGATACATTCACCGATTTGTGCAGGGGTCCCCATGTAAAGAAGACTGGTGAAGTTGGCGCATTCAAGTTAATGCGAGTTGCCGGAGCCTACTGGAGGGGAAAAGAGGATAACCCGCAAATGCAACGGCTTTACGGAGTTGCTTTTTCTACTAAGCAAGAACTTGACGATTATTTAAAGATGCTAGAAGAAGCCAAAAAACGAGATCATAGAAAGCTAGGCAAAGACCTAGATTTATTTGTATTTAGCGACCTAGTAGGTCCAGGTTTGCCTCTTTACACTCCTCGTGGCACTGTTTTAATCGAAGAAATAAAAAATTCCTTAAGAGAAATTAGTAGGGAATATGATATGCAGTTAGTATCTATACCTCATATAGCAAAAATAGATTTATATGAAAAATCAGGTCATGCTGCAAAATTTAGTGAAGAGTTATTTACGGTGCAGAGTCACTTCGATCAAGATTTTGTTCTTAAACCTGTTAATTGCCCTCATCACACTCAAATATATGCCGGCCGGCCAAGAAGCTACAAGGATCTCCCGTTAAGATATATAGAACAAACTATGCAGTACAGGGACGAAAAGCCAGGCCAACTAGGTGGCTTGCAAAGAACAAGAGGATTTACTGTAGATGATGGCCATACGTTTTGCAGGGTTGACCAGATTGAAGAAGAAGTAGGTACAATCGTTGAAATTATACGAGAATTTTACGAAAGATTAGGTTTGTGGGGAAAACATTGGGTTTCACTATCGGTAAGGGACTCGAATGATTACAGTAAATATATTGGAGAATCGGCCGATTGGGAAAAAGCTGAAAAGATGCTCGCTGAGGTCTCGAATAAATATGGTTTAGGTGCCAAAAAAATGGAAGGCGAAGCTGCAATCTATGGACCAAAATTGGACTTTATGTTTAAGGATGCTCTTGGAAGAGAAACTCAACTTGCTACCGTTCAGCTAGATTTTGCAATGCCAAAAAGGTTTGAATTAACTTATGTTGATTCTGAGGGCAAGGACCAAACTCCTGTTATGATTCACAGAGCCATTCTTGGTTCTTTCGAGAGGTTCATCATGCTTATGATTGAGCATTTTGCTGGTAAGTTTCCGGTTTGGCTTGCCCCAGAACAAGTCCGGTTTATTACAGTTAACCAAACCGACAAAATAAGTTCTTACGGTAATAAGCAGCTGGAACTAGCAAAAAGCCTGGGTCTGCGCGCAGCTCTAGATAATGCAAATGAATCAGTTGGCAAAAAGATTAGGAATGCCGAAAAAATGAAAATTCCATATGTAATTGTTATAGGGGAACAAGAGGCCGAGAGCGGCGAGACTATTCCTAGAGTTAGGTCAGACATGGCAGTTCAGGACCAAACAAAAATTAGAATAGAAAACTTTCTAAAAACAGTTCTAAACGAATCAATAAGCAGAACAACTCATACTACTGTATAAAATGAACCAATCATTCAAAGATAATATCTACGACTTAGTAGACAGAATCCCGGAAGGAAAGGTTTTGACTTATGGAATGCTCGCATCTTTGTCTGGTCATCCAGGAGCATCTAGGGTGGTAGGGCAGATTGCTCATTTTGGCCCAAGTAAGTTGCCTTGGCATAGGGTTGTTAAAGCTAGTGGGCTAATGGCCTCTGGTTTTGTTCCGGGTGGGCCTCATAGACAAGAGTTGCTACTTGCCGAAGAGGGCATAGAGATAAGAAATCATAAAATACATAATCTAGATAATTATCTATGGAAAATATAAATCAAATCATTATTGTTGGCCCTACTGCTAGCGGCAAAACAGGATTAGCGGTAGATTTAGCTAAAAAAATTGATGGTCAAATAATATCTGCTGACTCGAGGGCTATATACAAAGAGCTAGATATCGGCACGGCCAAGCCTTCCGCTTCAGAAAGACAGGGAATTGTTCATTATGGGCTTGACTTGATCTACCCAAGCGAAAGGTTTAGTAGTATTAAGTTCAAAGAATATGCAGTAGATAAGGTGAATATAATAAAAAGTAGAGGCAAAATGCCAATTATTGTTGGCGGAAGCGGGCTGTACATTGACTCTTATGTCTTTAATTTTCGGCCACCGGCTGTTGAGACATCAGGCTTTACCAAACTCAATAATATGTCTATTCAAGAGCTTCAAGAATTAATTACATTAAAAAAATTAAAAATGCCCCAGAACCATAAAAACAAGCTACATCTTATTAATACACTTCTCAGAGAAGGGAAAGCACCCCAAAGAAACAGTAATCCGCCAGAAGGATCATTAATAATAGGCTTAATGCCAGATAGGAAATATCTTCGTGATAATATTTCTCTTAGGGCTGAGCAGATGATAGATAATGGAGTTATAGAA
>WBZP01004253.1_pt1 | contig 15033 bp, 12 predicted proteins | sample 5204301 | NCBI WGS metagenome assembly WBZP01 (sample SAMN12412401, study PRJNA552823) | activated sludge metagenome | isolation source: activated sludge from nitrification reactor of wastewater treatment plant... | place: USA: Pennsylvania | collected 2017
CGACCCGCCACTGGCCGCCGACGAGGTGACGATGCTGCGGGCCTTCCTCGACTTCTACCGCGCGACGGTGCGCCGCCAGGCCGAGGGCCTGACGCCCGAGCAGCTCGCGACCCCGCTGGCACCGGCGATCATGACGCTCGGCGGGATGCTCAAGCACCTCGCCCTGGTCGAGGAGAGCTGGTTCCTCCGGTACCTCGAGGGTCAGGAGCTGTCCGAGCCCTGGGTAGGCGTGGACTGGGACACCGACCCGGACTGGGAGTGGCACTCCGCCGCAGCGGACCCGCCGGAGGAGCTCTTCGCGCTCTACGACCGGGCCATCGCTGTGGCCAATGACTGCACCGACCGGGCGCTCGCCAAGGCGGGTTTGGACACCCCATCGGTTCGGCCGTCCCGGCGCGAGGGGGTGCCCTTCACGCTGCGGTGGATCCTCGTCCACCTCATCGAGGAGTATGCGCGGCACGCCGGCCACGCCGATCTCATCCGGGAGAGCATCGACGGCCAGGTCGACCTGTAGCCAGCCACTGGGCCATCGGGTCCGAGACGTCTCGGGGAGCGACTCACTCGGCGCTGCGCCACCCCCTGCGGACAGGTTTCTTCCCGCTCGAGAGGGCGCTATTCGGGAATGCGGTGCTAATCTGACGCTCACTTGGGCGACGACCATCTTCATGGGCGGCAGGCGCTGCGCGTCCGTGATGAGGGCACGGCTGCGAATTGGCACATCTGGATTGGGGGCGGATATGAGGCCAATAGGCATTATTGAACTCCACGCTCAGTTCACCCGAGGGATTCGGGTGGCCGGCACGCTGACCAACCAGGTGAGCTGGACCGGCTGGACACCCCGGTCCAGATGGCGCCGTTGACAATGCATGGCTTCTCGCGGCGTTGGCCACACATTGTGCCGCCCGCATTGGCGTGCCTGAGTGTCGTAGTGGCCTGCTCGTCGACACCTCCGACGACGCAGGCCACCACGACACCGCCCGGCTCTACCGCCACGCAGCTCGACAGTTCGAGCACCCTGACTGAGGTGCAGGCCTTGGACCTGCGGGCGAAGCAGCTTGCCCAGTTGGCAACGGACAACAAGATCAGCGGCGTCACGGCTCCGGCGCTCGTGCGATGGACCAACCCCCAGGACTGGGCACCTGCCGTGGCCGGATGTCTGACGGACAGCGGATTTCCCAGCACAGCTCATTACCGATCAGTTGACGGAAAGTTCGCAACGGCGCAGAAACACGCGTACTTCGTGGCGTACTACCTATGCACCGCGAAATACACCATGTACCCCTACTACGACCTGCCTCCGTCGCGGGCGGCCGCTTCACGCCTCTACGACTGGACCGTCTCGACCCTCCTCCCGTGCATCACCGCCCACGGCTACACCTTCGACCCGCCACCCTCCAGGGAGGTTTTCGTCGAGACCGCCATCTCCGGCCCCGCCTGGACGCCATACACCGACACCCTCAACGGCCAGCTCGACCCCAAGCGGGGAGCACTGGAGGCGCTCAACGTGGCCTGCCCGTCGACACCGGACCAGAGGGTCTACTTCGAGCACGACCCCGTCCCCGCGCAACACTAGCCCCATGAACCCTCGACACCCGGCAGTGCGAGTCCTGCTCGGCGTGCTCGCGATCGTGGCCGCAGCGAGTGCCGGCTGGTGGGCCGCCCGGGAGACCCTGCTTCCGGTCAGTGCGAGCTCGGGGCCCACGACGGCGCCGGTCATGGCAACGGTGACAACGGCCTCGGTGGGGCGCTCGATCCACCTCACCGCGACGGCCACCCAGCCCGTCCGCGCCCTCGCGCGCAACGCCTTGACCGGCGTGGTGACCGCGACGGCACCGGGAGAGAAGCGCACCGGCGACACGATCTACGCCGTTGCGGGGGTGCCCGTGCGGGTTGTGCCGGGCACCCTGCCCTTCTATCGAGACCTCGGGCCGGGAGTCGTAGGGGCCGACGTGGGTCAGTTCGAAAGGGCGCTGAAAGCCCTGGGCTACCTCGAGACGGCCGACAGCATGTACGGATCGGCGACCACGGCAGCGGTGCAGAAGTGGCAGAAAGCCCTCGGGCTCCCCCCGACCGGACGGGTGGGTCAGGGCGAGCTCGTGGCGGTTCCGACGCTGCCGACGCGGCTGACCCTGGGGCCCCTCATCACCCTCGGCGCGGTGCTCACCGGTGGGGAGGAGTCGGTCGTGGGGGTCTCGGGGCCGAGACGCTTCGAGCTGCTGCTTGGCGAGGACCAGGCCCGACTCGTTCCTGCGGACGGCAAGGTTGTCGTCCACTACAAGGAGGCGGCGTGGCAGGCGATCATCACAGAGTCCACGGCGCAGGAGTCCGGTACGACGTCCTTCACCCTGACCGCAGCCGACGGTGGACCGGTCTGCGGGAGCCAGTGCGCTGATCTTCCACCCGACCCGGTTCTGTCCCTCAGCGCCGACCTCGCCCTGACCCCGGAGGTCACCGGGCCGGCGGTACCTGCTGCTGCAGTCCTGACTACGTCCGACGGGTCGACCTCAGTCGTCATGGCCGACGGCAGCAAGCGCCAGGTCGTCGTCAAGGGGTCAGGCGCGGGACTGCTCGTCGTCACCGGTCTCACATCCGGAGAACGGGTCCGTGTCACGGACGGTAGCCCACCGACGGCGGCGCCCTGATGCTCGCGGTCGACGGTCTGGTTGTGACCTACCGCAAGGGGGGAGAGCCGTTGTTCGACGGACTGAGCCACCACTTCTCCGACGCAAGCATCACGGCTGTCACCGGCCCGTCCGGGCGCGGCAAGTCGACCCTGCTCTACGTGCTTGGCCTGCTTCTGCGCCCCACGCGTGGTCGGGTACTCCTCGACGGTGTTGCCGTTGACCAGGTACGCGACGCGACGCGGTCTCGCCTGCGTGCCACGACATTCGGCTTCATCTTCCAGGATGCGTCGCTTGACACCTCCAGAACCATCGAGGACGGCGTGGTGGAGCCTGCACTCTACGCCGGGTCACGGCGCGCCGAGGTCCTGCCCGTGGCTCGGCGGCTCCTGACCGAGCTGGGGGTTGTCGCCCGCGCCGACCATCTCCCCGGAGAGATCTCTGGCGGTCAGGCGCAGCGGGTCGCCGTGTGTCGAGCGCTGGTCAACGACCCTCGGGTGATCCTTGCCGACGAGCCAACCGGCAACCTGGACCGGGACAACGCCCGGATCGTCCTCGACGCACTTCGCGACGCCACCAGCTCGGGTCGCACGGTCGTCGTGGCAACCCACGACCCCTTCGTTCTCGACTACGCGGACGAGGTACTCCGCCTATGAGGCCGTGGGAGCTGCTGCGGGAGGTTGGTGCTGCCACGCGGGCTCAACGAGTTCCTGCGGCGATGGTCGCGGCCCTCACCGCCATCATGTGCGCAGCGACGATCGGGACCGTTGGACGCGCCACGCGGGCCGAACAGGAGGTGCGAGACCGGCTGGAGTCGGCCGGTTCCCGGGTGGCTGTCCTTCGGGACGCCAAGAACGCCGCAGTCCTGCCCGGCCTCCTGGTCCGCCAAAGCAGCGCCCTCGATCTCGTCGAACGCGCCATCGGCCTCACGGCACCGGTTGACGCGAGCACCGGCGCGCTTGGCGGTGGCGGCGTCCCGGTCGCGGCCTGGGGCATGGTCGGATCGCCGACCGAGGCGGTGACTCTTCGTGAGGGTCGACTCCCCCAGGTCGGGGAGGCGCTCGCCAGCGAGGCGGCCGTGCGTCGGCTGGGACTGGTGCAGCATGTGGGCTGGGTCCTCGTAGGCCAACGGGAGGTCTCGGTCGTCGGCGTGTATGCCGCCAGGGCGCCCTTCGACGTCCTGAGCAGCGGAATGGTGATCCTCGAGCCGGACACCACCTCACTTGCCAGCCTGCATGTGGTGGCCCGCCGAGCGGACCAGGCTGAGCTCATGACGAGGTTGGTGACGGGCCTGGCTCAGCCCCCGACTGGTGACGCCCTCACCATCGAGTCCCCGGCGACCTTGTCGCAGGTGCAGCGGCAGGTCGCCGGGGACCTCGGCAGCTACTCACACGGCCTGCTCCTCCTTGTGATGGGGGTTGGAGCTCTCCTCATCACCATCGTGGTCCTTGCCGACGTCCTCGTCCGTCGCCGGGACCTCGGCCGCCGACGAGCGCTCGGCGCCTCCCGCACGGCGATCGTCGCGATCGTGACCATGCGCGCGCTGCTCGCCGCGCTGTTCGGGGCCAGTGTCGGGACGGGGGCGAGCATGGCGCTGGCTGCGCGAGGCGATGTCATGCCCCCGTTGACGTTCGGTGTCGCGACGGCGATCCTTGCCGTGCTGGTGGCCACCTCGGCGGCGATCGCTCCGGCGGCCTATGCTGCCCGCCGCGATCCGGTCAGCGTTCTCCGTACGCCGTAACCGAGTGCGCCGCGCCTCCGCACGCGGGTGTCGGTTGGGGGGCCGCACATGTCAGCCCAGGCCGAGGTAGTGCTCCAGGCCTACGGTGACGCCGGGGTGGGCCGCGACCCCGCGAACGCCGGCGAGGACGCCGGGCATGAAGCTGGCCCGGTCGAAGGAGTCGTGCCGGATCGTCAGCTGCTCCCCCACGCCACCGAAGAGCACCTCCTGGTGGGCGACCAGCCCGCGGAGCCGGACCGCGTGGACGTGGACGCCGTCGACCTTCGCCCCGCGGGCACCGTCCAGGTCCTGTGTCGTTGCATCCGGTATGCCGCCCAGCCCGGCCTCGGCGCGCGCCGCGGCGACGAGCCGGGCGGTCCGGGCCGCCGTACCCGACGGCGCGTCGACCTTGTCCGGGTGGTGCAGCTCGACGACCTCGACGGACTCGTAGAACCGGGCCGCCTGCTGCGCGAAGCGCATCATGAGGATCGCCCCGATCGCGAAGTTCGGCGCGATGAGGACGCCGACACCACCGCCGGTTCGAGCCTGCGGCGCCGCGGCGACCTGGGCGCGCAGCGCGTCGAGGCGGGCGTCGTCCCAGCCCGTCGTCCCGACGACGACGTGGACGCCCTGGGCCACGCATGCGGCGACATTGCCCGGCGAGGCGCTGGGCACCGAGAACTCCACGACGACATCGGCGCCGCCGAGGTCACCGAGGTCGTCGCCGACGTCATACCGGCCGACCAGGCGCAGCCCGTCCGCGGCCGCAACCGCCTGGCACACCTGCGAACCCATCCGGCCCGCCGCGCCGATCACCGCCACGTCATACGTCTCGCTCACCGGGCCAGCGTAGCCAGCCACCCCCTAGAGTGGCGCCCATGTCCGCTCGGCCGCCGGTGACCCCGCCCGGGACCGCGCCCCCCACTCCCGAGCAGGTCAACGCGATGGTCGCGGCGCAGTTCCCCGGCATCCGCAACCGCTGCGACGCCCTCGGCCCCGACTGGGCGGTGGCCCGGCGGGAGGTGGCGCCGGCCGACATCCGCCCCGGCGGGTACATCAGCGGCCCGGCCCAGTTCGCCCTCGCCGATGTCGCCATGTGGTTCCTCTCCTTCGCCGTCATCGGCCGGATCGAGCCGATGGCGCTGACCTCGGAGCTGTCGATCCGGTTCCTCCGGCCGGCCCAGGGCCGAGTGCTTTGGGCTCGCGCGGCCCTGGAGTCCGCGGGTCGGCGCCAGATCGTCGCCAGCGTGCGGATCTGGGTCGACGACCGCGAGGACGCGCCGTGCTCAGTCGCGCAGGGCACCTATGTCATCCCGAGGGAGGGGACGGGACCTCTTCCCGTATGACGCCCGCGGTCCGCCGGATAGCCTCACACCGACCGCTTGGCCTTAAGGGGGGCGTCCCATGGACCTCATGACCCGCTACCTGGGGCTCCCGCTGCGCAGCCCGATCGTCGCCGCGGCCTCGCCGCTGAGCACCTGGGTCGACGGCATCCGGGCCCTGGCCGACGGCGGGGTCGGGGCCATCGTCCTGTCGTCGATCTTCGCCGAACAGATCCGCTCCGAGCCGGAGGTCCGGGCGGCATACCTGCGACTGGTCGAGCAGGCGAGCCCGCTGGTCGACGTGCCCCTCATCGCCAGTCTCAACGGGAGCACCCGGGGCACCTGGCCGAGCTTCGCCGCCGAGGTCGAGCAGGCCGGGGCGGCCGCCATCGAGCTCAATGTCCACATCCCACCGGGCGACGTGCGCACCCACGCGCGGGACGTCGAGCAGCGCCACCTCGACGTGCTCAGCCGGGTCCGGGCCAGCACCAGCCTCCCCGTCGCGGTCAAGCTCAGCCCGTACCTCAGCTCGGTCGGCGAGCTCGCCACCGCCTTGGACTCGGCGGGAGCGGCCGGCCTCGTCGTGTTCAACCGCTTCTTCCAACCCGATATCGACCTCGACCAGCTCGCCCTGTCCACCCAGCCGCACCTGTCGACCCCGGACGAGGCGCGCCTGTCGCGCACCTGGGTCAGCGCGCTGCGCGGCCGGGTCCAGGGCTCACTCGCCGGGAACACCGGGGTCGACACGGCCGAGGATGTCGTCAAGTACCTCCTCGCCGGGGCCGATGTCGTCATGACCGCCTCGGCGCTGCTGCGCCATGGGCCCGGGCACGCCCAGGTGCTCGGTGACGGGGTCCTCGCGTGGATCAAGGCCCGCGGCTTCGAGGACGTCGACGCGATCCGGGGCCTGCTCGCCACCCCCCTCGGTGGGGACCAGCTGGCCCGGGCCCGGGCCGGCTATGTCGCGATGATCCAGCAGGGCGCCCGGGCCTACCTCACCGAGTAGCCCCCCGGGGTGCTCCCCCGCGGACGAACGCGGGCCCGGCATACCTCGTCGGTATGCCGGGCCCGCGTCGTGACCTGGACGGATCAGCCCTCGGCAGGAGCCTCGCCGGACTCGCCGCCCTCACCGTCGGCGATGACCGCCGCGAGGGAGAGCTTGCCGCGCGGGTCGATCTCCTTGAGCTCGACCTGGACCTTCTGGCCGACCTTGAGGACGTCCTCGACCGCGTCGATCCGGCGGCCGCCGACGAGCTTGCGCACCTCGGAGATGTGCAGCAGGCCGTCCTTGCCGGGCAGCAGCGAGATGAACGCGCCGAAGGTCGTCGTCTTGACGACCGTGCCGAGGAAGCGCTCGCCGACCTCGGGCATCTGCGGGTTGGCGATCGCGTTGACCGCCGCCCGGGCCGCCTCGGCCGACGGACCGTCGACGGCGCCGATGTAGACGGTGCCGTCGTCCTCGATCGAGATGTCCGCACCGGTGTCGTCCTGGATCTGGTTGATCATCTTGCCCTTGGGCCCGATGACCTCCCCGATCTTGTCGACCGGCACCTTGATGGTGATGATCCGCGGGGCGTAGGCGCTCATCTCGTCGGGCGCGTCGATGGCCTCGGCCATGACGTCGAGGATGTGCAGCCGCGCCTCGCGGGCCTGGGTCAGCGCGGCAGCCAGGACGTCGGCGGGGATCCCGTCGAGCTTGGTGTCGAGCTGGATGGCCGTGACGAACTCCTTGGTGCCGGCGACCTTGAAGTCCATGTCACCGAAGGCGTCCTCGGCCCCGAGGATGTCGGTCAGGGCGGCATACCGCGTCTGTCCGTCGACGGTGTCCGACACCAGACCCATGGCGATGCCGGCAACCGGGGCGCGCAGCGGCACACCGGCGTTGAGCAGCGACAGGGTGGACGCGCAGACCGAACCCATCGAGGTCGAGCCGTTCGAGCCCAGCGCCTCGGAGACCTGGCGGATCGCGTACGGGAACTCCTCACGCGTCGGCAGCACCGGCAGCAGGGCCCGCTCGGCGAGCGCACCGTGGCCGATCTCGCGCCGCTTCGGCGACCCGACCCGGCCGGTCTCACCGGTGGAGTAGGGCGGGAAGTTGTAGTTGTGCATGTAGCGCTTCTTCGACTGCGGCGAGAGCGTGTCGAGCTGCTGCTCCATCTTGAGCATGTTCAGCGTCGTCACCCCCATGATCTGGGTCTCGCCACGCTCGAAGATCGCCGAGCCGTGCACCCGCGGGATGACCTCGACCTCGGCCGACAGGGCCCGGATGTCGCGCAGCCCACGGCCGTCGATGCGGACGCCGTCGCGGAGGATCCGCTGCCGGACGACCTTCTTCTGCACCGAGCGGTAGGCGGCCGAGACCTCCTTCTCGCGGCCCTCGAAGGGCTTGCCGGCACCGGCGAGGTCGGCCTTGAGCGACTCCTTGAGCTGCTCGACGCGGTCCTCGCGCTCCTGCTTGCCGGCGATCGACATCGTCGCGGTGACCTCGTCGAGGCTGGCCGCCTCGACCGCCGCGTAGACGTCCTCCTGGTAGTCGAGGAAGCGCGGGAACTCAGCGATCGGCTTGCTGGACGTCTCCGCCAGCGTGGCCTGGGCCTCGCAGAGGACCTTGATGAAGGACTTCGCGGCCTCCAGACCCGAGGCGACGACCTCCTCGGTCGGGGCCTGCTTGCCCTGGTGCTTGACGAGGTCCCACGTGGAGTTCGTCGACTCGGCCTCGACCATCATGATGGCGACGTCGTCACCGACGATGCGGCCGGCGACGACCATGTCGAAGGTCGAGCGCTCGACGTCGGAGTAGTTCGGGAAGGCGACCCACTGGCCGTCGATGAGCGAGACCCGGACCCCACCGATCGGGCCGCTGAACGGCAGACCGGAGATCTGGGTCGACGCCGAGGCGGCGTTGATGGCGAGCACGTCGTACTGGTGGTCCGGGTGGACCGACAGGACGGTGATGACGACCTGGACCTCGTTGCGCAGCCCCTTGACGAAGCTGGGACGCAGCGGGCGGTCGATGAGCCGGCAGGTGAGGATGGCCTCCGTCGTCGGGCGGCCCTCCCGCCGGAAGAACGAGCCGGGGATCCGCCCGGCGGCATACATCCGCTCTTCGACGTCGACGGTCAGGGGGAAGAAGTCGAACCCTTCCCGCGGGCTCTTGCCCGCCGTCGTCGTCGACAGGACCATCGTCTCGTCGTCGAGATAGGCGCTGACCGATCCGCCGGCCTGCCGGGCCAAGCGCCCGGTCTCGAACCGGATGGTGCGGGTGCCGAACGAGCCGTTGTCGATGACTGCTTCGGCGCTGGTGATCTCTGGACCCTCCATGGGCCCTCCATTTCTGCTTCAGAACTTCCGTCAACCACGCGCATCATCGTTGTGCGCGGGGGTGTTTTTCGTTCAGGTGGTACTCAGGTGGTGCTTAGGTGCAGCTCCGGTATGCCGCGGCGACGCCGAGCGACCGGAAGGGATACGCCGCGGGGCGGTCCCCAGTGGGACCGCCCCGCGGCGTGGCGTCAACGGCGCAGGCCGAGACGCTTGATCAGCGAGCGATAACGCTCGATGTCGGTGGCCTCCAGGTAGCGGAGGAGCCGGCGGCGCCGGCCGACGAGCAGGAGCAGCCCCCGACGGCTGTGGTGGTCGTGCGGGTGCGTGCGCGAGTGCTCGGTGAGGTCCTTGATCCGCTGGCTCAGCAGCGCGATCTGGACCTCCGGGGAGCCGGTGTCGCCCTCGGCGGTGCCGAACTCGGTCATGACCTTCTTCTTGACGTCAGCGTCCAACGGCATGTGGGACCGACTCTCCTTCGTGGTGTCGTTGCGCGGCGCGCCAGGGCAGGTCCACCTGGGCACTCTCGATCCGCGGCCGATCAAGACGGCCTCCCAAGGTTACCAGCGGGCGCAGATCCGCCCTAATCCGTGGCGCCCTGGGGTTCGCCAGGCCCTTACCTCGGCATGAGGGCTTCGAAGAAGACCTTGCCGATATCACGCGGGTCGAGCGCCTGGTAGTACTCGCCGCCGGTGGCCGTGGCGATCGCCTTGAGCGCGGTGGCGTCGGCGTCGGCCCCATAGCCGATCGTGTAGATCGGCACCGGGTTGCCCGACACCGATGCGGCGCGCAGGTTCGCGACCGTCTTGGCGAGGGTGGGGCTGCCCGGGTCCTCGTTCTTGCCGTCGGTCACCAGGATGATGAAGTTCGCCGTCCCCGCGCGGTACGTCTTGACCATCTGCGTGTATGCCGCCAGGGCGGTGTCGTACAGGGCAGTCCCGTCGACCGGTTTGAGGGCAGCGAGGGCCTTCTGAAGCAGCTCGAGCTGGCTGCGTCCCTCGGTCACCGCACTGACCTTGCGCATCGGGACGAGCTCGATGTAGTCGCGCTTGCCGTCGATCTTCGTGGAGAACTCCCAGAAGCCGATCTCGCCGTTGGGCGGCATCATCGCCGACCCAGTCGCCGCGGCCTCCTGGGCCAGCTGGAGCTTGTTCTTCGTGGTGCCGGGGACCTTGGCCTTCATCGAGCCGGAGACGTCGAGGACGAGCAGGTAGCGTCCGGGGTTCTGGAGCATCCCCCAGGCGAGGTTGAGCGCAAAGCGGACGGCCGGGTTCGGCAGAGGACGGTCCTGCTGCGGCGAGGTCGTCGACAGCCCGGAGTCAGCGGTCATGGTCGCGGTGTCGGTACCGGTCGAGCGCAGGCCGGCGGCGAGCAGGGCGGCTCGGCCGTTCGCCGTGGCCAGATAGCCGCCGAAGGCGGCGGCCATGGTCTGCTCCGGGCCGGGGATCTTCTCCCCCGTGACATTCATGACGGCGATGTCGACCCCCGACGCGGTCCCGCCCGGGTAGAAGGCCCGCAGGCGCTGGTCGGGGTGGGCCTTGTTGTAGCCGAGCACGGCGAGCTCGTCGAGGAAGGCGACGGTGCCCTTGGCCGCCCCGCTGCCCGAGGTCACGGCGGCCACCCGGCCGAGGAGGTCGCTCTGGTTCTTCGCGGGAGTGCCGGCAGCCCGCCCCACCCCGAGGACGACGAGCTCGACGTTGACCGCCGACATCCCCGCGACATTGACCTGACCCGTGCTATTGCCCTGGGCCGTGGCGATCAGGGACGCCATCGCCGCCTGGGACGCGAACGAGGTCGCCGGGTCAGCCATGACGACGCTGGTACCTGGCGCGCCGGTGGGAGGAACGATCGCCGCTGAGAGCTCGGCCCACGATGGGGTCTTGGCGTCCCAGCCGTTCTTGGCGAAGTCGGCCGCCGGCGTCGCGACGACGGTGTAGGTCCGACCGACCACGACGGGCGCCGGTGACGCCAGGGCCGCCGAGGCGAGCTTGGTTCGCAGGTCCTGCAGGTCCGGGGAGGAGCCGATAAAGACTGTCGGGGGCACGTCGGTAGGAGCCGGAGGGGCGAGCGTGGGCGAGGAAGTGACGACGACCTTGGCGCAGGCTCCGTCCCCCCCGCCTCGGGTGCTGGCGAAGCTACGGCCGAGCGACTCGACGAAGGCCTGGTACTCGGTGACGGTCGCGACGCGGACCTCGACCGGGTTGAGACAGCCAGCGGTGGACCCGGTACCGGATCCCCCGGCGGCCGAGCCCACCGACTCTCGGTGGGTGAGGACCCAGCTGACCCCGACCCCAGCAAGCAGCGCGGCAACAACGCCGGCGACCACCGCGCGGACAACTCCGCGTGGGCGCGCACCAGGAATGGAGTGGCGGCCGCCGCTGGAGGCAGCCGGACCTACGCCGTCGGACATCGTCAATCTCCCCATGTCGAGCCGTGAACTGGGCCGCCCGGCTCCCTACGCAGCACGTCCCCTTGCGTCGTGCATGTGCTGCCGTTGACGACCGTAGCAACACTAGTCACAGGAGTGTCAACGAGGAGGCGGTTCGAACGAAGTCACCTAGGCTCGCGAGGGTGACCAGGTGGCGGCGGAATGCGGGCTGGGTGTGGCGGTGCGGACCCCTGCTCTGGGTGGCCTCGCTCGGCGCCTGCAGCATCCTCGTCCCACCCCCAGAACCCCCGACCTCCAGCCCGCCGTCTGCGGCTGCGTCGACCCGCCCCGCGCCCGCTACCACCTCGCGCGCGCCGTCGACGACCTCGGCCGGCCAGACGTCCACCGGGGTGTGTTCGGGGGCCCTGCCCGGCTCGGTCCCCCGGCAGCCGGGCACACCGGTCGCCCTGCCGCGCGCGGCAGCGGCCCGCGCCCTCCTCGCCGGGCTCGTCACCGCTCCCCGGCTCGACGGGCGGGACTTCTGCCGCAGTGCCTTCGGGCCCGACCAGTGGCTCGACCTCGACCGCAACGGGTGCTCGGCCCGTCAGGACATCCTCGTCCGGCAGGCCGTCCAGCTCCGCGTGGGGTACATCCGCAGCCATGGGTCGACCTGCAAGGAGGCCCTGTCCGGCACGTGGGTCGACGCGTACACCGGTGCCCGGATCCCCATCGCCAACCTCAAGGACGGGGCTCAGGCGGCGACGCTGCAGATCGACCACATCGTCTCGCTGTACGAGGCGTGGGTGTCCGGCGCGAAACGGTGGACCCCGGCCCAGCGACTCGTCTTCGCCCAGGACGTCGCCGCTCCCGAGCTGTGGGCCGTGGCCGGCTCGGTGAACTTCGGCAAGGCCTACCGGGGCGCCGACTCGTGGACCCCGCCGGCGCCTGCCCTGCGGTGCCGGTTCGCCACGGCCTATGTCGTCGTCAAGGTGAAGTACGACCTCACTGTCACCGCCGCCGAGCGGGCGTCGTTGTCGACGATGCTCGCCACCTGTCGCGCCTGACCACGCCCGCCCCGGGCGCCATACACTGCGACCTATGTCACAAGGGCGTGCAGATGAGGTGCGGCGCATCGCAACCGGGCTGGCCAGCCTGGATGGTGCCCTGCTGCCGGTCCTCCACGAGGTGAACGACGGCCTCGGCTGGGTGTCCGACGAGGATGTCGCCGTCGTCGCCGATGTCCTCAACCTCTCCCGCGCCGAGGTCCACGGCGTGCTCACCTTCTACTCCGACTTCCGCCGCTCCCCCGCCCCCACCCACCGGGTGGCCCTGTGCCGCGGCGAGGCATGCCAGGCCCTGGGGTCGGAGCCGCTCCACTCCCATGCCGTGGCGGCTCTGGCCGGACGCCCCGACGTCGAGCTCGGCGAGGTCTTCTGCCTGGGCAACTGCGCGCTCGGTCCCTCGGCCCTCGTCGACGGCCGGTTGCGCGGCCGGCTCACCCCGGACGCGCTCGTCGCCGCGGTTGACGAGGCGCCGGCAGCGGCCACGGCCCTTCAGCCCAGCGCGACGGGGCAGGGCGAGCTGGTCACCGTGTACATCCCCGCAGACGCCTCGGCCCGCGCGGTGGGCGCAGATGCGGTGGCCGCCGCCTTCTCGGCCGACCCCTCAGTCACCGTGGTGCGCACCGGGTCCCGCGGGATGCTGTGGCTGGAGCCGCTCGTCGAGGTTCAGACCGCGGCCGGGCGGCGCGGCTACGCCAATGTCGCCGCGTCGGCCGTCCCCTCGATCCTCGCCGGGACGGCCGAGTCGGTCGGCGTGCTCGATGCCGACCCATGGCTGGCCGGCCAGCGCAGGGTCACCTTCGCCCGGGTCGGGGTCGTCGACCCGATGAGCCTGGCCGACTACCGCTCCCGCGGCGGTATGGCGGGCCTGGCCCGAGCCCTGACGCTGCCGTCAGCGGAGGTGGTCGAGGAGGTCGTCGCCTCCGGGCTGCGCGGCCGCGGCGGCGCCGGCTTCCCCACCGGGGTCAAGTGGCGCACCGTGCTCGGGGCGGCCTCCGACGTCAAGTACATCTGCGCCAACGCCGACGAGGGTGACTCCGGCACCTTCGCGGACCGGATGCTCATGGAGGGCGACCCCTTCTCGCTCATCGAGGGGATGCTCATCGCCGGACACGCCGTCGGCGCGCGGACGGGCTTCATCTACCTCCGCTCCGAGTACCCGGACGCCCGAGCGGCGCTCCAGAAGGCGATCGAGGTCGCGTATGCCGAGGGGGTCCTCGGGCCCGATGCGCTCGGGCCAGGCATCGGCTTCGACCTGCACCTGCGGGTCGGGGCCGGGGCGTATATCTGCGGCGAGGAGACCTCGATGCTGGAGAGCCTCGAGGGCCGCCGCGGCGAGGTCCGAGCCAAGCCCCCGATCCCGGCGCTGGAGGGCCTCTTCGGCCAGCCCACCGTGGTCAACAATGTCCTCACCCTGGCGACGGTCCCCATGGTCCTCGCCGACGGCGGGGCGGCATACGCCGCACTGGGGACGGACCGCTCGCGCGGCACCCAGGTCTTCCAGCTCGGCGGCAATGTCGCCCGGGGCGGGATCGTCGAGGCCGAGTTCGGCCTGACCGTCCGCGAGCTCGTCGAAGGCTACGGCGGCGGGACCCGGTCGGGCCGGCCGGTCCGCGCCGTCCAGATCGGTGGGCCGCTGGGGGCCTACCTGCCGGCCGACCAGCTCGACCTCCCGCTGGACTACGAGAGCCTCGCCGCGGCCGGAGCGATGCTCGGGCATGGCGGCGTCGTCGTCTTCGACGACACCGTCGACATGTCGGCGCAGGCCCGGTTCGCGATGGAGTTCTGCGCCAAGGAGTCCTGCGGCAAGTGCACTCCCTGCCGCATCGGCAGCACCCGCGGCGTCGAGGTCATCGACGCGATCCGCGCCGGGGTCGAGCGCGACGCCAACCTCGTGCTCCTCGAGGACCTCTGCGAGACCATGACAAAGGGCTCGCTCTGCGCCATGGGCGGGCTCACGCCGATGCCGGTGCGCAGCGCCATCACGCATTTCCCCGAGGATTTCGGTATCGACATACCAGTGCAGACCGGAGGCCCACGATGACCCTGGCGCCCGAACGCGACCTCGGCACACCCGCCGTCCCCGCCGGTGCCGCCGACCCTCAGGTGAGCCTGACCATCGATGGCCGCGCGGTCACCGTCCCGCTCGGCACCTCGGTCATGCGGGCCGCCGCGGAGGCTGGCGTCGACATCCCGCGCCTGTGCGCGACCGACACCCTCGCCGCCTTCGGGTCGTGCCGGCTCTGTCTCGTCGAGGTCGAGGGCGGGCGCGGCACCCCGGCGTCGTGCACGACGCCATGCGCGGACGCGATGGTGGTCCAGACCCGCACCGCGCACGTCCAGCGGCTCCGCCAGGGGGTCATGGAGCTCTACCTCTCCGACCACCCTGCCGACTGCCCCGGCTGCGCCCGCGGCTCCTGCGACATGCAGCGCCTCGCCCATGACGTGGGGCTGGTGCAGCAGCGGTACGCGCCGCAGTCCACCCCGGCACCGGACGCCGGACGCGACGAGTCCAACCCCTACTTCGCCTTCGAGCCCGACACGTGCATCGTCTGCTCACGGTGCGTGCGGGCCTGCGCCGAGGTCCAGGGCACCTTCGCCCTGACCATCGCCGGCCGCGGCT
>WBZP01004254.1_pt1 | contig 15033 bp, 13 predicted proteins | sample 5204301 | NCBI WGS metagenome assembly WBZP01 (sample SAMN12412401, study PRJNA552823) | activated sludge metagenome | isolation source: activated sludge from nitrification reactor of wastewater treatment plant... | place: USA: Pennsylvania | collected 2017
CAAGCGTGTGGACTACTCGGGCCGTTCGGTCATCGTGGTCGGCCCGCAGCTCAAGCTGCACCAGTGCGGTCTGCCCAAGCTGATGGCGCTGGAGCTGTTCAAGCCGTTCGTGATGAAGCGTCTGGTCGACCTGAACCACGCGCAGAACATCAAGAGCGCCAAGCGGATGGTGGAGCGTCAGCGCCCGCAGGTGTGGGACGTCCTCGAAGAGGTCATCGGCGAGCACCCGGTGCTGCTGAACCGGGCGCCCACGCTGCACCGGCTGGGCATCCAGGCCTTCGAGCCGATGCTGGTGGAGGGCAAGGCGATTCAGCTGCACCCGCTGGTCTGCGAGGCGTTCAACGCCGACTTCGACGGTGACCAGATGGCCGTGCACCTGCCGCTGTCCGCCGAGGCCCAGGCCGAGGCCCGCATCCTGATGCTGTCGTCGAACAACATCCTGTCCCCGGCGTCGGGCAAGCCGCTGGCCATGCCGCGTCTGGACATGGTGACCGGTCTGTACTACCTGACCACCGAGGTTTCCGGTGCCGCAGGCGAGTACGCCCCGGCCGCCAAGGACACCCCGGAGACCGGCGTGTACAGCTCCCCGGCCGAGGCCATCATGGCCAAGGATCGCGGTGCGTTGTCGGTCCGCGCCCGGATCAAGGTCCGGCTGACCCAGCTGCGTCCGCCGGCCGAACTCGAGGCCGAGCTGTTCGGTGCCGACGGCTGGCGCCCGGGCGATGCCTGGATCGCCGACACCACGCTGGGCCGGGTGCTGTTCAACGAGCTGCTGCCACAGAGCTATCCGTTCGTCAACGAGCAGATGCACAAGAAGGTCCAGGCCCGGATCATCAACGATCTGGCCGAGCGCTTCCCGATGATCGTGGTGGCGCAGACCGTGGACAAGCTCAAGGACGCCGGGTTCTACTGGGCAACGCGAAGCGGTGTCACCGTTTCGATGGCCGACGTCATCGTGCCGCCGGAGAAGCAGGAGATCCTCGAGCGCTACGAGGCCGAGGCCGACGGCATCGAGAAGAAGTACCAGCGCGGCGGCCTGAACCATCAGGAGCGCAACGACGCCCTGGTGAAGATCTGGCAGAAGGCCACCGAAGAGGTCGGCGAGGCGCTGCGGGCGCACTATCCCGAGGACAACCCGATCATCACGATCGTGGACTCGGGCGCCACGGGTAACTTCACCCAGACCCGCACGCTGGCCGGCATGAAGGGTCTGGTGACCAACCCGAAGGGTGAGTTCATCCCGCGGCCGATCAAGTCCTCGTTCCGCGAGGGCCTGACAGTGCTGGAGTACTTCATCAACACCCACGGCGCCCGAAAGGGTCTAGCAGATACGGCGCTTCGTACCGCCGACTCGGGCTACCTGACCCGCCGTCTGGTCGACGTCAGCCAGGACGTGATCGTCCGTGAGGAGGACTGCCAGACCGAGCGCGGGGTGACCGTCACGCTGGCCGATGTGGCCGCCGACGGTTCGCTGATCCGGCACCCGCACGTGGAGACCAGCGCCTATGCGCGCACCCTGGCCGCCGACGCGGTCGGCGCCGACGGCACGGTGGTCGTCGAGCGTGGCCACGACCTGGGTGACCCGGCGATCGACGCGCTGTTGGCGGCCGGTATCAGCACCGTGAAGGTGCGTTCGGTGCTGACCTGCGCTTCGGCCAGCGGCGTGTGCGCACACTGCTACGGCCGTTCGATGGCCACCGGCAAGTTGGTGGACATCGGCGAGGCCGTCGGCATCGTGGCCGCGCAGTCCATCGGTGAGCCCGGTACGCAGCTGACCATGCGCACCTTCCACCAGGGCGGTGTGACCGGTGGCGCCGACATCGTCGGCGGTCTGCCTCGCGTGCAGGAGCTGTTCGAGGCCCGCGTGCCGCGCAGCCGGGCGCCGATCGCCGACGTCACCGGCCGGGTCCGGCTGGAGGAGAGCGACAAGTTCTACAAGATCACGATCGTCCCGGATGACGGGGGCGAGGAGGTCGTGTACGACAAGCTGTCCAAGCGTCAGCGGCTGCGGGTGTTCAAGCACGAGGACGGCACCGAGCGTCTGCTCGCCGACGGCGACCACGTCGAGGTCGGACAGCAGCTCATGGAGGGGTCGGCCGACCCGCACGAGGTGCTGCGCGTCATGGGCCCGCGCGAGGTGCAGGTGCACCTGGTCAACGAGGTCCAGGAGGTGTACCGCGCGCAGGGTGTGTCGATCCACGACAAGCACATCGAGGTGATCGTCCGGCAGATGCTGCGCCGGGTGACCATCATCGACTCGGGTTCCACGGAGTTCCTGCCCGGTTCGCTGACCGAGCGCGCCGAGTTCGAGACCGAGAACCGTCGGGTGGTGGCCGAGGGCGGCGAGCCCGCCGCCGGCCGCCCGGTGCTGATGGGTATCACGAAGGCGTCGCTGGCCACCGATTCGTGGCTGTCGGCGGCGTCGTTCCAGGAGACCACGCGCGTGCTGACCGATGCGGCCATCAACTGCCGCAGCGACAAGCTGCAGGGTCTGAAGGAGAACGTGATCATCGGCAAGCTGATCCCGGCCGGCACCGGCATCAACCGATACCGCAACATCCAGGTGCAGCCGACGGAAGAAGCCCGCGCAGCTGCGTATACGATCCCGTCGTACGAGGATCAGTACTACAGCCCGGACTTCGGCCAGGCCACCGGTGCCGCGGTGCCGTTGGACGACTACGGCTACAGCGACTACCGGTAACCGACCCGTTCGCAAGACGCCCCCGGGAATTCCCCGGGGGCGTCTTCGTGTCTTCCGTCGCGGCGCGTGAACCGGATCCGAACGATCGGCAAACTAGTCTGGTCGGGTGACCGCGACCGAGGAGCGACCCGTTGCGGCACCCGACCATCCGCCGGTGCCCCGGCACCGCCACCTTTCCCTCAGCCTGACCCTGGTTCGCCGCATCGCGGTCACCGCCTGGGTGGCCGTCTTGGTCTACCGCATCGCCACCACGGGTATCGCCTTCAACCGCGAGCTGGTGCTGCTCTACATCTGCACCGGTCTTGCCGCGGCCAGCATCGGGCGCCGCCAGGTGCTGTCCGTGCTGCGGGACTGGCTGCCGTTCGCTCTGGTCCTGGTGGTCTACGACCTGAGCCGCGGCGCCGCCGACCTGATCGGGCGTCCCACCCTGTGGCAATGGCAGGTCGACGCCGAGCGCTGGCTTTTCGACGGTGTGATACCGACAGTGTGGTTGCAGGAGCACCTGAAGCAACCGCATCCACCGTGGTGGGAGGTGGTGATCAGCACCACCTACATGTCCTTCTTCATCGTCCCGTACGTGATCGCCGGGGTGCTGTGGCTGCGCAACCGCGACGAATGGACGAAGTTCGCGCAACTGTTCGTGGTGCTGTCGTTCACGGCCCTGGTCATCTACACGGTGCTACCGGCCGCGCCGCCGTGGGCCGGCGCCCGCTGCACCAGCGTCGACGTACTGACCGGGCCGTCCGCACCGGGCTGCATGTTCCGGTCGGCACGCGAGCAACCGAGCGGCGGCATCCTCGGTGCCATGACCTCGGCCCAGCCGGGAGCCAACCCATGGATCGAGCGGATCTCCACGCGCGGCTGGGGCAAGCTCAATCTCGACACCGCCCGCGCGCTCATCGACGAGGGGCAGGCCAGCGTCAACCTGGTCGCCGCGATCCCGTCCCTGCATGCCGGGCTGAGTGCGGCGATCGCGATCTTCCTGTGGCGGCGGGTGTCGGCGTACTGGCGCCCGGTGTTGGTGGCCTATCCGCTGGTCATGGCGTTCACGTTGGTGTACTCGGCCGAGCACTACGTGATCGACATCCTGCTGGGCTGGGCTCTGGCGGTCGTGGTGACGGCCGCGTTGAGTTACGTACCCGCCCTGGTCGAGCGCTCGTCGGGGCGCCGTACCGCTGCCCGGACCGAACACGCCGTCAGAAACAGCGCCGGCGGCAGGACAAGCCGCGCATTGCGTTTCGCCCGGTCCCGCCAGCCGCGCTCGAGGAACGTCCCCTCGGACGTCGGGCTGTAGGCCATGGCGGCGGACTCCGGACTCGTGTAGAAGTAGGCCGCCACGGACCGCCGGGGCCGGTCTCTGGGTGTGTGCAGTGGTTCGGGATGGCCATGGAAGCTCTTCGGGCCGTTGATCATCAGCAACGTCCGCCCGAACACGGGAGGGATCTCGGAAACTCGTTGATCCCGCGACCACAACTCCAGTTGTCCGCCCCACTCCGGCCGCCACCTCTTGTTGAGGTAGGTGATCAGGACCATCTCGTTGCGCAGGCCGTTCTTGCGGTGGCGTTCGAAGTCGCGGTGCACCCGGTGTGCCGGGATCGACCAGGATATTACGAATCTTGTTCAGTCGTATGAAAAGTGTAATGCTGAGGGGTATGCCGGATACTCACGTCGTCACCAATCAGGTCCCGCCGCTGACGGACCACAACCCCGCCACCTCACCGGTGCTCGTCGAAGCCCTCATTCGCGAGGGCGGCGAGTGCGGCCTGCCCGAGGTCACCGAACTCGGGGCACTGTCGGGCAGCGCACGAGCCCAGCGCTGGGGCGAGCTCGCCGATCGCAACGTCCCGATCCTGCACACCCACGACCGCTACGGGAACCGCGTCGACGAGATCGAGTACGACCCCGCCTACCACGAGCTGATGACCGTTGCCGTCGGACACGGTCTGCACGCGGCGCCGTGGGCCGACGACCGTCCCGGCGCCCACGTCGTCCGCGCGGCCAAGAACTCGGTCTGGACGCCCGAGCCCGGCCACCTGTGCCCGATCTCGATGACCTACGCCGTGGTCCCGGCGCTGCGCCACAACCCGGATCTGGCGAAGATCTACGAGCCGCTGTTGACCAGTCGCGTGTATGACCCGGAGCTCAAGGTGCCCGCCACCAAGGCCGGCATCACCGCCGGCATGTCGATGACGGAGAAGCAGGGCGGCTCCGATGTGCGCGCCGGCACCACGCAGGCGGTGCCCGGCGGCGACGGCAGCTATTCGCTGACCGGGCACAAGTGGTTCACCTCGGCGGCGATGAGCGACATCTTCCTGGTGCTGGCCCAGGCGCCCGGCGGACTGAGCTGCTTCATGCTGCCGCGGGTGCTGCCCGACGGAACCCGCAACCGGATGTTCATCGCGCGCCTCAAGGACAAGCTCGGCAACCATGGCAACGCGTCCAGCGAGATCGAGTACGACGGCGCCGTCGCCTGGCTGCTGGGGGAGGAGGGCCGCGGCGTGCCGACCATCATCGAGATGGTCAACCTGACCCGGCTGGACTGCACGCTGGGCAGTGCGACCAGCATGCGCACCGGCCTCTCCCGCGCCGTGCACCACGCCCGGCACCGGAAAGCCTTCGGCGCCAACCTGATCGACCAGCCGTTGATGCGCAACGTGCTGGCGGACATGGCCGTCGAGGCCGAGGCGGCCACCATGCTGGCCATCCGGATGGCGGGGGCCACCGACCGGGCGGTGCGCGGCGACGAGCGCGAGACCCTGTTGCGCCGCATCGGTCTGGCGGCCGCCAAGTACTGGGTGTGCAAGCGGGCCACCGCGCACGCCGCCGAGGCCATGGAATGCTTCGGCGGCAACGGCTACGCCGAGGAGTCGGGGATGCCGCGGCTGTTCCGGGAGGCCCCGCTGATGGGCATCTGGGAGGGCTCGGGCAACGTCAGCGCCCTGGATACGTTGCGCGCCATGGCAACCCGGCCGGAGTGTGTTGATGTCCTGTTCGACGAACTGGCCGCGCCGGCCGCGCAGGATCCGCGGCTGGCCGCACGCCTGGACGCGCTGAAGGTGTCCCTCGGCGACGTCGAGACGCTGGAGTACCGGGCCCGCAAGGTCGCCGAGGACATCAGCCTGGCGCTGCAGGGCGGACTGCTGATCCGGCACGGCCACCCGGCGGTCGCCGAGGCGTTCCTGGCCACCCGCTTCGACGGCCGGTGGGGCGGCGCCTACGGCACGTTGCCGACCGGGCTGGATGTCGATCCGATCCTGGACCGGGCCCTGGTGCCGGACCTATGACGCACGCGATCAGGCCCGTCGACTTCGACAACCTGAAGACCATGACGTATGAGGTCACCGGACGGATAGCGCGAATCACGTTCAACCGTCCGGAAAAAGGCAACGTGATCATCGCCGACACCCCGCTGGAACTGTCGAACTCCGGGGTCGCCACCGGCCAGATGATCAGCACGGTGTGCGGCCCCGCGACGAGCCGTTCGGCGACGCCGGCCGCCGCACCTCCGGAGTCTGAGGGGTGAGTGCCCCGGCGCGGATGACGGCCCGGTCGGTGGTGCTGTCGGTGTTGCTCGGAGCGCATCCGGCCTGGGCCACTGCGGCCGAATTGATCAGCCTCACCGGCGATTTCGAGATCAGGGAGTCGACCCTGCGGGTTGCACTCACCCGGATGGTGGCCGCCGGTGACCTGATCCGCTCCGATGACGGCTACCGGCTCTCGGAGCGGCTGCTGAATCGGCAGCGTAGGCAAGACGCCGCGTTGCGGCCGGCGCTGCGCGACTGGGACGGATCCTGGCTGACCGCGGTGGTCACCAGCGTGGGCGCCGATGCCCGGACTCGCGCCGATTTACGAAAACTACTGCAGGAGAGCAGGTTCGGCGAGCTTCGCGAAGGCGTCTGGCTGCGGCCGGACAACCTGCGGGCCGAACCGGATCCGGACATCGCCCGGCATGTTCGACTGCTGCGCAGCATCGACGACGCGCCCGCCGAACTGGCCGCCCGACTCTGGGATCTGGCCGGCTGGTCGGCCGCCGCCACCGAGCTGATCGCGGCGATGTCACGGGCGCGGGATCTGCCGACCCGGTTCGCGATCGCGGCCGCCATGGTCCGGCATCTGCGGACGGATCCGGTTCTGCCCGAGGAGTTGTCGCCCCCGGACTGGCCGGGGTGGCGGCTGCGGACCGAATACCAGCGGTTCGCCGACGCGCTGTCGCGGCACCGCGATCAGCCGCTGGCGGCCAGCAGCGCCGCGCGGTAGAGCGTCGGCGTGGTGCCGAACCAGCGCTGGCAGGCCCGCGTGAGCACGCTCTGCTCGGCGTAACCCAGTTGACGGGTCAGGTGCGCGAGTGTGACATCGGGGTTCCGCAGGCAGTGTTCGGCGGTGTCGCGGCGTACCCGGTCGACGATCTCGGCGAAAGTGGTCTGCTCCGCGGAAAGCTTGCGCTGCAGTGCCTTTGGATGCAGGCCCATTTGGGTGGCGATGCTCTCGACGGTGGCCGTGCCGGTCGGCAGCAGGTGGCGGGCGATGTCGGAGACCGCGCGGGCGGCGGTCTGCGGACGCTGCTCGACGATGCTGTCCAGGTACTCCATCGCGGTCTGGTGCATCAGTTGGTCCCGGCGCAGCGGACGTTCCAGGTCGGTCGCCTTGATGCCGAGTCCCGCCGCCGGTTCGCCGAACCGGACCGGGCAGCCGAAGTAGGGCCGGTAGCCCGCGGCCGGCCCCACCGGCGGATGCGGTATGCACGCGGCCGCGGGGCGGTAGTCCGGGCCGAGCATGAACTGCAGCACGCGCAACATGAGGCCGAGCGACAGCTCCACGGTCTGCTCCTGCGGCGGCGCCGGCGTCAGTTCGACGCGGTACTCGAAGAACACCAGCGCGGGGTCCGCGTGTGGGTGCAGGCGTACCGAGAGGCCGGGACTGTAGGCGCCCATGAACAGGTCGAAGATCTGCAACGCGGCGCCCACGTTCGCGGCGGTCCGGGCCGCCACGCCCAGCGGCCCGAGGATCTCGATGCCCTGTCGCAATGCCAGTCGGCGGCCGAAATCCGTCGTGCCGGTGACGGCCGCGGCGGCCTCGATGGCGCCGATTCCACCGCGAAGGCCCAGGAACACGTCGGTGCGGCCGACGTCCTCGGCCCGGATGCCGTGCGCCGCGAGCAGTTCCGCCGGGTCGGCGCCGAGTTCGCGCACCAGCTCGGGGAAGTGCGACAACGCGGTGGCCCGGATCAGCTGCATGTCCTCCAAAATCAAGCCTTTGTCCTGCGGTGTCAAGACGGCGCACCGCTGGGCGCGCGACGATGTCTGGCCGGTTGCGTAACGACCCGAGGAGCACGATGACACCGAAAGTCCGCACCGTCCTGGCCGTACTGGTGCTGTTGTTGAGCACCGCCCTGGCCGCCTGCGGCTCCGACAAGCCGGGCACGTCCCCCACGTCACAGCCGGGCACGTCCGCCGCACCGTCGGCCGACCTGGCCACCGCCGCCGTCGACGCCTACGTCTACGGCTATCCGCTGGTCACCATGGAATACACCCGGCGGGCGCTCACCAACACCGTCGAGCCGCAGGGCACCCAGGCCCCCATGGGCCAGTTCGTGCGGATGCGCGAGTACCCCAATGCGCAGTTCCGGGCCGTGACCGCCCCGAACGCCGACACCCTCTACACGACGGCGTGGTTCGACGTGTCCAAGGAGCCCTACATCGTCAGTGTCCCCGACATGGACGACCGCTACTTCCTGCTGCCGATGCTGGACGGCTGGACCAATGTGTTCGCGTCCCCGGGCAAGCGCACCACCGGAACCAAGGCGCAGACGTTCGCCATCACCGGCCCGGGCTGGACCGGCGCGCTGCCCGAGGGCGTCACCGAGTACAAGTCCCCGACCGCGCTGGTCTGGCTGCTGGGCCGGATCTACTGCACCGGCACCCCCGAGGACTACGCCGCCGTGCATGCGCTGCAGGACAAGATCACCGCCGTGCCGCTGTCGAGCTTCGGCAAGCCCTACACCCCGCCGGCGGGCACCGTCGATCCGTCCCTGGACATGAAGACCGCCGTGCGCGATCAGGTCAACGCCCTCGACGGCGCGGCGTTCTTCACTGAACTGGCCAAGCTGCTCAAGGCCAACCCGCCGGCCACCGAGGACGCGCCCGTGGTCGCCGAGCTGGCGCGGATCGGCCTGGTACCCGGCCAGGACTTCGACCCCGGCAAGGCCGATCCGCAGGCGGCCAACGCGATCGCCGACGCGCCGAAGACGGCGCAGACCAAGATCCCGGGCTGGGCCACTGACGGGGTCGCCGCCGGCGACAACCAGTTCGTCAACGGCTGGCTGTTCACCACCAAGACCGGCAAGTACGGCACCAACTACCTCCAGCGGGCCTACGTCGCCTGGATCGGGCTGGGTGCCAACCTGCCCGAGGATGCGGTGTACCCGACCTCGGAGGGCCCCGCCCAGGGTCAGAAGTACAGCGGCGCCAACAAGTACGTCATGCACTTCAACAAGGGTGAGCTGCCGCCGGTGCAGGGCTTCTGGTCGCTGACCATGTACGACGCGGACTACTTCTTCGTCGACAACCCGCTCAACCGGTACACGCTGAGCCAGCGAAACCCGTTGAAGGAGAACGCGGACGGCTCCGTCGATCTGTATCTGCAGGCCGAAAACCCCGGGCCCGACCTGGAATCCAACTGGTTGCCCGCACCCAAGGACGACTTCGTGCTGATGCTGCGGCTGTACTGGCCGAACACCACGCCGCCGTCGATCATCGACGGCACCTGGAAGCCGCCCGCGGTCACCCAGCAGTAAGTCCCGCAGCAGCAACTCCCACCGCGACCGTGCGCGTCGGTCCGCGGCCACGCCGCGCGCCACGTGATTCTGCGCACGCTCGCGGGTGGATCGGGGCACACTCGTCACCGTGAGCGGTGGAGTGCGGGTCGAGCGCAGCGGTGCGGTCGCCACGGTGGTGATGAACCGCCCACCGGCGCGTAACGCCGTCAACGGCCCTGCGGCGGGCGAGTTGTTCGAGGCGTTCACCGAGTTCGAGGCGGACGACACCGCGTCGGTGGCCGTGCTGTGGGGCGACGGCGGAACCTTCTGCGCCGGAGCCGATCTCAAGGCCTTCGGCACCCCGGAGATGAACCGGACCCGGCCCGACGGTCCCGGTCCGATGGGGCCGACGCGGATGACGCTGTCCAAACCGGTGATCGCCGCGGTCAGCGGGTACGCGGTGGCCGGCGGCCTGGAGTTGGCGTTGTGGTGTGATCTGCGCGTCGTCGAGGAAGACGCCGTGTTCGGGGTTTTCTGCCGGCGCTGGGGTGTGCCGTTGATCGACGGCGGTACCGTCCGGCTGCCGCGGCTGATCGGTCACGGCCGCGCGATGGACCTGATCCTCACCGGGCGTGCGGTGGGCGCGGCCGAAGCGCTCGACATCGGGCTGGCCAATCGCGTGGTGCCGACCGGCACGGCCCGGCAGCGGGCCGAGGAACTGGCGGCCGAACTGGCCGCGCTGCCGCAGCAGTGCCTGCGCGCCGACCGGCTCTCGGCGCTGCACCAGTGGGGCATGACCGAGGCCGCGGCGATGGAGGCTGAGTTCGGCAGTCTGGAGCGGGTGGCCGTCGAATCGCTGGCGGGGGCCCGGCGGTTCGCCGACGGAGCCGGCCGGCACGGCGGAAAGGCCTGAGCCGGCGCGTCGAATTCTGCGTCAGGGTTGCACCGCCATCGGACTGACAGCCACGGTGCAGAGTCCGGCGTCCGAGTCAGCCCTTCTTGATGTCGTTGCCCGTGCCGAGGTTGCTGACCCTGGGTTCACCGCCCGTGTAGACGACGGTGTTGTTGAGTCCGACCACGGACAGATCCTGCTCGACGGTGTCCAGGGTGATCTTGTTGTCGGCCCCGCCGACGTTGACCGATGAACACCGGCCGTGGACGGTCAGCGTGTTATTGGAACCGCCCACGTTGAGGGCCTTGCCGTCGGCGCAGTCGATCTGGGCGGTGGTCCCGTAGGAGCCGTAGTTGATCGCGTTGCCCACCTCGACCGCCGAACCCGCCGGTCGGTCGGAGCCGCAACCGGCGGCGATGACGGCCGCGCCGACCGCCACGATCAGGCCGGCGCGGCGCATCACGCCGGGATGCGGTTGATGAAGTTGGTCATGCCCAGTTCGCGGCCGCGGTCGATGACGGCCGGGTTTCCGCTCTTGTAGAGCGCGGTCTGACTCCAGCCGTACACGGTGATGTCGTTGATCACGTTGTCGGCGATCACGGTGTTGCCGGACCCCTGGATGGTGACGGCCCAGCAGCTGCCCAGCGCGGTGACGATGTTGTTGGACCCGTTGACGAACAGGGTCGCGTCGTTGCAGTCGACGGTCTGGGTCGCGCCGACCGAGGTGATGTGGGTGTCGCCGTTCTTGGCGGCGGCCACCGGGACGTTCGGCAGCACCATGATGGCCGGCGCCGCCGTGATCGCCACCGCTGCCGCGACTGTCCGAAGCACTTGGCCTCCCGGTCTCGTGGGTACGGCGCAAAGCGTAGTCGCACCCGCCGACACAGGGTGCGGACTTGGTCAGGGTGCGACGCTGGTCTAATGGTCGACAGGTGAACCGCGGGAAGACAGATAGGGGCGGTGCGATGTCAGCAGGGCCGGAACCGGGCGTCGAGGCCCGGTCGCGCGGCCGCGCGCCGCGCACGGCCAAACTGAGCCGCGACATCATCGTCAACGCCGCACTGACCTTCCTGGACCGCGAGGGCTGGGACGCGCTCACCATCAACGCGCTGGCCGCCCATCTGGGAACCAAGGGCCCGTCGCTGTACAACCATGTGCAAAGCCTCGACGACCTGCGCCGCACGGTGCGGATGCGCGTGATCGGCGACATCATCGAGATGCTCAACACGGTTTGCGAGGGGCGCACTCGCGACGACGCGGTGCTGGTGATGGCCAGCGCCTACCGCAGCTACGCCCATCACCACCCGGGCCGGTACTCGGCATTCACCCGGATGCCCTTCGGCGACGACGACCCGGAATACAGCATGGCCACCAAGGCGGCCGCCGCGCCCGTCATAGCTGTGCTGGCGTCGTACGGACTCGAGGGGGAGAACGCGTTCTACGCCGCCCTGGAATTCTGGTCGGCCATGCACGGCTTCGTCCTGCTGGAGATGACGGGCGTGATGGACGACGTCGACACCGACGGGGTCTACGCCGACATGGTGTTGCGGCTGGCGACCGGTTTGGAACGTCGTCGGTAGCGCTGACCTGCGCGAAGTCCGGTATGAGAAGGCTTTTTCCCGCGTTTTGTCGGGGTGGGCTCGACTGGTATCGTGGTAGCTCGTGCCTGGCCGAGATGGGCGCACGCGACCTGCATAAGCGGAGGGCATGCGCGCACGCCGGGCCAATTCGCATGTGCACCTAAACGCATCGAAGCATGTTCGGTGAGTGCGGGCGCGTGCGACACGCCCGGCCGCGGGGTACGTAGCCGCGGCGAACGAGCAGTACACAGACCTGAAGAAGCAACAAGCACCGCAACACAGAAGCAACGAGGAAGCCGGTACATGCCAACCATCAACCAGCTGGTCCGCAAGGGTCGCCACGACAAGGCCACCAAGGTCAAGACGGCGGCGCTGAAGGGCAGCCCGCAGCGGCGCGGCGTGTGCACCCGCGTGTACACCACCACCCCGAAGAAGCCGAACTCGGCGCTTCGCAAGGTCGCCCGTGTGAAGCTGACCAGCGGGGTCGAGGTCACCGCCTACATCCCCGGTGAGGGCCACAACCTGCAGGAGCACTCGATGGTGCTGGTGCGCGGCGGGCGTGTGAAGGACCTGCCGGGCGTCCGCTACAAGATCATCCGCGGTTCGCTGGACACCCAGGGTGTCAAGAATCGCAAGCAGGCACGGAGCCGCTACGGCGCCAAGAAGGAGAAGAGCTGATGCCGCGCAAGGGGCCGGCGCCCAAGCGCCCTCTGGTCAATGATCCGGTCTACGGGTCGCAGCTGGTTACCCAGCTGGTCAACAAGATTCTGCTGGACGGGAAGAAATCCCTGGCCGAGCGCATTGTGTACGGTGCGCTCGAGCAGGCCCGCGACAAGACCGGAACCGATCCGGTGATCACCCTCAAGCGCGCGCTCGACAACGTCAAGCCCGCCCTCGAGGTGCGCAGCCGCCGCGTCGGTGGCGCCACCTACCAGGTGCCCGTCGAGGTCCGCGCCGAGCGGTCCACCACGCTGGCGCTGCGCTGGCTGGTCAGCTTCTCGCGGCAGCGCCGGGAGAAGACCATGGTCGAGCGCCTCGCCAACGAGATCCTGGACGCCAGCAACGGCCTGGGCGCCTCCGTCAAGCGGCGTGAGGACACCCACAAGATGGCCGAGGCGAACCGGGCCTTCGCGCACTACCGCTGGTGATCGCCGCCCGCCGGACTCCCGGCGGGGGCAGGCGCCATCAAACGACTGAAGCAACTGAAAGAGTGGGATAACAGCCGTGGCACAAGACGTGCTGACCGACCTGACAAAGGTCCGCAACATCGGCATCATGGCGCACATCGATGCCGGCAAGACCACCACCACCGAGCGCATCCTGTACTACACCGGCATCAGCTACAAGATCGGTGAGGTGCACGACGGCGCCGCCACGATGGACTGGATGGAGCAGGAGCAGGAGCGGGGTATCACCATCACCTCGGCCGCCACCACCTGCTTCTGGAACGGCAACCAGATCAACATCATCGACACCCCTGGCCACGTCGACTTCACCGTCGAGGTCGAGCGCTCGTTGCGGGTGCTCGACGGCGCCGTCGCCGTCTTCGACGGCAAGGAGGGTGTGGAGCCGCAGTCCGAGCAGGTGTGGCGCCAGGCCGACAAGTACGACGTCCCGCGCATCTGCTTCGTCAACAAGATGGACAAGATCGGCGCCGACTTCTACTTCTCGGTCAAGACGATGGAGGACCGTCTCGGCGCCAACGTCATCCCGATCCAGATCCCGATCGGCGCCGAGGGCGACTTCGAGGGCGTCGTCGACCTGGTCGAGATGAAGGCCAAGGTCTGGCGCGGCGAGACCAAGCTCGGCGAGACCTACGAGACCATCGAGATCCCCGCGGACCTTCAGGAGAAGGCCGACGAGTACCGCACCAAGCTGCTGGAGGCCGTCGCCGAGACCGATGAGGCCCTGCTGGAGAAGTACTTCGGCGGCGAAGAACTGACGGTCGAGGAGATCAAGGGCGCGCTGCGCAAGCTGACCATCAGTTCGACCGCCTATCTCGTGCTGTGCGGTTCCGCGTTCAAGAACAAGGGCGTGCAGCCCATGCTCGACGCGGTCATCGACTACCTGCCCTCGCCGCTGGACGTGCCGCCCGCGGTGGGTCACGCGCCGGGCAAGGAGGACGTCGAGGTCGTCCGCAAGCCGTCGGTCGACGAGCCGTTCTCGGGCCTGGCGTTCAAGGTCGCCACCCACCCGTTCTTCGGCAAGCTGACCTACGTGCGGGTGTACTCCGGCAAGGTGGACTCCGGTGCCCAGGTCGTCAACGCGACCAAGGGCAAGAAGGAGCGCCTCGGCAAGCTCTTCCAGATGCACTCCAACAAGGAGAATCCGGTCGAGACGGCCAGCGCCGGCCACATCTACGCCGTGATCGGCCTGAAGGACACCACCACCGGTGACACCCTGAGCGACCCCAGCGACCAGGTGGTGCTGGAGTCGATGACGTTCCCGGACCCGGTGATCGAGGTGGCCATCGAACCCAAGACCAAGAGCGACCAGGAGAAGCTGAGCCTCTCGATCCAGAAGCTCGCCGAGGAGGATCCGACCTTCAAGGTGCACCTCGACCAGGAGACCGGCCAGACCGTCATCGGCGGCATGGGCGAACTGCACCTGGACATCCTGGTGGACCGGATGCGTCGCGAGTTCAAGGTCGAGGCCAACGTCGGCAAGCCGCAGGTGGCCTACAAGGAGACCATCAAGCGCGAGGTCAAGAACGTCGAGTACACCCACAAGAAGCAGACGGGTGGCTCGGGCCAGTTCGCGAAGGTCATCATCAGTCTCGAGCCGTTCGTCGGCGAGGACGGTGCCACCTACGAGTTCGAGAACAAGGTCACCGGTGGCCGCATCCCGCGCGAGTACATCCCGTCGGTGGATGCCGGCGCGCAGGACGCCATGCAGTACGGCGTGCTGGCCGGCTACCCGCTGGTGAACGTGAAGGTCACCCTGCTCGACGGCGCGTACCACGACGTCGACTCCTCGGAGATGGCCTTCAAGATCGCCGGTTCACAGGTCATGAAGAAGGCTGCCGGACAGGCGCAGCCGGTCATCCTGGAACCGATCATGGCCGTCGAGGTCACCACGCCCGAGGACTACATGGGCGACGTGATCG
>WBZP01004256.1_pt1 | contig 15031 bp, 13 predicted proteins | sample 5204301 | NCBI WGS metagenome assembly WBZP01 (sample SAMN12412401, study PRJNA552823) | activated sludge metagenome | isolation source: activated sludge from nitrification reactor of wastewater treatment plant... | place: USA: Pennsylvania | collected 2017
TAAGGGGTTAGACGTGAGGAGTAAGGAGACGTCATCGGTTGTTCTTCGCCTCACTGCTCATCCTTCACCCCGTTACAGGATGATCCCTCGTTCGCGAACTAATTTTTGCTTCACCATCTGAAACATTTTTTGGTAATCCACTTGTCCCTGGTCGATCTGCTGCTGATAGGTCTTTAAGAGTTGGCGCACCTCAGCATTCAGACGATCCTCGGCTGAGAGCTCTTGTGTGATGGCATGATCCAGCGCCTCGACCAAAACCTTGCGATCTCCGACCAGTTCAAGATCGTCGTGTCGTTGCAGATGTCCCGTCAGAGTTTCTGCGAGGTGACGCACCCGCTCTTTCGAGAGCCGCATCGTGCCTACCCCTGCTCAAGCACAATGGACGGCGCGTGCATGACCTGCCGGAGCTGTGTGGCATCGCCGACGATCTTCCCGACGATATTCACCCGATCAGCCGGAACCGGGTCGGCACCCATACTCATCGGCGTTCGCCCAAAAAAGATAGCCAGGACTTGCCCGGCCCCCCAGAACGCCACATCACCGACTTTCACCTGCGTGGTCGCGGTTTCCCGATGGTCGCGGACTCCGGGAAGGGGGAAATAGAACTCCTCGCCCCACGTATTGATCGACGCCGTCACGGGAAGCGCCGCATAGACCTCGTCCGCCGTCTTAGTCTTTCTGAGTTCCGCCTCCAACCGAACGCCCCCGACGGTAATGCGGATTCGTTTTGCCGGCACAGTCATAGGATCCATCGGCAAATAGTTCCTGACTCGACACTACAGTTGTTCTTGATGCCGCGAACTCTAGCTTGTCTCCTACGCGAAATCAAGGCTACAATCCTTCGTGATGCTCACTTCCAGTTTCATCTTCTTGCCAGGCGTCGGCCCAGTCACGGAACGCCGCTGGTGGCAGGACGGTGTACTGAACTGGAACCAGTTCCTCGCTCTTCCTGCAATCCCCGGACTCTCGATGGCTCGGAAACGTTGGTATGACGACGAACTCCGAGCGGCACAATCGGCCACAGAACAGGGCCAGTTTCGTCAATTGGCTTCGCGCTTCCCACGACGCGAGCATTGGCGGCTCTACGAAACATGCCGTTCCCGCGCAGGCTATCTGGACATCGAGACCACAGGCACCTCACCACAGGAGGGCGACGTCACGGTCGTTGGACTCCATCACCACGGACAGACGATGAGTCTGGTGCGAGGGGAAACCCTCACGGCAGAACGATTACAGGCTGAACTTGACCACTGTGACCTCCTGGTCACATTTTTTGGATCCGTATTTGATATTCCCTATCTCTGTGCTAAGTTTCCCGGGCTTCGTCTCCCTCCATGGCACTTTGATCTGTGTTTTGCCGCACGTCGACTTGCATTACAGGGCGGACTCAAGCACATTGAACAAACACTGGGTATCGAGCGGAGCGAGTCCATTCGGGGACTAGATGGATGGGATGCAGTTCGCCTCTGGTCTCAGTGGAATCAGAGGGACCTGGTCGCTCGTGACCAGCTTTTGGCCTATAACCGAGCAGATACTGAACACCTCGTGCTCCTGGCAGATCGATTCGCGGAGGATTTAATGACTCAATTGGGCGCATCTTCGGTCGTGTTGTCTACCTCTCACCCATCCTCAACCCGATGAGTACATGGATCGGTATTGGCCGAAGCGAAACAGGTCTGGTGCGGGCGTCAAACCAGGATGCCTTTGCCGTAATGGACACCACAGGAATGTGGGCCGTCGCCGACGGGATGGGCGGTCACGTGGGCGGCGCGGTCGCAGCCCAGACGGCCATCTCGACGATGCAAGCCCAAGCTGCGTTCTCACAGGAGCAGCTCCGCAGCGGATCAGCCTCACCGATTGATGTGTTGACCACGCTGATCAGCCGCGCGCATGACGCCATTCTGGCGCAGGCCCGCTCCCAACCGAAGCTCAAGGGGATGGGGACCACCCTCGTGCTGCTGACCGTCGTCCCTGATCAAACCTCCATGGCCTACGTCGCTCACATCGGTGACAGTCGTGCCTACCGGTTTCGCGCCGGGGCGCTGACTCCCCTCACCAGAGATCACTCATTGATCGAAAAATATCTCGAGCGCGGTATCCTCACTCCAGAAACAGCCAAAACCCATCCCGAGCGACATGTCCTGACTCGCGCCCTTGGCGTCTCGTTAACAGTAACCCCCACGATCGCCGGCTGTGCCATGCAGGAAGACGATCTCGTGATTCTCTGCTCAGATGGCCTGACAAAAATGTTGGAGGATCAGGATATTCAACGTGTGCTGTGCAATGACGACCCTAGCCCGGCCAGTGTCTGTGATCGTCTGATCGCTGCGGCACTCGATCGTGGCGGGGAAGACAACGTCACGGTCGTCGTCGTCGCCTATCGATAAGCCCCGCTGACTTCGTGGTTGACAAGACACACGCGGGCGTGTACGTTCCCGCATCACACTAGTGAAACCCGTCACACTGAGGGAGCCCCTAACATGCGCCAACAGGCGTCGTTTGTTCTTGTAAGCCTTGCCTTCTTCCTCTGCGTCACCACAAGTTCCTTGGCAGCAGAACCCTCCGATCCCGAGACAGCCATTCGCTTGATGATACGTGCGAACGCCGAAAAAGACCTCCCGGCACTGTCACGCCTCATGGCGCATGATGCCGACATCGTCAGCTATACCGTCGGTGGTCGCAAGTACGTTGGCTGGCCTGATTTTGAACGGGAGATGCGTGAGGAATTTGTCAACGCGCAGAAAATCGAAATTCCCATCACCGAGTTAAAGGTCTGGACCAAGGGCGATCTGGCTTGGTTCGCGATGGAAGTCGACTATATCCGCTATGTCGGAGAGGGATCAGCCGTCAAACGAACCGTCCTCCCTTTACGGGAAACCGGTGTCCTCGAGCGTCGTGCCGGGCGCTGGCAACTGCTGTCATGGCATGAGTCCTTTCGATCCGCTCAACTCGGTGGGCCACTTGCGGCGGCAGCAGGATCACAAAAGCTCGTTAGCACTGTTTCCATGCCTGATGTCAGCGGGGAGTGGGACATACTCGAAGTCGAGGATGAAAAACGCTACAAGGCCACCCTCGATAAGAGTGGAAACGGCCCTTACACGCAACAAGGCGGACGGTTCGTCACCACCAAGATCGAGAACCACCTGTGGCAGGGCACGTGGCATCAGCCGGGCAATGATCGCGAAGGTGGTTTCGAGGTGCTCCTTTCAGAAGACGGGAAGGAAGCCAAGGGAATCTGGTGGTACACACGAGTCGATACAAGAAAAAACATCCCACCTAAGGAACATGGAGGCACCTATCATTGGAAGAAAGCGGCATCATCGCCGGCCAGCAACCAATGAGTCAACGTGCTTCCTCTACGGCATATCGACAAATCGGAGTCCGGTTCAACATCATCGCTTCACTGCCTCAGGGAGGTCTTATGTACAGATCCCTCATGCTGTTTCTTGCAACCATGTTCATGATTTCATCGGCCTATGCGGATGGAGGGCATGATCACCATGCCGTTCCCACACTGAAAAAACAAGTCGGTTCAAAGATCGTCTATGGGGAGAACACAGCGACTCTCACCTTCGGACCCATTGATCTTCCGGCCGGGCATACCGAGGGCGACATGGGCGATTCTATGCCTCGGTTTAACTTCCAGTTGCCCGAGGACAAGTACTTAATAGGCTTTAAGTCCGCCTTATCCACGGCCGATGGAAAAGAATTGCCGAGAAATTATCTGCATCACATCTTGATGATCAACAACAGCCAACCCAGCATCTCCTGCCCAGGAGAACCGCTCTTCTTCGGCGGGGCTGGCTTGGAGATGGCCGAAACTCAATTCCCCGATGGATACGGAGTCAAACTTGAGAAGAATGACAAACTGATGACGGTCGTTGCCTTCTATCATGGTGCTCCACCAACCAAGAACGTCATTGCCACCTTCACCATGTATTTTGCTCCCAAGGCCAAACCTATCCAGGCAATGAATATCTATCAGGTTGGTGTCAACATCGTCTGCTTTACCAAGTTTGGGGATCGTCCCTCCGATCAGACCGATGAGGGAATCGAGATTCGGCATGGCGTTCAGGTCCATACAGCACCGCTAAAGTTTTCAACAAGCGGATGCGTCAAATTCGCCTACCCACACGGTCACGATGAGCTGCTCATGATCGCGCTGGAGAACAAAACCAAGAAACAAACGCTTCTTCGGACGGTACCGGATGTTGAAGGAGACGGAACGCTCCGTGAATTCCTTCCCCATCAAGTCTATAGAGACCCCCAGGGATTTCCAATCAGTAAGGATGATGATTACGAAATGATAATGGTCCATCATCACCCGCTTCAGAAAACTGAACTCCAGCATGGGATGGGGAACTACTTGCTATACATGACGCCAGGATCTTGTCCAGCCAAGAGTGCCTCCGTCACCCAGTAGCGCGAACGTACTCGGACCAGTCGGCTCATCATAGCCGGCTGGTCAGGTTTTCGCTGTGCAGCTCTACGCCCGCTCGTTTCGTCTCTATTCCCTCTTCGATATAGAATATCCCCATCTGGCACGCCCTCATCTGAACTTCTGTTTAAAAATCCAAATCCTTTGGTAGAACAGGCACCGGGCTTGTATACTGGGAGAACTTAGGTTTCATACGTACTATATTTCACCAAACACGACAGCACGGCCATTTACCTCAACGTTGCCCGGTGATGATAGCCGCCACATCGACCCAAGCCAATTCTGCCTCCGCCGGTCATGCGTCGATCCAAACGCTGACACGGTTTCTGCAAGCGATCGGACACCCGACAAGTCTGACGCGCCTTGCCGACCAAATCCTCTTGAGCCTCTCTGAAATCGCTCGTTATCCACAAGGTTCACTTTTCCTATTCGAAGGAGAACATCACCGCTACCGTCAGATACATTCGTTCGGACAGATCAAGAACGTTGTGCCTCCTTCGGTCATGGATATTGACCATCCTCTAGTCCAAGCTCTCATCGCGGACCAACACATCGTGGACAGGCTGGAATCCCCTCTTATCCCACACGCCGAAATTTTCAATGACAGAACGCATCCCCTTCCAGGATCCCATATCCTTGCCGTTCCACTCCTCACACATGGAACCCTGATTGCATTCACATTACTCCACTCTCCGGCCACACAGGCAGCACCCTCACCCGTCACCATGGAAATCCTCACAGCGATGGCCCAGGGTGCCGCAAATGCACTTGATTCGCTCCTGATTTATGAAGATCTTAGACAATCCCAGTCCCTCATGCGCCGAACCGACAGACTGCGTTCACTGGAAATTATCGCCGGCGGGTTTGCCCATGAAATCCGTAACCCGCTCACATCCATTAAGACCTTTATTCAGCTAGCTCCCGAGCGGAAAGACGATAGCCAATTTATCGTGGAATTCAGCCGCATTGTGCTTGAAGACGTCAATCGGATTGAGCGATTGATTCAAGAAATCCTTGATTACGCCCGTTACATGGAACCACAGATGACCGACGAGGACCTGAATGACATCGTCACATCCTGCCTGTACTTCATCCAAGTCAAGGCAGACGGGCGAGGGATCAAGATTGAAAAACAGTTGGCGCCTGAGACTCCTCGTGGCATGCTGGATCGGCAGCAAATCAAACAGGTACTTTTGAATCTCCTCTTGAATGCCCTCGACGCGATGGGTGATGGACCTGGGAGCCTTCGGGTACGGACGCATCAATTCCAGAAGCCAGAGGGCACTTTCTTCATGCAGATCGATATCGAAGATACCGGACATGGAATCGCGCCGGAGAACCTTGAGCACATCTTTGATCCATTCTTTACAACGAAACATTCCAGCACGATGAACGCCGGAACCGGGCTGGGATTAACCATCGCACACCAGATCATTCAGGAACATCGCGGCAATATTCACGTGGCCAGCACGGTAGGCCAAGGAACGACGTTCCGCATTACTCTTCCCGCGCTTCATCAGTAGTACCCAAGGAGCCCTTGTGGAAAGCGTCATTGCAAAAAAACGACTGTTATTGATCGACGACGAGGCCAGGGTCCGTGCCTCGCTGAAAATGGTGCTGGAGCCGCTTTACGATATCACTCAAGCAAGTGACGGTCCTGAAGGCCTCGACATCTTCCGCAAGGAAGCCCCTGATCTGGTTCTGCTCGACATCGTCCTGCCTGGCACCGACGGTCTCGCCGTGCTTCAGACGCTCAGAACGGAGCGCAAATCCACTCCGGTCATCATGCTCACCGGCACCAAATCCGTGAAAACCGCCGTGGACGCGATGAAGTTGGGGGCGGCCGACTATCTCTCAAAACCCTTCGACGTCGACGAGCTTCGGATCGTGATCGACCGCGCGCTGAACTCCTCCGAATTAGAACAAGAAGTCACCCAATTACGGGCACAAGTCGTCAAACGATACGCGTTTCACAACCTGATCGGGAAGAGCCAGGGGATGCAGGAGATCTACGCAAAAATTGAACAGGTTGCCGACAGCCGGACCACGGTGCTCATCACCGGAGAAAGTGGGACCGGCAAAGAGTTGGTCGCCAAAGCCTTACATTACAACAGTTCCCGCCGAGAGCGTCCGTTTATCGCACTCAACTGCGCCGCATTGCCTGAGACTCTGATTGAGAGTGAACTCTTTGGCCACGAAAAAGGGTCTTTTACGGACGCCACAGCCCGACGTGTCGGGCAGTTTGAACTGGCGAATACTGGAACCTTATTCCTCGACGAAATCGGCGATCTCAGTCCGATCACACAAGCCAAGCTATTGCGTGTCATTCAAGAACGAGAGTTTACGAGAATCGGCGGAGTGCAGCCGATTAAAGTCGATGTCCGCATCGTCGCTGCCACCAACAAAAACCTCGATGACCTTGTGCGAAAAGGGCTGTTCCGAGAAGATCTCTACTATCGCATCAATGTGATCGCACTCTATCTGCCTCCTCTTCGTGAACGGGTTGAAGATATTCCCCTCATCGCCAACCATTTTTTGGAGAAACGACTGGAGGAAGCACAACGTCCCCCTATTGAATTTGGGAAAGAGGCGCTGGAACTCCTGACCCGTTATCCTTGGCCGGGTAATGTGCGTGAGCTTGAAAACTTTATTGAGCAGGCGTTCATCTGGTCCCAACATGCCACGGAAATCACTCCGGAGCACTTACCAACATCGATGAAGAGCACCTCGCGTTCGCCATCGCTCCGCGACGACACCCTTGCCGGTCGGATGTCACTTGAGAAGGCCGTGATGGAATTTGAGCGGGAAATCATTCTCGACGCCTTGAAGCGAACCAATTATGTCCAGACCCATGCGGCACACCTACTGGGGATCAGCCGTCGAATGCTCAAGTATCGGATGGATACACTCGGTATCGGGCGACCAGACAATTCAACTACGCAGGATTCCGAACATCACACGCAAGAATGACACACACACGGGCAAGAACGCCACACTCCTGCACATGTCACCATCATTTAGACATGAGCAATATTTCATAGACTTACCGCATATTCACATATGTAGTACTTACGATATCACTATATACTACATATGTACATTTACCGTAAGGTGTTGATAAGGAACGATTTGTGCTTGTTTTTTGTCGCGACTCATCTAGTACGGATCGCATGACGACTTCTAGCCAACCTTCCGCACAACCCACTGTTCTCATTATTGATGATGAGGTAGGCCCACGAGACGCATTGAAAGTTGTGCTTGGTCCATTTTGCACCATCCACTGTGCTGAGAATGCCAGGATAGCACTGGAGCTTCTCAGAACGAAGTCGATAGACCTCATTACCCTCGATCAGAAACTTCCGGATCGCCCAGGCCTAGAGCTCCTCCAAGAAATCAAGCTCGAGTATCCCCACATAGAGGTCGTGATTATCACGGGATACGGAAGCCTCAAATCCGCCATGGAAGGTATTCGTCACGGTGCGGCAGGTTACCTACTGAAACCGTTCAATACACACGAACTGACCACGCTCATTCAGCAGACAATCGAGAAAAAACGTCGGCTAGATTTTCTTCGGCGATACCTCCGTGACTCACCGGAACTGTGGGGATCTCCGGAACAAGGCACCCAAGCGTGGAAAATTCTCCAAACCGAATACTTTTCTCTGTCTCCAAACAATGAGGCAGCGGCAGCAATACCCTCGCAAGACGATATGACACTGCTTCCGCTGCTCTCTGACATCCTTGAGGCGACTGACCGTCAGCTATTGAATCATTCGAGTCGTGTAAGTTTCTATGCCACATTAATGGCTGCTCGACTCAATCTTTCTCTTACGGACCAAAAGGCCTTGGCTCTAGGAGCCTTTCTCCATGACATTGGCAAAACGAACCTGCCTCACTATCGATTTTCTGACGATCAAGTTCTGCCGTCACGGGAACCTGTTTTGTGCCGAGAACATCCCGGCAACGGGGCTCGCATGATCGCACCCTTAGGGCTACCAGCTGAAGTAGGGCAGATTATCGCCGCGCACCATGAGCGATGGGATGGACAAGGATATCCCCGTGGACTGCACGGTACCGAGACTCCGCTGTTGGCTCGCATTGTGGGTATGGCTCAGTTGTTTGACCATTTGACTGCAGATGCTCCAGGACGCTCTCCCCTTTCCGTCGAACAAGCCATTCAACAGATCACCAACCCGTCTCTGATGCAGTTCGACCCACAGCTTCTGGAACTGTTCATCGATGTCGTCAAAGAATCGACCGCCTCAATCCCGACTTTGAGTGCCGCTCCCGCTGCCTAAGCTACTCTTGTGCTCCAGCAATTCCGCAGCTGTTGCCCGCGTCTTTTGAGTCACTCGCTCACCGCCGAGCATGCGTGCGATTTCACTCTCTCGACTGGCGCCTACCAAGGCCCGCACCTTGGCCACCGTCCGCCCTTTGACCTCGGACTTTTCCACGCAGAAATGGTGCTCGGCCTGGGAGGCAACTTGCGGAAGGTGGGTGATACACAGCACCTGATGATATTGTCCCAGGGCTCGCAAGCGCTTGCCGATCGTGGCTGCGACAGCTCCTCCGACCCCTGTATCGATCTCGTCAAAAATGAGCACCGGCACCTGATCCACGTCCGCAAGGACAGACTTCAACGCCAACATGACCCGAGAGAGTTCCCCTCCTGAGGCCACACGGGCCATAGATTTGAGGGGCTCACCACTATTTGTCGATAACAGAAACTCAACCCGATCAACCCCATCCGGACCATACTCATCGCCTAACTCTGCTGGCTCCACCTGCACAAGAAATCTCACTGGTCCCATCTTTAACGCCTCGAGATCTTTTCCGACCAGTTTTGTCAACGAGATCGCAGCCTTGGTCCGCTTTTCCGAAAGCTGGCGCGCTAACTTGGCAACGGCCTGCTGTTGTTCAAGGATCAGACGATCACACTGCTCGAGCTCACTGCCTGAGCGGCTGAGTCGCTCCAACTCCTCCTTCACCCGACTCTGCGTAGCAAGCACGGCTTCAATCGTCCCTCCATATTTCTTTTTCATTCTATGAATGACCGCTAAGCGATCCTCGATCGTTGTTAACCGTGATGGATCGGCATCCAGTCCTTCGACGTACCCGCGAAGGCCATCCGAGACTTCCTTCAAGAGGACTCTGGATTCCGAGACAAGCCCCGCAGTACCCTTCATCTCAGGATCAAGCTGAGCCAGTTCTCCTACCGCCCGCTCGACCAACGCTAAACTGGCCAAAATCCCCTGCCTATCCGCCTGAAGTTGTGCTTGGGCCTCCGATGCCAGTTCCGTCAGACGACGAGACGAGGCTAACCGTTGCCGCTCAGCTTGGAGCCCTTCCTCCTCCCCAAGACGACAGGCTGCTTGATCTAATTCTTGTTGCTGAAAGCTCAGCACATCGTGCTGCTGCATCCGCTGATCGTTCGCAGCGGCCAACTCAGCACGCGTATGACGGGCACTGGTCCATTCTCGATGACTCGAGCGATATTGGTTCCGTAGATCTTGCAGTCGGCCAAATGCATCCAACACCTCCAGTTGAGCTGAGCTGGAGAGCAACGACTGCTGATCATGTTGACCATGGATATCGATGAGCGTGCCGGCAAACTCTTCCAAGGCGTGAGCCGGGCTGAGTACTCCGTTCAGATAGACTCGGTTTCTCCCTGATCGGGCGATCGTCCGTCGGATGATGAGCTCGAAATCGTTCGGACCAATAAGCCCTTGGGCCCGAAGCCGAGGAAGGATCGGGTGAGTGGGTGGTATCTCGAAGACCGCCTCGAGCTGCGCTTCATCCTCACCAAAGCGGACTTGGTCACTTGAGACGCGACCACCAATAAGAAGCGCCACCGCATCGATCAACAGGGACTTCCCAGTCCCTGTCTCTCCGGTCAGTACGGTAAACCCTGAGTCGATTTCAAGACTCAGTCGCTCAATGACGGCAAAATTCGTAATGCGCAGCTCAGTGAGCATTGCTGCGACGAGACGCCCTAGGCAGTCCCAGCATGTTGAGCAAGAAGTGAATCAATCATTTCCTTGAATTGACGCTTTGGCCTGGCCCCAACCAGCTTCTCTACTTGTTGGCCGTTCTTAAAGAATAGAATGGTCGGAATACTCATCACCTGGTACCGACCAGCGACCTCAGGATTCTCATCCGTGTTCAACTTCCGAACTTTTAACTTCCCGTCGTATTCTTTTGCCAATTCATCGATGATCGGAGCAACCATTTGGCAGGGTCCACACCAGACGGCCCAAAAATCGACCATCACCAGTTCCGAAGCCTTCATAACTTCTGCATCCCATGTAGAATCTTCTACTTTCAAGGCATCACCAGCCACGTCTTCCCCTCCTTACAGAGTTAACATCACGCACATGTCACAAGACGATCATCGTACCCTACCACTGATTTTAGAGTCAATTACGGATCAGCGCCCGGCTTGAACGCGAGGTTGAGTCCCGGTGGGCTCGGAAACCTGTGGTGGCAATCCATAGGGTCCCCCCGGAGCCGGCCAGGGCAGGCCGCGTTCTCCATATACCAGCGGATTCAGCAACGTCCGCATGAGGGCAGCTTCCGCATTGCCCACACCGCCGACACCTGTGAAATTCAACATGAACCCGTACTGCTCACGATCGGGAAATTTGATGTAATGGAGCCCCAATGACCAACACTTGCATGGATTTTGATACAAGGCGACAACGTCCAGTTCAGGACTTCTCCCCTGCTTCACGTCATAATAGGCCTTGGCTCCAAAGGTCCACCCCCAGGGAGTACGTACCCCACCCCCCATCGTCACGAATTGAATCTCTTGTGTCGGAGCATACACTTCGTTGAAGGAGATGGGATTCCAGATATCCCCTCTCCTCACCCGATTCCCATCCCTCGTATATCGCTGTCCGACTTCAAGATACCAATTGGTTCCCTCCTGAAAGCGTAGATCCGTGTTGAACTGGCTCAGGGTAAGCCGATACGGATCAAAAAACGCATCCATGGTCAGGTACCGATTCATGGGGGGCCGCAGCGCCCAGGCTTGAGCGCCTTGGCCAAAAATTGGAGTATCCATCTGTGAGATACTGCTGAACGGCGGGAGATTATTCCCTATCACGGCTCGCATCCAGATATCAGAGAACCTCTTGCCTTGAATAGGGACCGTCGCCGGCTGAATCGGCTGGGTGAACGAGCCAAGGAAAGGGGCGACGCCAGGCGTAAACTCGCGCGCCAACGTCTGCACGCCTCCGACATGGTAACTCTGAGCAACAGTGAGATCCAGCCAATTGAAGGCCGTCCGTGTCCCTGATTCCAGCACACGACTCCGGAGCATATAGGTCACGAGATTCTTCTTGGGCAGATCATCGATCTGATCGATTTGTGTCAACGCCGATTGCCTGGTGCCGGGGACATACTCATAGGTCACCGTCGGTTCCATCGTATGCAAGAGACTGTTACCATCAGCCAACGAAAAGCGGCGTGTGAGTTTCGATGTCGCATCGACCCCCAGCCAAAAGGTTTCCCGATGTTGAGCATCCTCCGACTGCGCACCTCTCGTGTAATACACCTCCCGAAACTTCGCCTGAGGACGAATCCCTACGAGGTGTCCAAGCTCAATCAGCTCCGTGGCAATGCCAGGAACAAGATTGAATCGGTTGAGGGCAAACCCGTCTTCTCGGTAAAAGTTGACGTAGTTTCCTTCCATGCCATACCGAACAGGTGAATTGAACAGAGACACATAGGGCAAATTGTACCCGGCTTCGGGAAGGCGCTGGAAGGTATCTTTGCCACCGGCCTGTAACGGCTGCAGATACAAACCTAAGAGATAGAGACTGCCGTAGGGAAGACGTTGGGAAAGTAAAAGATTCGATTCGGTACTCGGCAAGGCTCGGAGGACACCCGAGTTGCTCAATTGTTGATAAAAGTTCGGGTCAGTGACCAAATTGGCATTGGCCCGCAGCAAAAGCGTATCCGTCAGATACTGCGTATGACTCCCGGTCACTGTTGCACGGGCTTGTCGCGCGTCGCCGCTGTTGGTCGCGATACCGCCGGCGTCCGGTAGCTGAGTCTGCTGCAAATAACTCAGATACCATTTGCCGCGCGATCGTCGATCCAACACGTAGCGATACTCAAAATCGGATCCGTATCCTAATCGATTGTAGTAGGACGGTGAGATCGTCACATCTTGGCTTGGACTGATCGCCCAGAAAAAGTGGGCCTGCGCACCAAATCCAAACCGACTGTTGTACTTCGGCGTAGGAATCAGAAATCCGGTTTGTCGTCTCGCCATCGGATACGAGAAGGTAGGAAGAGGAATCGTCGGCACGTCCAAGATGCAGAACCATCCGCCTTTAAAGGCCAACGTATCACCAATCGTCATGTCCACATCGTTCGCACGGAACCGCCAAGCCGGCACTTCTCCTTCTTGGGCATCACAGTTGGTAAAGCTGCCATCTTTCACACGATAGTGGTATTCGGACAATCGCTGTAGATATTGACCCGACACGAGCGCATTTCGGGAAGGAATGAAAAGCTCCGCATGCGTGGCAATACCGGCCTCGGTATTGACGTTCAACTCCAATCGCTCGGCTGTCACATCAGCTTGTACGTCGGTTAAATGAACATGACCGACAGCCGTAAGGATCCCGGGTAGGGCTTGAATGGTGGCGTGATCAGCAGTCAGCGTGATCCCTCCCTGACGAATGATCACGGCCCCGTTCGCTTCGTAGATTTCCTGTTCTTGTTGATAGTCGATCCGCTCGGCCGTGATGTCCAGAGGAGTAGAAGCCGAAGAAGATCCGGCACTTCCCCCTGGATGATCAGCGGCGGAGACCGAAAGTGGTGAGAGCAGAAGCGTGAGGAGAGTGAGCAGACCTCCTTGGCGAAGCCACGCGAGAGGATCCCCCATGCTAGCCGCGAATCGGAGACAGATCACAGCCACGTATTGCCGCTTTGATATCCCCCAGGAGCATCAGCGAGCCGGTGATGCAGAGAAGATCTTGCGGCATCGCCCGACTTCTGGCAAGGGCCACCGCATCCGTCGGAAGCATCGCCTCTTGCACCGGTCCCGACCATTCATCCAGCACCGCACGGAGCTCGTGAACCGTGGCAGATCGCGCGAGAGCCGCTTGAGTTAAGACGATCTCTGAGACCACCGGCAGGAGTGGGGTGATAAATCCCCTATGATCCTTGTCCCGCATCATGCCCCAGACGAGGATAATCCGTGAATCCGGGTGCTGGACGGCATAATCAGTGAGATATCGAGCAAGTACCTCGGCTGCAGCTGGGTTATGTGCCCCATCGAGCACCACATGGGGTGCTTCGTCGATTGTTTCCAAACGCCCTTCCCAAGAGACCGTCCGCAAACCTTCCAGGACCGCCCTCTCGTCCAGGGTCATTCCTCGTTGATCGGCTGCCTCCAGGAGCGCCAATGTGCAGGCGGCATTATCCCATTGGTGGCGACCAACCAAGCCGCACTCCACCCCCTCGATAACATGCGTGCCCCCTCGGTACACCAGTCGCCCGTCACGATCCTGATCAAGAGAGAATTCTCGACCAAGACGCCAGAGTGGTGCGGACCGATCCTTGGCGAGGAGGGACAAGGCTTGTTCTGCCTCCGCCCCCATCCGGCCGATCACAACCGGTACGCCGGGCTTAATGATCCCACCTTTTTCAAAGGCAATGGTCTCTTCCGTCGTTCCCAAATACTCTTGATGGTCCATGCCGATCGTCGTAATCGCACAGGCCAGCGGCTGCTCGACCACATTGGTTGCATCAAACCGTCCCCCCAACCCAACCTCAAGAACGGCAACATCCACCGCTGATTCGGCAAAATGCAGAAAGGCGAGAGCCGTGGTCATCTCAAAAAACGTCGGATGCAGATCATCCCTCAGCACCGCTCGTAATCGTGTGAGCAGTCCCTCGACCCGCTCCTCCGGAATCATCTCACCGTTGACGCGAATCCGTTCCCGAAAGTCGACAAGGTGAGGGGACGTATAGAGCCCGACACGTCGACCGGCACAGTGAAGGACCGCCGCCGCCATCGAAGCCGTGGACCCTTTGCCGTTCGTGCCCCCGATATGGAGGACCTGAAGCGACGACTGCGGATGACCCACTCGATCCAATAACAGACGCATCGTCTCCAGACCCAGCTTGATGCCGTGTTTCTGGAGACCATAGAGATATTCAATCACTGAGGAATAGCTCATCAACAAGCCGGGGGGATACAGGAACCTAAAAATGATTCACGAGGGTACCGACCGTCTCCTTCAAGCGCCGACGTTCAACGATCATGTCGATCATGCCGTGTTCGAGCAGAAATTCGGCACGCTGAAACTGGTCGGGCAATTGCTGCTTAATCGTTTGCTCGATCACGCGAGGGCCTGCAAATCCGATCAAGGCTTTGGGTTCCGCAATGATGACATCACCTAACATCGCCACACTGGCCGTGACGCCGCCGAATGTCGGGTCGGAAAGAATGGTAATGAACGGCAGTTTGGCTTCACCGAGCTTTGCCACGGCCGTCGACGTCTTGGCCATCTGCATCAACGAGAGAATCCCCTCCTGCATCCGAGCCCCACCGGAAGCGGTCACCAAGATCACGGG
>WBZP01004257.1_pt1 | contig 15030 bp, 16 predicted proteins | sample 5204301 | NCBI WGS metagenome assembly WBZP01 (sample SAMN12412401, study PRJNA552823) | activated sludge metagenome | isolation source: activated sludge from nitrification reactor of wastewater treatment plant... | place: USA: Pennsylvania | collected 2017
GCACGAAAACGGCACGGTGATCCTGAAATTCTTTCTCCATATTTCGAAAGCCGAACAGAAGGAACGACTCGAAGCCCGCATCGCCGATCCCGAAAAGCGCTGGAAATGGAATTCCGGCGACTTGGAGGAGCGGAAGTTGTGGGACGGATACATGCAAGCCTTCGAAGACGTGATCTCGGCGACCAGTACGAAGCATGCGCCATGGTACATCGTGCCGGCGAACCGAAAGTGGTATCGCAATCTGGTGGTGGCAGAGCGTGTCGTTGAGGCGCTTGAAGGCTTGAAGCTCACGACGCCACCGGGCCCCGAAGGTGTCGATTTTTCGACGCTCAAAATCGTCTAATACGACAAGGAAATGAAGTAGCCTGAAGTAGATATTGGTGAGATAGAGTTATTCGCAAGGTAGGGTCTTGAATGTACGTAAATTGTTCGGTACGCTGCTTCAAGCCGCTAGCTCGCTCTACCTACAATCTCTTGAGAAGGAGTCTTCAGATGCGACACGCGATTCTTGTTTCTCTCACTCTTTGTACTCTGGTTATCGGGTCCGCGTTCGTGGCTTCTGCCCAGGTACCCTCCGCTGGTGATATGCAGCAGAAGCTTGACCAGGAGATGGCGAATGCGAAACGCTCTGCCACCGAATCTTCGTCCAGCGTCCGGCAGGGGGCCAGTAACGTGAAGACCGAGGCCGAACGGAAGATGGAGGAGACAGCGGCCCAACACAAGGGTCAGGCCGAGGGGAAAATGACGGAAGAAATCGAGAAGGCAAAGCGGAAAGCTCAAGGGGCAGGCTACTAAAAGAGTCAGACGGTCACGTCGAGGATGGGGGAATAGCTGTCAGGCTGTTCCCCCTTTTCATTTGCTGCGATAGAAGCGAACCTCTGACTGGGGCGACATATTGCGAAGCGTCTCCGGGCACAGGTTATGCTTTGTTGTCTCGAGTAAACATTCGTGCTTTCCCCATTGACATGGTTTTCTAATGGGCGTAGATCGGAATTGCGGCCTGTGATTTTCGGAAGTGCGGGAGATCGGGCAGACCGCGCGGCTGCTATCCAGGTTTCTCGCTGACTTTATCAGAGAGGAGGGTGGATATGAGCGATGCAACGCCACCTGGTCCGTCAGGCCCGTCGATACGGAGGCGGGTTTCTCGTCGGTCGTTCTAGTCGATTCTCTCCAGGCCGTGCCGTGAAGGCACGAATAACCATCTGGTATCAGCCTGATCATGGTGGAGGGTCTGTGCTAGAGCGAGGAACATCAGTACCTGGGATTGACGAAGTCTCCCCCGATTAGAAACATAATCGCATTTCTCATCGTACGGGTCTGTACGGGCCGCGACATCGGAATACTGTTCCCGGCGTCCTAAGCGCCACACGCGGGCGACCTCCTATCATAGTGCAAGGTCGCCCGTGCTGTTACTTATCTCGTGAAAATATCCTCCAACGTCGTTGCCGCATCGCTCAATGCTTCTCCGTACACCAAAAGCACGACTCAGCATTTCGCTCGCTGCCGCCTAGTTGAAGAATATTTGACGAGCGAGTCAGGATGATTACCCCTGAAGACTCTGAGGTCTATGCCAGACGTAGTAGAGCGGGATTCCACTCAGGACGGTGGCCGCACCGTACAGCGATTCTGTCGGTCGTTCGAGCACACTGGAGATAACTAGGGCAGCAGCTCCGCAGACAAGTGTGATCGGTAAGATCGGGTAGAAAGGAGCACGAAAATGTTGTGGATCGGTGGAGCTTGTCTGACGAAGGCAGAAGATCGTGGAGAGAGTCAGTGCCATGAAGAGTGAGAGGACCAAGCCGCTATAGACCAGGAGTTGTTCGAACGTACCACTGAGAATCAGCAGCGAGGCCCAGAGGCTTTGAAAGACGATCGCGCGGACCGGCACATTGGTTTGAGGATGGACCTGAGCGAGCCAAGGGCTGATCATGCCGTCGCGTGCCATGGCCCAATAGACACGGGGTCCTGCCCAGGTCATGGCGCTCACCGCGCCTGCAATAGAAAGACACAGGATAGCGGCGACCAATTGGCCGCTCTGTGGCCCCCACAACGCCGCAGCAACCTTCTCCGCCACCGGCACAATGGGTTCCTGTGCCAGTTCTGTGATGGACAAGGCTGAGAGGTAGACTACATTCAGCAGGAGATATATGACGGAGACGAACGCCGTTCCCCCGATCATGATCCTGGGCAGAGTCTTCCGGGGATTTACAATATCCGCGGCAATGTAGCCGGCAACATTCCAGCCGAGGTAGCAGTAGGTCACGATGACGAGGGCGATGGCGGCGGTTCCAATCGTGGGCGCCTGCGCGATGGGTGCGGTGAGGAAAGGGCGCCCCTGCCCGATCACGGCCGACAGTCCGCCGAGAATCAACCCTCCGATGGCCACGACTTTGGTGGTGGTGAGTATCAGCTGCAGGCGACCGCCTGTTCCGACGCCTCGACAATGGACGACGGTCGCGCTCCAAAGAAGAGCGAGAGAGAGGCCCTTTGCAATCCACCCTGATTCATCCGGTATGAGCACGACGCGCATCGCATAGGACGAAAAGCTGATGGCTGAGGCTGCCACGGCGGCGCCGAAGCCGATAGTGAAAGAGGTCCAGCCGCTAAGGAAGGCGATGAGCGGTCCGTAAGCTTCTCGCAGGTACACATAGTCTCCCCCTGCATGGGGCAGACGCGAGCCTAGTTCGCCATAGATCATCGCGCCGCCGACGGCGAAGAGCGAGCCCATAAACCACAAGAGGAGAATCAACAGCGGATCACCGAGATCTCGCGCCATGATTCCGGTGGTCGTGAAAATACCGCCTCCGATGATGTTACTGACCAGCACGCAGGAGGCAGTGAACCAGCCAATGCGCAGGGGTATGGACTGATCCGGTTGCAGCGATGTGGATGGCATGGTTGTCGGCATGATGCGCGGAAATGGGCTGTGAGGCAAGGCGAAGCGAGCCGACAGCCTTGTGTTTTGAGCTATGCACACCTTTTTCATTTGTATTTCATCGAACACTCCCCCCGCCTTGTTTCTCCGCTCCTAGCCCCTTTACAATACCTCACTCTCTCCGAAGGAGGCCGCTATGGGTCTTGCCGACAATACATGTGTCCCCTGTCGCGGCGGTGTGCCGCCGGTTCCCGCTGATCGTGCACAGGCGCTGCTGAATGAATTGGGCCGAGGCTGGAAGCTGAACGCGCAAGGGCATCTTGAACGGCTCTATACGTTCACAGATTTTGCGCAGGCTTTGGCCTATGTGAATCAAGTGAGCGCGGTCGCCGAGGCCGAAGGCCACCATCCCGACCTCTATCTCGCCTGGGGGAAGTGTAAGGTGGAGATTTGGACGCACAAGATCAATGGGCTCACGGAAAGCGATTTTTATCTCGCGGCAAAGGCCGACCGGGAATTCGAGCCATTCCGAGCTGCCGCATCCTAACTCTAGCAATCTTGCCATGCTGAACGTACGAGGCAACAGATGAGCGATCAGGCGCAGGTGGCGCTCGTCAACATGCCGTTCAGTTATTCGAAGTACCCCTCGATCCAACTTGGGACTTTGTCGGCTCTGCTCAAGTCGAAAGGCGTCCCAGTCGATTGCCATCATCTGAACGTCCGTTTCGCGCACAAGATCGGTGTCCCACTCTATGAAATGATCTGCGAGAAGCGGGCGCTCTTTGGCGAGTGGCTCTTTTCCTATCTCCTGTTTCGCGACAATCCCAAGCGTGCGGAATACCCGCGGATCTTTAAGCCGGTCTTCGAGCAAGTGGCTCAGGAGAGCGGGCAGCCGATCTCCTTCTTTGAAGACATGGCGACGAGGACGGCGCCGCAGTTTCTCACCTGGGCGATGACGGCGATCGATTGGGGCCAGTACAAACTTGTCGGCTTTACTTCGACGTTCGATCAGAATGTGGCGAGCCTGACGTTGGCGAAGATGATCAAGGATCTGTATCCGGAGGTGAAGATCATCTTCGGCGGGGCGAACTACGACGGCGAGATGGGGATGGAATACTTCAGGGCGTTCCCCTTTATCGACTATGTCGGGGTGGGCGAAGGAGAAGAGGTGGTGCCTGCCCTCGTGCGCCATGTCCTAGAGGGTACGTCTGACGCGGTTCCGAATGGAGTGATCTTCCGAGAGCAGGATCAGATTCGATTTACACCGAACCCGGCGCTGTTTGCCGATTTCGCGAAGACCGGGCCTCCTGACTACGACGACTATTACCATCTGCTGGCCGAACTCGGGGATGCAGCGCAGGGCCTGGACCGCATTCTCCTCTACGAAGGCTCGCGCGGTTGCTGGTGGGGGGAGAAGCACCATTGCACGTTCTGCGGTCTCAATGCCCAGAGTATGAAGTTCCGGGCGAAATCGCCGGATCAGGCGGCGCGCGAGATGACGGCGCTCTCCAGCCGGTATGATACGACCCGGTTCAGGCTGGTCGATAACATCATCGACATGAAGTATGTCGAGAATCTGTTCGGCCAATTTGCCGCAGCGCATTGCGATCTCGATGTGTTCATCGAAACGAAGAGCAATCTTCAGAAGAGTCAGATCCGCACGCTCGCGGTGGGGGGCGTGAAGTGTATGCAGCCGGGCCTGGAAAGTCTTAGCCTGTCGCAGCTCAAGGCGATGGATAAGGGCGTGACGCCCATGCAGAATATTCTGTGCCTGAAGTGGAGCAGCTACTACCGTGTCGCGGTGTCCTGGAATATTCTGCTCGGATTCCCTGGCGAGACGAATGAGGATTATCGGCGGCAGATCGATTTGCTTCCCTCGCTCTTCCATTTACAGGCACCGGAAGCGACCGGGAAATTCTGGCTGCAGCGGTTCAGTCCCTACTTTACACGTCCGCATGAATATGGCGTGCGGATTACGGGGCCGGGGATGGCCTATGAATATGTGTATGATGCGGCGCGCCTTGATTTGCTCAAGGTCGCCTATGATTTCGAGTATGAGCTGGATCACTGGCCGGTGGACCCGCATCTCTATCAGGAACTGGTCGGTCTCGTAGAGGAATGGCAGCGACGGGCGCGCGGCAGCGACCGGCCGTTTTTGTATTACTCCAAGTCTATGGACTACATCACGGTGTACGACGGGCGGGATCCTCAGGCTCCGACCAGGCAGCGGTTCGATTGGCCAGCCGCGGGTATCATTGAGGCCTGCAATGAAGCTGCGAAGAGCAAGGATCAGATACGGGTCGTACTAAAAGAAGCGAAGCGTGACAGGACACTGTCTGATGACGAGCTGAATGAGGCGCTGGGTGTCTTGACGAGCCGTCGTATCCTCTATGAAGAGCGGGAGAAATATTTCACGCTCGCGATTCCAGAAAACCAATATCTCTGAGCCAAGCCGCCGGCAGTTACAAGTCATCGCTCTTACATCGACAGCTTCTCGGCCACGTTCCGCATCTGGACACCATGCACGAGCGACGCGCCTCCCCTAATTGCACAGGCGACGTGCACCGCTTCCGTCATTTCCTCAATATTCGATCCCTTCTCCAGCGACGCCTGCGTATAGGCATCGATGCAATAGGGGCATTGCACGGCATGTGCGACGGCGAGGGCGATCAAGGCTTTCTCTCGTTCGGTGAGGGCCCCCTCCGCGAATACCGCACTGTAGTAGTTCATGAACTTATCCCAGAGATCCTTATTGCCCTTACCCATCTCGGAGAATTTGCCCAGATCGTGTGCGTGATAATACGACTCCATAGTTCAGCTCCTTTGGCTGTACAGGGGATGAGAAGAAACTATGCTGGATATTGGGCGTAGTGGTTCAGGGTCAGGCATGACCGGGAGGATCAGGTTCAACGTTCTGGAGCACTTCGGAAAAGCGACTGCCGACAATATCGGTGACTTTGGCCATAAGGTCGGTCACTTCTTTCCATTCTTCCGGAAGCAGGTCCTGTTTCAATTGAGGATGAATCGCCCATTGCGCATCGACCTGAGTTCCCTTTCGGCTCACGAGGACGCGCAATAGTTCCACGTCCCATGTCGCTTTTTCGCTTGGATTCTCACCTGTCGGGGAGCCGTTCATTGGACCTGAGGGAGGTGTTGATGTTGCCATAGTGATGTACTCCAACAAGAATGTTCTGCAATCTTAGCGTACAGATTGGTTTGCTGTATATGGGGTGCCGGGTCGGCTTGGAGAGATGGCGCGTTAACATACAGGGGCGTCCCTTCACGGGTTGGCTGTAGGGTTCATCGGTGAGATGGAGGTGTGCAGTCCAGGGATTCCCGAATCACTGACATCATAGAATCGTGGAGGCGTCCATTGCTTGCCACCAACTCCTGTCCGTAGAGAGAGTGGGAGTGGCCAGAAAAGTCTGTCACTTTTCCTCCAGCCTCGCGAAGGATCACCACTCCAGCTGCCATATCCCACGGATTCAGCTTCACTTCCCAAAATCCGTCGAATCGCCCCGCGGCGACATAGCACAGATCAAGGGCTGCAGATCCGGTACGTCGAAGTCCTTGGGTGCGAAGGGCAAACCGAGCAAAATGATCGAGGTTGTTGTTCGAAGTTTCTCGAATATTGTAAGCAAATCCGGTTACCAGGAGAGCCTGATCTAACTGTGCTGTTTGAGAGACGTGGAGTGGCTGATCATTGACCTGCGCTCCTCCGCCACGCGTAGCGCTAAAGAGTTCATCGCGACTAGGATCGTACACCACGCCAAGTACACACTCCTCCTTGTACTCAAGACCAATAGATACGCAATATGTAGGAAACCCATGTGCGAAGTTTGTGGTGCCGTCGAGGGGATCGATAATCCAGACGTAGGGTGACTGACCCTGTCCAATGCGTCCTCGCTCTTCGGCGAGGAAGGCGTGATCGGGATAGCTGGCAAGAATCACATCGATAACACATTGCTCGGCGGCATGATCTGCCTCCGTGACGAGATCGATAGCGCTCTTGTTCTCGACGCGGAAACCGGTGCGTGCGTAACGCGAGAGGACCTTGCCCGCCTGTCTTGCTGCATGAATGGCTGTTTCCAAGAGCAAGGTAACAGGTGCTTCATTGGGGGGTGATGAGTCAAGCATGGCGAATCATAGCACAAGGCCTCATGAGGGCTACCTGCCTATCTTCAGGCTCCTTATCCAGGAAGGGTTGGCAGAGTTGTGTATTCACACGTGCAATTATTTCAAAGCATATGAAAGAATTAATCGTAACCATTTATAAATAGTGGGATGGTAAGTTTCAGTTCTGTGACGGACAAGCCTTGTCCGTGTACTTGTCACAGCTTTTTCTTCTGTCAAGAAAGCCACTTTATTGTCATAGTATTTTAGTATGTCGTTGGTGCTTGACAGTTCTTGTATGCAATGCTATAAAGCAAGCATGCTTCTGTTGGGGGTGCTGTGGAAGAACTAACAGATATCCTTGTAGGTCTTGAGCAGCGGATTCATGCCTACAAGAATAGGTTTCAGGAGCTTGAGAAAAAGAAACGTCGACTCGATGACGAGATTGCGACGATCAAGAAATACCTCGAACTTGCCGAGACGCTCTACCGAGTAGAAGCGGATAAGGCGAAGCTTGCCAGCCTCTCCAGTCAATTCATTACTGATGATAACAAGGGCGTGCGGACTCTTCCGGTCATGGACGTGACGGATCAGTCACGTGAAATTCTCTTAGGTCGCAGTAAGTACGTCGGAAAGAGCGTTCCCGAAGCGACGTATGAAATCTTGCGTGAGTCAAACCGCGCCATGCATGCGAAGGAATTGCTGCAACGGCTTGCGGAAGGTGGGCTGCAGATCAAAGGGAAAACACCGTTGACATCTGTGGCGACGTCACTGAAGCGGGATAAACGATTTAGGAAAGTCGGTCCGAATACGTTTGAAGCACTTGAAGATGTGTTGGTTCAAGCGGTGTAGGTTGTCGTATTCCTTTAAAGGGAGGGGGGTGAGACTCTTGGCAACGAAGAAAGCAGCAGCAAAGAAGAAGAAGAAGTAGCCCGCCGAGTATGACTCGCCGAGGGTGAGGCCACTCACTCTCGGCGTTTACTCATGATAGCGCCTCGTGAAGGCGAGCAATCAATCCCTTCCTACGTACGAAATCAATCTCAACTATAGATGAGTAGTTATGAGGCCTGAAGCGCGACGGCCGGCTGTGACCGGCTGATCGGAAGCGACTTCCTGGATTCAGCGGAAGCGGATTCTGTGTTGAGTAGAATCCATTTTTCAGGCTGTTCCAAGATTTGCTCGACGAGACGAGTGTGGAGCGCATGTCCCGACCGTTCAGCAATGAGGTGGCCGATGAAAGGCATGCCAAGAAGTGAGAAATCCCCAACAAGATCCAAGACCTTGTGGCGGACAAATTCGTTTGAGAAGCGCAGGCCTGATTCATTCATGATTCCGGCCTCTGAGAGTACCACGGTATTCTCGAGGCTGCCGCCTTGTCCGAGACCGCGTGCCCAGAGGGCTTGTACTTCGTGCAAGAATCCGAATGTGCGGGCTTCTGCAATATCATGCTCAAAGGTATCCGCGGAACAGTCGTACGTATAGACCTGCGTCTTGATCATCGGATGATTGTAGTGAATGGTGTACGTAATTTTGGGCGTCGAGGACGGTTCGATACGCACACGCTTTTGGCCATCGCACACTTCAATCGGAGCCATGATTTTCAAGTAGGGCTGGCGGCGGGATTGTGCGGTCAGGCCTACGGAATGGATCAGTCGGACAAACGGTGCGGCGCTGCCGTCCATGACGGGAATTTCTCCGGCCGTGACGTCGATGTAGACATTATCAACCCCCAGTCCTGAGAGGGCGGCCAGCACATGTTCAATCGTCTTGACCTGAAAGCCATTGCCGTTAATCGCGGTGCATAGTTCGGTCGGCACCAAATGTTCGATAGATGCTGGGAGGGAGGCTCCTGACTTTCCATTCCGATTCACGAAGACGACACCTGTATTCACGGGTGCTGGTCTGAGTGTAATGGTTACTGGTTGGCCCGAGTGGAGCCCAATGCCAGAGCAGGTAATCGGAGCGGCTAGAGTTTGCTGATTCCTCACGAGAGCCTCCAAATTCAAATGACGATCTGTCATTTAGCAAGAGGCTTGCCATAATGAATATATGCCAAGATATTGAAATATTTATGTAAAATAGACTTTATGCGAGTTTCGAAGTGTTGTAAAAAAAGTACAACTGTGGATTTTCAAAAATAAATCTGGAACGGTGGCCTTGCGATTGTTCAGGGCCGGGGATCCAGTTCAATCAATCCTTTCCGGATTGCGAGGATGGCAGCCTGGGTTCGATCATAGACCTGTAGCTTATGGAAGATGTTGCGCACATGATTTTTCACGGTTTTTTCGCTGAGGTCCAGTGCGTTTGCGATCTCCTTGTTGGTCTTTCCGTCAGCAACTAACCGGAGGACCGTGATCTCACGTTCGGTGAGGTCATGTTCCACCCACCCCGGCTTTTTCCCCTTCTTCTGCGCCATAAGGGAAAATTCAGCAAGAATCTTGCTGGCGACCGACGGGTGAATCAACGATTCGCCCCGGTAAATTGCGCGAATCGCCGCGACGATTTGGGAAGATTCGGAATCTTTCAGAAGGTAGCCGGTGGCACCGGCACGAACAAGATCGAAAATGTACTGCTGTTCTTCGTACATCGTCAGAGCCACGATCCCGATATGGGGGAACTCCCGTTTGATTTGTCTCGTGGCTTCGACGCCCCCCATGCGAGGCATGCTGACGTCCATAAGAATGACATCGGGAACCAGGGCTTTGGCCTTTTCAACGGCTTCCATTCCATCCTGGGCTTCTCCCACGATATGGAGATCTTCTTTAGTTTTGAGAATGGCGGCCAGCCCTTCTCGAACGACGCGATGGTCATCGGCAATGAGGACTTTAATCTTGTCCATGTTCGCTGGTCTCCTTATTCATGAGGGGGACTTCGACTGTGATCGTCGTGCCTCGCCCCTGCTTGGAATCGATGTGTCCCTCTCCACCGACGAGTTTGGCCCGCTCGATAATGCCTCGAATGCCAAAGTGGTCCCATTTATCAGGGTCTCGCAACACGGCGTCCATATCAAAGCCGATGCCATTGTCTGAAATGGTCACGCGGAGCATCTCCAGGTTGATCTCCAATTTGATCGAGACACGATCGGCCTTCGCGTGTTTCTGGACGTTGCTCAAGGCTTCCTGAATAATCCGGAACAGGAAGATCTTCGTTCGGGGAAACAAAATTTGTTCATCCCCGGTCACGGTGAACTGCGCTTTGATGCGAGCCTGAGTTTCGTAGGACGTGAGGTAGTTGGTCAGCGCGGGAATCAGCTCCATTTTGTCATAATGGAGGGGCCTCAAATTGAAGATGACTTGCCGGGCTTCTTGGATGGCGAGCTTCAGCTGGGCTTTGCTTTCCTTGATTGTGGCGAGACTTGCTTTCGGGTTCTTGCGTACAAGTTCCTGGCATAAGTCGAGCTTGAAATTGACGCCGGCGAGGCTCTGAACAAGACCGTCATGGATCTCGCAAGCGATGCGCGTCCGTTCTTCAGTGACCGCCGCGCCGGTTTCTTTGACATACAGCCGGTAGAGAGACTGGTACTTATTGAGCGTGTTCTCGATTTCTGCAGTGGCACGAATTCGCGCGCCGATGAGCTCCCACATGAACTTGGCGCTGGCTCCGCCGATGATGGTGACGCCCATCCGGTGAAAGTCCTGCAGGAATTGCCAGACCTCGGCATCGCCGGATACATCAATAATAAGGTCTACCCGCTCCATCGCTAAGAGTTTGCGATAGTCACGCGTCACGGGGATCTGGAGTTGTTTTGCCAGAGTGACACCGGGCGCGTGCGTGTTGACCTCGGCAATGCCCACGATCTGCACGAGCGGATCGTTGGCGAAAATCTCCATGAGTGCGGTTCCGCCACGCCCGGCGCCGATAATGGCGACATTGGTGGCGCCAACCTTCGACGACTTACTGCGGACTTTGGTGGAACGCCGTTTTGTAGATGCCATGGTTCTATGAACCAGTGTTGGTTGCCGGGGTACCATTGATTGCTGAGCTGAAAAATCTGAGGAAGAGAGACGAAGGAGAGGAAGCAGAGCGAGGGGCTGAGGAGCCCGCCGTCACCGCTCCCGACGCTGCTGAGCCAGGGATTTGAGTTCGTCCATGAACTGATCGATGTCCTTGAACTCGCGATAGACCGACGCGAACCGGACATAGGCAACCTGGTCGAGTTGGTGCAACTCCTTCATGACTTCTTCGCCGACGACCCGACTTTCAATTTCACTTTCGCCCATCTCCTGGATCCGCTTCTCGATGCGATCCGTGACGTCCTCGATCGTCGCCGTGCTGATGGGTCTCTTCTCACAGGCTTTCTTGAGGCCGGACAAGATTTTCGTGCGGTCGAACGATTCGCGCCGCCCGTCTTTTTTCACGACCACCGGGAGAATTTCTTCAACCCGCTCGTAGGTGGTATAGCGCCGTTTACAGCCGAGACACTCGCGGCGCCGGCGAATGACCTCGCCTTCCTTGGCCATACGCGAGTCCACCACCTTGTCTTCGAGCTCGTCGCAGAACGGACATTTCACTGGTGGCGACCCTGCCCTTATGCCTGTGGGCTAGTAGGAGTGGAAAATAGGGAAGCGGTTGCACAACGCCTTCGCGTGGGCGCGGACCTCTTCCAGAACGGCGGCATCGTGGCGGTGTTGCAGGACGCGGTCGATGAGGGCCACGATTTCTTTCATGTCTGCCTCTCGCATGCCGCGGGTGGAGACGATCGGTGTGCCAAGCCGAATGCCACTGGCCACGGACGGGGGCTTTTCGTCATAAGGAACGGCATTTTTATTGACGATGATTCCTGCGGCGTCGAGCGCGGCATCGGCCTCTTTCCCCGTAATGCCCTTGTTGGTGAGGTTAACCAGGAACAAATGAGTGTCGGTTCCACCGGAGACGATCTTGTAGTCGCGGTCGACGAGCCCCTGTGCGAGTGCGCGGGCATTCGCGATCACCTGCTGCTGATATCTCTTAAAGGAGGGCGATAAGGCTTCTTTGAAGGCCACGGCCTTCGCCGCGATCACATGCATCAAGGGTCCACCCTGAAGTCCCGGGAAGATGATCTTATCGACGGCCTTGGCATGCTCAGCTTTGCACATCACGATACCGGCACGGGGACCACGGAGGGTCTTGTGGGTGGTCGTGGTGACGAAGTCGGCGAAGGGGACCGGGCTGGGATGGAGTCCCGCTGCGATCAGTCCGGCGATATGGGCGATATCCACCATGAGATAGGCGCCGACAGATTTGGCGATCTGTTGGAAGCGAGGAAAGTCGAGAACGCGCGCATAGGCACTCGCACCGACGACGAGCATTCGTGGGCGGCATTCTTCCGCAAGTTTTTGCACGGCATCGTAGTCGATCGTCTCAGTCTGTCGATCCACTCCGTACGCGAAGGCCTTGAAGATCATTCCCGAGAAACTTACTTTACTGCCGTGAGTCAGGTGGCCGCCATGGGCGAGGTCCATTCCGAGGATAGTGTCGCCAGGCTTGAGGACGGAGAGATAGGCCGCCATGTTTGCCGATGAGCCGGAGTGTGGCTGAACGTTGACATGGTCCGCACCGAAGAGCTCTTTGGCCCGCTGAATCGCCAGCGCTTCGACGGTGTCGACATGTTCGCATCCGCCGTAGTAGCGTTTGCCGGGATAACCCTCGGCGTACTTGTTGGTCATCAAACTGCCTTGGGCAGCCAAGACAGCGGGGCTGGCAAAGTTCTCCGACGCGATCAACAAGAGTTTGTCACGTTGACGGGTCTCTTCCGCTTCAATCGCGGCGTAGACATCCAGATCAGTTGATTTTAGAGCGTCTAGTGACCCGATCGCGTCGCGCATCACCCCTCCACGGCGTATCCCCGTTATGCTTCAGCAGCAGCTTCCTGTTCTTGCTTCTTGACCACGCGGACAGTCACGGTGGCGGTCACTTCTCGTGGCATCTTGATCGGGACAGTGACGGTACCCAGTTCCTTAATAGGCTGGGCCAGCTGAATCTTGCGCCGATCAATAGTAAACCCTTGTGCTGCCAACGCTTCGGCCAAGTCTTTGGATGTCACAGACCCGAACATTTTGTCGTCTTTGCCGACCTGTGCCTCAATGGTCAGGGTGACAGCAGACACGTTTTTGGCATGCACTTCAATTTCGAGCTTCTCTTTTTTCGCCTTCTCCGCTGCGACACGCTTCACGTGTTCGAATGCCTTGATACTGCGGCTGTTGGCCAACACGGCTTTCTTGCGAGGTAACAGGAAGTTTCGGGCAAATCCGTCCCGAACATCGAGCAGATCGCCGAGATGGCCGACCCCATCCATCGTTTCTTGTAAAATGACTTTCATAGCCCTAACTCCTTCTGTTGGAAAGGAAGTGAGGATACGGGGGATCAGGTTGAAAAGTCAATTCTCTAATCGTTTTTCGGGTCGTGTTGGCGGCCTGGACAGGTGCCGACGGGCCCCTATATCATGGCCCACCGGTCGACGAGGGTGAGAGGAGCGAGATGCAGTTAACAGCCAGAGCCTGTTTGGAAATGTGTGCCGCAAGCCTGGATCGAGAGGTCCTGCAAGCGAACGACGCCGGACTGGATATTCCGATAGTAGTGACCAGGGGACGGCTGGTTCATACAGTGGGAGGCCTCCACGTGTATGAATTCACCCTCCCGGCCGGATGTCTCCTGCCAATCGATCTTCCCTTGTCCATTGTTCCTGGAGACGAAATTGAAGCCACTGAGGGGGTGGTGCTGAGTTGTCAGGGTCATGTGGTGCTGGTGCAAGCGGTGGATGCCATTGGAGCCTCAGTTCCTTCCGCGACCCTCATTCCGGACCGTGCCGGGCACCTTGGGACCATCGCGACGCGGCTGCGAGAGATGATCAGCCAGGCGGATGCGTACAATCTCGGCCCGTCGGAGCGCCTGGTGCCGCTCTTAGCGTCGTCAGGTGATCCTAGCCAAATTGCTCTCGGTTCTTCGGCGATCTTGACCACGGTGTGGCTCGAAGATCAGGCCATGCGCCGCCTGAAGATCGCCACACTCGTGCTTGAACTGATTCGCGCGAACAAACGGATATTACTCATCGGTCCGGATCATCGCTCGTCTGATGAGATGGTCGGGACGATCGCGAAAGCCATGAAAGCCAGCGGATTGACCTACAAAACCTGGATCAGTCGCTACGAGATGAGCATCGTCTCTCACACGAGCGGAATTTCCATCCATGAACTCGGGTTTGAAGCGCAGATGCATCAGTTTTATGCCAAGTCCAGAGCAGATAAAGCTTCGCTTCGGCGAAAGTATGACCGGTTTCGCGAACTGACTCCCCTGCTGGCCTATAAAGGGCAGAAACAGAAGGACCTGGATGAAGTCCGTTTGCTGGAGTGGAGACTGTTGACGCAGTTGAGCGAGTTTCAGGCGAAGATCAAGGATGTCACGGCGATTCTGACGGAATACGAAAATCTCCCACTCTGGCGCCGGATCGGCATGCAGACCGTCGGAAAAAACGTCGAATCGCTCCAGCAATATCGGGTGCTCTATGAGCAGCAGATCGGTGAGCTGACCAAGGAGCTGGAGATTGCCAAGGTGCGTATCGACGAATTGGTTCCTGAAGCGGCCGTCCCGAAAGATTTGCGACCGGAATTTGATGACCTCAAAGAGGCCATCACGAAATTGGGCGGGACGAAGAAGATTCGCGAACTATTGGCGGCAGAAGAAAATACCAACCGGCAAGCCTTTATCCAGAATCGTCGCCTGGTGATCTCAACGCCGGCGCGGATTGCCAGTGACCCGCTGTTTTCCCGCGTGCGGTTCGATGTCCTCATCGTCGAGGACGCGCCACAAATTGATGCGACCATGCTGCTGGCGGCGGCGGGGTTGGTGCGTGAGCGCATTGTGCTCAGCGGGGATCCTCGCGATCTTGCCGCACGAGAAGGCTGGGCAATCCCCGGGATCGAATCCCCGGCGGTCGTTTAAGGCTGCGCACATAGTTGCTTGACGCCGGTAGCGTGAATTCAGGATAATCCCCCCCTCGACCCTTCTTGCCGAAGTGGTGGAATGGCAGACACACTGGTTTCAGGTACCAGCGACCGCAAGGTCAT
>WBZP01004258.1_pt1 | contig 15028 bp, 10 predicted proteins | sample 5204301 | NCBI WGS metagenome assembly WBZP01 (sample SAMN12412401, study PRJNA552823) | activated sludge metagenome | isolation source: activated sludge from nitrification reactor of wastewater treatment plant... | place: USA: Pennsylvania | collected 2017
CGCAGATCGCCACGAACTCGTCGCCGCCGAGGCGGCCGAGCGTGTCGGCGTCGCGCAGCGCGTCGCGCACGGCGCTCGCGGAGGTCGTGATGAGGACGTCGCCCGCGCGGTGCTTCCAGGGGTGGGTGTCGTTGATGCGCTTGAGGTCGTCGAGGTCGATGAAGTAGACGGCGAGGCGCGACCCGCTTCGGCGCGAGCGGAGCAGCGCGCGCTCGAGTCGGTCGAGCAGCAGGCGCCGGTTGGGCAGCCCGGTGAGCTCGTCGTGCAGCGCGTCGTGGCGCAGCTGGTCCTCGGTGGCCTTCGCGCTGGTGACGTCCTCGATCGACACCAGCGTGCGCGCGGTGCCCTCGTGCTCGATGTCGGTGCTGCGCACGCGGACCCAGACCGTCGTGCCGTCGGCGCGCACGATGCGCGCGTCGCCCGACGACGACTTCGTGCCCTCGGTCAGCCGGCGCGCGCGCGTGATGACCGCAGCCGCACGGTCCTGCGGGTGCAGCAGCGCCTCATACACGGTGACGAGCACGCCCTCGCGCGTGCGCCCGACGAGCCGGCAGAAGGCGTCGTTCACGTCGGTGAACCTGCCGGTGTCGTCGAGGACGGCCAGGCCGACCGGGCTGGCGTCGAACACCTCGCGGAACGCCCGCTCGCTCTCGACGATGCGGTGCGTCGAGGTCACGCGGTCGTGGACGTCGCGCACGACGATGACGACGTCGCACACGTCGCCGGCGGAGTCGCGGCGGAACTCCGACGCGCGCAGCTCGCGCCAGTGCCACTGGTCGGCGATGCGGAAGCGCGCGTCGACCGAGCGCACCTCGCCCTCGGCGAGCCCGGCGAAGCCGGCGCGCCACTCGGTCAGGCGCGGCAGGTCCTCCGGGTGCAGCTGCTCGCGCAGGTCGTGGCCCTCGCGCAGGTGCTCCACGAGGTCGGTCGCGTCCTCGGCGCTGCCGGCCATGCTCACGACCTGCGACGTCGCAAGGTCGAACAGCAGCAGCAGGTCCGGGGTGGCGGACAGCACGGCGGCGGCGAGCTGCCACTGCTCCTGCGCCTCGTCGTCGTCGGCGGTGGGGACGGCCGGGGCCTCGGGCAGCGGGGTCTGGCCGGCGGCGACCTCAGCGGCCGCGTCAACGTTGACGATGTCCTCGACGACGACGTCCTCCGCGACCGGCGTCTCGGCGACCGGTGCCTCCACGACGACGTCCTCGACGACGGGCGCCTCGGGTGCGGAGGCCTCGGCGTCGGGTCCCGCCGGCGTGGGCCGCAGCGGCACCGGCTCCGCGACCGGGGTCTCCGCGACGGGCGGCTCCGCGACGACCGGGGGTGCGACGACGATCCGGGTGGGCTCGACGGGCGCCTGCGCCGGCGGCTGCGGGTCGGCGGTGGTCTGCGGGTGCCCGACGCCGGCGCGGTGGACGGCGGCGATGCCGCGGCCGAGCGAGCGCAGGACGAGGTCGCGAGTCTCGCCGGCGGCGCCGAGCGCCTGGTAGCGCAGCTCGACGTCCTGCTGGTCGAGGGTCGCGATGTACGCGCGGCGCACGGCGCCCGGATCGCGCGCGCCCCACGCGAGGTCGTCGACGGTGCGCACCCGGCGCCAGCGCGGCCGGCCGTGGAGGAAGTAGGTCTCGTCCGACCACCAGACCCGGCCCTCGTCGTCGATCGTCACGAGACCGACCTGCGTGGCGGTGGCGGTCCGCACCAGGGCGTCGTCGACCCGGCCACGCGCGGCGAGGTCCGCCGCGACGATGGCCAGCCAGCCGGGGGTGCCGTCGCGCACGGCGCGATTCTCCCCCGACGGGCACGCAGGGTGACAGCGCTCCCCGCGGCAGTTGGGCCGAGCGGGTGAGGGGCCCGCTCACGCACGGTGAGGTCGGCTCACCGACCGTGCGGGATCAGCCCGAGCCGGTGAAGGCGGCCGGCAGCGCGTCGAGCCGGCCCGCCACGCTGGCGGCCAGCAGGTGCACGTTGGACCGGTCGGAGTCGGTGAACTCCGTCGAGGCGCCGGAGTAGAGCAGGCCGACCAGCACACGGCCGCGCTGCTGCCACACGCGCAGCAGGAGGTACGGCGTGGCCGTGCCGTCCTGCGACGACACGTTCGTGGCGATCACCACGCGGCGCTCGCCGGGCTCGAGGCCGGTGGCGTCGAGGTCGGGCGCCGCGACCTTGTCGAACACCAGCGTCGTGGTGCCGTCGCTCGACGTGCGGTGCGCGGGGCAGCCGTCGGCGACCGTGCGCAGCTCCGACAGCGCGATCGTCGCGTCCTGCACGGTGCGGTAGTAGACGGCCTCGCTGGCCACGCCGGGGATCGACGACTGCGGCACGACGATCGTGTGGCGCCGGGCCAGCCGCGCGCTCTCGCTCGCGAAGGTGCCGCCGCAGTACGACAGCGACGCCACGTCGAGCGAGGTGCCGTCGGTCGGCAGCGAGACCTTGAGCGAGCTGGGCAGGTCGCTCTGCACGATGCTCACGCCGGCCAGCCGGCTCTGGTCCGGGTCGGCGAGGGTGGAGTCCGACGGCGAGGGGCCCAGGCCGGTCGGGCCGTAGCCCTCGGCGAACAGCGCGGGGCGCCAGGCCGACGACACCGGGACCGGTGCCTGGGCGGCTCCCGACGACGCGCACGAGGCGAGCGCCATCGCGACGACCACCAGGCCGCCCGCGTACGCCGCTCCCCTCCGCATGGCGGAAGTATCACCCGGCACCCCCGGGACGCGCGCGTCCCCCCGCCCGGGGGAGGCGGGGGGACGCGGGTGGGAGCCGAGGATCAGCCGGTCGTGCTCCCGGTGGCCGACGACGCGGAGGAGACCGGTGCCGTGAGGTCGTACACGGTCACGCCGTCGACGGTCTGCGAGGTGAAGTTGTCCGCCACCCACTGGCTGATCTCGCTGGTGGCCGACGACCCGCCGTTGGAGCCGCCGAACCCGCCACCGCCGATGAACCAGTGCACCTGGCCGGACTCGACGTAGCTCTTGAACACGTCGAGGGTGGGCCACGGGTCGCTGCCGTTGAAGCCGCCGAGCGACATCACCGGGTCGCCGGTCGCGAGCTGGTAGCCCGCCGCCGTCTGCGCCCCGACCGCTGCTGCCACCCAGGTGTACTGGTCGGCGTCCTGGGACAGCAGCGCGACCATCGCATCGCTCACGGTGCTGGCGCCGAGCAGGCCGCCCATGCCGCCACCGCCGCCAGGACCGCCCTGGCCGCCGGTCGGCATGCCGTTCTGCGACGTACCCGTGGTGCCGCCGTTCTGCGTGGTGCCGTTCTGCGACGTGCCGTTCTGGCCGCCGAACGACGGGGGCTGGCCGTTCTGCTGGCCGGTCGTCGTGCCGCCGGGGCCGCCCTGCGGCATCCCCCCGCCGCCGGGACCGCCGCGGCCGCCGAAGCCGCCACCGGTCGAGGGGCCGGCCGTGGGTAGCGAGCCGGAGTGGGCGACCGACGCCGTCTGCAGCGAGTACGCCGCAGGGGCGAGCAGCCCGGACACGAGAGCCGCAGCGGCGACGCCGCCGGCGACCCGGCGCGACATCCGGTCGGTGACGAGCAGCGCGAGCGCCGAGCCGATGCCGAGGGCGAGGACGACGAAGCGCAGCCAGGGGTACCAGTCGGCCGACCGCGACAGCAGGACCGCTGCCCAGACCGAGGTGCCGGCGACCGTGAACGCCAGGACGATGCGCGCGACCGTGCTCTCGCGCAGCCGCCAGAGGGTGGCGCCGCCGATCGCGACGAGCGCACCGATCGCGGGAGCCAGGGCCACCGTGTAGTACTCGTGGATGATGCCCTGCGCGAACGAGATGGTGATCCCGGTGAGCAGCAGCCAGCCGAGCCAGAGGATCGCCGACGCACGCAGCCGGTCGGTGCGCGGGGCGCGCCAGGTCGCCACGATCACCGCGAGGCCGAGCACCAGGGCGGCCGGGATGAGCCAGGCGACCTGACCGCCGTAGCTGGCGTTGAACAGCCGGTCCCAGCCGGTGGCGCCCCAGGCGCCGGCGCCGCCGTTGCCGCCCGGGGTCACGCTGCCGGTCTCGTCGCCGGTGATCCGGCCGAGGCCGTTGTAGCCCATGATCAGCTCGATGACCGAGTTGGACTGCGAGCCGCCGATGTAGGGACGGCTCGACGCCGGCCACAGCTCGACGAGCGCGATCCACCAGCCGAACGACGCGACCATCGCGACCCCGGCGAGCACCAGGTCGACGAGCCGTCGGCGCAGCGACGTCGGGGCGGCGATCAGGTAGACGAGCGCGAACGCGGGCAGCGGCAGGAACGCCTGCAGGCTCTTGGTGAGGAAGGCGAAGCCGACGAGCACGCCGGTGATGACGAGCCACTTGCGCGACGCGGCGTCGGTGGCGCGCACCGTCGCGTACGCCGCGGCGGTGAGCAGCAGCACGAGCAGCGCGTCGGGGTTGTTGAAGCGGAACATCAGCGTCGCGACCGGCGTGAGCGCGAGGACCGCGCCGGCGATCAGGCCGGCGGTGGCGCCGCTCACCCGGCGTACGGCGAGGTAGAGCAGGCCGACGCTCGCGACACCCATGAGCGCCTGCGGGACGAGCATGCTCCAGCTCGACAGGCCGAAGATGCGCGCCGAGATCTCCATCGGCCACAGCGATGCGGGCGGCTTGTCGACGGTGATGAAGTTCGCGGCGTCCGAGGAGCCGAACAGGAACGCCTTCCACGACTGCGTGCCGGCCTGGACGGCGGCGGAGTAGAACGCGTTCGCCCAGCCGGAGGCCGACAGCCCCCACAGGTAGAGCGCCGCGGTCGCGACGAGCAGTGCGAGCAGGCTCGGACGGACCCACCTCGGGTCGTCCTCACGGCCGCGCCAGATCCGGCTGATGCCCGAGCGGGGCGCCACAGGGGCAGCGGGCGCCCCGCTCGGGACGGTCCCGCCCATGGGGGGCATCGGCGGGAGCTCGGTGGTGACCGGCGCCGGAGCGACGTCGATCAACGGGGGTACGAACTGCGTGTCGGGCGACGCGTACGGCGAGGTGCCGCTGTCGGGGTGCACGGTGGTCATCGGACGGTCCTCCGGTCGGGCGCGGCCACCGGGGCCGACGCGGTCCGCTGGCGCGGGAACACCCACGAGCGGAAGAGCAGGAAGCGCACGAGCGTCGCGGCGACGCTCGCGGTGATGAGTGCGACGACCTCGACGGTGCGCGAGGGGTCGGGGACGAGGACGCCGAGCAGCCACAGCGACGCCGACGTGAGGGCGAGCCCGATCGCGAAGACGACGAGGCCCTGCAGCTGGTGGCGGAACCGGTCGGCGGCGCCGCGCAGCCCGAAGGTGAGGCGGCGGTTGGCCGCGGTGTTCGCGATGGCGGTGAGGAGCAGCGCCGCGAGGTTCGCGCCCTGCGCCCCGAGCGGACCGCGCAGCAGCAGGAAGAGCGCGAGGTAGGCGAGGGTCGACGCGACGCCGATCGCGGCGAAGCGCAGCAGCTGCGAACCGAGCCCTCGCGGTACGCCGGGGTGCTCCTCGGTCGGCAGCGCGCTCACCGGGATCCGCCCCGTGGCCATGCCGCGCGCGAGGCGCCACATGCCCTTGAGGTCGGCGGTCGCCGTGGCGACGATGTCGACGCTCGACGTCGGGTCGTCGACCCAGTCGACCGGAACCTCGTGGATGCGCAGCCCGCGTCGCTCGGCGAGCACGAGCAGCTCGGTGTCGAAGAACCAGCCGGTGTCCTCGACGAGGGGGAGCAGCTCGCGCGCGCGGTCGGCGCGGATCGCCTTGAACCCGCACTGCGCGTCGGAGAACCGCGCGGCCAGCGCCGTACGCAGCAGCAGGTTGTAGCTGCGCGAGATGAACTCGCGCTTCGGGCCGCGCACGACGCGCGACCCGCGGGCCAGCCGGCTGCCGATCGCCAGGTCGCTGTGCCCCGACACGAGCGGCGCGACGAGGGGGAGCAGCGCCGCGAGGTCGGTCGAGAGGTCGACGTCCATGTAGGCCAGGACGTCGGCGTCGCTCGCGGACCACACCTGGTGCAGGGCACGGCCGCGGCCCTTCTGCTCCAGGCGCACGGCGCGCACCCCGGGGAGGCGGTCGGCCAGGTCGGTCGCGAGCGACCACGTGGCGTCGGTGCTCGCGTTGTCGGCGATGGTGATCCGCGCCGGGAACGGGAGCTCCGCGGCGAGGTAGGTGTGCAGGCGCTCGACGCTGGGGACCAGGTCGCGCTGCTCGTTGTAGACCGGGACGACCACGTCGAGCACGGCGTGCTCGATCGCCCCGGTCACGGTGGTGGCACGGGTCGACGCCAGGGCGGCGGCGGGGCGGCCCGTCTGCGTCTCGAGCCTCGGCTCGTACTCGGTGGTGGTCATGCCTCCACTGTCGAGACCGTCCCTGGCAGCACCCTGGCAACAGCCTCGGCCCCACCGACGCCTTCCTTATGCCCTCGCTGAGACCCGCCCCAGCCGTCGATGCGTGATCAGACGACCGTAGAAGGTGGCCTCATCACGCATCGACGGACGGGACCGGCTCGGCGGCGACCGCGGGTGGTCGGGGGGCTGCGCGCGGTGCGGGGCTGCGCCGGTCGGCGTACGGCGAGATCACGGACGGGTCGAGCCCGTCGCGCGATCGCGGGTCGTGCCGCACACTGAGCCCATGGCCGGCCCCGTGGCGCGGTCGCTCGAGGAGCTCGGCGACCTGCTGACGCACCCGGCGGGCTTCCACCCGCCGGTGATCACGGCTGTGCGCGAGAACCTCTCGATGTTCAAGGTCGCCGGCCGGTTGCTGCCGCACCAGCGCGCCCATACCGAGCCCGACCCGGCCAGGGTGCCCGTGCTCCTCGTCCCCGGCTTCTTCTCCGGCGACTTCGCGCTCGCGCCGATGGCCGAGCTGCTGCGCGAGCGCGGCCACTGGACGTCGCGGTCGGGGATCGCGCCCAACATCGGCTGCACCCGCGAGCTCGCCGACGCCGTCGAGCGGCGCCTCGAGGAGGCTGCGGAGCGCACCGGGCGCAAGGTGGCGGTCGTCGGCTGGAGCCGCGGCGGCACGCTCGGCAAGATCGCGACCGTGCGCCGGCCCGACCTCGTGTCGGCGCTCATCACCCTCGGAACGCCGAACACCGACCCGCTCGCGGTGAATGCGACCCTGGCGCTGCAGCTGCAGCTGATCACCCGGCTGTCGTCGATCGGCGTACCCGGACTGCTCGGCGAGGACTGCCTGTCCGGCGACTGCGCGCAGGAGGTGCGCGCCTGGCTGCAGGCCGACGTGCCCGAGGGCATCGCCTACACGTCGGTGTTCTCGATGGACGACGGCGTCATCGACTGGCGCGCGTGCCTGGACCCGCAGGCCACCCCGGTCGAGGTGCACGCGACCCACATGTCGATGGGCGCGGACCCGGAGGTCATCGACGTCGTCGCCGACCTCCTCGCCGACCTCACCCCCAGCGCCCTCGCCGCCTGACCCCTCTCCCTTCAACGGGTTTCTCGGACGTGGAGTTGTCCACGTGTTTTGTGCACAGGGGTGTGTACGACGGTGGGCGTGAGCACGGCGTGCTGTGGACGAGGTTGTGGGTCGTCCTGTGCAGGAAAAGTCCTCGCGGAAACCCCTTGTGGGGGTCGCTCCGGCGCGACTAGAACTTGCTCCACGCCGAGCGCGGCGGAGCGAGGAACCGGGGCGACCCGGGGAGACGCACCGAGGTGCGAGGCGGCTCGACCGGAGAACGGCGGACCATCCCGAGGGGGCGACCCCGAGGACTGCGGGTGCCATCGCAGCGGGACGTCAGGACCGGACGAGCAGGCCATCCGTTCGATGCGGGGCCCGGCTTGCCGGACTCGTACGACGGCCGCGGCGGCACCCGCGGGTCGCGCTTCGCTCCCGGGTCTCCCGGGGGCGGGCCGACGGCCATCGCGAGGCCCCTCCGACTCATACTCGGAGGGGCCTCGTCGGCGTTCGGGCCGGTACGACCGAAGCCGGAAAGTCCTTGCGCCGCACGGAGAAACTCCTCACGCCGAACTGCTCGAACTCCTCGACCAGGACGTGCCCGGACCACTACTCTTCGTCGCTGTCTCGGGCCGCGCACGGCCCCCCGTCGTCCTCGGAAGGACACCCATGGCCGTCGACACCCCAGCGCCGCCGAAGAACGCGTGGGACCGCTGGTTCCACGTCTCGGAGCGCAGCAGCAGCAACGGTCGCGAGATCCGCGGCGGGCTCGTCACCTTCTTCACGATGGCCTACATCGTGATCCTCAACCCGCTGATCATCGGCACGGCGCCGGACGCCACGAAGCACCTCATCGGCGGCGACAACGTCCTCGCCTCCATCACGGCGGTCAGCGCCGCGACCGCGCTCGTGGCGGGTCTGCTCACCATCGCGATGGGCGTCTTCGGCCGCTTCCCCGTCGCCATGGCGGCGGGCCTGGGCATCAACGGCGTCATCGCCTTCAGCCTCGCGCCGCAGATGACCTGGGCCGAGGCCATGGGCCTCGTCGTCCTCGAGGGCATCCTGATCCTGATCCTGGTGGTCACCGGCTTCCGGGAGGCCGTCTTCCACGCCGTGCCCGAGCAGCTCAAGTACGCCATCGGCGTCGGCATCGGTCTGTTCATCACGATCATCGGCTTCGTCGACGCCGGCGTCACCCGCACCGGCGTCCCGCTCATCACCTTCGGCACCAACGGCGCGCTGCGCGGCTGGCCGGCGTTCACCTTCGTGTTCGGCCTGCTGCTCACCGCGGTGCTGGTGGCCAAGAAGGTGCGGGGCGCGATCCTCATCGGCATCGTGGCGACCACGGTGCTCGCGACGATCATCGAGGCGGTCGCCAAGGTCGGGCCGCGCACCGGCGCCGACGGCAAGGTGGCCAACGAGAACGGCTGGAGCCTCAACGTCCCGAAGCTGCCCGACAGCATCGTCGGTACGCCGAGCTTCGACACCATCGGCCACGTGAGCCTGTTCGGCGCGTTCTCGGCGATCGGCGTCGTGGCCGCCTCCCTCGCGGTCTTCTCGCTCATGCTCAGCGACTTCTTCGACACGATGGGCACGGTCTTCGGTCTGGCCAACGAGGGCGAGATCGTCGACGAGGACGGCGAGGTCCCGCACTTCGAGGCGATCCTCGTCGTCGACTCGGTCGGCGCCATCGCCGGCGGTGTGGCGGGCACGTCCAGCAACACGGCCTACATCGAGTCGGCCTCGGGCATCGGCGACGGCGCCCGCACGGGCGTCGCCTCGGTCGCGACGGGCGTGCTCTTCCTCATCGCCATGTTCTTCACGCCGCTCGTCACGATCGTCCCGCACGAGGCGGCGACCCCCGCGCTCATCATCGTCGGCTTCCTGATGATGACCCAGATCCGGCACATCGACTTCACCGACTACGAGATCGGCATCCCCGCCTTCCTCACGATGGTGCTCATGCCGTTCACGTACTCGATCACCAACGGCATCGGCGCCGGCTTCATCACCTACTGCCTCATCAAGGCAGTGAACGGGAAGGCCAAGGAGGTGCCCGCCCTGCTCTGGGTGGTGTCCGCCGCCTTCATCGTCTACTTCGCCTACGACCCGATCACCCAGCTGTTCGGCATCGGCTGACGATGTACGCCGAGGCCCCTCCCGCACCCCGGGAGGGGCCTCGCGCGCGCCCGGGCCCGGGGACGCCCGGCGTCCCGGACCGCGGGACAGCGGGGGTCCGGCCGGCGTGCGGCGACGCGCTGCGGAGGTCGGGTCAGGCGGGGGCCGCGACACGCCGAACCAAGGGTGACCTGAGCACGAATCGGGGGTGAATCCTGGGCTCGCGCCCCACCGGGCGGCCGTTCACCCGTCCTTCACCGTTTGTTCACTCCACGCGTTGGACACGCCCCACCCGGTACCCCTCAATGGCCTCGACGGAGCGGTCAGGCGCCGCTCCACCTTCCGGGGGAGACCCGTGGACCTGACCCTGGCAGCCGTGGTGGGCGTGATCGCGCTGGCCCTGCTGTTCGACTTCACCAACGGCTTCCACGACGCCGCGAACTCCGTCTCCACGGTCGTCGCCACGCGCGCCCTGCCCGCCAAGGCGGCCGTCTGGTTCTCCGCCTTCTTCAACTTCGCCGCCGTCTTCATCGTCGGCACCGCGGTGGCCAACACCGTCGCCAAGACGGTCAAGCCCGGTGTCACCGGCGTCGCCGTCGTGTTCGCGGCGCTGTTCGCGGCCATCGTGTGGAACTACGCGACCTGGTGGGTCGGCATGCCGTCGTCGTCGAGCCACGCGCTCATCGGCGGCCTGGTGGGGGCGGGCCTCGCTGCGGGCGGCATCGACGCCATCAGCTGGCCCAGCGTGCAGAAGACGGTCGTCGCCATCGTCGCCAGCCCGCTCATCGCCTTCGGCATCGCCTTCCTCGCGATGTTCCTGGTGGCAGCGCTGCGCAACGTCTTCAAGCTCGACGACAACGCCAAGCAGTTCAAGTGGCTGCAGCTGGTCTCCGCGGGCGCGGTCTCCTTCGGCCACGGCGCCAACGACGCGCAGAAGACGATGGGCGTCATCGCCGCCCTGCTCGTGGGCACGGGCCACCTCGCGGTCGGCGCCGACGGCAACATCGGCGTCCCGACCTGGGTCGAGTTCTCCGCCTACGGCGCGATCGCGCTCGGCACGGTCTGGGGCGGCTGGAAGATCATCGAGACGATGGGTCTGAAGATCACGACGCTTCACGCGTCGTCGGGCGTGGCCGCCAACATCGGCGCCGTCACCTCGATCTTCGGCGCGACCGGCCTCGGCGTCCCGATCTCCACCACGCACGCCGCCGCGTCGTCGGTCGCCGGTGCGGGTGTCGCCTCGGGGATGGGGATCAACCTCAAGGTCGTCGGCGAGATGGTCCTCGCCTGGGTGGTCACCCTGCCGACGACGATCGTGCTGGCCTTCGGCATCTTCAAGGTCACCCAGCTGCCCGGCGCGGCCGGCTGGATCGGCGTGGGCGTCCTCATCGCCATCGCGGGCGGCCTGATCATCTACGCGATGACGCACAGCATCGGAGCCGACGACGTCGAGGCCGAGATCCCCGACGAGAACGTGCTCAAGCTGCCGGTGCCGGCCCAGCCGCACCTCGAGGGCCACGGCCCCGCCGCCTGACCCCGCACGCACCACGACGGCCCGTCCTCGGAGGACGGGCCGTCGTCGTTCGTCGGTGGGGTCCGCGTACGCCGATGACCAACGGCTAGGGCCGGGTCTGGTCGCCCTCCGCGGCGAGGATGCGCCGCTTCTCGTGCTCGAACTCCGCGGCGGTGATGAGACCCGCGTCGCGCAGCCGGGCCATGCGGGCCACGACGCTCTCCGCGTCGTCGGCGAGGACGACCGGCTCGTCGCGCAGGTCGACGACGGGCTCGGGAGCGCTGCGCCGACCGAACCAGCGGCGCCGGGGCTCGGGGGCGGCGTGCTTCACAGGGGCTAGTTATCCCATGTCCCGACGCGCCCGACCACCGACTCGCCCAGGTCCGCGGTGTCATGCGCCACGCCGCGGGACGCCGACGGGGCGCCGAAGGGCCCCAGCGCCTTGCGCAGGGGCCCTTCGTGGTGCGGTGGGGGAGATCAGTCGTCCGAGCCGCCGTGGCCACCGTCGTCGGAGCCATGGCCACCGCCGTGGCTGCCGCCGTCGTCGGAACCGTTGCCCCCACCGTGGTGACCGCCGCCGTTCTGACCGCCGTTGTCGTCGTCGGCGTCGTGCGACGCGCCGTCGTCGGAGCCGTGGTCGTCGCCGTCCTCGTTCTCGTCGGCGTCGTCGGAGTCCTCGGAGTGCGAGGAGGAGGCCGACGGCGCGGGCGCCGGGGCGGTGCTGCCGACGGTGGGCGCGGGGACCGCGGTGGCCGTGGCGGACTCGCTGGCCTCCTGGCTGGCCTCGGCGCTCGGACTGTCGTCGGAGGCCGACGCGCTGGGGTCCAGCGTGCTCGAGGAGGAGGGGAGGGCGAAGGGGTCGTCGCTCGAGGGGGAGGACGACGCCACGTTGACGGTCGCGAAGGCGGCCGTGGCGCCCAGGAACAGACCGGCTGCGGCGAGGGGGACGACGAGCGTGAGCTTCATGGTGGGGGTCCTTAGGACTGCGGTGGCCCCGCTCCTGCAACGGTGCCGTGTACCCAGCAGACGGTTGCTCCGCCCCGGTCCCGTCCCACGCTCATCCAAGGAACGGCCCAGGAGATCGACGGATCGTCCAAGCCGCCCGCCGCCGCGGCGGCGCAGCAGCCGCACCAACGTCGCCGACGAGTGCGAGCCCGACCACGCCGGGGCCGACGACCAGGGCAGTGCTCGAGCCCCCGCCGGCGGCGGGTCAGGCAGCCCTGACCTGCGCCGATCCGAGGGTTTCCGCCCTGCCGGGAGGGGGTATCCCCAGGTGTCCGGCGCGTGCCGGGCGGTGGTCCTCGCCTTCTCGGGGACGCAGGAGGAACTGCAGATGAGCAAGAACAGTCGCCGGGCCGCCTTCGCCTCGGCGGCCGCGTCCGCCGGGACCGAGGGTCCCAGCGGTCTCATGGCCCGGATCAGCGCGCTGCCCCGTCTGGTGCGCGACGTGCTCGCCGGTCGCTTCATCGAGGTCAGCCGCGGTCGGCTGCTCCTCATGGCGCTCGCGGTGCTCTACATCGTGTCGCCCATCGACCTCGTCCCGGAGGCGCTCCTCACCATCCCGGGCATGGTCGACGACGTCGCCGTCGCCGGCTGGCTCGTGAGCGCCGTGCTCGGTGCCACCGCGGCCTACCTCGCCTGGGAGGGCGGCACGCCCTCCACGGTCTCCGACGACCCCCGCGTGGTCCCCGGCGAGGTCATCACCCACTAGCCCCCCGGCGCCGCTGCCCCTCGCTCCTCCCGGAGCCGAGGGGCAGCGGTGCGTTCAGAGCTCCTCGAAGGCGGCGACGTCGGCGGTCGACGAGCGCAGCCGGTGCGACAGGCTCCGAGCGATCGCCATGACGAGCTCGGACGCCGACGCCGGGTCGCGGTGCCGCAGCTCGTCGAACGCCTCGGGGCTCAGGACGTAGCAGATGGTCGGCTCGAGGGCGACGATGCGCGTCGAGCGCGTGCTGCCGTCGACGAGGGCGAGCTCGCCGAACGACGAGCCTGCGGCCATCGTGCTCAGGCGTCGCCGTCCCGCCTGGTTCTTCATGCGGACGTCGGAGGCCACCTGCCCGGCGCCCACGAAGTAGAGGCCGTCGGCCGGGTCGCCCTCGTCGAAGACGACGGCGCCGTCGGTGATGACGCGCGTGGTGACCCGCTCCTCGATCGCGTGCACCGCCCACTCCGGCAGACCGTCGAGCAGGTCGACACCGGCCAGCGGCACGAGGTCGACCGGCAGGTCGTCGTCGACCCCCTCGGCGTGCAGCAGCGCGGTCTCGCACCACTCCAGCGCAGCGTCGGCGTCGAGGAAGCGGTGCACGGTCCCGGGCAACCAGCGCAGCGCCGTCCTCGGCTGGGGCAGACGGGGTTCCACGACCGACACGGTGACGCCGGACGACTCCAGCTGAGCGACGAGCGACGCCAGCAGGGTCTCGGCCGCGGTGTCGATGCGGGTCACGCGGCGCAGGTCCAGGACACGCCAGCGTGCGGCGACGGGGTCGGAGAGCACCGCGCGCACGAGCAGCTCGGTGCTCGCGAACCCCTCGTCGCCGACCAGCTCGTGCACGACGATCGCCGACGCCTGCTCGTCGAGCAGCTCGCGGTGGGCCCGCGGACGCCCTCGTCGGGAGCGCACGGCGTCGGCGCGGTACGTGCGCCGCAGGCCGCTGCGCTGGCGCTCCGAGGGGAGGAGCATGTGCATCCCGAGGCGCTCGCTGAGCAGCTGCGCGGCGACCACGCCGCGCACGCTGTTGCCGCGTGCATCGAGGAGCGGGCTGTGCAGCCCGAGGCCGAGCTGTCCGGGCAGGGCAGCCGAGACCCCGCCGCTGACACCGGATTTCGCGGGCAGGCCGACACGGTAGAGCCACTCGCCGGCGTAGTCGTACATCCCGCAGGTGGCCATCACGGTGAGCACCAGGGGTACGACGTCGCGCGGGACGACCTGTGCGCCGGTCACCGGGTTCACGCCGGCGTTCGCGAGGGTGGCCGCCATGACGGCGAGGTCCCGGGCGGTGACGAGCACCGCGCACTGGCGGAAGTAGAGCTCGACCTGCGCGTCGACGTCCTCGTCGAGCAGGCCCGCCGAGCGCATCAGGTAGGCGATGGCGCGGTTGCGGTCGCCGGTGGTGCGCTCGGAGTCGAAGACCGCCTCGTCGACGCCGAGGTCGCGGCCCGCGAAGGCGGAGAGGCCGTCGAGGATCCGGTCGAACTGCGCCGCGCGGCTGTCGCCTCCGACGAGCGACGACGTCACGATCGCGCCCGCGTTGACCATCGGGTTCGAGGCCCGGCCCGTCGCAGGGTCGAGCGCGATGCTGTTGAACGGGTCGCCGGTGGGCTCGGAGCCGACGCGCTCCTCGACGGTCGCGGCGCCGCGGTCGGCGAGGGCGAGCGCGTAGACGTAGGGCTTGGAGACCGACTGGATCGTGAACGGCACGAGCGTCCCGGCCGTGTAGACCTGGCCGTCCAGTGTCGCCAGGCCCAGCCCGAAGACGTCGGGATCGACCCGAGCGAGCTCGGGGATGTACGTCGCTACCTCGCCGTCATCGCGACGGTGCGCCTCCCGCCAGACCTCGTCGAGCAGCGCCTCGATGGGTCCGCCGCCGGTGCTCCCCACTCGCCCTCCCTCGTCGTCGGGGACAGCGTGCCAGCCAGGTGTTGCGTCCGCGTTTCCGGCCGTGACGGCGCGGGGCTTCAGACCAGCGCGGGTGCAGCGTCGGCCGCGGAGATCGAGCGCAGCTCGCCGTCGACGTCGACCACCAGGTTCCCCCGCTCGTCGACCCGGCGGACCCGGCCCTCGTGCCCGTCGACCTCGACCAGCCGGCCGAGGGTCTGGCAGCGGTCGCGGTAACCGAGCGCCAGCGCGGGGTCGTCGGCGCGCCACTGCTCGAGGCGCCGGGCGAGTGCCGGCAGGTACGCCGCGAGCAGGGCGGCGCGGTCGATGCTGCCGCCGTCGGCGTAGACCGACGTCGTGCGCTTCGGGAGCTCGAGCATCCCGACGGAGACCAGGACCCCGAGGGTCAGGACGACGCTGCCGTCGCCGTGCGGCGCGACCTCGA
>WBZP01004259.1_pt1 | contig 15028 bp, 13 predicted proteins | sample 5204301 | NCBI WGS metagenome assembly WBZP01 (sample SAMN12412401, study PRJNA552823) | activated sludge metagenome | isolation source: activated sludge from nitrification reactor of wastewater treatment plant... | place: USA: Pennsylvania | collected 2017
GCCAGCCCACGTTCTTGGACCAGGCCTGGCCACGGTTGCTCCACCAGGTGTATTGCCCGGGGTGCGGGTTGAGCGTCCGGAATACGTCGACCAGGCCACCTTCGTCCAACAGCTTGCTCACCCAGGCGCGTTCTTCGGGCGTGAAGCCGCTGTTCTTCTGGTTGCTCTTCCAGTTCTTGAGGTCGATTTCCCGGTGCGCGATGTTCACGTCACCAACCAGCACGAACTCGCGCTCGGCCTTCAGGCGCATCAGGTGCGGGTACAGGCTGTCCAGGAAGCGGAATTTCGCCGCCTGGCGCTCTTCGCCACTGGAGCCGCTGGGGAAGTAGCAGCTGATGACGCTGAGTTTGCGCCGTGTGGTGTCGAACCGCGCCTCCACCCAGCGGCCTTCGGCATCGAATTCGGCGTCACCAAAGCCCGTGATCACGTCGCTGGGCTTCTTGCGCGTGTAGAGGCCAACGCCTGAGTAGCCCTTCTTCTGCGCATAGTGGAAGTGCCCACGCAGGCCACCCACATGGTCCAGTCGACCCACCACGTCCTCGGCCTGGGCCTTGACTTCCTGCACGCCCATACAATCTGCTGCCGCGCTTTCGGCCCAGGCCATGAAGCCCTTGCTGGTGGCGGAACGGATGCCGTTGAGGTTGAGCGTGACAAGCCGAAAAGCCAAGGAAGACCCCTTCAGAAGAACATGAGCAGCGCCACCGACCCCAAGCTCGCGCAGGAGTTCGTGCATTTTGCTGTGCAATCCGGTGTGCTGCGCTTCGGCGAGTTCACGACCAAGGCCGGGCGGCTCTCGCCCTATTTCTTCAACGCCGGCCTTTTCAACGACGGCGCCAGGATGGGGCGCCTGGCAGAGTTTTATGCACAGCGTCTGCTGGCCAGCCCGCTGCAATTCGATCTGCTGTTCGGGCCGGCCTACAAGGGCATCACGCTGGCTGCCGCGGTGGCCGTCGAACTGGCCCGCCGCGGACGCAACGTGCCGTTTGCCTACAACCGCAAGGAAGCCAAGGATCACGGCGAAGGCGGCTTGCTGGTCGGCGCACCAATGGCTGGCCGCGTGTTGGTCATCGATGACGTCATTTCGGCAGGAACTTCGGTGCGCGAATCCCTGAGCCTGATCTCGGCAGCGGGCGCCCAGGCTGTCGGTGTGGCCATCGCGCTGGACCGGCAGGAGCGTGCCACAGAAGCGGGGCAGGATCTGCCCTACAGCGCCGTGCAGTTCGTCGAGGATCAGCTGCATCTGGAGGTGGCTGCCATCGCCACGCTGGAAGACCTGTTGCAGTACCTGCGACAGTCGCACGACCCTGGGCTCAAGGCCCATGCCGCGACGGTCACAGCCTATCGCGAGCGCTACGGGGTCTGACTTGAGCCTGCCTCGCATAGGCGCCCGAGCCCCTGCACTGGCCGGCTTGCGTGCATGCAGCGCGTTGGGCCTGATGCTGGCCAGCCTGGCCGTTCTTGCCCAGCCCAAGGCCGAGAAGGGCATCTACACATGCATCGACGATCGCGGCCGGCGCCTCACGGCCGACCGCCCCATCCCCGAGTGCAGCGGCAAGGAACAGCAGATCCTCAACCAGGACGGTTCGGTGCGTGCCATCGTGCCACCCACGCTGACTGCCGAGGAGCGTGCGCTGTGGGAAGCCCGCGAACGCGCTGCCCAGGAGGCCCGCGCGGCCCAGCTCGACGCGGTGCGGCGGGACCGCAACCTGGTCAGCCGCTACCCCACCGAGGCCAGACACCTGGCCGCCCGGGAGGCAGCCCTGGACACCGTGCGGCTGGCCATCAAGACCACCCAGGCGCGGCTGCGCGAGCTGGAAGCCGCGCGCAAGCCGTTGCAGGACGAGGCCGAGTTTTACCTGGGCAAGCCACTGCCGGCCCGACTCAAGGCAGCCATTGATGCCAACGAGGCCTCGGTGGAGGCCCAGCGCGCAGCAGCCCTGACCCAGGAGGCCGAACTGGACCGCATCAACAAGATCTACGACATCGAGCTGGAGCGGCTGCGCAAGCTCTGGGCCGGAGCGCCTGCCGGATCACTGGGGCCCCTGCCCGGTGCCAATGGCAAGCCGCCGCCGGCCAAGCCGCGTTAGGCCTGCAGCCGGCGGCGCAGCAAGTCGCCGGCCTGCGCCGGATTGGCCTTGCCCTGGCTGGCCTTCATCACCTGGCCGACGAGCGCGTTGAAGGCCTTGTCCTTGCCGGCACGGAACTCGGCCACGGACTTTTCATTGGCCGCCAGAACCGCATCGACGATGGCTTGAAGCGCGCCGGCGTCGTTCATCTGCTTCAGGCCCTTGGCTGCGACCAGCGTGTCCACATCGCTGCCTTCGCCGCTCCACAAGGCGTCGAACACCTGCCGCGCGCCGTTGTTGGACAGCGTGCCGTCGGCAACGCGTCGGATCAACGCGGCCAGCGTGGACGGGGCCACTGGCGCGTCTTCGATGTTGCGGCCTTCGGCATTGAGCCGTTTGCTCACCTCGCCCATCAACCAGTTGGCGGCCAGCTTGGCCTGGCCACTGCCATCGCGCACAGCCTCGTAACAGCGCGCGAAGGGCAGGCTTTGCGTCATCATCGCCGCGTCGTAGGCCGGCAGGCCATCATCACGCACGAAGCGTTGGGCCATCGCCGCGGGCAACTCGGGCATCTGCACGCGCACGCGCTCGACCCACTCGGGGGCAATCACCAGCGGCGGCAGGTCGGGGTCCGGAAAGTAGCGGTAGTCGTGCGCGTCTTCCTTGCTGCGCATGGCGCGCGTTTCGCCGGTGTCGGGGTTGAACAGCACGGTGGCCTGTTCGATGGGCAGGCCATCCTCGACGCGGTCGATCTGCCACTGCACCTCGAAGTCGATGGCCTGCTGCAGGAAGCGGAAGCTGTTCAGGTTCTTGATCTCGCGCCGCGTGCCCAGCGCCTGGCCGGGGCGGCGCACCGAGACGTTGGCGTCGCAGCGGAAACTGCCTTCTTGCATGTTGCCGTCGCAGATGCCCAGCCAGACCACCAGGGCGTGCAGCGCCTTGGCGTATTCCACCGCCTCGGCGCTGCTGCGCATGTCAGGCTCGGTGACGATCTCCAGCAGAGGCGTTCCGGCGCGGTTGAGGTCGATCCCGGTCTGGCCGGCAAAGTCCTCGTGCAGGCTCTTGCCGGCGTCTTCTTCCAGGTGAGCGCGGGTCAGGCGCACCGAACGCTTCTGATCGCCGAGCACGAAGTCCACCCGCCCGCCCTGCACCACCGGGATCTCGTACTGGCTGATCTGGTAGCCCTTGGGCAGATCGGGGTAGAAGTAGTTCTTGCGCGCGAAGATCGACAGCGGCGCCACCTTGGCACCGACGGCCAGGCCAAACCGGATGGCGCGTTCCACGGCACCGCGGTTCATCACCGGCAAGGTGCCGGGCAGGGCCAGATCCACCGCGCAGGCCTGGGTATTGGGTGCCGCGCCGAACTGGGTGGACGCGCCGCTGAAGATCTTGCTGGCGGTGGACAGCTGGGCATGGGTTTCCAGGCCGATGACGACCTCGAAACCGCGGATGAGTGTGGGTGTGGGCATCGTCAGAACCCGTTGGGCCTGCGGGTGTGGAAGTCGGTGGCCTGCTGCAGCGCGTGCGCGGTGTGCAGCAGCGCCGCCTCGGCGAAATAGTTGCCGATCAGCTGCAGCCCCACCGGCATGCCGGCGGCGCCAAAGCCGGCCGGTAGGCTCATGCCCGGCAGGCCGGCCAGGCTGGCTGGCAGGGTGAAGATGTCGGCAAGGTAGGCCTGCAGCGGGTCGTCGCCCTGTTCACCGATCTTCCAGGCCACCGTGGGCGCCACTGGGCCGGCGATGAGGTCGCAGTGCCGGAAGCAGGCCTGGAAGTCGTCGGCGATCATGCGGCGCAGCTTCTGCGCCTGCAGGTAGTAGGCGTCGTAGTAGCCATGGCTGAGCACGTAGGCGCCGATCATGATGCGGCGCTTGACCTCCGGCCCGAAGCCTTCGGCGCGCGTCTTCCTGTACATGTCCATCAAGTCGCCATGCTGCGCCGCGCGGTGGCCGAACTTGACGCCGTCAAAGCGGCTCAGGTTGGAACTGGCTTCGGCCGGTGCGATGATGTAGTAGACGGGGATCGACAATTCGGTGCGCGGCAGGCTCACCGGCACCAGCGTGGCGCCGAGCCTTTCCAGTTCGGCCAGCGCTGCGCGGACCGCAGCCTCGACATCGGGCGACAGCCCGGCAGGAAAGAACTCCGCCGGCAAGCCGATGCGCAGCCCGGCCAGGGGCCGCAGCGCGGAGGCACCTTCGCGCGGCCGCAGCATCGCGGCGTGGTAGTCCTGCGGCGCCTGCTCGGCGCTGGTCGAATCGCGCTCATCGAAGCCACTCATGGCCGACAGCAGCAGCGCACAGTCTTCGGCACTGCGCGCGATCGGCCCGGCCTGGTCCAGGCTGCTGGCGAACGCCACCATGCCGTAGCGCGAGCAAACGCCGTAGGTGGGCTTGATGCCGGTGACGCCGGTGAAGCTAGCCGGCTGGCGGATCGAGCCACCGGTGTCGGTGCCGGTGGCCGCCGGCACCAGGCAGGCAGCCACGGCCGCAGCCGAGCCACCCGAGGAGCCACCCGGCACGCGCTGCAGGTCCCAGGGATTGCGCACCAGGCCGAAGGCCGAGTTCTCGTTGGACGAACCCATCGCAAATTCGTCGCAGTTGAGCTTGCCCAGCGTGACCATGCCGGCACCCGGCGCCTGGCCCGGCACCCCCTCGCCCAGACGGGCCACGACGGTGGCGTCGAAGGGGCTCTGGTAACCGGCCAGGATGCGCGAACCGGCGGTGGACGGCAGCCCGCGCGTGACGAAGATGTCCTTGTGCGCCACCGGCACGCCGGTCAGCACCCCGGCGTTGCCAGCGGCCCGGCGGGCGTCGGCGGCGCGCGCCTGGCGCAGCGAAAACTGTGCATCGGTGGCCAGGAAGGCGCCCAGTTCGCCGTGCGCAGCGATGCCGGCCAGCAGGGTCTGGGTGATCTCCACGCTGCTGGTTTGCCCGCCAGCCAGCGCACGCGACAAGGCGGCCACGCCCAGGGTGTGCAAGGCTGCGCTCATTCGATCACCTTGGGCACGAGGAAGAGCCCGGCCTCCACCGCCGGCGCGCTTCGCTGGTTGGCCTCGCGCTGATCGAGCTCGCTGACGCGGTCATCACGCAGGCGCAACGCCACGGCCTGCACGGCAGACAATGGGGTATACAGCGGTTCGACGCCGCGCGTGTCCACTGCGCGCATCTGCTCGACGATGCCGAAAAAACCGTTGAGCTGAGTCAGCATCTGGGCCTGCTCGGCGGCCGAGAGTTCGAGCCGCGCCAAGTGGGCGATGCGGCTCACGTCCTGGGGAGTCAGTGCCATCGTCTGGGGGATCCGAAAATGAAGAGTGGGGCCTGTGGAGCAGGGCTGGTTCGGCAGCCGCCAACTGCTGAACAACGCAGCAGCGCGCCAAGGCCTGAGCGTAGGGATACGTTATTATCTCTGGTTACTTGCAAGCCCCCTGGGCGGCCCGTGCAACGGGGGTTATCCTCGATGCGCCGCTGCCCTCGCCGGCTAGCGCCCCGAACACCTCCATTTCGATCCCCGGGATCCATGCCAGCGCGGGCTGTCGCGCCAGCCATCACGGACTGGACCCGCATGCCCCGGCCCGATTGCACTGCCGCCGCTTCAAGTCACAGCCCAAGCGCCGCGCGCGCCCTCCCTGAATCCTCCAACTCATGTTCGCCGCCTCCCTGCGCCGCTACTTTTCAACCGATCTTGCCATCGACCTGGGCACGGCCAACACGCTCATCTACGTGCGTGACAAGGGCATCGTGCTGGATGAGCCCTCGGTCGTCTCCATCCGCCACGAAGGCGGCCCGCAAGGCAAGAAGACCATCCAGGCCGTCGGCAAGGAAGCCAAGGCCATGCTGGGCAAGGTGCCCGGCAACATCGAAGCCATCCGACCCATGAAGGACGGCGTGATCGCCGACTTCACGGTCACCGAGCAGATGCTCAAGCAGTTCATCAAGATGGTGCATCCGCGGTCGGTGCTGCGCCCGAGCCCGCGCATCATCATCTGCGTGCCGTGCGGCAGCACGCAGGTCGAGCGGCGCGCCATCCGCGAATCGGCACTCGGCGCCGGCGCGTCTGACGTCTACCTGATCGAAGAGCCGATGGCCGCTGCCATCGGCGCCGGGCTGCCGGTGTCGGAAGCCTCCGGCTCGATGGTGGTGGACATCGGCGGCGGCACCACCGAAGTGGGCGTGATCTCGCTGGGCGGCATGGTCTACAAGGGCAGCATCCGCGTCGGTGGCGACAAGTTCGACGAGGCCATCATCAACTACATCCGCCGCAACTACGGCATGCTAATCGGCGAGCCCACCGCGGAAATGATCAAGAAGACCATCGGCAGTGCCTTTCCGGGCAGCGAGGTCAAGGAGATGGAAGTCAAGGGGCGCAACCTCAGCGAGGGCGTGCCGCGCAGCTTCACGATCAGCAGCAACGAGATCCTGGAAGCGCTGACCGACCCGCTGAACCAGATGGTCAGCGCGGTGAAGAACGCGCTGGAGCACACACCGCCCGAACTGGGTGCCGACATCGCCGAGCGCGGCATGATGCTCACCGGTGGTGGTGCCCTGCTGCGCGACCTGGACCGCCTGCTGGCCGAAGAGACGGGCCTGCCGGTGCTGGTGGCCGAGGACCCTCTGACCTGCGTGGTGCGCGGCTGCGGCATGGCGCTGGAGCGCATGGAGCGGCTGGGTTCGATCTTCACCTCGGAGTGAGCGTCAGCCCAGCGCGCGCGAGCCGCACGCGACACCTGGCGCTGCCGCGCTGAACCACGGTCCCTGAGCCATGCCACTGGGCACGCTCGACCGCACGCCGCCGCCGTTCTTCCGGCAAGGCCCATCGGCGCTGACCAAGCTCGTCTTCTTCTCGGCGCTGGCCGTTTTCCTGATGGTTGCCGACGCCCGCCTGCGGCTGCTGGAACCCGTGCGAGCCACTGTTGCGATGGCCTTGCTGCCGGTGCAGAGCGTGCTGGCGGTACCGGTCCAGATGCTGCGCGGTGGCGGCGACTATCTGCGCGGGCTGCGCCAGGCCCAGGCCGACGAGACCGCGGCCCGGGCGCGCCTGGCGGCGCTCGCTGAACGCGCGGCACGCGCCGAGGTCCTGGCACGCGAGAACGAGCGTCTGCGCGCCTTGCTGGAGTTGCGCCCGGCACTGCCCGTGCGCTCGCTGAGCGCCGAGGTGATGTACGAAGCGGCCGATCCGTTTTCGCGCAAGGTCTTCATCGATCGCGGCGCCCAGCATGGCGTGGTGCTGGGCGCGCCGGTGGTCAACGAAACCGGCGTGGTCGGCCAGGTGACACGCGCCTTCGCGCTGAGTTCCGAGGTCACGTTGCTGGTCGACAAGGACGCTGCCATCCCCGTCATCAACACCCGCACGCAACAGCGCAGCGCAGCCTTCGGCGGCGGCGGCGTGGGGCCGGGCGGGATGGAGCTGCGCTTCGTCTCCGGGCATGCCGACGTGAAGGTGGGCGACGAGATGCAGACCAGCGGCCTGGATGGCGTCTATCCGCCGGGCCTGCCGGTGGCCCGCGTCGGCAGCGTCGAGCGTCGCGCCGAGGCAGGCTTTGCCCGCATCGGCCTGGTGCCGACGGCGGTACCCGACGGCGTGCGGCATGTGCTGGTGCTGGAACCGTCCCGGATGCAGCTGCCGCCGCGCCCCGAACCCGCAGCGCCGGAGCCGGGAAAGGCCGAACGCCAGCTCGTCGGACCGGTCCGACGAGCAGCTTCCGGCCCCTGATTCCCGATGGGCAGGTGCACGCCATGATCATGCCGCGCGGGTCCGATCAGCTGCTGCTGCCGGTCAACCCATTCTTCATCTTCCTCACCCTGGCTCTGGCGTTGGGCGTGAACATGCTGCCACTGGGCCGCCAGAGCGGGATGCCGGATCTGCTGGCCGTGGCCGTGGTGTTCTGGAACGTGCACCAGCCGCGGCGCGTGGGTGTCGGCCTGGCCTTCCTGCTGGGCTTGCTGATGGACGTGCATCAGGGCGCGCTGATGGGCCAGCACGCGCTGGCCTATACACTGCTGAGCTTCGTGGCCATCACCGTGCACCGCCGGCTGCTGTGGTTTGGCGTGGTCGAGCAGGCACTGCAGATCCTGCCCCTGTTCGTGGCCGGGCACGTGATTGCCCTGCTGGTGCGCCTCATCGCAGGGGATACCTTCCCGGGCTGGGGGCTGCTGCTGGCGCCGCTGCTGGAAGCCTTGCTGTGGCCGCTCGTCACGTGGTTGCTGCTCGCGCCGCAACGCCGCGCACCCGATCCCGACAAGAATCGTCCCTTGTAGCGCCACCATGACCGTCCTGCGCAATGTCGAACTGGAAATCGACCGCTTCCGCGGCAGGGTGCTGGCCGCGGCAGCTTTTGTGCTGCTCGCCTTTGCGCTGCTGACCGCGCGGCTGGTCTACCTGCAGGTGTTCCGCCACGATGAGCTGGCCACGCAGGCCGAAGCCAACCGCATCGCCGTGGTGCCGGTGGTGCCCAACCGGGGCCAGATCGTCGACCGCAACGGCGTCGTGCTGGCCACCAACTATTCGGCCTACACGCTGGAGGTCTCGCCGCGACGCTTCGCCGGCAAGGATCGCGAAGCGGAGCTGGAGGTGCTGTTCGAACAACTGGCCGACCTGGTCGAGATCGGGCCGCGTGACCGACGCCGCTTCAAGCGCTTGCGCGAGGAGCTCAAGGGCGCCGATTCCTTGCCCATCCGCACGCGGCTGACGGACGAAGAAGTGGCGCGCTTCACTGCCCAGCGCTTCCGCTTTCCGGGAGTCGAGATCCGGGCCCGCCTGTTCCGCAACTATCCGCTGGGCGAGACCGGCAGCCACCTGCTGGGCTACATCGGCCGCATCAACGTGGCCGAAAAGAAGGCCATGGAGGACTGGGACGAAGCCGACCAGGGCAACTACAAGGGCACCGAGTACATCGGCAAGCTGGGCCTGGAGCAGAGCTACGAAAGCCGCCTGCACGGGCAGGCCGGCTATGAGGAAGTCGAAACCAGCGCTGCCGGCAGGGCCGTGCGCCGCCTGGACAGCCGTCCTCCGACGCCCGGCGACAAACTGGTGCTGTCGGTGGACATCCGGCTGCAGGCTTTGGTCGAAGAGATGTTCGGCGAGCGCCGCGGCGCGCTGGTGGCGCTGGACCCGCGCAGCGGCGAGGTGCTGGCCTTCGTCAGCAAGCCGACCTTCGACCCCAACCTCTTCGTCGACGGCATCGACAGCGAGAGCTGGCGCGAGCTCAACGAGAGCATCGACAAGCCGCTGCTCAACCGCGCGCTGCGCGGCACCTACCCGCCCGGCAGCACCTTCAAGCCCTTCATGGCCATCGCCGCGCTGAACACCGGCAAACGCAGCCCAAGCACCGTGATCCACGATGGCGGCAGCTTCCAGTTCGGCAACCACACCTTTCGCAGCCACGGTGACCATGGCCTGGGCGCGGTGGACATGACACGATCCATCGTCAAGAGCAGCAACGTCTACTACTACTCTCTGGCCAACGAGCTGGGCGTGGACCTGATCCACCAGCAGCTCACGCCGTTCGGCTTCGGCGTAAAGACCGAAATCGATCTGGATGGCGAGGTCACCGGCGTGCTGCCATCCACGGATTGGAAGCGCCGCTACTACAGGAAGCCCGAGCAGCAGCGCTGGTACCCGGGCGAGACCATCTCGCTGGGCATCGGCCAGGGCTACAACAACTTCACCATGCTGCAGCTGGCCAGCGCCACCGCCACGCTGGTTTCGGGCGGCCAGCGCTTCCGGCCGCGTCTGGTGCGTGAGATCGAAGACGCGGTCAGCGGCCAGCGCGAGCGGGTCGCCAGCGATGCGCTGACGCCGCTGCCCATCCAGCCCGAGCACGCCGAACTCATCCGCAGGGCCCTGCACGGCGTGACCCAGGAAGGCACCTCGACGCGGGTGTTCACAGGTGCGCCCTATGCCAGCGGCGGCAAGACCGGCACCGCCCAGGCGGTCGGCGTGAAGGCCGGCGAGAAGTACAACGCCGCCAAGCTCGAAGAACACAAGCGCGACCACTCGCTGTACATCGCGGCCGCGCCCATCGAGGCGCCCGCGGTGGTGCTGGCGGTGGTGGTGGAAAACGCCGGCTTCGGCTCGCAGGCCGCAGCGCCGATCGCCCGCCGCGTCTTCGACTACCTGATGCTGGGTCACTATCCGAGCGAAGAGGACATGGCCTTGACGCGTGAAGGCAAGTCCGGCCCACCGGTAGGGACGCCCAGGCGGGCCACCGAGGTGCCTCTGCCGGGCCAGCCACGGGCCGCCGCTTCGGCGCCCGGCATTGGGGGGCTGGGTCCATGAACGCCATCTTCGAACGTCCTTCCGTCGGCTATCACCTGCGGCGCGTCTTTGCCGGCTTCGACGGCCCGCTGCTGGCCGCGCTGCTGTTGCTCGCAGCGGTGGGCCTCGTGGCAATGTACTCGGCAGGGTATGACCATGGCACGCGATTCGTTGACCACGGTCGCAACATGCTGCTGGCCCTGGGTGTACTGTTCGTGGTCGCCCAGGTGCCGCCGCAAAAACTGCAGCAGCTGGCCGTGCCCTTGTACACGCTCGGGTTGGCCCTGCTGGTGGCCACCGCGATCTTCGGCATCACGCGCAAGGGGGCGACGCGCTGGCTGGCCATCGGTCCCCTGGTCATCCAGCCCAGCGAAATCCTCAAGATCGCCATGCCCATCGTCCTGGCGCGGTGGTTCCAGAAGCGCGAGGGCCAGCTGCGCGTGCTCGACTTCTTCATTGCCGGGTTGCTGCTGCTGCTGCCGGTAGCCCTGGTGGCCAAACAGCCTGACCTGGGCACGGCGTTGCTGATCCTGGGGGCTGGGCTGTTTGTCATCTTCTTCGCCGGCCTGTCGTGGCGGCTGGTGATCCCCGCAGTGGCGCTGGGTGCGGTGGGCGTGCTGGCCCTGCTGTTCAGTGCCGACGCCATCTGCCAGCCCGGTATGGACTGGCCGCTGCTGCGCCACTACCAGCAGCAACGGGTGTGCACCTTGCTAGATCCCACCCAGGACCCACTGGGCAAGGGCTTCCACATCATCCAGGGCATGATCGCCATCGGCTCCGGCGGGCTCGGCGGCAAGGGTTTCATGCAGGGCACGCAGACGCACCTGGAGTTCATTCCGGAACGCACGACCGACTTCATCTTCGCCGCCTTCTCCGAGGAATTCGGGCTGGCTGGCGTGCTGACGCTGCTGGCGGCTTTCACCTTCCTGATCTTCCGTGGCCTGGCGATTGCCGCCGAGGCACCCACCGTCTTCACCCGCTTGCTGGCCGGCGCGGTGACGATGAGCTTCTTCACCTACGCCTTCGTCAACATGGGCATGGTCAGCGGCATCCTGCCGGTGGTCGGTGTGCCGCTGCCCTTTGTCAGCTACGGCGGCACCGCAATGGTGTCGCTGGGCCTGGGGCTGGGCATCCTGATGTCGGTGGCGCGCAGCCGCCGCCTGATGCAGAGCTGAGCAGGTGAGAGGCGATCAGCCGCCTTGCGCAGCCTGCCCGGCGGCTGCTGGCGGCAGCGCAAAGCGCACCGTGAACACCGTGCCCGGCAGGGCCGCCGTGGCACCGCTGCGCGAGCGCGCATCGGCCACGCTGATCTCGGCATCGTGGTGCCGGGCGATCTCCTGCACGATGGCCAGGCCCAGACCGCTGCCATCGACCTGGGTACCCAGTGCACGGTAGAAGGGCCGGAACACCGCCTCGCGTTCAGACGGGGCAATGCCGGGGCCTGTGTCCTCCACCTGCAACACGATCTTGTTCGCCGGCACCTCGTGCAGCAGGCGCGCAGTGACGGTGCCGCCACCGGGCGTGTAGTGCAGGGCGTTGTCCACCAGGTTGCGCACCAGCTCGCCCAGCAGCACCGGCTCACCAAGCAGGCGGACGGTGTGGCCGCCGTCGGGGCCTTCGTAGCCAAGGTCGATCTGGCGCTCGATGGCACGCGGCACGAAGTCGCGCACGACGCAGCGGGTCACTTCGGCGAGGTCCACCGCGGTTTTGCGCAGCGCCTGGCCGGTGTCCTCCGCGCGTGCCATCGCCAGCAGCTGGTTGACCATGTGCGCAGCGCGCTGGGTGGACAGCGCGATCTGGCGCAGCGAGTGCTTCATTGACACCGGGTCGCCACGGCCGCTGTCGATCTCGCGCGCCGCCAGTTCAGCCTGCATGCGCAGGCCGGCCAATGGCGTCTTGAGCTGGTGCGCGGCATCGGCCAGGAAGTGCCGCTGTGTTGCGATGGTGCAGTCCAGCCGCTGCAGCAAGTCGTTGATGGCCGTCACCAGCGGCGCCACTTCGTCAGGTACGTCGGCCACCGCCAACGGACTCAGGTCGGTGCTCTCGCGCCGGCGTATGCGCTGTTGCAGTTCGGCCAGGGGCCGGATGCCACGCGCCAGGGCAAACCACACCAGCAGCACCGCCAGCGGCAGGATCACGAACTGCGGCAGGATCACGCCCTTGATGATCTCGGTCGCCAGCTGCGAGCGCTTGCCCAGTGTCTCGGCCACCTGGACCAGCGCATCGTTGTCCGGGTCCGGGGCAACACCCGTGCCGGCCAGCCAGAGGTAGGCCACACGCACCGGCTCTTCACCCAGCACGTCGTCGCGGAAGCGCACACCGGGCTCGGCCAGTGGCTCGACGGCCGGCACGGCGAGGGCGGCATCGCCGGCCAGCAGTTCGCCCCGGCGGCCCAGCACCTGGTAGTAGACGTGGTCCTCGTCGTCGCGTCGCGTCAAGGACTCTGCCGTACGCTGCAGCAGGGCGCGCGTGTCGGCAGACGTCTGGGCGCCCGTCGAAGCGGTCTGCACGCTGGCCTGGCGGGCCAGCGCCAGAGTCAGATCGGCCAGCTCGCGGTCATAGGGCCGATTGGCGATAGCCTGCGCCACGACCCAGGTCAGGCCCAGGCTCATCGGCCACAACAGCAGCAGCGGCGCCAGCATCCAGTCGAGGATCTCGCCGAACAGCGAGCGCTGCTCGCGCAAGCCGGGCTTGGCAATCACGGGGCGTCGCCGCGCGCGGGCACGGGTCGCTTCAAGCCGGGATCTTCTCCAGGCAGTAGCCCAGCCCGCGCACGGTCGCGATGCGCACCGGGCCCTGCTCGATCTTCTTGCGCAAGCGGTGGATGTAGACCTCGATGGCGTTATTGCTCACCTCTTCGCCCCACTCGCACAGGCGCTCGACCAGCTGGTCCTTGCTGACCAGCCGGCCCGCCCGTTGCAGCAGCACCTCCAGTAGGCTCAGCTCGCGCGCCGACAGCTCGACCATCTGGTCATTCAGATAGGCCACGCGCCCGGTGGCGTCGAAGGTCAGCGGGCCGTGCTTGAGCAGACTGGACGCGGTGCCCAGGCCGCGTCGGGTCAGGGCACGCACGCGCGCTTCGAGTTCGGCCAGCGAAAACGGCTTGGCCATGTAGTCATCCGCACCCAGATCCAGCCCCTTGACCCTTTGCTCCACGCTGTCGGCCGCGGTGAGGATCAGCACCGGCACGCTGATGCCCCGACCGCGCAGCTTGCGCAGCACCTCGAAGCCGTGCATGCGCGGCAGTCCCAGGTCAAGGATCACGAGGTCGAACTCGTGCGCGGCCAGTGCCGCATCCGCTTCGGTGCCGGTGCCGACCTGGTCCACCGCGTAGCCCGTGGCTCGCAGCGAACGCAGCAGCCCGTCGGCCAGCACCTGGTCATCTTCGGCGATGAGGATTCGCATGCACTTGTCTCCTCTAGGCCCTGGGCGGGTCGCCGGGCGCGTGCGAGGATGATTCTAGGCAGGCCGCCCTGCCACGTCGAAACCTCGTCGCGGCTGCTGGCGGGGCTTTACGCCCTATCGGGTGACACCAAGGGGTTACCCCCAAAATGACTGTACGCATATCCAGCTTGTGCGTCATAATGACCCGATCTCAGGAGAAAACAATGGACGCACCCGTGAAAGCCCTCAACACCGAAAAAGCCAAGGCCCTTCAAGCAGCGCTGGCACAGATCGAAAAGCAGTTCGGCAAGGGTTCGATCATGCGCCTGGGCGAAGGCGAGGTGATCGAGGACATCCAGGTCGTCTCCACCGGCAGCCTGGGCCTGGACATCGCGCTGGGCGTGGGCGGACTGCCACGCGGCCGCGTGGTCGAGATTTACGGGCCCGAGTCTTCCGGCAAGACCACGCTGACGCTGCAGGTCATTGCCGAGATGCAAAAGCTCGGCGGCACCGCTGCCTTCATCGACGCCGAGCACGCGCTGGACATCCAGTACGCGCAAAAGCTCGGCGTCAACCTGCAGGACCTGTTGATCAGCCAGCCCGACACCGGCGAACAGGCGCTCGAGATCGTCGACGCCCTGGTGCGCAGCGGCTCCATCGACCTCATCGTCGTCGACTCGGTGGCCGCGCTCACCCCCAAGGCCGAACTCGAAGGCGAGATGGGCGACAGCCTGCCCGGCCTGCAGGCACGGCTGATGAGCCAGGCACTGCGCAAGCTCACGTCCAACATCAAGAAGACCAATACGATGGTCATCTTCATCAACCAGATCCGCATGAAGATCGGTGTGATGTTCGGCAACCCCGAAACCACCACCGGCGGCAACGCGCTGAAGTTCTACGCCAGCGTGCGGCTGGACATCCGCCGCACCGGCAACATCAAGAAGGGCGAAGAAGTCATCGGCAGCGAGACCAAGGTCAAGGTCGTCAAGAACAAGGTCGCGCCGCCCTTCAAGACTGCCGAATTCGACATCCTCTACGGCGAGGGCATCAGCCGCCAGGGCGAGATCATCGACATGGGCGTCAATGCCCGCATCCTGGAAAAGAGCGGCGCCTGGTACGCCTACAACGGCGAGAAGATCGGCCAGGGCAAGGACAACGCACGCGAGTTCCTGCGCGAGAACCCCGACATCGCCCGCGAAATCGAAAACAAGGTGCGTGAATCGGTGGGCATCCCGTTGCTGGGTACCGAAGCCGGGTCTGAGTAGCGTCAACCCCGGCCCGCGGCATGGGTCTGAACGCGCTGTTGGTCAAAGGCCGGGCCCTGCGCT
>WBZP01002116.1_pt1 | contig 15026 bp, 11 predicted proteins | sample 5204301 | NCBI WGS metagenome assembly WBZP01 (sample SAMN12412401, study PRJNA552823) | activated sludge metagenome | isolation source: activated sludge from nitrification reactor of wastewater treatment plant... | place: USA: Pennsylvania | collected 2017
GACTCCGCGACACGAACAGCAACAAGGTGCCGAGCAGCCCCAACATCAGCGCCGCTCCCAGGAATTGATCGACGCGGAACACCCGCATCTTGGCGATGCTGGTCTCGAACAGCGCCAACAGCAGGCCGCCTACCGCCAATTTGGCCAGATAAAGCGCCATGCCACCGAGATAGGCGGTCGGCCCCGCCCCGGCAGCCACCATGCCCCAGGGCGCGAAAATGCACCCCAGCAACGACAGATACAACAGCAGTTTGAGCGATGCGCCCAGCTCGATCAGCGCCAGATGGCGGCCGGAGTATTCCAGCACCATCGCCTCATGCACCATGGTCAACTCCAGGTGCGTGGCCGGATTGTCGACCGGGATGCGGGCGTTCTCGGCAATCGCCACCATGACCAGAGCGAGCAGGGCCAGCGCCAGCGAGACCCGCAGCCCAACGTCAGCGGTCAACATGAAGCGGGCGACCGAGGACAGTTCGGTGGTGCCAGCCAGCAGCGACAGGGTGAACACCATCATCAACATGGCCGGTTCCGCCAGCGAGGCGATCATCATCTCGCGGCTGGAGCCGATGCCGCCGAAACTGGTGCCGACGTCGAGCCCGGCCAGCGCCAGAAAGAAGCGGGCGGTGCCGAGCAGGGCGACGATGGCGATCAAATCCGCCGTCCAACTGAACAGCAGGCCGCTGGCGAAGGTTGGCACCAGCGACGCCGCCACCCACAGGGCGGCGAAGATCAGATAAGGCGCCACCCGAAACAGCCAGGAGGCGGAATCGGCCAGGACCACGTCCTTGCGCAACAGCTTGAACAGGTCGCGGTAGGGTTGCAGCACCGACGGGCCGCGCCGGCGCAGCAACCGCGCCTTGAGCGCGCGGACCCAACCGGTGAGCAGCGGCGCCAGCAGCAGGATCAACAGCATTTGGCAACCCTGCACCAGATAGTCGGCGATCAGCGCCATAGCACCATCCCCAGCAGCAGCAGCACCAGCGCGCCGAACACCAGGCTCAGGTAACGACGGATCGTGAGGTATTGCAGGTAGTTGAAACGGCTTGAGATCGCCACCACGGCATTGGCGATGGGGACGTAGCCACGTTCCCAGATCGGGTCGTGCAATTTGACCTCGAACCGCGCCGGACGCAAGTCGCCAGGTGGCGGCATGAAGACGTGTTCGCGGGCCTGGAACACCACGCTGCCGAACACCCGGCGGATCGGTTGGGCGAAGCTTCCGGCGGTATACTGGAAGGCAGGATTGGCTTCGGGAAAGCCGCAGTCCCAGGCGGGACTACGCCGCATGGCTTTGGATGCCGTTCGGTGAATCAGGCCAGCAGCGACGGTTGCCGATATCGCCATGAACAGCAACAGCAACAAGCCGTTGTAGGTACTCTTCACATCCACCACCGGCACCAGGGTCAACCAGGGCTGGTTGTGCTGGGCAATCAGCCGGGAGCCGCCGTTGAGCAAGCCCACCACCGGGGCCAGCCCGTCCACCACCAGTCCCGGTAAAATTCCGGCCAGCAGGCACAGCACCGCCAGAATGAACAGCGCGGTCAGCGAGTAGCGGTCGGTTTCCCGCGCCTGGGCGGCGGCCGGCGAACGCGGCCGACCGAGGAAGGTGATGCCGAACGCCTTGACGAAGCAGGCGGCGGCCAGCGCCGCCGACAAGGCCAGCAGCGCGCCGATCGCCGGCACCAGGAACTTGAGCAACCATTGCGGCAGTTCCGGACTGATCAGGATGGCCTGGAAGGTCAGCCATTCGGAGACGAAACCGTTCAGTGGCGGCAACGCCGAAATCGCCGCCGCGCCGATCAGAAACGCCAGGGCGGTCCACGGCATGGGATGGATCAAACCGCCCAGCCGTTCCATGTCGCGCTCGCCGGTGGCGGTCAGCACCGCGCCGGTACCGAGGAACAGCAGGCTTTTGAACAATGAGTGGTTGAGGACGTGAAACAGCGCGGCGGTCAGCGCCAGCGCGGCGCTGGCATACATTTGATTGGCCTGAAAGGCCAGCGCCAGCCCCAGTCCGATGAAGATGATGCCGATATTCTCCACCGTGTGATAAGCGAGCAGCCGTTTCAAATCGTGCTGCATCAGCGCGTACAGCACTCCCAGCACGGCGGTGATTCCACCCAGGGCCAACACCAGCCCGCCCCACCACCACAAGACCGGTTCGCCCAACAGGTCGAATACGATGCGGATGAAGCCGTACACCGCTACCTTGGTCATCACCCCGCTCATCAAGGCCGAAACGTGGCTGGGAGCCGCTGGATGGGCCAGCGGCAGCCAGACGTGCAGCGGCACCAGTCCAGCCTTGGAGCCGGCGCCCAACAAGGCCAGCGCCAGCACCAGCGCCGCGAACCCGGGGCTTGCCGTACCGGCGCGGATCGTGGCGAAGTCGTAACCGCCATCGGGACCGGCCAGCAGGCCGAAGGCCAGCAACAGCGCCAAAGTGCCGAAGCAGGCCATGACCAGGTACAGGTAGCCGGCGCGGGCGTTGGCCGGTTCCTGATGATGGGCCATGACTAGCGCCCATGAGGTCAGCGACATGAATTCCCAAGCGAACAGAAAGGAGAAAGCGTCGTCGGCCAGCAACACCAGGTTCATTCCGGCCAGAAACGCCGGAAAGAACGGCAGCACTCGCTCGGGCGCGGGTTCATGCTGGCCATAGCCCAGGGCGAACAGGCTGGCGACGGCGCCGCCCAGGTTGACCACGACCAGGAAAAAGGCCGACAGTGCGTCCAGGCGGAAATGCGCGCCCAACCAGGGCAGGCCCAGCGGCAGCGCGAGCGTCGTCGGCGAGCGCTCGCTCAGTAGATGCCCCAACGCCAGCGCCAGCAGAACGACGCAAATGGCCAAGGCGAGGCTGTAGACTTGGCGGCTGCGACTGGGCCGGCGCGACGCGGTGAGCGCGTAGGCGCCAACGGCGAACAGGGCCATCGCAAAACTTAACAGTAGCGGCAAGGACATGGTGATGAAACTCACTCCCTCCAAGTCATTGGGTATCAGTGGCTTAGCGTTTCAACCGGACCCCGCGTCCACCGCCTTCACTGACGGCGCCTTCGTTGATCAACGCCACCCCGGCGTTTTCCAGCGCGGCGATGAGCTTGACCAGGGAATCCACATTGCCGCGAATGGTGCCGTCGCTGGCTTCCATCCGCTGGATGGTCGGCAGGGATAAGTCGGCGGCTTCCGCCAGCGCCCGCTGGTCCATGCCCAACAACGCGCGCGCCGCTTTTAACTGGGCTGCTGTGATCATGGTGGGTAATTTAAGGTAATAGTTTTGTGTTTGCAATTTATAATGCTTTAAAATTGATATTAAATACATAATATTTAATGTTATTCCACCAGCCAGCGGCGTATCCGCAAACCTTGGAGAACCCTTATGCCCATCACCGTCAACGGCGTCGAAATCACCGACGCCGCCATTCATGCCGAGATGCAGCATCATCCGGCGCCATCGCGGGAAATCGCCGAGTATTCGGCAACGCTGGCGCTGATCGCCAAGGATCTGCTGTTGCAGGAAGCGGCTCGGCTGGGCATCGCCGACGCCGACGAAGACACGCGCATCGCGGCGTTGATCGAACGCGAGGTCCAGACTCCGGAACCGGACGAGGAAAATTGTCGGCGGTTCTTCGCGGCCAATCGCCAGCGGTTTCGCGATGGCGATCTATTCGAGGTTTCGCACATTTTATGCGCCGCGCCGCCGAACGATGCCGGCGCCCGCGCCGCAGCCCGCGCCCGCGCCGAAAACGCCATCGCCCGACTGGACGGTCCGGGCGGGAACTTCGCGGAATTGGCGGCGCAACTGTCGGACTGTCCGTCGAAGCAGACCGGCGGCAGCCTCGGCCAGATCGGCCTGGCCCAGACCGTGCCGGAATTCGAACAGGCGCTGTTTGCGATGCGGGAAGGCGACACCTCCCGCCAGCCGGTGGAAAGCCGCTTTGGCTTCCATGTGATCCAGTTGCACCGGAAAACCGAGGGCCGGCCACTGGACTACGGCCGGGTCCGCGACCAGATCGCCAACCATCTGCGCGAGCACGCGCAGCACCAAGCCATCAGTCAGTATCTGTCGTTGCTGACCCGCCGCGCCACCATTGGCGGCATCGATTTGCTGGGCGCGAATTCACCGTTGGCGCGGTAGCGGCGCAGCGATGAAGGTACTCGGCATCAGCGGCTGGAGCGGCTGCGGCAAGACTACCCTGATCGTGGCCCTGATTCCCCGGCTGCGGGCGCGGGGGCTATGCGTGTCCACCCTCAAGCATGCCCATCACGACGTTGACTTGGACACGCCCGGCAAGGATACCTGGCGCCACCGCGAGGCCGGGGCGCGCGAGGTCATCCTGGCCACCGGTCGGCGCTGGGCGCTGCTGCACGAACTGCGCGAGGAGCCTGAACCAACGTTGGCCAATCTGCTGAGCTACCTGCAGCCGGTGGATCTGGTGTTGGTGGAAGGTTGGAAGACCGGCGCTTACCCCAAGCTGGAAATCTGGCGGCTGATGGGCGAGGACAAGCCGCCGCGTTTTCCCAATGACCCGAGTATCATCGCGGTCGCCAGCGATCCCCTGCTCGACTCGGCGCAATATGGTCGGTCCGGACTGCCGGTGCTTTCGCTGAACGATGCGGACGGCATCGCCGAGTTCATGGTCCATTTCGCTCGTGCTTCCAAACCCGCCGTTTCATGAGGCTTGCCATGTCCGATTGCTGTAACGCCGAAGACCGCCTGTTAACCCTGGCCGAAGCCATCGCCGCCGCCCTGCGTTCCATCCAGCCGATCCGCGCCGTCGAAACCGCGTTGCTGCTCGATGCCTACGGCCGTGTTCTGGCCGCCGACGTACCGGCCCGTTGGGACGTGCCACCGGCCGACAATTCAGCCATGGACGGTTTCGCTCTGTATCGGGCTGATCTGCAACTGGACCAGCCAACCCGACTACCGGTGGTGGGGCAGGCGCTGGCGGGACATCCGTATAGCGGTACGGCGCCGCGCGGCGCGGCAGTGCGGATCACCACCGGCGCCGTGATCCCGGAGGGGCCAGATGCGGTGGTGATGCAAGAGCAGTGTCGGATCGCGCCTGACGAAAGCTGGATCGAACTTGAACCCAATATCGCCGCCCGGCTCAAGCCCGGCGAAAACATCCGCCGGCGCGGCGAGGATGTGGCGGTGGGAACCTTGTTATTACCACGCGGGTTGCGGTTGCGGCCGCAGGACATCGCATTGGCGGCGGGGCAGGGCATCGCCGCGCTGGACGTAGTGCGGCGACCACGGGTGGCGGTGGCTTCGACTGGCGATGAGTTGTACGAACCTGAGGCAGGATTTGAGTTGCCGCCGGGGGCGATTTACGAATCAAACCGCTACGCCCTGATTGGCCTGTTGCGGCGACTGGGCTGCGCGGTGACCGATCTGGGGATTCTGCGCGATGACCGGGCGGTGGTGTTGCCGGCGTTGCGGGAGGCGGCAGCGCGCCACGACGTGCTGCTAACGTCCGGTGGAGTGTCGGTGGGGACGGCGGATCTCGTCAAGGACGTGATCGCCGAATTGGGGCGGATCGAGTTCTGGCGGCTGGCGGTCAAGCCAGGCAAGCCAGTGACCTTCGGACGGATTGGCGATTGTCTGGTGCTGGGCCTGCCGGGCAATCCGGTGTCGGTGATGGTGGCCTTTCTGCTGTTCGCCCGACCACTGTTGCTGAAATTGATGGGAGTGGAACCCGGCGAGCCATTGCGGCTGCGGGCGACGGCGGATTTCGCATTCCGTCGCAAGCCGGGCCGACGCGAGTGGCTACGGGCGCGGCTGCGGCGCGATGGTGCGCAGGGTCCGCTGGCGAGCATTTACCGCACCAACAGTTCCGGGGCGCTGTCGTCGCTGTCCTGGGCCGATGGGCTGGTGGAACTGCCGGAGGAGTGCGCCGGGGTCGCGCCCGGCGATGCGGTGGACTATCTGCCGTTTAGCGGATTGGGGGCGGAGTAGCGGAGAGGCCAAGTTCGCCCACGGAATATTCCACGTGGAATATTCCGGCTGGCTCAGACCTCGTTCTCCCGCACTCCCAACCGCTCCAGAATCCCGTCGCACTCCTCCAAGCTGCCAAAACCGATCTCGATTCGCCCGCGTCCCCGGGCGGCGTCGTAACGCAGTCGCACCGGCGCGGTCAGTCGCTCCCGCAGCCGTTCCTCCAACCGCGCCAAATCGGGATCGCGCGGCGTAACGGTTCGAGACCGGGGCGCGGCCGTCAGCAAGGTCCGCCGGTGTTCCAGTTCCCGCACGCTCCAGCCCGCGTCGGCCGCCTGTTCGGCCAGCCGAAGCTGTACTTCGCGCGGCAGGCCAAGCAGTATCTTGCCGTGGCCCGCCTCCAGCCGTCCGTCCTCGATGGATGCCTGCACCGCCGGGTCCAGGCCGAGCAGGCCCAGCGCCTTGCTGATCGCCGACTGCGAGACGCCGAGCAGTTCGGCCAACTGCTCTTGGGTCAGGCCGAACTCCTCGCGCAAGCGCCGCAGCGCCCGCCCTTCCTCGATCGGGTTCAAGTCCCGGCGCAGCAGGTTTTCCACCAGGGCGATGGCGGCGGCGGTTTGATCGTCGGCTTCCCGCACCATGACCGGGACCTGACTCAAGCCGGCCCGTTGCGCCGCCTGCCAGCGCATGTGTCCGGCCAGGATTTCGTAGCCGCCGTCCGCCAGCGGTCGCGCCACCAGCGGTTCGATCACCCCGAACTGGCGGATACTCTGCGCCAGTTCGGCCAGATACGCCTCGTCGAGGCGCTGGCGCGGCTGGTAGCGACCCGGAACAAGCTGGTCGAGGTCCAGTTGCCGGATGTCGCCCGCGCCGCCGCCATCGCCCGCCATCAGCTTACCGTCGAAGTGATGGCCACCCGCACCGATCCAGTCGCCCAGATTTTTTAAAGACTTGCGACGGCTCATACCAGCACCTTGGTTCGGTCGGCTTCGGCGGCCTCGATGCCGCTGAGGATTTCCTGCTGCCAGAGTTGGCGCACCGCCAGCAGAATTTCGGCATTGACCCCGTCCAGCATCATGATCGCCCGGTGGTAGGTATCGCGGGAGCCGCGTGGCTGGTCGATTTCGTAAATACTGAGCTGATCACTGGCGGATTTCTGCAATTCCTTGGTCAAACCCATGCGGTTGCTCAGAATCAACTCGCCATAAGCGCCGTTGATCACCGCGATGTTGTTGAGCGTCTCGGTGCTGGCGTCCACCTTGGTCAACAGGATGTTGAGCCGCTGCACGTTGATCTCCCGCTCGTACAGCGCACACACCTGCTCCAGGATGCGGAAGTACTGGACGCTGGAGGAGATGTCGTACATGTGCGGGACGATGGGCATAAGAATCAGGTTGGCGGCGGCGATGGCGTTCAGCGCCAGCATCCCCAGCGAGGGCGGCGTGTCCACCACAATGACATCGTAGCGGTCCTCGACGGTCTTCAGAGCCCGGTGCAGCCGCACCGGCGGCGGTCCCAGGGTTTCGTTCTGGCGCTCCTCCGGCTGCGACAGCTTCCAGTCGGTGTATTGCAGGGCCAGCCGCGCCGGCGCCAAGTCCAGATTATCCCAATGCGTGCGCTTGATCGCCGCTTCGAGCCGCGCGGGCGCTTCGGTCAAGGCCGGAAACAGATCGTCGCCGTCGTTCAAATCGAGATCGGGGATGAAGCCGAACGCCCCGGTGGTGGTGGCCTGCGGGTCGGCGTCCACCAGCAGCACCCGGTAGCCCTCGCGCGCCAGATACTGGGCGAAGTGCAGCGACATGGTGGTTTTGGCCACTCCGCCCTTGAGGTTGGAAAACACCACCCGCACGCAACTGGCTCCCAGGGGACGGGTGGGGCGCTTGCCGATGATTTCGCGAATGCGGTTGACTTCGTTGTAGTTATAGATTCGTCGCTGGATCGAGCCGGCTTCCACCAACCGCGGTTCGGGCAGTTCGCCGCGCGTTTCCAGGTTACGCAGGTGGTTGGCGGTGCAGCCGGCCAGTTGCGCCGCCCGCTCGATGCCGAACTCGGGCAGGGTCTTGACCGAATGCCGCGCGCCGAGGGCCTCCAGCAAGCGGCGCTGCATCTGGCCGCCGCGCTCGGCCGCGTTGCGGCACAGGGTTCGAAAATTGAATCGCATCGCTTGCATCGGGCTGGCTCCGACAATAAGAATAACTGGCTGTTGGTGATTTTATCGCATTCAAGCAGAATTTTGACGCACGACTTGAAAATAGGCAACTCATCCGGATCGCGGCATGGTTGAGTGACTGTTCCAGTCCTGGGTGATTCAGCAAAAATTCATCCGCGCTCGCGCGGGATGCGCTTCGAGGTCAACTACCAGCGCATGGCGCGACCGGGCGGATGATCCGACGGGAGCGCCGATGGGAGTATCGAGATGAAAGTCAAAGGCTCGTTGATAGGGGTTGGGTTGCTGTTGATGGGCGTTGGCCTGACGCCGGCGATAGCCGATACCTTTCGGCCGGGACGCGGGGTGCGCTGTGATGATGTCGCGCGAATCTGCTACGACCGCAGTTCGCCCAGTGTGGATCTAACCCAGCAATACTTCGGGCGGGAGGCCGCGCGAGCGCTTCGGCGGGAGTCACGGCGTGAAGAGGGCGAGCGGCATGGGCGCGTGTTCTACCCTGAACCGGGCGTGCGTTGCAACCGCACCGCGCAGGTTTGCTATAGCACTCCTATCTGAGTTGTGGAATCGCCATGGTCGAACCACCCCGGCGCTGCGCGCCACCCCTCCTTTGCCAAGGAGGGGAATTTCCACAACCTGCATAGGAGCGCTATATAACCAGCGCAGCGAGCCGAGCTTCAGATTAACCCGTGATTATCTGGGCTTCGACGCCGCCCGCCGCATGGAGCGGCGGTCTCCCTCGAATCAAGGTTATTCGAACCAATAGGCCGTACAAAAACGCTGCTCAGTCGTCTCGCGGGTCGGGCGCGGCGTCTGGCGCGGCGTCTGGCACGGCATCTGGCGCGGCGTCTGGCGCGGCGACATCCTCGCTGGGCGCCTCGGCGATTTCGGCCGCCATCGGTTCCGCCGCCGCAACATCCACCCAGCGTGGACCCAGCAACGCCTTGGCTTCGCCCAGATGCCAGGCGACGTCGTCGAGATCGGTGTGGGATTTGTGGACCCAGGCCTCGCCCCAGTAGAAGTTGCAACTGGTCTCGGCCCGCAGCAGATGCCAGTGCGCTTCGTTCAGCACCCGGGTCAGTTCGGGATTGGCATCGCCGGCCCGCGCCGCCGCCCGCGCCACCGCGTGGAACTCGCGGCTGATGTCGTGGACGCGGACCATCGTGTCACGCTGGACCCAGGAGCCTTGCCACTGGTGGAAGTCCCAGCCGTGATGCGTGTCGGTGTTCCAGGCGCCGCGCCGCACCGTGACCCGACCATGCGCACCGAATCGATCCAGATAGTCGCTGATAAAAGTCGGCCGCAGGGTCGAATGACCGGCGCGGATTTCCTCCAACGCCTCGTGATAGAAGTAGGTCCAGAAATTGGACTTCGCGGCGACGTTGCGGAACCAGCCGCCGTTGTCGCCGTCAGTGGCCGTGGTCACCAGCGGGGGAAAATCACACCACTTGGTACGCTCGTGCAGCTCGTGATAGAACCAGCCATAGTCCATGCCGGCCAGTTGAGCGTCGGACAATTCGCGGTCGCGGACGATGATGACGATCTCTTCGCCGCCATACTCAGCGATGTGCGGCCGGTAACGCAGTTCCTGCCAGTGCATCGAGTCCACCGGGTCCACGTACTCGCAGTCCACCATGACGTAGCGGTAGCCGGCTTTCTTCAGGTGCGGGATCAGCCGCATGTCGAAGCCCATTTCCGGCGGCCAGAAACCGTTGAACTGGTTCCGCCACAGCAGATGGCGGGCGCTGATCTGCCAGCGGGTGATGTGCTCGTCCCAGTCGGCTTCCGGGATCAGCGCCAGCACCGGGTGGTAGTAGCCGGTGCCGAGAATCTCGAACAATTTCTGGTTTTGCAGGTGCCAGAGCAACTTGCCGCAGTCCACGATGCCGTAGGCGCGCTCCTGGAAACCGGGGTTGGACAGCGTTTCCAGCAGCGTCCCCGACAGCGACAGATGCACGCGGGCAATATCCTGATAGTCCCACAGCGCCCGCGGCATGCGGTCGTAGGCAAACAGGATTTCCTTGGCTTCCCACTCGCTGGTTTCGAGCAGGCGATCCAGATTGCTCGGGGGCTGATGCATGTTCAGCACTAGGGCATGGTGAATCTCTCGCATCGCGCTTCTCCTTAGTTCCAGTTGGGTGGGCGATGGCGAAAATCCATGGCCCATACGGGTTTATCGCCCATAAGGATACAACAAAGAACCGGCTCCGGTTACTGCGCGAGCGTCAACCCGGCGGCCGGGCGCCGGTCAGATTTACCGTCAGCGGCGGCAGGGTATTGATGTGGATGCCCTGTTGCGGCATCGGCAGGGTAATGCCGTGCTCGCGGAACAAATCCCAGATTTCCAGCATCACGTCGCTGGAGATGTTGCGGATGCCGTTCTGCACGTCGCGAATCCAGAACCGCAACTCCAGCAGCAGAAAGCTCTCGCCGAATTCCAGCAGCAGCGCGCGCGGCGCCGGATCGGCCAGCACTCGCGCCGGCCGGCCGGCGCCCCGCACCATCAGCGCCAGCGCCTGGCGCACGTCGGTGTCGTAGGAAATCCGCACCTGGACTTTGAGCCGCGCCAGATCGTTGCGGTGCGACCAGTTGATCACCTGATGGGTAATCAACTCCTCGTTGGGAATCAGATATTCGGTACCGTCGCGGGTCTCCACCGACACGTAGCGCGCGCCCAGCGAAGCCACCCAGCCGTAGGTTTCGCCGATCTGGATGACGTCGCCCGGCTTGATGGACTTGTCCATCAGCAGCAAGATTCCGCTGATCAGATTGGAAATGATGGTTTGCAGGCCGAAACCCAGACCAACGCCGAGCGCGCCGCCGAACACCGCCAGCGCGGTGAAATCAACCCCGGCGCTGGCCAGCGACACCAACACGGCCAGGGTGATCAGTCCGCCCTTGAGCAGCTTGCCAAACAGTACTCGCACCGATGGGGTCAGGCTGGGCAAATGCTCCAGCCGTCGTTCCAGCGCCCGCGAGGCCAGCACCGCCGCCCACAGCAGAATTCCGAAATAGAACATGCTCTTGAGCACGGTTAGCAGCGACAGCCGGATGTTGCCGAGCTTGAGGGCCAGCCGGTCGAGCAGGGTGAAAGTTGGATCGAGCAGGTCGAGAATCGCCAGCGCGGCGAGGCTATAGGCGGCGATCACCAGCGCCCGCGCCCATACCGGTTCGCGCACAACCATGGAAAACAGCCCAATGGCGATCCAGGCGGCCAGCAAATGGATGCCCATCCGAATCCAGTGGTGGGGCCAGCCAAACCGCGTGGCGACGACGCCGGCGACCACGAGTCCGGCGATCCACAACAGCGGAAAGACCAGCGAACTCAGGGCCAGCAGGGCATGCTGGCCGTAATCGCCGGTCACGCGATCCCGGATGCGCCAAGTCAACCACGGATGGACGAAATCGTGAATCCACCAGGCAGTGAAGCCAGTGCCGACCAGGGCGGGGATCTGCATGGCGGTATGGACGATGTACGCAGGGGTGAACAATTCCCCGCCGAGCCAGTCCCAGACTGTTCGCAGCCAGGCCAAGAACAGATCACTGTCGAAAAAAGGTGGTTGCATGGGCGCGGTGGCGGGTTGGCATATGCGGCAAGCTACTGGCAAGCTTAGCTGGCATGGCCGGTTGCCGCCATGGCGGGATTGGAAAAAGCCGGGATAACCGGCATTATGTCAAGAATCTCATTTTTTTCAACGCCCTATCGGACCGATCAGGCAATACGGCTTTCAAACTCCCATGAACATCCTCGAATACCGCGATCTCGATCTGTCCGGACTCCGGAAATCCTACCAGAAGGTCATGGAGGCCTTGGCGCGGGGCGATTTCCGCGCCGCCGAGGTCAAGAAACTGGCGGAGAGTGATTACTACCGCGCCAAGCTGGACGATACCAACCGCCTGTTGTTCAAGATCGCGCGCCATCAGGGCGAGAGCTACCTGCTGATTCTGGATGTGATTCGCCAGCACGCCTACGACAAGTCGCGGTTCCTGCGCGGGGCGAAAATCGACGAGGCCAAACTGGTCCCCCTGGCCCAGCCGCCGGCGGACCCCGAGCTGCCGGAACTGGCCTATGTCAATCCCGCCAACCGTCATTTTCATTTCCTGGACAAGATTCTTTCCTTCGATCCGGTCCAGCAGGACATTTACGACCTGCGCCTGCCGCTGATCGTGATCGGTCCGGCGGGCAGCGGCAAAACCGCCATCACCCTGGAAAAGATGAAACAGGCCCGGGGACGGATTCTGTACGTCACCCTGTCGCCCTATCTGGTGGAGAACTCGCGCAATCTGTACTACGCCCAGCACTACGAAAACGACGATCAGGATTTGACCTTCCTGTCGTTTCGCGAGTATCTGGAAACGCTGCGGGTGCCCGAAGGCCGGGAGATCAGCTACAGCCGGTTCGCCGGCTGGCTGGCGCGATTTCCCAAGGCACAGCGGGTGGGCGACGCCCACAAGCTGTACGAGGAATTCCGCGGCGTGATCACCGGTCCGGCCGTGGACAAGCCGTATCTGAGCCGGACGAACTATCTGGAACTGGGGGTACGGCAATCCATCTTTCTGGCCGAGGAGCGGGAACTGGCCTATACGCTGTTCGAGAAGTACCTGGCGTTCCTGCAGGACAGCCGGCTGTATGACCCGAACATCCTGGCTCACGAATATCTGTCCCTGGTTCAGCCCGACTACGAGTTCGTGGTGGTGGACGAAGTCCAGGACATCACCAACATCCAGCTCAAGCTGATTCTGCGTAGTCTGAAACAGCCACATAATTTCCTGCTGTGCGGCGATTCCAACCAGATCGTCCATCCCAACTTCTTTTCCTGGTCCAATCTCAAGTCGCTGTTCTATCGGGCCGAGGACCTGGAAGCCGGCCACATCACCCGGATTCTGCACGCCAACTACCGCAATGCGGCGGCCATCACCGATCTCGCCAATCGCCTGCTGAAAATCAAGCAGCGCCGCTTCGGTTCGATTGATCGCGAGAGCAACTACCTGATCGGGACCGTCGGCGAGCGGGCCGGCGGCGTGGAGTTTCTGCCCGACGGCGAGGCGCTGAAAAAGGAGTTGAACCAGAAAACCCGGCGCTCCACCCAGTTCGCCGTCCTGGTGATGCGCGACGAACAGAAGGCCGAGGTGCGGCGGTTTTTCGACACCCCACTGCTGTTCAGCGTCCACGAAGCCAAGGGCCTGGAATACGAGAACGTCATCCTGTGGAATTTTGTCTCCGGCGAGCGGGCTTCCTTTCAGGCCATCGTCAACGGGGTCGCCGCCGCCGATCTCGACAACGATCTGGCCTATGCCCGGGCGCGCGACAAGACCGACAAAGCGGCGGAGGTCTACAAGTTTTTCATCAACGCCCTGTACGTCGCCATCACCCGGGCGGTCGGCACGCTGTATCTGATCGAGAGCGATACCCGTCACCCGCTGCTGGAGTTATTGGGACTCCGGGACGCCCGCCAGCAGGTGGCGCTGGCGGCCCAGCAGTCGAGCCTGGAGGAATGGCAGGCCGAGGCGCGCAAGCTGGAATTGCAGGGCAAGCAGGAGCAGGCCGACGAGATCCGCCGGGGCATCCTCAAGGTTCAGGCCGTACCCTGGGAGGTGTGGAACAGCGAGCGCGTGCCCGAATTGCTGGAACGCGCGTTTGATCCCCAGCAGATTTCGCGCAAGCCCAGGCAGGCCTTGTTCGATTACGCCCTGTACTACGACGACCCGCCCCTGATCGATCAGCTCAACCAGCACCGGTTCGAGCCAGCCCGGCCCTTGATCCAATACCGGTATCACTGGGGGGAGTTCGATCTGAACCAGGCGGTTTATGCCCGCCAGCGGTCCGGCCTGTTGAAAAGGCATCTGAGTCCCTACGAAGGCCGCCACTTCAAGGACATTCTCCAGCAGAGCGACCGCTATGGGGTGGATTACCGCAATCCGTTCAATCACACGCCGCTGATGCTGGGGGCTTGGGCGGGCAACGGCGCCCTGGTCGAAGCGTTGCTAGAGCGGGGAGCCAATGCCGATTGCATCGACAACTATGGCCTGACCGCGTGGCAACTCGCCCTGCTGCGGGCCTTCGAGGACGCGGATTATGCCGCCCGCCTGTTCCCCGCCATGCACGAGCGGCTGCAACCGTCCAGCGTCAGCCTCAAGGCGGCGGACCGGCTGATCAAGCTGGACAACCGGGTGGGCGAATTCATGGTGTTCCAGACGTTCTTCGTGCTGCTGCGCTGGAAGGTGAATCATGGCAAAAACTGGTGGCGCACCGGTTTCAGGGCGGCCGACTTCAGCGAGCGCTTCGAGCGGTTCGCGGACGACCTGATTCCACCGCACCGCAAAAAACGCACTTATTTCAACGCCCTGCTGGCCCGCAACGAGATCAACGGCAACAATCCCTACAACCGTCATCTGGTCAAGCGCATCGGCACCGGCTATTACCTGCTCAATCCCCACCTGGACGTGCGCCAGGGCGACGACTGGATCAATGTCCACCATCTGGCCAACCTGCCGCTGATGGAGCGGACCAGCGGGGGGCATAACAAGCTGCTTGAGGTCTTACAACAGTTGATGGCTGGGGAAGGGCACAACAAGATACCGGGCTAAAACCGGTGTAGACAGTTTGGCTGGTGGCGGGAGCTACAGCCATCGCGAGAGTCAAACTCATTACTACGCGGGCGATCGTTTCACTCCTCTCGACTGTTCTGAAATTGTGCGGCTATGGGTTTTGCTGGTCCGCTGTTGGCTCTTGCTATCCACTTGAGCGCAGCCGTTTACGGTTAACTTGTTGATTTTATAGTCACCTTATTGGTAAAAACCCCCGCCTTCATGCGGGAAAGACTTCAGTCCTTAGCGGTTGCTATGACGCCGTCATAGCATTAAAAACGCAAGCCGGTTTGAACAGCGGGCCGCCATAACTGAGTACAGCAAAGGCAGCCCACACGGTTT
>WBZP01004260.1_pt1 | contig 15025 bp, 13 predicted proteins | sample 5204301 | NCBI WGS metagenome assembly WBZP01 (sample SAMN12412401, study PRJNA552823) | activated sludge metagenome | isolation source: activated sludge from nitrification reactor of wastewater treatment plant... | place: USA: Pennsylvania | collected 2017
CGCAGGTTGAGGATCGACGCGGCGGCCATCGCGCGCCGCCGGCCCCCCTTGCGCTCGCCGGCCAGCGGGGCCATCGCCTGCAGCAGCAGCGCGAGCAGGAGGTCGTTGAGCGTGACCCCCCACTGCTTCGCGGTACGCAGTGCCCGCTCGAGGGTCGGTGCGTCGACGTGCCTCAGCAGGAACGCGTTGTCCGCCGGCACGCCCTCGCGGTAGCGCGGGCGGGCGGTCGTGCGGCAGCTCTTGACCAGCTCGACGAGCCCCGGCAGCCCGGTCACCACCCGCAGCGCGTGGCGGAAGAGCAGGCGCCCGTAGGCGGCGGGGTAGAGGCCGAGCCGCCGGGGAGCGAACTGCTGCGGGTCGACGTAGGCGTCGTGCAGGTCCTTCATCAGCACGACGATCGAATCGCCGCCGGCGATGAAGTGGTCGTAGGCGAGGCCGAGCAGGAATCGCCCGCCGTCCTCGATGGCGAAGAAGCGGAACGGGTCGAACGCGCCGTCGGCGGGGAAGGCCGCGTTGAGCCCGCGCTCGATCGCGGCCTCGGCGGCGCGCTGCGCGTCGCTCTCGGCAGGCAGCACCGCGAGCGTCACCGGCGCCGGCCCGCCGGCGTACTCGTAGCGGCCGCGCGCGGCGTCGAGCACGAGGCCGGTGAGGCCTTCGCCCTCGAGCACGCGGCCGATCGCGGCCTCGAGGCGCGCGACGTCGAGTGGCGCGTCGATGGAGAGCACGTGCACCGCGTTGTACGGGTGCAGCCCGCGCCAGCGCAGCATCGTCCGCTGGAAGAGGTTGAGCCGGCCTTTCATCGCCGGGTCGCTTGAGCTGGCCCTAGCGGCCGAGGCGCGGGAAGAAGCGGCCGGTGCGCGCCAGGTACCGCGCGTAGGCCTCGCCGTGCGACTGCAGCAGGTGCCGCTCCTCGTTGCGCGCCTTGAGGTTCATCAGCAGCACGTGCACCGCCGCGACCACGAGCATCGGCAGCGAGGGCAGGATCACCGCCGAGCACAGCATCAGCAGCACCGAGTACGCGTAGATCGGATGCCGGATCCGGCCGAAGAGCCCGTCGGTGATCAGCGTCGTGTTGTCGCGCGAGGCCTCCATCCGCCACGCGGAGCCCATGCGGATCCAGCAGCGGATGGTCTGTACCAGGCAGACGAGGGCGACCAGTGCGGCGCCGACGCGGACCGCGCCGTAGACGCCGCCGCGCGCGAACTCGGGCAGGGCCAGTGCCCCGGCCGCGTGCCGCTGCGCGAGCCAGGGCAGCGCCGCCCACAGGAACACGAGCGGCACCCAGACGACCCACATGTAGCGCTCCAGCGTCTGTTCGGGCACGAGGCCCACGAGCTTGCGCGACTTGCGCCGGATGCGCACGATCATGAAGCCGACGCAGAACCAGTAGGTCCAGATCGTCGCCGTCAGGACGCCGAGAGGTAGGTCCGCCATGGTCTCCCGCCGGCTGTGTGGTTTCGCGCGGCCCGCGGCCGCGAACTCCTGCCTGAACGATGCTTCCGGGGCTGCGCACGCCGCCCCGCATTCCTGGTTCGATTATAGCCGATCGCCGCCGACGTCCGGCCGCGCGCGGCGCCTCGTTCAGCGACCGCTGCCCACGGCCAGCCCGAGGCGTTCGCGCACGGCGTCCCACACCATGTCGTCGGTGAGTGCGAGCATGCAGCGCGCCTCGGCGCAGCGGCCGGGGGCGGTGCCGGGAAGCCGCCCGCAGCGGCGCACCCACGCGACCTCGCGCCGGAACAGCAGGTGCTGGTCGCGGCAGGCGAAGTCATCGATGGATACGGCCGTGTACGGGCACTTGCGCCAGAAGTCGCCGGCGCCGGCCACCAGCGCCGAGCCCGGGCCGTAGAGCACGACTGCGGGCACGCCGACGATGCGTCCGAGGTGTGCGACGCCGGTGTCGGGGCAGACGAGGAGCTCGGCGTCGGCGAGCACGTGCCAGAGCTCGGGCAGCGACAGCGTGCCGGCGTAGCGGGTCCAGTTGCCCGACGGATCGATCGGGTCGAGCAGCGCCGCCTCGCCGGGGCCCGCCGACAGCGCGACCGCGTAGCCGGCCTCGGCCAGGCGCCGGCCGAGGAGGCGCCACCGGCGGCTCGGCCAGTGCTTGAGCGTCGAACTCGCACCCACGTGCAGCACGACGTAGGGCCGCGGCGGCTGGCGGACCGGGGCGGCCGGCGGCTGCGGCCAGTCGCTGCGGTCGAAGGGCGCCGGGGCGGGTCCGTCGACCAGGTGCGCGCAGAGGTCGCCCCAGGCCATCGGGACGTCGGGAATCGCGCGCAGCTCGTCGCCGGGCCAGTCCTTCCAGGCGCGCCGCTCGCCGGCGAAGCCGACGATCCAGCGTGCGTCGAGCGCACGGGCGAGCCACTGGACACGGTTGTCGCCGGGCACCAGCGCGAGGTCGAAGCCGCGCTCGCGGCGCAGCGCCACCAGCGTTGCCGGGTCGCGCGGGTCGTAGGGCAGCGCGCGCACGCCGTAGGGAGCGGTGGCGTACAGGCCGGCGTAGGGCACCGGGCAGGTCATCAGGATTTCGGCGTCGCGCCACAGCGCACGGCACTTGGCGAGCAGCGGTGTGACCATCAGCGTGTCGCCGAGCAGCAGGTGGTGGGCGACGAGGATGCGGCGGGGCGAGGCCGGGCGTCGCCGCCGGCGCCACGGCGCGAGGTCCGCCGCCATTCCGGCCAGCGCCTGCGCCAGCACCTGCGGCCGCGCCAGCGCGCGCGAGCGGCGCATCAGCCGGCTCCCCGCCGTCGGGTTCGCGCAGTCGGACCGGGCGAAGCAGGCATCGTCAGCGCCGCTCCAGCACCCGGCGGAACACCGCCTCCATCCGGTCGAGCATCGCGTCGAGGCCGAAGCGCTCCTGCGCACGGACCCGCGCCGCGGCGCCGAAGCGTCGGCGCAGGCCGGGATCCTCGCGCAGCCGGGCGAGCGCGGCGCCGAGTGCCGCGGCGTCGCGCGGGGGAACGATGAGGCCGGTGACCTCGGCGTCGACTGCTTCGGCGATCGCGCCCACCGACGTCGAGACGACCGGGAGCGCGCAGGCCATCGCCTGCATGATCGCCTGCGGCACGCCCTCCTCGCCGTACGACGGCAGCGTGAACAGGTCGAGCGCCTGCAGCCAGGGGACGACGTCGCGCTGCTGGCCGACGAAGCGGATGTCGCCGGCGAGGCCCAGCCGGGCGAGATGGGCGTCCAGCCGGTCGCGGTACGGTCCCTCGCCGACGACGACGACCTGCCAGCCCGCCCAGGCGGCGCGATCGGCGGCCAGCGCGTCGAAGAGGTACTGGTGGCCTTTCCAGCTGCGCAGCGTCGAGACGATGCCCAGCGCCGGGCGCGCGGGCAGGCCGAGCCGCGCGCGTGCCGCTGCGGCGTCGCCGGGAACGAAGCGGGCGAGGTCGATGCCCGTGGGAATCGAGGTCATCCGCTCCGGCGGCACGTCGTTGTCGCGGGCGAGCTGCCGGCGCAGCGCCTCGCCGGTGGTGACGACGTGCGCGGCGGCGCGGCCATACAGCCAGCGCGTGGTCGCCGTGTTGCGCACGGTCGTCGACACGTGGCGCGTGCGCACGATCGGCGGCGCGTGCGCGAGCGTCGCGCAGGCGATCGCCGCGAGCCAGCTGTCGGTCGAACTGTGGGTGTTGACGACGTCGACCTTGCCGCGGTGGCGGACGAGCCAGCGGCGCAGCGCGATGAGCGCCGGCAGCCGCTTGCGTGCGATTGGCAGGCGCACCACCGGGATCCCCATCGCCTCGCCGGCCGGCGCGATCGGCGCCTCGGCCGGCGCGATCAGCGTCACCCGGTGGCCGCGGTCGAGGAAGCCGCGGGCCTCGGTCAGGATGCGGATCTCCTGCCCGCCCCAGCCGCAGGAGTTCTCCGTGTGGACGATCGCGAGCGGCTTCATCGCGCCGGCACCCCGGCGGCCGCCGGCAGCAGCGCGCCGTAGAGGTCCAGCAGGCGCGCGGTCATCGCCGCGGGCGTGAGCTCGGCGACCGCCGCCGGCGCGCGCCGGGCGCACTCGCTGCGCGTCGGCTCGTCCATCAGCGCGCGCATGGCGGCGGCGACGGCCTCGACGTCGCCGGCGCGGCAGGCCGTCCCGGCGCCGAACGCCAGCACGCGCTCGGCCGCCCCGCAGCGGGTGCTGGTGACCACCGGCAGCCCGCAGGCCAGCGCTTCGAGCACCGCGTTGGGCAGCGGATCGTAGAGCGTCGGCAGCACGAACGCGTCGGCGGCCCCGTACCAGGGTCGCGGGTCGGCCTGCGGCCCCGCGAACACGACACGGTCGGCGACGCCGACGCGCGCGGCGAGGCGGCGGTAGCGCGCCGGGTGGTTGTCGCGACCGACCACGGCCAGCCGGGCGGCGGCGGGCAGGCGCGCCAATGCCCGCAGCGCCGCCGGCACGCCCTTGCGCGCGTAGCCGGAGCCGACCAGCAGGAACACGACGTGATCGTCGGCAAAGCCCTGCTGCCGCCGCACGGCTTCGCGCCGCTCGCGCACGCGGAGATTGAACTCGGCCGGGTCGACGGCACTGTAGATGACGGCGAGCTTCTCCGGCGCGACGTCGAAGTGGGCGCGGACGTCGTCCTTCACCATCTGCGAATTGCAGATCACCGCCTTCAGTCCCGGGTCGGCGAACACCCTCGCCTCGGCGTCGAGCACGTAGCGGTGGTAGCCGTTGGCGGCGATGCGCAGGCGCTCGAGCGCGTCGCCCGAGTCGAGCCGGGCGGCGAGCCAGGCGCGGTGGACGCCGTCGCCGGCGCGGAAGATGTCGCAGCCGTCGATGCGCTCGTGGGTCTGGACGAGATCGGGACGGTTCCGCGCGAGTGCCGCCTTCACCGCGCGGGCGAAGCCCGCGTCGCGCCAGCGGTTGCCGACGTAGAACGGGTTGCAGATCACCGGCTCGATCGCCGCCCCGGACGCCGACGCGGGCCACTGCCGCGTGAAGACGGAGATTCCCACCCCGCGCGCTGCGAGCGCGTCGATCGCCCGCGCGACGAAGCGCTCGGCGCCGCCGAACGGCGTGTAGCGCTGGCGGACGATGCCCAGCCTCATCGGTCGAATGCGCCCGCCGTCTCGTCGAGCAGGTCGGAGATCGCCGCGGCGACGCGCACGTCGGGCAGCGAGATCAGGCATTCGGAGCGCCGGCCCCCGCCGCAGCCGTTGTTGCCGCAGGGCCGGCACGGGTGCTCGGTCGACGCGACGACGCGGTGGGGGACGCGCCACGGGCCCCACTCGACGTCGCCGCTGGGGCCGAACAGCGCCACCGTCGGCGTGCCGAGCGCCGCGGCCATGTGCATCGGCGCCGAGTCGACGCCGAAGAACAGGCGCGCCGCACCGATCACCGCCGCGGTCTCGCGCAAGGTCAGCGTGCCGCAGAGATCGACGATCGGCGTGCGCGCCGCCGCGCGCACCGCGTCGGCGAGCGCGCGTTCCGCGCTGCCCGGTGCACCGGTGAGGACGATGCTCCAGCCGTCGGCGCCGAGGCGGTCGATGACCGCCGCGGTCGACGCGGCAGGCCAGCACTTGAACAGCCAGCGCGAGCCCGGGTGCACGACGATGAAGCGGCGACGCAGGATGCCGTGCTGCGCGAGCAGGCCCGCGACCTTCGCCTGCGCCTCGTCGCCGGGTACGAGCACCAGCGCCTTCTCGGAGTCCTCGGGCCAGATGCCGATCCGGCGCAGCGCGTCGAGGTGCGTCTCGACGGTGTGCCGCGGCGTGGCGCGGGGCTTCAGGTAGCGGTGCCGGAATGCGTGCCGCCACAGCAGGCCGGCCTTCCGGTGCTCCGGGCCGACGCCGTCGCGGGCACCCAGCACCAGCTTGAGCCACGCGCCGCGCGGGTGCTCGGTGAGGTGGACGACGAGGTCGTAGCGGCGCCTGCGCAGCGCGCGCAACAGCCGCCACTCGGCGGCGATCTGGGCGCCGAGTCCGCGTCGCTTCGCCTCGCGGTCGATGCCGAAGAGCTCGCCGATCGCCGGGTGTCCGGCCAGCATCGGCATCGTCTCCCGGTAGACGAGCGCGTCGACCTCGGCGTGGGGCGCCGCTCGCTGCAGTACGGTGAACACCGGCGAGGCGAGGAGCACGTCGCCGTGGTGCCGCAGCTTGACGACCAGCACGCGGCGGACGCGCGAGAGATCGATCGCGTCAGCGACGGCCGCGGGGAACATGACGGACACGATAGCAGATCGGACGAGGCGCGCCCACCGCCGTCGTCAGCGCGCTTCGCCCCAGCCCGGCTGTCCTGCCAGCGCGAACAGGAACGCGCTGGCCGCGACCGGCCAGACCATCAGCACGCTGCGGGTGAGGCCGTTGAAGGTCAGCAGGTGCCCGTAGTGCCAGTCGAACAGCGACAGCGGCGCGCGCGCGTGCAGGAGGTCGGGCGCGAGCAGCGTCGGGAGCAGTGAGCCCAGCAGCGCGACCGCGCAGGAGGCGAGCTGGACGGGCCGGGGCAGGAAGATGAACAGCGTCAGCGCCAGCGCTCCCGCGGCGACCCCGGTCGAGACCCCGGGCGTGAGCCAGTGCTCCCACGCCGCGGGCTTCAACAGCAGCAACGCGGCGACGCCCTTGACCAGCAGCCCGGCAACCACCAGCGCCACCACCGCAGTGCCGGCGTAGCGGCGCTCGCGCACCAGCAGCGCGACGAACAGCCCGACCCCCAGCATCTGCAGCGCGCTGTGCGCCGCCTCGATCAGCACCGCGGCGAGGTCCGGCGCGGACGCTGCCGCGGCGGGCGCCAGCTGCGGGGTCGGGTCGAACACCGTCGCGAACAGCGGAATGCCCGGGTTGACCTGGACGACCAGCCAGACGAGCAGCAACGCGAGGCCGAGGTCGCCGGAGCGCCCCGGCAGGAACCAGCGCTCGCGCCGGCTCCGGATCGCCTGCCGCAGCCGGGTCGCCGGCGCGAACGCGAGCGCCCCCAGCGCGCCGACTGCGGCGCCGGCGGTGTTGGCGATGAGGTCGACGAGTGACGCATCCCGCGGCGGCAGGATCATCTGCAGCGCTTCCATGACGAACGACAGCGCCGCGCCGGCCGCGACGGCGACCGACACGCGCGACCACGCGGGACGCTCGCGCGGGATCAGCGCGACGAAGAAGCCCAGCGGCACGTAGGCGAGGACATTGGCCAGCGCGTCGAAGCGGGTCCACCGCGGCGGCCACGGCGCGAACAGGAAGAAGCGGGTTCCCGGCACCGGCGCGATCCACTCGCCGAACGGCTGCAGGCTTGCGTAGACGATCGACAGGCAGGCGAGTCCCGCGAGGAAGTGCGGGAGCAGCGAGGCGCGGTCGTGGCGGGACATGAAATCGCGGGCCGGCACCCTGCGGCCCGGTCCGGGCGCCGGGGTGCCGCCGCCGATTATAGGCGCCCGCGGGCGCACTCCCGCCGGCGCGACGGGCCGGTCAACCGAGGCGCCGGCGCATCACCGTGAGTTCGGCGGTCTCGGCCAGCACCGTGAATCCCGCCGCCGCGAACAGCGCCGCGGGGCCGTGGTAGAGATCGGCCGCTGTCGCGTCGGCGCCGGCGTTGAACGGGAAGGCGTCGACGACGCGGATGCCGCGGGCGGCGAACGACGCGAGCGCGCCTTCGAGCAGTGCCCGCGCGACCCCGCGCCGGCGCCACGCCGGGGCGATCACGAAGCACAGGACCGCGGCCGCCTCGTGATCGGGCACGTCGAGCGGGGGCCGGGCGACCTCCATCCGGTCGCAGGCGTGCGGCAGCTTGTGCCACGGTGCCGCGTTGAGCCAGCCGACGGTCTCCTCGCCCGCGAACGCGAGGAAACCCTCCTGCTCGCCGGCGTCGATGCGCGCCGTCATCGCCGTGCGGTTGTCCGCGGCGGCGAACTCCTTCCAGGGCAGCACCTTCGCCACGTGGTAATAGTGGCAGTAGCAGCGCGCCCACTCGGGGTTGTCCGCGAACGCGGGGCCCCGCTCGTGATCGAAGAAGCGCAGGAAGTCCTCGCGCCGGGCGCGACAGAGCCGCTCGACGCGGATCGGTGGCGTGGGCATCGGCGACGTGCTCGGGGGAGACTGCCCGGTCCGGGGCGGGCGGCGGCGGACCGGCCGGCTCAGCGGACCTTGATCTCGGTCCAGAGCCGGTTCATCAGCCGCCGGTCGCGACGCGGCAGGTCGTGCAGCATCTCGAGGCGCTTCCACTTCTCGGCGTCGGGGAACACGGCCGGGTTGTCCTTGACCGCCGGGTCGATGTACTCCATCGCCGCCGCGTTGGCGTTGCCGGAGCCGATCATGTTGGACAGTTCGGCCGCGTTCCTGCCCTCGAGCATGAAGTCCATGAACTTGTAGGCGAGGTCGGCCCGCGGCCCGGACTTGTGCAGCACCATGCTGTCGAGCGCCAGCACCGCGCCCTCCTTCGGCGTCGAGTAGGCGATCGTGAACGGGCGCTTCGCCTTGGCCGCGTCCTGCGCGGCCTGGAACATGTCGTTCGAGTAGCCGTGCGCGAGCCAGATGTTGCCGATCGTGAGCTCCTTGATGTACGACGAGGCGTTGAACGCCGCCCAGTACGGCTTGGCGCGCAGGATGAGGTCGCGCGCCTCCTTGAGCTTCGCCTCGTCGGTCTCGTTCGCCGAGTAGCCCAGGTACTTGAGCGCCGCGGCGAAGAGCTCGCGCTGGGAATCGAGCACCGTCACCTTGCCCTGGAGCTTCTCGAGGTAGCGCGGCTCGAAGAGCACCGCCCAGGTGTCGGTCGGCAGTCCGAGCTCCTTGAACTTCTCGGCGTTGTAGCCCAGCAGCGTGATCGAATACGCGTAGGGGACCGAGTACTTGTTGCCCGGATCGAAGAACTGGTCGCGGAACTCGGGCTTGACGTTGGCGAAGTTGGGCAGCCTGGCGTGGTCGATCTCGCGCAGCGCGCCCTGCGCGATCAGCGTCTGCACCGCGTTGCCGGTGGGGACGATGATGTCGTAGCCGGTGGCGCCGGCGGCGAGCTTGGCCAGCATCTCCTCGTTGTCCGAGTAGTAGTCCTGCACCAGCTTGCACTGGCAGGCCTCCTCGAACTTCGCGGCGGTCTCCTCGGCGAGGTAGTTGTTCCAGTTGTAGAGGTGGAGCTCGGCGCCGCCGGCCTTGCGCGGCTGCGGCGCGTCGGCAGGCGCCGCCTTGCCGGCGTCGCGCGGCCCGCAGCCGGCCAGCGCCAGCGCCAGCGCGGCGCCGGCGGCCACGGCGAGCGCGCGGCGCAGCCGATCGGGGCGGTTGTCGTTCGAGCGTGGGGGCCGCACGATCGCTATTCCTTGCTACGCAGCGTGTCCGGCGCGATCCGGCCGGCGAGCACGATCATCGTCAGCGTCAGCAGCATCAGCAGCGTCGACACCGCGTTGACCTCGGGCGTCACCGCGATCTTGATCATCGTGTAGATGGTGAGCGGCAGCGTCGGCACGCCGGCGCCGGCGGTGAAGAAGGTGATGACGAAGTCGTCGATCGACAGCGTGAACGCCATCAGCGCGCCGGCGATCACGCCCGGCATGATCAGCGGCAGCGTCACCAGCCGGAACGTCTGCCACGGCGTCGCGCCGAGGTCGCGCGCGGCCTCGAAGATCGACTCGTCCATGCCGGCGAGGCGGGCGCGGACGATGATCGCGACGAAGCCGATGCAGAACGTCGTGTGCGCGACGATCACCGTCAGCAGCGACAGCGACTCCTCGCCGAACACGGTGATGAAGAAGATCAGCAGCGACACGCCGAGCAGGATCTCGGGCATCGCCACCGGCGTCAGCGTCATGAACGGGAGCAGCCGCGACCGGAACCGGTGCATCGCGATCCCGGCCATCGTGCCCAGCACCGTGGCGAGCGCCGACGACACCAGCGCGATCAGCAGCGAGTTGGCGGCCGCGTGCAGCATCTCGCCGTTGCCGGCGAGCTTGCGGTACCAGTCGAGCGTGAAGCCGACCCACTCGGCGTTGAGCTTCGAGTCGTTGAACGAGAACGCGACGACGACCGCCAGCGGGACGTAGAGGAAGGCGTAGACGCCGAACGAGGCGATCCAGAGCAGCGGCGACCTACGCACGATCGACCCCCCGCTTGGCGAGCCACGCGGCACCCGCCGCGACCGCCAGCACGGCGACGGTGAGCATCAGCGAGAGCATCGAGCCGAACGGCCAGTCGCGCGTGCCGAGGAAGCTCTCCTTGATCAGGTTGCCGACGAGCCAGTCGTCCTTGCCGCCGAGGATCTCGGGAATCGCGAACATGCCGAGCACCGGGATGAAGACCAGCGCCGAGCCCGAGAAGATCCCCGGCAGCGACAGCGGGAAGGTCACCCGCCAGAAGCGGTTCCAGGCGTTGGCGCCGAGGTCCTGCGCGGCGTCGAGCAGCGCCGGGTCGTGCTTCTCGAGGTTCGTGTACAGCGGCAGGATCATGAACGGCAGGTGGACGTAGACCATGCCGACGATCACCGCGAAGCGCGAGAACAGGAGGTCGAAGGGTCCGAGGATGATCATCCACGCGTACACCCGGACCAGGAAGTTGCTCGCGAACGGCAGGACGCACAGCAGCACCATGAGGTTGCGGTACTTCTTCGGGCTGCGCGCGATCAGCAGCGCGACCGGGTACGCCATCACCAGGCAGACGAGCGTGGTGAGGAGCGCCACGCCGAAGCTCTTGGCGAAGATCTGCGCGTAGATCCAGTCGCCGAAGAACACCGCGTAGTTCTCGAACGTGATGCCGCCGTCCTCGCCGGGCGCGGCGCCGAGGAGCGGCGCCAGCGCGCCGAACTCCCCCGGATAGCGGACGCTCGCCACGACCATGATCGCGGCCGGGACCACGAAGAAGACGAGCAGGAAGACGAACGGCGGCCCGCTGACCGCCCACCGGGCGAGCCGCCCGGCGTGCATCCGGTTCGACGTGTCGGCGTGCATGGCTCGCTCGCGGCCCGCGCGTCAGGCGTCCAGGAAGGCGCCGGCCTCGGCCTTCCACGACAGGCGCACGCGGTCGCCGACCTCGAAGAACTTCGCCCGGCCTGGCGCGGAGTTGGGCAGGAGCGCCTCGAAGCGCTTGCCGTCGGGCAGGTCGACGATGTAGGTGGTCACGTCGCCGACGTAGAGGAAGTCGTTGACCACGCCCTCGCACTGGTTGGGGTCGCCGGTCGGCTCGCCGGCGGCGCGGATCGCGACCTGCTCGGGGCGGATCACGAACACGCCCTTGCTTCCGGCCCGCGCGCCTTCGCGCGGCGGCGCGGTGATCCGGCCGAGCGTGCCCAGCTCCAGCGTCAGCGTGGCGCCCGCCGCCTCGACGGTGGCCTCGTGCATGTTGACGTTGCCGATGAAGTCGGCGACGAAGCGGTTCTTCGGGAAGCCGTAGAGCTTGTCCGGCTCGTCCAGCTGCTCGATCACGCCGTGGTTCATCACGGCGATCCGGTGCGACAGCGCCAGCGCCTCGGCCTGCGAGTGGGTGACGAAGACGAAGGTGACGCCCACGCCGCGCTGCAGGCGAATGAGCTCGATCTGCATCTGCTCGCGCAGCTTCGCGTCCAGCGCGCCGAGCGGCTCGTCGAGCAGCAGCAGGCGCGGCCGGTTGACGAGGCCGCGGGCGAGCGCCACGCGCTGCTTCTGGCCGCCCGACAGCTCGTGCGGGTAGCGCTGCTCCAGCTTGTCGAGCTTCACCTGGGCGATGGCTTCGCGCACCCGGGTGCGCACCTCGTCGTCGGGCTTGCCGGCCATCCGCAGCGGGAAGGCGACGTTCTGCGCCACCGTCATGTGCGGGAACAGCGCGTAGCTCTGGAAGACGGTGTGGATCGGCCGCTTCTCGGCCGGCGTGTCCTTCAGGTCGACGCCGTCGAGGACGATCGAGCCGGCGTCGGGAAGGTCGAAGCCGGCGATCATCCGCAACAGCGTGGTCTTGCCGCAGCCGGAGGGCCCGAGCAGCGTGAAGAACTCGCCGCTCTCGACGGCGAAGCTCACGTTGTCTACCGCGGTGAAGTCGCCGAAGCGGCGGGTGACGTTCTTGATCTCGAGGAGCACCATCGAGCCGGGCCTCGCGGGAGGAAGATGGGGGTGCGAAACCAGTCAATTGTATAGCAACGCGCGGCGCAGACCACCGGTCCGCGGCCGGCGTTCCGGGCGCCTTCGGGAGCTAGGCCGTCCGTTCAGTGGCGGGGAGGCGGGCCGGGCGATTCAATCGCCGGAGGCCGGTCGTCCGACGCCATCCGCCGGCAGGCGCCGCCGCGCGGTGCCCCGGGGGTTCAGAAATCCGTGCCCCTTCCGAAAAGGCGTAGTAGAGTTCCCGCCATCGCGGTCGCGGCGCCCCGCTTCGCGGCCGCCCCGACCGAAAACTCCGTCCGCATCGCCGATGAGCCCTGCACCGCCCAAGTCCTCGCTACTCGACCAGCTGCGCCAGCAGTCGGCGGCACTGCAGGCCGAGCAGGGGGCCAAGCGGCGTCCGGTCGAGGAGGCGCTGCAGGACATCGACCGGCGGCTCTGGCGCGTGTTTCGCTGGCTCGACGAGGCGCTGCACCACCTCGAGGTCATCCGGCCCGCGGTCGCGCACGCGTTCCGCCTCGACCCGATCCTCGCCATCGAGTCGCCGCACTTCGACCGCGGTTTCGTCTCCTACCGCCGGCGCGCGCTCGGGGGGCTCGAGCTCCTCGAGCACGTCGAGGTCTTCTACCGGCTGGCGAAGGACGGCGAGGTGGTGCTGAAAGTCCCGCCGGGGGCGGCGCTGGGCGTCGAGGAGCGGCTGCGCGCGGCGCACCTGCAGTACCACTACCAGACCGAGATGGACCCCCAGCGGGTCGTCCGCCACGGCGTGTTCCGGGTGACGCAGGAGATCTCCTCGTCGGTCCGCTTCGCGCCCGACTACCGCCGGCAGATGGTCGAGGTGACGCTGCGCAACGTCGATCGCTTCGAGGCGGTCGCGCTGGAATTCCGTCCCGAGGCGCTCGACGAGCCGCTGCTCGAGGACCTCTTCCGCTTCCTCCTCGGCGAGTCGAACACCTTCCTGCGCCGCGCACCGCTGGTCGGCATGGGAACGCGGCGGCCCGAGTCGCGCAGCGCGCCCGCGTCGATGATTGCGCCGGTGGGAGCGGGCCGCAACGGCTCCCGGCCCTAAGGATCTCAGCCGGGGCGCCCGACCAGGAACCCCACGGCGACGACCAGCAGCACGGCGATCGCCGCCAGCAGCCGGTTGCGGCTGCGCTGTGCGGCCGCGAGTTCCTTGATCGCTTCGTCGGACGCCGACGGCGGTGCGAGCAGCTTGCGATGGACGAGCCGCGGCAGCTCGGGCAGCGCCGCGACGATGTAGGGCGCCTCGGCGAGCAGGCGGCGCTTCAGCGCCGGCAGGCCGATCTGGTTCTCCATCCAGCGCTCCAGGAACGGCTTGGCGGTCACCCAGAGGTCGAGGTCGGGGTCGAGCTGCCGGCCCAGGCCCTCGATGTTGAGCAGCGTCTTCTGCAGCAGCACGAGCTGCGGCTGGATCTCGACGTTGAACCGGCGCGACGCGCGGAAGAGCTGGAGCAGCACCTTGCCCAGCGAGATCTCCTTCAGCGGCCGGTCGAAGATCGGCTCGCAGACGACGCGGATCTCGGTCTCGAGCTCGTCGACGCGCGTGTCCGGCGGCACCCAGCCCGACTCGATGTGCGCGGTGGCGACGCGGTGGTAGTCGCGGCGGAAGAAAGCCAGGAAGTTCTGCGCGAGGTAGCCCTGGTCCTTCTCCGACAGCGTGCCGACGATGCCGAAGTCGAGCGCGATGTACTTGCCGAAGTGGGCCGGGTCGACGGCGACGAAGATGTTGCCCGGGTGCATGTCGGCGTGGAAGAAGCCGTCGCGGAACACCTGGGTGAAGAAGAGCTCGACGCCGTAGCGAGACAGCCGTTTCAGGTCGACGCCGGCCTCGACGAGCCGCTCGGTCTGCGCGATCGGGATGCCGGTCATCCACTCCATCACCATCACGTCGCTCCCGCACCAGTCCCAGTGCACCTCGGGCACGCACAGCAGCGGCGAATGCAGGAAGTTGCGCCGCAGCTGCGAGCAGTTGGCGGCCTCGCGCGACAGGTCGAGCTCGTCCCGGAGCGTCTTCTCGAACTCGGCGACGACGGCCCGGGGCCGCAACCGCTTGCCGTCGGACCACAGCTTCTCGGCGAGCGTCGCCGCCGTCTGCATGAGCCCGATGTCGTGCTCGATGACCTCGCCGATCCGCGGTCGCAGCACCTTGATCGCCACCGGACGCCCGTCGGGCAGCTCGGCGTAGTGGACCTGCGCGACCGAGGCGCTGGCGACCGGCTCGCGGTCGAACTTGCGGAACACCTCGTCGACCGGCTTGCCGTAGGCGCGTTCCAGCGTGGCGACGAACTGCTCGGACGGAAACGGCGGCACCCGGTCCTGCAGCTTGGCGAGCTCGTCGGCGATGTCCTGGGGCATCAGGTCGCGCCGGGTCGAGAGCATCTGCCCGAACTTGACGAAGATCGGCCCCAGGTCCTGCAGCGCGAGGCGCAGGCGGACCGCGCGCGGCGCCGAGGTGTCGCGCCAGAAGGTCAGCGCCCGGGCGAGCGGGCGCACCGCCCGGAAGCGCTCGTGGCCGGTGAGGAACTCGTCGAGCCCGTACCTGAGCGATACGACGACGATCTTGGCGAGGCGCGTGATGCGCATGATCCGCCGATTGTACGGGATCGGCCGCGGCCGGACGGCGGGGCATCAGGCCCGCGCGACCACGGCGGCCGCGCACGCATCGGCGCACGAAGCAGCGGTGCGCGGGATCGCCGCCTGGTGCGCGCGGACGACGGCGCGCGCCGCGAGGCGACGTCGACGACCGACGCGGCTACGCGGCCGTCGGTGGCGATGCGGCGCCGGACAGACGCGCGGCAGCCGCGTCGAGCCGTGCCGCGAGCGCGTCGACACGCGCTGCGAGCGCGGCGCTCTCCTGCGCCAGCGCGCGCAGCTCGTCGCCGCGGGCGAGCAGGCCCGCTTCGTCCCGCGCGTAGCTGCCGACCGACTCGCTGACCCGGTCGATCGCGTACCCGGGAAAGGCGAGCATGCGCCGGCCGGCGTCGGCGACGCGCTGCCCCACGACCGGCCCCAGCGCCGAGGCGAAGGCCTGCTCGACG
>WBZP01004123.1_pt2 | contig 15022 bp, 17 predicted proteins | sample 5204301 | NCBI WGS metagenome assembly WBZP01 (sample SAMN12412401, study PRJNA552823) | activated sludge metagenome | isolation source: activated sludge from nitrification reactor of wastewater treatment plant... | place: USA: Pennsylvania | collected 2017
AGCTGTTCCGCGCGCCGGCACGTTGAAGCCGTGTGTATCGTGACAGTCGGTGCAGGTGGCATTGACGCGATTCGGGTCTTCCTTGTTCGCACGGGCGTGAAAGGAACTCTTGTACGCGAGAATATTTTCAACGACGACACCCAGCCTCGGCTTGCCCTTCGCCGTGTCCTCTCTTCTTGCCGCCTGCCAGAGTGTTTCATGGCACTGGGCACAGTCGGGGGGTGCGACGCCGGAGACCCGCTGATGCCCGGCCTTGCTGTCGACGATGTCCGTATGACAACTCACGCAGGTCAAGGCCGCATGCACGCTCTTCTTGAACCTGGCTGAACTGACGGCGCGCAGTTCATGTGTCCCGCCGGCTGCTCCCGGCATTTCCAACTTGCTTTTCCCGCTGTTGTGGCAGCTCAGGCAGGTGGCGTCGTCAAGTTTGGTCGCCATCGCCGGCATGGCGATCAGGAAACCGCTCAGGAACATGGCGCCGAAGAGTGCACGCATTAAGGCGGATGCAATTTGCATATTCCTCACTGCTCCCGACAGTCGAAAAAAGGGGCCGGTTTGACCGGCCCCATACGACCTGAACTAAATCTCACACTGGCTAAAAAGTGGCATTCTCCAGAGTCACGCAACTTAGCGTGAAAGGATCCAGTCGATCAGGTTTTTCAGCTCTTTCGGGTCTTTGGTGTCGATGATCTTGTGATCTTCTTCGGTGCCGTCTTCAAGTTTGACTTTCGGACCGGTCGTCAGGTTCTTCATGATCTTGTCTTCGGCATCGGCTTTGCCCTTGAACTTGGCGGCGATTTTCTTGTACGACGGGCCTTTCTTGGTCTTATCAACCGCGTGGCACTTGAAGCAGTCATTGCGCTTACCGATTGCCTTGGCGGCTTCCTCATCCACTGCGGCAAAGGCGGAGCCGGCCAGCCCCAGTGTCAGCAGGCCGGGGATCAGCAGGTTCTTTATCACATTCATGGCGCCCTCATCAGTCAAAAGTTTTTCTGCTGTGGACCGGCCTGGCGACCGGTCCACAGTGAAACACGGTCTGGTTATGGAAGTTTGACTGCGTTGATGTCAACCTTGGTGCCCTTCGCTGCACCAAGACCAAGCGTCTTGACAAACGAAACGTGGTGGCCGCGCGTGGTGATATTGTCGTCGTGAGCGGCAAACCCGACGTTATAAACTCCCCCGGCTTTTAACGCCTTGTCGTCGCTATTGGTCAAGCCGAGCGGGCGAATCATGACGACCGTCCATATGCCGTCCTTCCAACTGGCGATGGCGTTGTTGTCTGCCGCCGAACCTTTGGCATCTTCGCGGCTGACGATGTAATCGGGGATCATGTCGCCTTCTTTCCAGCCGGCATTCGGATCGAACGGCACGGCATTCTGCTCGCGAATCAGGAAGTGATCTCCCTTGTGCAATTGCTCGGCGGTGATTGATTTGTAGCCGACCTTTTTGGCATCCCACATGAATTTCGGCGCATGCGTTGCTTTGTCGGCATTGCCGCTGAACATGTCATTGCCAGCGTCGCCGAGACGCCACTCAAGCACATAGCCATCGTCGGCCATGCCGACCGGGTTGCTGCGATGCGCGCGCCACTGGATGAGGTCAACAAAACCGCCTGCCGCCTTGATTTTGGCGATGTCCTCCACGCTCTTTCCGGTTTTCCAGTCCAGGGGGTCAGTCCGGGTTTCCGGGAGATACTTGCGTACATCGCTCTTCTTGATCGCCGTCAACAAGGTATTGGCAGCGACCTCTTCCTTGGTGAACAGCTTGGGCATATCGCGTTGACCGTCGTGACAGGAGAGCCAGCAGCCCTGTTGGGCAAATCCGGGAACCTTGCCGTCGTCGATCATGACCGACATGCGGTCCTCATAGATGCCGATCATGTGGCCATCCTGAACGATCTTGTCGAGTTTGGGGTAGCCCCAGACTTTCCACTCATGGCCATCGAAGCGCAGGTACTGGTGTTCTGTTCCAGGATAAGCGTTATCGGTTTTCCATTGAAAGCGCAGGTAAGCATTCTTGGTGTCGTAGGCCGCTTGCACCTTGAGATCCTTGTAGCCCGACTTGCCCTTGACCGGCATGGGTTCCAGCGGACCCGCTTGCACCAGCTTGTTGCCCAAATCCTTCTCTGCGCCTTCTTCGTCATGGCATGAGGCACAGGCATCGCCACGCTTGACCTCTTTCGCCGCATTCTTGTGCGCATCGCTACGCACCCATTCGTAGGAGGATTGCCCCGGGTAGAACAAAGGGACACTGGTCGCCGGAATCTTGGACCAGTTGATCTTGGCCGGATCGGCCGCCGTTGCGGTTCCGGCGGTGATTGCCCCAATGATTCCTATCGCGGCAATTTGAACGAACAATGCGGTTGTCTTCATGTCATTCCCCCGTTCTTCTTTCGTATGAATCATTGAGTTAGCACATTGCTGCAACGAGCCTTCGACTAGCCTTGCGAAGGTGACTGATTATCATTGCATTTCGTCAGGATTGGCAACAGAAGAATTGATGAAAAGGACGGGCGCAAGCCCTCACGCTACGGCGCGATCAGCCGAGGATTTGGCGCAGCGCATCGACCAGCGCCTGGCATTGCGCTGCGGTGCCGATCGAGATGCGCAGGTGCTGGTCGATACGCGGCAACTTGAAGTGGCGGACGATGACTTGGCGCTGGCGCAATTCCGCGGCCAGTCGCGCCGCGTCGTGTTGTGGATGGCGCGCGAAGATGAAGTTGGCCGCCGAGGGCAGCACCTCGAAGCCCAGGCTGACAAGGGCAGCGGTCAACAAGGCACGACTGTGCATGACCGCTTGCCGCGTTTTCTCGTGGTGATCCTTATCCTCCATCGCCGCGCTCGCGCCGACGATGGCCAGGCGATCGAGCGGATACGAGTTGAAGCTGTTCTTGACCCGTTCCAGCGCCTCGATCAGGGAAGCGTCACCCACGGCGTAGCCGACGCGAAGCCCGGCCAGCGAATGCGATTTGGACAGCGTACGGATCACCAGCAGGTTCGGATAGCGGTTGACCAGCGCAATGGCCGTGGGGATCGCCGGCGCGCTGAAATCGATGTACGCTTCGTCGATAATGACCACCGATTGCAGGTTGGCGGCCGCCAACCGTTCGATGTCAGTCAGCGGGAGAAGGTGGCCCGTCGGCGCGTTGGGGTTGGCGATGACGATGCCGCCGTTGCCCGGCCGGTAATCGTCAATGCCGATTTCGAAATCGGCGTTAAGCGGGATGGCGATGTGCTCAACCCCGTAAAGACCGCAATACACCGGATAGAAACTGTAGGAGATGTCGGGTAGCAGGATGGGCGCATCGTGCTTGAGCAGCGCCATGAAGGCGTGCGCCAGCACTTCGTCGGAACCGTTGCCGACAAAAACCTGGTTCGGCGCGAGCGCATATTCGGCAAAGTGGGTGACGACGGCGTCCTTGAATCGATCGGCGTTAGGGTCCGGGTAGAGACGCAAGTTGGCCCCGTCGCTTCCCAGTTCTTCGCGCATCGCCGCGATCACGCGCGCCGACGGCGGATAGGGGTTTTCGTTGGTGTTCAGCTTGACCAGCCCGGGCAGTTTGGGCTGTTCGCCCGGAACATAGGGCGACAGGCGGTGAACAAGGGGGCTCCAGTAGGGGTTCATGAACGGCTCGCAAGGTCGAAGGCAGCGGAAGCCTTAAATGGTATCATGCGACACTGGTCGCCTGATCCGGCCGGAGCGCGCTTCGGCGGTTCGGTCCGGCGGTCAGAGTATTTGTTTTGTCCCTTCACTACGGTGCCTTCATGCGGCAAGCTGAAATCAGCAGAAACACCCTGGAAACCCGGATCACGGTTCGTCTGAATCTTGACGGCAGCGGACAGAGTCGCCTGGCGACCGGCGTGCCCTTCCTCGATCACATGCTCGACCAGATTGCACGTCACGGGATGATCGATCTTGAGGTCGAAGCGCTGGGGGATTTGCACATTGATGCACATCACACCGTTGAGGACATCGGCATTACGATGGGGCAGGCTCTCGCCGTGGCGTGGGGTGACAAGAAAGGATTGCGACGTTATGGACACGCTTACGTGCCCCTGGACGAAGCGTTGTCGCGCGTGGTGATCGACCTTTCCGGGCGTCCGGGGCTGGTATTCAACGTCGAATTCAAGCGGGCGATGGTCGGCGCTTTTGACGTCGATTTGACGCACGAGTTTTTCCAGGGACTGGTCAATCACGCCCTGATGACCATCCATGTCGACAACTTGCGCGGCGATAATGCGCACCATCAAGCCGAAACGGTATTCAAGGCGTTCGGTCGCGCCTTGCGCATGGCGGTAGAAGCCGATCCGCAGGCAGCGGGCAGCATCCCTTCAACCAAGGGTAGCCTTTGATGGCATCAGCGGCAGGCAGTATCGCAGTGATCGACTACGGCATGGGCAATCTGCGCTCGGTGTGGCAGGCACTGGTCCATGTGGCCGATGGTCGTGAAGTCGTCGTTACCGCCGATCCGGCGGTGGTGGCGGCCGCCGAGCGCGTGGTCTTCCCCGGCCAGGGCGCCATGCCCGACTGCATGCGTGAACTCGAGGCGCGCGGTTTGCGGCCGGCGGTTCTCGAATCGGCCCGGAGCAAACCGTTTCTGGGCATTTGCATCGGCTTGCAAATGCTTTTTGAACACAGCGACGAGGGCGATGTGCCAGGCCTTGGCATATTTGCCGGACAGGTACGCCGCTTTCCAGTCGATGGAATGGTAAACGCGGCGGGCGACAAGCTGAAGGTGCCGCACATGGGCTGGAACGAAGTGCGGCAAGTCAGACCACACGCGCTGTGGGACGGCATTGCCGATGGTGCGCGCTTTTATTTCGTCCATAGCTATTGCGTTGTTCCCGACGATGATGATTGCATTACCGGGGTGACGGACTACGGTATCCCCTTTACCAGTGTGGTGGCTCGGGATAATATCTTCGCCATTCAATGTCACCCGGAGAAGAGCGCCAAAGCGGGACTCGCCCTGTTGTCCAATTTCATCCACTGGAAGCCCTAACGGCAGTTCTCGGCATCAAATCTCTTCGACCCCTCATACCAACTACTTTGCTTAGCACTTTTCAACATGTTGATCATTCCCGCAATTGACTTGAAAGACGGTCAGTGTGTCCGTCTCAAACAGGGGCACATGGACGATGCCACGGTTTTCGCCAATACCCCCGGCGAGCAGGCCGCGCTCTGGCTGGAGCAGGGCGCACGCCGCTTGCACGTTGTCGATCTAAACGGCGCCTTTGCCGGCAAGCCCAAGAATGAAAGCGCGATCAGGGAAATCGTCAAGGCCATTGGCGACGAAATCCCGATCCAGCTCGGCGGCGGCATTCGCGATCTCGATACGATCGAGCGTTGCCTCGACGATGGCGTCAGCTACGTCATCATCGGGACGGCAGCGGTGAAGAATCCGGGGTTCCTGCACAACGCCTGCAGCGCTTTTCCGGGGCAAATCATCGTCGGACTCGACGCCAGGGAGGGCAAGGTGGCGGTCGACGGCTGGTCCAAGCTGACCGGCCACGACGTGATCGACCTGGCGAAAAAATGTGAAGACTATGGCGTCGAGGGCATCATTTATACCGATATCGGTCGGGATGGCATGCTTACGGGAATCAACATCGAGTCGACGGTCAAGCTGGCGCAGTCGCTGATGATTCCCGTGATCGCCAGCGGCGGTCTGTCGAGCATGGAGGACATCAGAAGACTCTGCGCGGTCGAGCACGAAGGCATTTTTGCGACGATCGCCGGCCGCGCCATCTATGACGGCTCGCTTGATTTTGCCGAGGCGCAGGCCGAAGCCGACCGCTCGACGCAATTCTGACGTTACACGCATCCTTCAACCGTAAGGGAATCCGTTTTGGGTCTCGCTAAACGTATCATTCCCTGTCTTGACGTAACCGCCGGTCGCGTGGTCAAAGGGACCAACTTCATCGACCTGCGCGACGCCGGCGACCCCGTGGAGGTGGCGCGCCGGTATGACGATCAGGGGGCCGATGAAGTCACTTTTCTCGACATCACGGCATCGTCCGACCAGCGCGACATCATTCTGCATATCGTCGAAGCGTGCGCGGCGCAGGTCTTCATTCCGCTGACCGTTGGTGGCGGTGTGCGCACGGTGGCTGACGTACGTCGTTTGCTCAATGCCGGGGCCGACAAGGTCAGTATGAACACCGCAGCAGTTGAAAATCCCGATCTCATCGCCGAGGCGTCGGCCAAGGTGGGCAACCAGTGCATAGTCGTCGCTATCGACGCCAAGCAAGTGGCGCCGGGCCAATGGGAAGTGTTTACCCACGGCGGGCGGAAGAAGACTGGCCTGGATGCGGTCGAGTGGGCGCGCCGCGTTCAAGCGCTCGGCGCCGGAGAAATTCTGCTGACCAGCATGGATCGCGACGGTACGAAAAATGGCTTCGACTTGGCATTGACCCGCGCCGTGTGCGATGCCGTCGATATCCCCTTGATCGCCAGCGGCGGAGTTGGCAACCTTCAGCACCTGGCCGACGGCGTGACGCTGGGCCATGCCGATGCGGTGCTGGCGGCAAGCATCTTCCACTTTGGCGAGTATTCGGTGCATCAGGCCAAGGCGTTCATGCACGAGCGCGGCATCGAGGTGCGCCTGTGAGTGATCTTGACGCCAGTCTCGACTGGCTCGACGCCCTCACGTGGGACAAGGACGGGTTGATTACAAGCATCGCGCAGGATGCCGTGAGCGGACGCGTGCTGATGTGTGCCTGGATGAACCGGGACGCACTGCGGGAAACGGTTACCAGCGGTAACGCGGTATACTGGTCGAGGTCGCGCCAAAGGTTATGGCGCAAGGGCGAGGAATCGGGGCATGGTCAGAAAGTGATCTCCATTCGCGCCGATTGCGATGGCGATGTGTTGTTGCTTTCTATCGATCAGGTGGGCGGCATCGCCTGTCACACCGGGCGGGAAAGCTGCTTCTTTCTTGAACTGCAAGGCCAGCGATGGGTGCCAGTCGATCCGGTATTGAAAGACCCTAAGGAAATTTACAAAAAATGACTACACACGACATACTCTATCGGCTATCGGAGACGTTGGCGACGCGACGGCACGCCGATCCGGACAAATCCTACACTGCCCAACTGTTTGCCGGCGGCCCGGATGCCGTCCTGAAAAAGATTGGCGAGGAAAGTGCCGAGTTGATCATTGCCGCCAAAGACGGCAAGCGCCTGAATATCGTCAGGGAGTCGACCGACCTGATTTTCCATGTCTTGGTGCTGCTTGCCAGTTTTGACATGAGCATCGAGGATGTGGCCCAGGAATTTCGCCGTCGCGAAGGCATTTCCGGGATCGACGAAAAAAAGTCACGGACCCGCTAGATCATGGAAAGCTGCCTGTTCTGCAAGATTGCGCACGGCGAAATCCCGTCGCGAAAAGTGTATGAAGACGAGGATGTCTTCGCATTTCACGATATCAAACCAGCGCGCCCGGTGCATATTTTGGTCATACCCCGGCGGCACATTACCTCGCTGGCGACGGCGACCGAGGCCGACACCCACGTCCTGGGCCGGATACTCGCGGTGGCCAACCAGTTGGCTATCGAGAATGGCAGTCCGGACGGGTTTCGTGTGATCATCAACACGGGCCGCATCGGGCATCAGGAAGTGCAGCACTTGCATGCACATATCGTTGGCGGGCCGGACCCGGTCGGGCCGATGCTCAAACGCGTATAAAGGAGGTGGATCATGGGCAGCTTCAGTATCTGGCACTGGCTTATCGTTCTGGTCATCGTCATGCTGGTGTTCGGCACCAAGAAACTTCGCAATATTGGCGAGGATCTCGGCGGTGCGGTGAAGGGATTCAAGGAGGGCATGAAGGATGCGTCGGCAGAGAAGAAGCCGGCTGATGCGACTCCACCGCAACAAGTGGTTGATGGACAGATCATCGAAGGCGAGGTGAAGGAAAAGGTCAAGTCGTAAGAGTCGTAAGACCTGGCCGCGATCGCTTTCCTTGCCCTGCACTCAAGAAGCGGCATACTCCACACCATCCAACCGAGGTTCCCAGGCTAAATGTTTGACGTTGCATTTTCCGAACTCCTGGTCATCGGCGTCGTCGCGCTGGTGGTCATCGGCCCCGAGCGCCTGCCAAAAGTAGCGCGGACGGCCGGGCATCTGCTCGGACGCATGCAGCGTTATGTCAATGACGTCAAATCGGACATCAGTCGGGAAATGAAACTCGAAGAGCTGAAAAAGCTGCGCACCGAAGTTCAGGATTCGGCGCGCAGTCTTGAGCAGAGCGTCAGCAGCGAGATGAAGGCGCTGGAACAGTCCGTCGACCAGACGGCGCAATCGGTTGCGCAGGAAGTTTTGCCCACGGGTCCAGCCAGCCCGGAAAAAAAGGCATGAATGACGAATGAATCCGTCGGAAGACTCCTTTCTGTCGCATCTTTTCGAGCTTCGCGATCGCCTGATCCGGGTCTTGCTTTCCGTCGGTATCGTCTTCGTCTGCCTTTTCCCCTGGGCCAAGGAATTGTACGCGCTGCTCGCACAGCCGTTGCTGGCCGCGCTGCCGCAGGGCGGTCAGATGATTGCCACCGACGTGGTCGGCGTCTTCTTGGTGCCCATGAAAGTGGCGCTGATGGTGGCTTTCCTCATTGCCCTGCCTTACGTCCTCTATCAAATCTGGGCCTTCGTCGCGCCCGGACTGTATTCCCACGAAAAACGCCTGGCACTGCCTTTGGTCGCAGCCAGCGTCGTGCTGTTCTTCGTTGGAATGTCATTTGCGTATTTCCTGGTGTTCCCGACGGTCTTCGGCTTCATGGCCCGAGTCGCGCCGGAGGGCGTCGCCTGGATGACGGATATCGAAAAGTACCTGTCTTTCGTAATGACCACGTTCATCGCTTTTGGCGTCACCTTCGAAGTCCCGATTGTGGTCATTGTTCTCGTCCGGATGCGTGTCGTCACGCTGTCCACGCTCAGGGAATGGCGACCTTACGTCATTGTCGGCGCTTTCGTGATCGCGGCCATCTTTACGCCGCCGGACGTGGTTTCGCAGCTCTTGCTGGCCATCCCGCTCTGTCTGCTGTTTGAGCTGGGGATGCTGCTGGCGCGTTTCATCGATCAGCCGGACGTCGATCCGTCAGCGTCGGCGCCCGGCCCGGATCAGGGCTGACCTAATTGACCTCGCCCCGCAGTTGCGGGCGTTTCCCGATACGGATCGAAGTTTCCAATTGCGTTTTCTGACGGCGCAGTTTGAACGGAACAATAGCGCCCGGCTTCTGGCTGGCGATCAGGTCGAGCATGACTTGTGGGTCCTTGACCGGTTTGCCATCCACCAAGAGCAGAACATCCCCCGGTTTGATTCCGCCCGCATCAGCCGGACTGCCGCGTTGAACGCCGGCGATCAAGGCGCCCTCGACATCGGCCAGGCCGAAGGATTCGGCGAGTTCCGGGGTGATCTGCTGCGCTTCGACACCGATCCAGCCGCGCGTCACGGTGCCGGTCTGGATGATCTCCTCCATGACGTTTTTTGCGGTTGAGATGGGAATGGCAAAACCGATCCCCAGCGAACCGCCGGAGCGCGAATAAATCGCCGAATTGATGCCAACCAGATTGCCCCGGCTATCGATCAAAGCGCCTCCCGAGTTGCCGGGGTTGATGGCCGCGTCCGTCTGGATGAAATTTTCAAAGGTGTTGATGCCCAGATGCGAGCGGCCAAGCGCCGAGACGATCCCCATGGTCACCGTCTGGCCGACGCCGAAGGGATTGCCGATGGCCAGAACCACATCGCCCACGCCCACGTTCTCCATCTGGCCCAGCGTAATGGATGGCAATTTGAGTTCGGTTTTATTTTCGGGAATGAGCTGTAGCACAGCCAGATCGGTCTCGGGGTCGCCGCCGACCAAACGGGCATTCAGACTCCGCCCATCGTTGAGAGCGACTTCGATCTGGTCCGCGCCATCGACCACATGGAAATTGGTGAGAATATAGCCGCTCGGGCTGACAATCACACCCGAGCCCAGACCGGACTTGGTTTGACCTTCGATTTCCGGGCGTTCGCCAAAGAAATGGCGAAACACCGGGTCGTCAATCAGCGGATGACGAGGGATTTTGATCTTCTGCGAGGTGAAAATATACACTACGGCTGGCAGGGCCTTCTTTGCCGCTTCGCGGTAGGAGCCGACTCCGGTGGACGGTTCGTCCCCGCGGGAGGATTCGGTCAAGGCGACGACGCTGGGACCGTTATTGGCCGTCCTGCCCAACCATTCGGGCTTGAGCGTGCTGACGACAAAAAGTACGGCAAGACTTACCGTGACGGTTTGTGTGAAAATCAGCCAGAGTCTGCGCATGGAAATTTGGGTGAGAGGGAAATGACGGATGAAACGTGAAGCATTAACGCGTTACCTTGACGATCAGCTGGATTCGACGCGTTTCAGGGATTATTGCCCAAACGGCCTGCAAGTGGAAGGTCGCGCCGAAGTGCGGCACATTGTCGCCGGCGTAACCGCCAGTCTGGCGCTGGTCAATGCGGCGATTGCGCGCGGTGCCGATACCTTGCTCGTGCATCACGGCTGGTTCTGGCGTGGCGAAGAGGGGCGCGTGACCGGCTTTCGCAAAGCACGCCTGCAAGCCCTGCTCAAGCATGACATCAACCTGATCGCTTATCATCTGCCACTGGATGGGCACGTCGAGTTCGGCAACAACGCGCAACTCGCCCGACGTCTGGGGTGGTCTGTCGAAGGCCGTTTCGGCGAACAGGACATTGGCTGGTTCGGACGCCTGCCCCAACCGACGACGCTGGCGGAACTGGCGACGTCCGTGGCGGCCGGTCTGGGCCGTGCGCCGCAGGTCATCGCGGCCGAGGCTGGCGCTGAACAGTCACTGGATCGAATTGCCTGGTGTTCGGGGGGGGCACAAAACCTTTTTGAACTGGCCATTGCCCAGGGCGTTGAGGTGTATCTCTCGGGAGAAATTTCCGAACAGAATGTCCATCTGGCGCGTGAATCGGGCGTACCCTATATCGCTGCCGGACACCATGCCACCGAACGTTTTGGCGTGCAGGCGCTGGCTGCGCATCTGACAGAGCGCTTCGGTCTGACGTGCGAGTTCGTCGATATCGACAATCCGGTTTGAATGCTTTCAGGAGCCCATATGAGCTACGTATTTCCCCCTGCTGCACTCGTGGTTTTGCCCGTTGTGGGCCGTGCCGATGTCTTTCCGGTGCGTCGCGTCTACTGCGTCGGACGCAATTACGCGGCGCATGCCGCCGAAATGGGTGCCGACAGCCGCGAGCCGCCGTTTTTTTTCAGCAAACCGGCGGATGCGCTGGTTCCCGGTGGCGGGGATGTCGCGTATCCACCGCTGACGAGCGATCTCCAGCACGAGGTTGAGTTGGTCGTCGCGCTGGGGAAAGGCGGTTCCGACATACCGCTGGATCAAGCGCTGGGTTGTGTTTTCGGTTATGCCGTTGGCTTCGATCTGACGCGGCGCGATCTGCAGACGAGGGCCAAAGACAAAGGGCATCCTTGGGACATGGGCAAAGGATTCGATCAGGGCGGGCCGATCGGTGCACTTCACCCCGTGGGCGAGGTGGGCCATCCGGAAAAAGGGGCCATCTGGCTCAAGGTCAATGGTGACCGAAGGCAGCACGGCGACTTGTCGCAAATGACCTGGAATGTGGCCGAAGTGATCGCCAATCTATCGACGTATATCCGCCTGGCGCCGGGCGATCTGATCTTTACCGGGACCCCGTCCGGCGTATCGACGGTGGTGCGCGGCGATGTCCTCGAAGGAGGGGTCGAGGGCTTGGGCGAGTTGAGGATTACGCTGGTGTAAGGCCGCGCTTATTGCTGCGTCAGCAACTGCCGATAGTGGTCTTTGACCAACTGCCTGAGCGACGCATGCAGATCGGCCTCGCTGGATAAGCCGAACTGGCGGTAGAGATCGGCGGCAATCGTTTGAAAAATTGCCACCAGTTGTGGGTCGAAGTGACCGCCGGCTTCACTTGAAAGCCGCTCCAAGGCTTCATCCACAGGCCAGGCGTCCTTGTAGGGGCGCCGGGAAGTCAACGCATCGAATACATCGACTATGGCGAAAATACGGGCGGCCAGGGGAATCTCCTCGCCGCGAAGCCCTTTCAGGTATCCGCTCCCATCATACTTTTCGTGATGGTATTTGATGACATCGTGCGCGGCGTGCAGCCATTCGGACGTCTGAATGATGCCAATGCCCAGTTGAACGTGGGTGTGCATGACCGCCAGTTCTTCGTTGTTCAATGCCGTTGGTTTGAGCAGGATGTTGTCCCGGATGCCGATTTTTCCGACGTCGTGCAAAAATGCGCCAAGGATCAGCGCGCGCATATCCACCTTGTCCGTGCCGAGCGCCTCCCCCAGCCGGATGGCATAAAGCGTGACGCGGTAGTTGTGGCTTCCCGTGTTCGAGTCGCGCTTGGCAATGGCGGCGCCAAGGACGGTGACGATTTCCAGATTGCCTTTGATGACCTGGTCGGAAAAGCGGATGACTCGACGGCTGAGTGAAATGATGACCGGATAGAGCAGCAGCGTCGTGCACAGAACGCAGAGCAGAGAGATGAGCAGCAGGCGATAAAAATCGCGATTGAGCCGTGCAATTTCCTCGGCCGGGATCACGAATACCCCCTCGAAATAGCCGGCCTTGCTTCCACCGGTACTGTGCAGAGGAACCTGGATTTGCACCAGCGTTTCGCCGTCGATGGCGAGCTTCTGGTAGTGATGGGTACCATTCCTCGGAAACGTGAGCGTCGATTGGGCCAACACCGACCGGATGTGGGCGAACGCCGGATTGGCTATATCGAACAGCACCTTGTTTTCGTAATCGTAGCCTTTCATCAGCACGAAGTATTTCGTGGCAAATTCCAGCGCTTTGTGCCGCAAGGATTCCAATTGGTCCGGCGTCATGCCTTTGGTGTCGATGCCTTCCGGGGAAAACCGCTGCGCTTCGGCCGAAGCGAAGGCAATGACGGCGTCGTCAATGCGCTTCGATTCGACAAGGTAAATCGTCGCTCCGGTGAAGAGCGAAACGATCAGCCAGGCCAGCACGAGGCGTGTGACGACAATGCGGTTGATATCGAGCATGAAGGTTCCAGGTATTGAGGCGCATTGGCGATTGCCCGGCCCCATTTTCGTCGGCTATATTGCCACGAAAGGCGGCACAAGATATCGCCTCGTTGCCGGAATCTGTCATTGCGTAGAAAGCTTTCCGTGCCTGGCGCAAATGCGATAGCCTGTCCGACCCGCATTGCCTGCTTCCGTGCCCATGTTTGTTCATCAATCCCGACTGATCCTGCGGCACGCCGCGCCGATGCTGGTTGCCCAGCTGGCGTCAATGGGCATGATGGTGATCGATACGGTTCTGCTCGGGCATTACGGAACCGAGGATCTCGCGGCGGTGGCCGTTGGCGGCGGAATCTATATCGCCGTGATTTTCGCCTTTTCCGGCATCCTCCAGGCGGTATCGCCGATGGTGGCGCAACTCAAGGGCGCCGGGCGAGAGGGCGAGATCGCCGGGGTCCTCCAGCAAGCTTTCTGGCTGGCTCTGTTACTGGCTATTCCCGGCGTGCTGTTTCTAAATCACCCGGACGCGTTGCTGGCGTTGTCGGATATCGAGCCGCGGGTTGAAGCCAAGGCGCGGGGCTATCTGGCCATGCTCGCCTGGGGAATGCCGGCGGCATTGCTGTATCGCACCTTCTACGCGTTTTGCAACGCCCTTGGCCGCCCGCGCCCGCTGATGCTGATCGCGCTGGGCAGCACGCTGTTGCATGGCGCACTGGCGGGGGTGCTGGTCACCGGAGCCTTTGGCGGCAGCGGACTGGGTGCGCTCGGCTGCGGTATCTCGAATGCCGCAGTCGGTTGGTTCGCTTTGCTTTGCAGCGCCGCCTACCTGGTCTTTGGCCAACCCCTGGCGCAGTACCGCCTGCTTCACGCGTGGCAAAAACCGCGTATTGGAATCCAGCGCGAGCTGTTGCAGATCGGGCTGCCAATGGGCTTTTCCAGCTTCGTCGAAATCTCGTCCTTCACGCTGATCGCACTTTTCGTCGCGCAGCTGGGCGCGACAGTGGTCGCCGGGCATCGGGTCGTGGCCAATCTGGCAGCCATCTGCTACATGCTGCCGCTGGCCCTATCCATCGCCACACTGGCCCAGGTGGGGCTGGCGGCGGGGGCACGCGATTGGCGCCGCGCAGAAGTGTCGCTCGCTACCGGTCTGCTGCTCGCCGGTAGCTTGTCCCTGGCGCTTGGTCTGGTCTTATGGTGCTTGGCCCGACCGCTGGCCGAAGCATACACCAGCGACCCGGCTGTACAGCGCGTTGCCCTGTCACTGATAGCCTATGTGGCTGTCTATCAGGTCTTCGACGCGCTGCAGACCGTGGCCGCCTATACGCTGCGCGGCTACAAGGTCACCTTCCTGCCAATGCTGGTGCACATCGTTTGCTTCTGGGGGGTCGGATTATTCGGTGGGTGGATTCTGGCTTTCAGAATCGCCAGCCCGATGGGTGTTGCCGGCTTCTGGGCGGCCTCGCTGGCCAGTCTGGTGTTGGCCGCGTTGCTGCTGGGCGCCGTGTTGTGGCGGGCCGTGCATATGCTGCGTGACTAACACGTAGGCAGCGGCTAGTTCCGGCGCCAGGCAGGGAATCGGTACCGATCCGTCGATCAGATACCCAGCCAGCCACGCCGTAAAACGTTGGCGCGCGCGGCGACGGCCAAGCTGGCGCTGCTGTTCAAGGGCGGGTCGAGGCGGACGCTGAATTCCATCAGTTGGTCGCGCCGGAAAGCGTGCACCTTGACGACGCCGCCGGCCTGGCGGCGGGCCAGCTGCTTTTCGATGGAGGCCGAGGTGACGCGCAAGCCGTCGATGGCAAGCAGGATATCGCCGGCGGACAGACCGGCCAGCTGCGCCGCCTCCTGATCGTAGACCGTCGCCAGCTTGAGTTCATTGCCCTCATTGACGGTTTTGACGCCCAGTGAAGGTGTTTCCCCAGCGGCCCATTCCAGTTTCAGTCCGAAAACGGCCAGAAGTCTTGTCAGCGGCAAGTCGTC